>FWWL01006016.1_pt1 | contig 18047 bp, 18 predicted proteins | sample 2228331 | NCBI WGS metagenome assembly FWWL01 (sample SAMEA103939775, study PRJEB20133) | metagenome
AACGGTGACGTTGGGGCCGACCGAAGCGCGCTTGCTGCAGTTTTTCCTTGCCCATCCCGAGCGCGTCTGGGACCGTGCTGCGTTACTCGACCGCGTCTGGGGCGATCATGTATTCATCGAGGAGCGTACGGTGGATGTGCATGTACGGCGACTGCGCCTGGCGCTCGAGCCGATCGGCGTCAGCGCGTACGTGCAGACGGTGCGCGGGTTGGGATATCGTTTCGCAGCGCCCGAGGTGAGCGCCTTTTCGGCATGAGCGGCTGGCGTCGGTTTGCTTTGCCTCTCTTGGCGCTGGGGGTAGCGCTCGCGGTGGGGTGGTCGCAACGCGAGTTGGCGTTAGTTTTGACGCTGGTCGTGCTCGTCGTTTCGCTCCGCCAGACCTTGCCTCCGCAGCCTTCGTCGAACCTCACCCGTAGCGGAGCATACCACAGCGCGGCCAGTAGCACCCAATCGTCGGCTTTGACCGAGGGAGAGGCGCTGCCATTGTCCCGATCGGATCTGGCGCGGTTTTTTTTGGCGTTGGATCGGGCGCCGGTGGCGATCTTATGGTTGGATGCGCGGGGGCGTGTGCGCTGGCTCAATGACACCGCGCAAGGCTGGTTGTCCTATCGTGCGCCGATGCGCCAGCCGCTGCACGTGTCCTGGCTGTTGCCGTATCCGGAATGGTGGCAGGAATTGGCTGCCGGCAGTGGCGGGGCGATCGAACGTGTTTTTTTCCAAGAGGGTGTAGAAAAGCGCTGGCGTCTGAGCTGGTGGCCGCAGAACGACGGCGGGTTGTTGTGGATCGAGGACAGCAGCGAACGGCACCGGGTTGACGCGATGCGGCGCGATTTTGTCGCCAATGTTTCGCACGAGCTCAGAACGCCGCTGACCTTGGTGATCGGCTATCTGGAAACGGCGCTCGAGGACGCTGCGGGGGCGCAGTACGATGCCTTGCCCTCCTATCTGGAGCGCGCGCACCGCGAAGCGCAGCGCATGTTGCGCCTCATCCAGGACTTACTGCAACTGGCGGAGCTGGAAGGAACATTGCCCCCGAAACGCCTGTGGCTGAGCGTGGGTGAGGTGCTGGCGCAAGCCGAAGCGCACGCCCGGGCGTTGGCGCAACCGGGCCAGGAGGTGAGCGTGCTATGGCCAGAAAAAGATTACCAGGTGATGGCCGATGAGCACGAGCTGACGATGGCGCTGGGCAATCTGGTCAGCAACGCCGTGCGCTACACGCCGCCGCCGGGCAGCATCGAACTGGGATGCCGGGAAACCGCGTCCGGCCAGCTGGCCTTGTATGTGCGCGACAGTGGCATCGGTATCGCGCCGGAGCACTTGCCACGGCTCACCGAGCGCTTCTACCGCGTCGATCGCGCCCGCTCGCGCGCCAGCGGTGGGACGGGTTTGGGGTTGGCAATCGTTGCGCACGTGGCGCAACGTCACGAGGCAAAACTGTCGGTGCGCAGCCAAGTGGGGGTTGGGAGCGAGTTCAGCCTGGTTTTCCCTGCCCAGGCATGGAAAGATCAGTCGCCGATCCGGCAGACCAGCCAGACGTAGTCGCGTCCCTCCTCGACCAGATCATCATACTCCAGCAAGCGTTGGTGGTGGTGGTGCCAGCACAGCTCCCATCTCCACAGGTGCTGCAACGCTTCCCGTGGTGCGATCACGGCAAGACGCTGGGGGTCGCGTGTCGATGCGGCTACCAGCGCCGGCAACCACGAGGCCTGCGGTTCTCCTGCGCGGACTTGGGCTTTGAGCGCCGCAGCGTCCACGCGCGCAAAGGGAAAGAACTCTATGCCGATGCGCATCTCATCGGCATCGACGTATTGGCGCCAGCGCAGACGAGCCAGACGCGGGGCAGTAGGGGCCTGATCGCGCCGCCATTGAATCGCAAGAAGAATCCCGGGTTCCCAGCGCAGCGCGGCTTCGATGGGCATAGGCGCCATCGCCATACAACCCGAGGGTGTGCCGTCGAGTTGTTGCCATACGCTAGGCAAAGGGTTTGTCGCGGGCGGCGCAGGCCCACTGGCGCTGGTCTGTATTGGATCGAATGACTTGACGTCGTTGCCTCTGGTCATTCCTCCGTGGGAAAGCGTTGCGCCATCGGCTAAGTTTTCTGCCGTTGGTGAATGAAACGGATGGCCCGCAAAAAGGGGATAGATCGCGTTCCAGCCGGAATGACAATAAAGTGTCGCGATGACACGATGCCGCGGCGTGCGACGCTGCGGCGGCCGTCGGGTCCAGGCGTTCAGGACCTGCTTGAGATTATGACTTTGTTCCCGTGCCTCGGGGTCATCCTTGGCTGCGAGTTTGCCTAGATCGGTGAGCAGGCGGTTGGCCAGTGCACCGGTATCCAGCAGCCAGGGTTGCGTTTCGGTCTGACCCAACACGGCACGCGGGCGAGGTGCTAAACCCTGCTCGAAGACGATCGCGTAATATTCCTCGGCTCCGTTGACCCAAGCGGGCGGGACGATTTGCAAAAAGATCGCGTAGTGCTCCGCCAAACTGCGCATGGCCGTCAGCTCCTCACGGGCCAGGCGCGAGGGGTCGAGCAGTTGCAGCAACAGCACCGACGCAACCGTTTCATGCGCGCTTTGTTTGCCGTCGCGACAAAGCGGCTCGGAAACGCGATGCCACAGCACCTGCCGGTTGGCAGCAAGCCGCCAGGTCTGATAAAGCGCTTGCCAAAGCGACGAGGGGGGTTGGGCGGGTAAGCGCCAGCGGGCATGGAATGCCCACGCCAGACACCAAGCGGTTCGCTGCACCGCCAAAGCCAGCCAGCGGCGAAAGCCGCTGCGAGCTGGAACGCATTGCGCGAGGCGGGCGTACAGTTCCTTGAGCGCCAGCCAGCTTTGGCGTTGTGTGGGTTCGTCGAAAAAGCTGAACGGCCCGGCAGAGGTGTGGTGCGCGAGCCAAAGCGACCTGAGATGATCGGCAGCGGCAAAAAGGTCCGAATCGAAGAGGTGGGTTTGGTCGATTCTTTCGCGCAACGCCTTGACAGCGGCGCAGAACTGCGCCTCCCATTCTGGCGCGGCGGCCAGCCTCTCTGCATGCTGGGGTTTCCCGTCGTCGATTCCTACCACCGCGGTCTTGCTCGCAGCGACAAGCGGATTCAGACTCAGACGTTGAACAAAAAGTGCATTACGTCGCCGTCTTGCACCACGTAGTCCTTGCCCTCGATGCGCATTTTTCCGGCCTCTTTGGCGCCTGTCTCGCCACCGTAGCGGATGAAGTCCTCAAAGGAAATCACTTGCGCGCGGATGAAACCGCGCTCGAAGTCGCTGTGGATGACCCCGGCGGCTTGCGGTGCGGTGGCGCCGATCGGGATGGTCCAGGCGCGCACTTCCTTGACCCCGGCGGTGAAATAGGTGTGTAGCCCCAGCAATCGGTAGGCGGCGCGAATGAGGCGATCGAGCCCTGGTTCCTTGAGCCCCATTTCGGCGAGAAACAGCGCTTTGTCTTCTTCGGACAAATCGAGCATTTCGGCTTCGATCGCCGCGCAGATGGGGACCACACCTGCGCCTTCCTGGGCGGCCAGCTGCTGGACGGCTTGCAGATGAGGGTTGGATTGGGTCAAACCGGTTTCGTCGACGTTGGCGGCGTACAGTACCGGTTTGGCGGTCAAAAGACAAAAGGGTTTGAGCAGGGTTTTTTCTTCGGTGCTGAGCGCCAGCGCGCGCACCGGTTTGGCGGCATCGAGCTGCTCCAGGCACCGTTCGAGCACGTCCACGAGCGCTTTCGCGGCCTTGTCACCAGCCTGCGCCGGCTTGCGATAGCGGGCCAGCGCTTTTTCCACCGTCGCCAGATCGGCAAGCGCCAATTCGGTGTTGATTACCTCGATGTCGCGCAGTGGATCCACACTTCCCGAGACATGGACGATGTTGGGGTCATCGAAACAGCGCACCACATGCACGATCGCGTCGGTTTCGCGGATGTTGGCAAGAAACTGGTTGCCCAGGCCTTCGCCTTGCGAGGCGCCTTTGACCAGGCCGGCGATATCGACGAATTCGACGATCGCCGGCACCACCCGTTGGGGTTTAACGATCTGCGCCAGTTGCCACAGGCGCTTGTCTGGCACTTCCACGACGCCGACGTTCGGTTCGATGGTGCAAAAGGGGTAGTTTGCCGCTTCGATGCCGGCTTTGGTGAGCGCATTGAACAGCGTGGATTTCCCGACGTTGGGCAATCCGACGATACCGCATTTCATGAGCTTTCTCCTGAGCTAGCGGCACTTGCGGCCGGGGTTCGCGGCGAGGGCACGAAGGAAGCGGCAGTGCGGCGCAGCGGGGCATGCAGGCGCTGCATGGCTTGTGACCACTTTCCGTCGGCGATCAGCGGCCAGGCATCGAGCGCTTTGGCGAGCGCCTCATCGATGAGCGCTTTTTCTTCCGCACACGGCGGGTGGAGCACGTAGCTGGCCACCCGACTCTTGTCACCGGGATGACCGATACCGATGCGCAGTCGCCAAAAACCGCTGCTGCCCAAATGCGCTTGTATGTCCTTGAGCCCATTGTGCCCGGCGTGGCCGCCGCCGAATTTCAGGCGTAGGCTTCCCGGAGGCAGGTCCAGTTCGTCGTGTACCACCAGGATGGTTTCGGTGGGGATGCGGAAAAAGCGCGCCACAGCGCCGACGGCCTGGCCGCTGTGGTTCATATAAGTGCTGGGTTTGAGCAAGCGCAGTGCACCGATGCGCGCCAGTTCGCCGGCAAATCGCGGCTCGGCGGCAAACGCGGCACCGAGCCGTGCGGCCAAACGGTCGACAAACCAGAAACCGACGTTGTGGCGGGTGTCCTCGTATTCCCGCCCTGGGTTGCCAAGGCCAACGACCAGGGACGGGACAGAAGCAGGAACCGCCGACATCCGTACTTCAAAAGGTCAGGCCGACTCGGTCTCGGCAGCGCTTTCTTCACTGCCACGCACCTTGAGCGCGGTCGCGACGACCGGGTCGTCGTGACCGTGCAGCACCGGGCGTACTCCTTCGGGGAAGCGGATGTGCGACACGTGCAAGGAGTGACCGACATCCAACGTCGAGAGATCGACTTCGATGAATTCGGGAATGTTGGCCGGCAGGCACTGCACATCGATTTCGTTCATCACGTGGCTGATCACGCAACCGTGCAATTTGACCGCCGGAGCGATCTCCTCACCGACGAAGTGCAGAGGCACTTTGAGGTGGATGAGGTGATCGGCTTGCACGCGCTGAAAGTCGACGTGCAACACCTGCGGCTTGAACGGATGGTATTGCACGTCGCGCAACAGCACCAGCTCTTTGGTACCGTCGATGTCGAGCGTGATCAGCGAAGAGTGAAACGCTTCCTGCTCGAGCAAATGGTACAGCGTGTTGTGGTTCAGCGCAATGGGTTGCGCCGGGGCTTCGCCGCCATAGACGATGCCCGGTACTTGACCCGCACGACGAAGGCGGCGGCTCGCACGCGTACCCTGTTCGTCGCGCTTCTGGGCACAGAGGTTGTACTGCATTTTTGGCTCCTACAGTGGATGACACAACGAGCCGGCGCGCCGCGACCAGCGAGCCGGCTCCCCTTTCAATCACAAAACAACGAACTCACCGATTCTTCGTTGCTGATGCGCAGTAACGTGTCCGCGAGCAACGGCGCAATGGTGATCGAACGAATTTTGGCGCTTTGCTGGGCGTCTTCGCGCAGCGGAATGGTGTCGGTCACCACCAGCCCGTCCAGATCCGAGCCGTTGATGCGCTCGACTGCGGGTCCGGAAAGCACCGCGTGGGTGCAATAGGCATAGACTTGCGCGGCCCCGTGTTCTTTCAACGCCGCCGCGGCTTTGCACAGCGTGCCGGCGGTGTCGACGATGTCATCAACGATGAGGCAGGTGCGATCGCGCACATCGCCGATGATGTTCATCACTTCCGCAACGTTCGCCTTGGGGCGACGTTTGTCGATGATCGCCAGGTCGCACTCCAAGCGCTTGGCAAAAGCGCGCGCCCGCACCACGCCACCGATATCGGGGGAGACGACGACAAGGTTGGTAAAGCGCTGCTTTTCGATGTCGTCGATGAGTACCGGGCTTGCGTAGATGTTATCGACCGGGATGTCGAAAAAGCCCTGGATCTGATCGGAGTGCAGATCGACGGTGAGCACGCGCTGCACGCCGACTGCCTGCAGCATGTTCGCGACCACTTTCGCGGTGATCGGCACGCGCGCCGAGCGCGGGCGGCGGTCCTGGCGCGCGTAGCCAAAGTAGGGGATCGCCGCAGTGATGCGCCACGCGGAAGCGCGCTTGAGCGCATCGGCGAGCACCACCAGCTCCATGAGGTTGTCGTTGGCCGGGCTACAGGTCGGCTGCAGGATGAACACGTCCTGCCCGCGCACGTTTTCCTTGATTTCGACGTTGATCTCGCCGTCGGAAAAACGACCCACCGTGGCATCGCCCAGCGAGATCCCCAGGCGGCGAACCACGTCGTTGGCGAGCTTTGGGTTGGCGTTGCCGGTAAAGACCTTCATGCTGCCGCGCGGCATCGACACTCTCCAAGTAAAAACGGGTAGGCAAAGCGCCTACCCGCGGTATTTGGCTGGGGAGGAAGGATTCGAACCCTCGAATGCCGGAATCAAAATCCGGTGCCTTAACCAGCTTGGCGACTCCCCAAGAAACCTTATTCGACCCAATGGCGCAGCGGATGCTCACCGATGCTACGACAACGGCGTAGCCGTCCAAACGGTGGTTCTGGCAGGTCGGCATCGCTGGTCACATAACAACAGCCGCCGGAACCGCTCATTCGCGCCATGCCAAACGTTCGCAACCAATCGAGCGCCTCTTTGACTTGAGGGTATAGCGCGCACGCCACCGGCTCGAGATCGTTGCGCGTTTGGCGTCGGTCGAGATGCGCTATTTTGATACAAGGCGTGTTGCGTGTCAAGAGGGGGGAGGCGAACACTGCTGCCGTGGCCACACTCACCCCAGGGTCGAGTACCCAGAATTGGGCGGCAGGCAGAGCCCAGGGCGTGAGCGATTCGCCGATGCCTTCGACGAAGGCGTCGTGCCCGAATAGGAAAAAAGGCACGTCGGCACCCAATTGGGTGGCCAATGCCATCAGTTCGGCGCGGCTTCGCCCCAGTCCCCACAGGCGGTTGAGCGCTAACAACACACTGGCGGCGTCGCTGCTGCCGCCGCCCACACCGCCGCCCAGCGGCAGGAATTTGTGTACGATGATTTCGGCACCGAGCGTCGGCGTCCCGTAAGTGGCCCGCAACAGCTGCGCGGCGCGCACCGTCAGGTCGTGTTCTTCCCGCACCGCAGCGTATGCTTCGACGTAGGGTGAAGCCACCGCGGCAACGCTGCGGGAGATGACGCCGTCGTCGCGGACGCGGAGCTCGATCCAGTCGCACCAATCGATGAGCCGAAAGACGCTTTGCAGCAGATGGTAGCCGTCGGCGCGCCGCCCGACGACGTGCAGGAACAAATTGAGCTTGGCTGGCGCCGGTACGGTGGCGCTGCGGCGGCCTGGCGCCGGCGGCGGTAGAGGATCAGCAGGGCAGCGGCCGGTGGTGAGCCACGCGGGATCGTCGAGGAAGTTTTCTGACGGGGACATGAAAGCAACGGATTTTGAGGGCGGCGGGGAAATGGGAGGTGCGAGATCCATAGGTACGGCCATGATCGCGCCTTAGGGTAACTCGCTGCGTTCGTCGATCACCAGCGTCAGTCGCCAAGGTTCTCGTTCGGCCATGACGCGCTGGGGCCAAGGGGTGCCGGTGTGGGGTTGGGTGCGCCAGCACCAGCCGTCGTGGCAGCCGGAGGCTGGGGTCCATAACGCGCGGCGCCATTCGGTGAGAGGCGGCAATGGCATGTCGATGAGTTTGCCAAGTAGCGCTTCAGGCGTGGCGGCGGTTTGCTCTGTGCCGTCGGCAAGAAGCAGCCTGGCACCTTCGGCGTCGAACCGCAATATGCCCACGATGCTGCCGTTGGGGGCAATGAGCGCGATTTCCTCGGTGTTGTCCGTGCGCTGCCAACGAAAGCGGCCAGCGAACGCCTGGGCGCCATCGCTCACCGCCAGTCGCCCTTCGAGGACAAACCGCGCTGGCGGGGAGACGCTATCGGGAACGGCAGGGGCAGGGGAGGTAGCGCAGGCACTGAGCCATCCTACAGCCGCACACAGCCACCCCCACCGCAGCAGCCGCCGTCGGCGAAGGTTGGTAGCAGCAAGTCGCCAGAGTGGGCTGAGCAAAGTCCGGATAGTCTCGGGCCAGCCGAGGGACCTGCCGCTGCGCGCGCGCCCATTCCTCACGGAGAGCCCCGAGATCGTGCTGGGACGTGAGAGTGAATTACCACCCTTGACCGATCCCGGTCGTCGAAGCGTACCCAAGCTCATGGACGGCTAGCGTATGGGAAAACGCCGCTGCAGCCGCTGTTGCCAACGCTGCGCGCGTTCCGTTTCGTTCATCGCTTGGTACAGCGCGACGAGGTGTGAGCCGATTTCCTCGTCCGGTGAGCGCCGCCAAGCGCGTTCGAGCAGCCGACGCGCTTCGACGAGTCGTCCCTGCTTGAAACGCAGCCAACCCATGCTATCGAGGATATAGCCATCGTTGGGGCGCAGTTCCAACGCCTGCGTCAAGAGCGTTTCGGCTTCCGCAAGGTCACGATCGGCCTCGACCAGAAGGTACCCCAAAGCATTGAGCGCGTGCGCATCGAACGGTCGCAAGGCCAAGAGTTTGCGCAAATGGCCCATGGCGGCTTCACGCGCGCCGATTTTGTCGAGCAGCAAAGCATAGTCGTATGACAAGCCCGGATCGTCTTCCCAGCGGGCCAGTGCTTCGGCAAGGGTCGAACGTGCCTGCTCGAAGCGTTGCGCTTCCATCCACAGTCGCGCTTCGCGCTGCGCCAGCGCCACGGGCGAAGGAGAGGGGTCGAGGGTTTCGAGCCGACTGAGCGCTTCCTTCACCCGTCCCAGACGGGCAAGCGCTTGCGCGACCAGACGCAGCGCTGGCTCGCGCGTGGCCAGATCCTGCGCCTGCGTCAGCGACTGGACAAGGTTCAGCGCCCGTTGGGGTTGCGCGCGCGCCAGCCACAGTTCCGCCAGACCCAACTGGATGGGGGTGGCCAACGGCGGTTGCTGCTTGGCCAGCCGCTGCAACTGCCTGGCCAGGGCTTCCGGCGCCAGCCCCTCCTTGCCCCATTGCACCAGTGCCGTGACCAGCCTTTCTTCGCGGGCTGCGGCCGAGTCGAGTAGGGAGGTTACCAACGCCAACAGGTCTTGCTCTTCGCCAGCTTCGGCAAGCACGCCGCCGTAGGCCAGCGCAATGGTGAGATCGCTGGGAATGCGCTGATGCGCCTCGCGCAGCTGGTCAATCACCGTCTCGGCTTCATCGCGGTCGATTGCGATCTGCGCCAGTTGTGCCCAAGCCGGCGGCCAGTCGGGACGCAAGCTCAGCGCGCGCTGCGCCTGCGACCAAGCTAAATCGAGCTCATCGGCCTGGCGCGCCGCTTCGCTGACGATGAGCGCGGCGGCCGGTTCGTCCGGGTAATCGCGAGCCACTCGGCGGATCAGACGCAGGATCTGCGCCGGATCGTCGAGTTCGGCCAGCGCAGCCGGCAGCGACAACAGGTTGCGCTCGATCGCCTCGGGTTCCCCCTGCAACAGCGCCGCGATGCGTTCCGCGACTGCTGCTTCGAAACGCTCGCGCAATTGCTGTTCGTGCGCTTGTAACCGTGCAAAAGCCGGATCGTCGGGTGCGAGCGTTTTGCCGATGACGACGGCGCGGCGCAATACACCGGGTTGTTGCGCAAAAAGCGCCGCTTGCGCCAAGCGCTGCCAGACTTCGGGGACGGCCAAACGCTCAGCCGCGCGCGACAGCGCCGCGACGGCTTGTGACCACGCTCCTTGCCGTAATGCCATCTCGCCGGTGAGCAGCAAAAAAGCCAACTCGCCGTCCAGGGTCGACGTCATGACCTCAATGCGAATCGCGCTTTCGGCAGGGGGCGGTGGTTCATTGGCCGCCGCTAGCCCGGACCACAAGACGCAGGCGGCAGCAAGCAGCGCGCTTTTTTTCATTCCCAGTGCTCATCGACGCAATGCCCATAGGATAGCAAATCTCAGCGCGAGTTCGCCGCGAGCGCCGAGGCGACCGTTTGCGCGTTATGCCGCACCAGCTCAAGGTAGGTGCTCGGTGCCCCCGGTTGTTGCGACAGCGCGTCGGTATAGAGCACTCCGCCGTCGATGAGACCCAGCTCGCGTTGCAGTCGCTCGGCAAGCGCACTGGTGCGCAGCGCATTTTCGCGAAAGATCACCCGGATGCCGCGCTCGGCCACGAGCGCGCGCAGCCGTTGCCAGGCGCGTGTACTCAGTTCTCCTCTTGGGTTGACGTCTTCCACTCCCAACAATTCGACGGCGTACGCGGCGTTGAAATACGCAAACGCCGCATGCGGCACCAGCGCGACACGCCGCTCGGCGGAAATCTCAGCGATCCGTGCGCGCCAGGCGGCATACTGGGACAACAGCAAATCGCCGTACTGCTGCGCGCGTTCGCGATAGGCGGCGGCGTTGGCGGTATCGAGCGTACCCAGGGTTGCAGCGATTGTTGGCAGCACCGCCGCCACCAGTCTCGGGTCTTGCCAGAAGTGCGGGTCAGAGGGTCCGTGATGATGGTGTTTGTGCCCGTGTTCGTGGTGATGGTCAGGGCTGGCGCGCAGGCGGTTTTCTTCGGGTAGCGCTTCACCCAGCATCACCAAAGGCACCGCGCGGGCAGGCCGACGGGCCAACCGCTCTAGCCACGCGTCTGCGCCTAGCCCCAATCCAAACACAGCGGAGGCGTTTTGCAGGCGCTGACCGTGAGACGGTTTGGGCTCGAACCCATGCAGTTCGGCGTCAAAACCAATCAGCGGCTCCACGGTCCATGCTTGACCCGCCACCTCGCGCACCCAATCGGCAACCAGCGTATTGCTGGCAAGCAGCAAACGCGGGCGTTTCGGGGTATCGGCCAGCGCCCAAGGGCTGCGCAAAACCGATACCCCCGCCACCGCGAGCCATTGCAATAGCGTTCGTCTATTCAAGCGTGCCATCCTTGCCTCCGCTTTCTGACATTTTCATTCCACCCGGTGCTTAGCTGGCGGATGACGCCGCCGCCACAACCCCTGCGGAGCGAACCACAACGAGGGAAGATAGATTGCCGACAACACGGCCGCGACCGCTGGCCCCGGCGGCAAGTCCCACCACAGCGACACCTGCAGTCCCAACGTGCTGGCCATGACTCCCAGTCCCGCGGCCAACCCCATCATGGGCATCAGGCGCACCGCCCACAGCCGCGCGGTAAGTGCCGGCAACATCAGCAGGGTCAGCGCCAAAAGCACCCCCAGCGCTTGAAACGCCGCGACAAGCACCAGCACCAGCGCCAACAACACGCCGTAGTGCGTCAGCATCGACGCGCGCGGCGCTAGGCGCCGAAAGGCCAGCGGGTCAAACCACTCAAACGCGATCGCGCGCCGTGCGCAGAACAGCGCCAGCATCACGATCAGGGACAAGCCCGCAATGACCAAACTTTCGGCGGTACCCAGAGCGAGCACTGAACCGAACAGCAAATGCATGAGATCCAACGGCGTGCCGCGGGCGCTCAACAGCGCGACGCCTGTGGCCAGCGCGGTGAGCTGAAAGCCTGCCAACGTTGCGTCTTCGAAAAGGTTGGTATTGCGGCTGGCCCAACCCGCGGCGAGCGCGACCGTCACGCCAGCGGCTAGCCCTCCCAGCGACAGTGCCACGAGCGACGGCCCCGCGACGAAATAAGCAAGCGCCACCCCAGGCAACATCGCGTGACTCAGGGCGTCCCCCATCAGGCTCAGGCGCCGCAGCACCAACAACACACCCAACGGGCCGGCGGTGAGCGAAAGCGCCAGCAACGCCAGCCACGGCGGCAACAGCCACGCGTCTTGCCAAAAAAACGTTACGCCGCTGCTGGGCACCACGGAGCGTCCTCGCGTAAATCTGGGGTGCGCAGATGCCAGCGATCCCAGTCGATGAGCGCGCAGCGATCGAATGCCACCAGCTCGCGCGCCAACAACAGCGCATGGCTAAAGAGCCGCCGCGCCAATCCGGTATCGTGCAGCGCCGCGATCACCGTCACCCCCGCACCGTGCCAATCGCGCAACACCGATTCCAGCACCGCGCTGCTTTCCTGATCCAGCGCCGTGAACGGTTCGTCTAATAGCACCAGCGCCGCTTCGCTCAACAAAATTTGCGCCAGGCGCACCCGTTGCTGTTGTCCTCCGGAAAGCGCGCCGACCGGCTGGCGCTGCCAGGGGCCAAGTCCTACGCGTTCGAGCGCTACGGCAACCCGGTTGCGCTCATCGCGCGACAGTGGTCGGAACGGGCCGACCTGAGGCCACAGCGCCAGCGCCGTTGCGTCGAACACGCTCAATGGAAATTCCGAATGCCAGGTGGGACGTTGCGGCAGATAGGCGATGCGCCCTGCCCAGCCGGACGGGAAAACCACTCGTCCGGTCATCGGGGCTAGCTCACCGGCGAGCACTTTGAGCAAGGTCGATTTCCCGGCACCATTCGGCCCCAGCAGCGCCACTGCTGCACCGGCGGGAATACGCACGCTGAGGTGATGCACCGCCGGATGGTCGTCATAGCCGGCGGTAAGATTGTCCAGCACCAGTTCTTGGGTCATGAAAAGATCCGAGAAAAGCCATGCGCTCGGCCCGCGAAAGAAAACCGTACCGTCTTCATGACGAGCGTCATGCGGTCGTCATGAGGCCGTCGCAATCGACGTGACACGACCTGGGCTGCACTCCGGGCAGAGTCCTTGTACCACCAGTTCGCTGTCTTCGACTTGCCAATCGGGTGGCAACGGCGGCAGCGGCACGGTGCTCGTATCCAAACAGCGCGTCGCGCCGCAGCGGCGGCAAACGATGTGGCCATGCGCCGGTCGACGGGTGGTGGCCTCAAAGCGCGCCGCACGGTGGCTGGCGGCGATGCGCCGGGCCAGCCCCTGTTCGACCAGCCATTCCAACGTGCGGTAGATGGTGACCCGATCGGGCGCGGTCGGCGTGGCGGCCTGTACCGCCGCCACCAACTCGTCCGGCGTCATCGCCCGCTCGGCGCTTTCCAATAGGTGCAGCACCCACCAGCGCGCCGCCGTCACCCGGCCATGCGCGGCGATGCAGTGACTGAGGCGATCTTCGGCGTCGTTCTTCATAATGCAATAGTATTGCAAAAATCGACCTGTTGTCAATCGCATGTTTCGTATCGGGCTGTCACGTCGTTTAGCAATGACCGGCAACGTGGTCAGGAACGTCCGCCATCGACCGCTTGGCGAAAAAACATTTCGCGGCGAACGGCGGCGCGTTATGATCGCGTTGTCCCGATCAGGAGAACACTCATGCGTTGGTGTTTCGAACCCCAGATGGCGTCCGTGCCCACCACCGGAGGGTGCGAATTCCCGGTGCGTCGCATTTACTGTGTGGCGCGCAACTACGCCGAGCACGCCCGCGAAATGGGCGCCGATCCCAATCGAGAGGCCCCGTTTTTCTTCCTCAAACCTGCCGACGCCGTCTTTCCGGTCGTCGGGGAAGCCGTTTGGCCGTACCCGTCTATGACCCAGGAAGTGCACCACGAAGTCGAGCTCGTCGTGGCGCTTGGCGGCAATGGTCGACAACTCACGCCGGAGCAAGCGCCAGCTCTGATTTGGGGTTACGGCGTGGGCTTGGACATGACGCGGCGCGATTTGCAGGCCCAGGCCAAAGCCGCCGGCCGGCCCTGGGATGTAGCCAAAGGGTTCGACGCGGCATTGCCGCTGTCGCCGTTGTTGCCGATGCCAGGACAAGTGCTAAGGCAAGGGCAGGTGCGTCTCTGGGTCAATGGCCAGCTGCGGCAGCAGGGCGATTTGTCCCAGATGATCTGGGGCATTCCCGAACTCATCGCGCAGTTGTCCCAATACTGGGAGCTGCGCGCGGGCGATATCCTCCTGACCGGTACTCCTGCCGGCGTCGGGGCAGTGCAGCGAGGAGACTGCGTGGAGGCGGAAGTCGCGGGTGTGGGGGCATTGCGATTGCGGGTGGGGCCAGCGGTGGGGGAATCGTCCAACTAAAAAGGCACGGAACACGCGGTATTATGAGGGCAAATCGCCTTGTTGGCTGCGGCGATAGCCCCAGAGCATCAGTCCCACCCCGGCCAGCACCATGAGCAAAGACAACCACTGTGCTGTGGTGATTGCCGGGGTCAGCCAGGACAAGATGCCGGGATCGGGCTGACGGAAAAACTCCGTCACGAAGCGGATGCTGCCGTAGCCGATGAGAAACATCGCCGCGACCGTGCCGTGGGGACGGGCGCGGCTGGCCCACCACCACAGCAATGCGAACAACACTCCCCCTTCACCGAACGCCTGGTAGAGCTGTGACGGATGCCGCGGCAGCGCATCCACGTGCGGGTAGATCACTGCCCAGGGCAGCTCTGGCGGAGCGGGGCGGCCCCACAGCTCGCCGTTGATGAAGTTGCCGATGCGCCCCAGTCCTAGACCGGGCGGGATGAGCGGCGCAACGAAATCGGCCACCTGCCAAAAGCGCATTTGCTCGCGTTGGGCAAACCATAGCATCGCGGCGATCGCGCCGATCAGCCCGCCGTGAAAGCTCATGCCGCCTTGCCAGATCGCCAGGATGCGCCACGGCGCGCTGAAATAGTAGCCCGGCTGATAAAACAGCACTTCGCCCAGACGACCGCCAATGATGATGCCGAGTACCCCGGCGAACAACAACCGCTCGATCCGTTCGGCATCCCAGCTTTGCCAAAACGGTCGGCGCGCTTGTGCCCGGCCGAGCCAATAAAACAGCGCAAAACCGGCCAGATACATCAGCCCGTACCAACGTACGGCAAGCGGCCCGAGGCTCAGCGCCACGGGATCGAACACGGGGAGAACGATCGCAACCGGGTCGAAGAAGGAAACAGCGGTCATCGTGGATCGAGACGGCACAACAAAACTGCTAGAATACATGAAATATGCCCGGAGCGGCTCGCACAGGTCGAGTTCCATCCGGGCCAGACACCCGATGCAAGGAGCCTACGATGCCTGCCTACCGTTCTTACACGTCGACTCATGGACGCAACATGGCGGGAGCGCGTGCCTTGTGGCGCGCCACCGGCATGACGGATGCCGATTTTGGCAAACCGATCATCGCGATCGCCAACAGTTTCACCGAATTCGTTCCTGGGCATGTGCATTTGCGCGACCTTGGGCGGCTGGTTGCGGAAGAAATCGCGCGCGCCGGCGGTGTCGCGAAGGAATTCAACACCATTGCGATCGACGATGGCATCGCGATGGGGCACGGCGGCATGTTGTATTCGCTGCCCAGCCGCGATTTGATCGCCGATTCCGTCGAATACATGGTCAATGCCCATTGCGCCGACGCGCTGGTGTGCATTAGCAACTGCGACAAGATCACCCCGGGCATGCTCATGGCCGCATTGCGGCTCAACATTCCGACCATCTTCGTCTCCGGCGGGCCAATGGAAGCGGGCAAGATCCGACGGGGTGAGCAGGTGATCGCGCTCGATCTGGTCGACGCGATGGTCAAGGCCGCCGAAGATGGCGCGAGCGACGAAGAAGTCGCAACCTACGAGCGGAGCGCCTGTCCCACCTGCGGCTCTTGCTCGGGGATGTTTACCGCCAACTCGATGAACTGCCTGGTCGAGGCACTGGGCTTGGCGTTGCCGGGCAATGGCACGCTGGTTGCGACGCATGCCGACCGTGAGCGGCTCTTTCGCGAAGCCGGGCGACGCATCGTCGAAATCACCAAGCGCTACTACGAGCAAGACGACGCGTCGGTGTTGCCGCGCGCAATTGCCAGCAAAACGGCGTTCGAAAACGCGATGGCGTTGGACGTCGCAATGGGCGGTTCGACCAACACCGTGTTGCACCTCCTGGCGGCAGCGCGCGAGGCGGGTGTGGATTTCACCATGGCCGACATCGACCGCATCAGCCGTCGCGTGCCGTGCGTGTGCAAAGTGGCGCCCGCCACGCCGCACGTGCACATCGAGGACGTTCACCGTGCGGGCGGCGTGATGGCGATCCTCGGTGAGCTGCAACGTGCGGGGCTGATCGACGACACAGTACCCACCGTGCATGCGCCCACGCTCAAGGAAGCCCTGGCGCGCTGGGACGTGCGGCAAACGACGGACGAGGCGGTGCATCTCTTCTACCGCGCCGCGCCGGGGGGGGTGCCGACGACCAAAGCGTTTTCGCAAAACGCCCGTTATGACGCGCTCGATCTGGACCGCAGCCACGGGGTGATCCGCGACGTCGTGCATGCCTTCAGCCAAGACGGGGGGCTTGCGGTGCTGTATGGCAACCTTGCGCCCAACGGCTGCATCGTCAAGACCGCCGGCGTGGATGAAGCCATCTGGGTGTTTCGTGGCCGCGCGCGCGTCTTCGAAAGCCAGGAGGACACCGTCGCGGCGATCCTCGGGGACCAAATTCAGCCTGGGGACGTGGTGATCGTGCGCTACGAAGGCCCCAAGGGCGGCCCTGGCATGCAGGAAATGCTTTATCCCACCAGCTACCTCAAATCCAAGGGTTTGGGCAAAGTTTGCGCGCTCATCACCGACGGGCGTTTTTCCGGGGGTACGTCGGGCCTGTCGATCGGGCACGTGTCGCCGGAAGCCGCATGCGGTGGCCCGATCGCGCTGGTGGAAGAAGGCGACACGATCGCGATCGACATCCCCAACCGCACGATTACCTTGGAAGTGGATGAAGCGGAGCTCGAACGGCGGCGGCAGACGCAACTTGCGCGCGGCGCGGCGGCCTTTACTCCCCGTGCGCGCCAGCGGGTGGTGTCGCAGGCGCTCATGGCCTACGCGGCGCTCACCACCAGTGCCGATACCGGCGCGGTGCGGGACCTCAGCCAGTTGCGGCGGTGACGGCCATGTTGCCAGAACTTCTCGAACTCGAACGGCGCTTGGAAGCGCTGATCGTTCGCGTCGGACAGCGCGAAGCGGCACATCGCCAGCGGTTGCAGGCGCTGCAAAGCGAACTGACGCATTTGCAGCAAGCGTTGGCGCAGGAGCGGGCGCGTCGCGAGCAACTGCAGGAGCAATTGCTGCGCACCCGCACGCAGCTTCTCGAGTTGCGCGCGCGTTTGACATCGGAGGGGGGCGATGAGCAGTGAAACCAAGGTCGAGGTGACGCTACAAGGCAAAACCTATCGGCTGGCGTGCGATGCGCAGGATGCCGAAGTCGTACGCCGCGCCGCCCAGGTGCTCGATGAGCGGCTGGCGCAGCTGGCGGCGACCGGCATGAGCGGCGAAAAGCTGCTCTTGTGGGCAGCGTTCGACGTGGCGATGGACTGGGTGCGCTGGCAGCAGCACGGGGGCTTGGATGTAGTCGAGCTTCGGCGTAAAATCGAGTCGATGCAAGGTCGGGTTGCGCAGTGTCTGGCGCAACTCGAAGCGCCCGGAACTTGAACCGAATTCCCTGCGGCGTTCGGGAAGGTGGTACGATCCTCGAACCAATAGCGTAAAGCTAGGTCGCCGACCCAGACGCTGTCGGTGTGCGCGTGCCGTTGGCGGCATGTGCCTAAAGACAGCGGGAACGCGACCCTCCTGAACCATCGGTTCAGGTGCGACCACCGGATCGGCGCTCGCGGGGTTCCTTTTTTGTTGCGAACATGGACCTTTGGTGGTTGAGTTACCCTGTGTTGGGGGTCATCGTTGGGTTGTTTGCCGGCCTGTTGGGCGTCGGAGGCGGCGCCATCATGGTGCCGGTGCTTACCACGCTCTTTGCCTATCAAGGCTTTCACGCCGACGTCGTCGTGCACATGGCGCTGGGCAGTTCGATGGCCGGAATCGTGCTGACCTCCTTTGCCAGTGCCCGAGCGCATCACGGGCACGGGGCGGTGCTGAGCGCTGTGTTGGCTCCGATGTCGTTCGGCGTGTTATTCGGCACATTCCTTGCGTCATTCGTCGCCTCTTTGATCCCCAGCAAACCGCTGGCCATTTTTTTTGCCCTGTTTATAGCTTACGTTTCTTTACAAATGTTGTTCGACTTCAAACCGCACCCGGCGCGCCGCTTGCCCGGTAAAGCGGGGCTGGCGCTGGCCGGCATGGTCATCGG
>FWWL01004695.1_pt1 | contig 18045 bp, 20 predicted proteins | sample 2228331 | NCBI WGS metagenome assembly FWWL01 (sample SAMEA103939775, study PRJEB20133) | metagenome
GAAAGAGTTCGAGCGGGTCATTCATACGGCTGCCCGAGCTTTCTCTGATCTTGTTTATGGAAATGTCCGATGTTTTGTCTGAAGCTCAGAGAGATTTCGGAAAAAAACGATGTTTCCCGACGTGTGGGTGATTTTGCGGTAAAATACTGCCCGTGAGGTGGTAAGGTTATGCAGGGTTTGGAACTCCTGGGACGTTTCATGGTTCTGGCTGGTGTAGTGCTTGTCTTTGTCGGCGGAGTTTTTTGGGGATTGGCAAAAATCCCTTCTCTTTCGAATCTACCCGGAACCATCAAAATTGAGACCTCAGGAATCACCTGCATTTTTCCACTGCTGGCTTCGGTGATACTCAGTCTGGTTCTCACAGTGATACTGAATATCATCGTGCGTCTGATTAATCGCTAAATTTGAACGAGGAGAGTGAAACAACCATGACTCATACGCGTCCCGTCTATACGGTTGAACTGGCTGGTCTGAAGCGTGATTTACCGCTCTTTGAGGTAAAACCGGGGTTAAAGATCGCCATCCTTAATATTTTGGGAGATACCGCTTTGGTACAGGCCAGTGCTAAGGCATTGAGCGAGCGTCTCAGGGCGTATGCCTTCGATGTGATTGTTACGGCGGAGTCGAAGAGCATCCCGTTGGCTCATGCCCTTTCGCTGGAGTTGAATAGACCTTATATTGTGCTGCGTAAGACCTATAAATTCTACATGGGTGAGGCGCTCCATTCGGAAACCGTCTCCATTACAACCGGAAAACCCCAAACGCTTTACCTGGATGAGAAAGATCGCGCCATGCTTCAAGGCCGTAGGGTACTGCTTCTAGACGATGTTGTCAGCACTGGTTCCACCCTGGAAGGTATGCGCACTCTTATGGCACAGGCGGGTGCAGAAGTGGCCGTGGAAGCCGCGATTTGTACGGAGGGTGATCGCGAACGCTGGAAGGGCATAGTGGCTTTGCATCATCTGCCACTCTTTACAGACTAAAATCATTTGTGGGGGGGGATTATGGAGCGCTTTTTTGCGACGGCACCCGGGCGAGTCAATTTGCTGGGTGAGCATGTGGATTACAACCAGGGGATTGTCTTGCCAGCGGCAGTGGATCGCCGGGTCAAGATCCATGCGCGGCGCCTCTCGGAACCCCGTGTGATTTTGCATGCGCTGGATTTTTCCCAGCAAGTTGAGATTTTCCTCGCCCCGGAAGCGCTCGACGCTCGTTGTGATAGGGATGGGAAGCCTTTACCCACCTGGGCGCTTTACCCGGCCGGAGTGGCTTGGGCGTTGCTTCGCTCGGGTTACCCAGTAGAAGGGCTTGAAGCCAGTTATACCTCAGACATCCCTGTCGGGGCGGGGCTTTCTTCCTCTGCCGCTGTGGAAGTGGCCTTTGCTGTCCTTTGGCAGGCAATGGGAGGATGGTCTCTCAGCCGGATGGCCCTGGCCCGCTTGTGTCAATATGCAGAGAACGCCTATGTGGGCGTTAATTGTGGGCTCATGGATCAATTTGCCTCGGCACACGGCATAGCCGGACACGCTCTATGTTTTGATGTGCGTGCACTCACCTACGAAGCCGTTCCATTACCAGCAGATGTGATGCTGGTCATTGCCGATTCCGGGGTGCGCCGCTCCTTGGCGACCTCAGCCTATAACGAACGACGTGCTGCTTGCGAAGAAGCCGTTGAGCGACTAAAGCCCCATCTACCTGGTATCCAAGCCTTGCGTGACGTGAGCGTTGAGAATTTTTCCCGACTGGCTCATCTCTTGCCCGAGGTTGTACGCCGCCGCGCGCAACATGTCGTGGATGAAATTGCCCGGGTTGAACACGCCGTAGAAGCGTTGAAGCACGCCGATGTGGCTTTATTTGGTCAGTTGATGCTTGAAGGGCATCGCTCACTGCGCGATCTTTACGAGGTGAGCACTCCAGAACTGGATTTTTTGGTGGATTTTGCTGTCCGCCAACCCGGTTGTTGGGGTGCGCGCTTGACAGGAGCCGGTTTCGGTGGGTGTACGATTAATCTGGTGCAACGCGAGTGGGTGGAGCCTTTCGTGCGCAATCTCCAAGAAGCCTACCAACGTGAGGTGGGACTCAACGCGGAGGTGTACGTTTGCCTGGCTAGTGCTGGCGCTCACGCCCAGCCCGTGGATTAAAGGAGGAGTTCCAAAGCGCGTGTGCCCTTTGCTTTGGACAATCCCAACTTGCAGGTGGATCCTATGAAGGTCATTGTGGATGAGCAACGTTGCATACGATGCGGTTTTTGCGAGACCATTGCCCCTGAGGTTTTCAGCCTGGATGGTTCATCCCATACCCAGGTGAAGATGGAGTCGATTCCATGGCACCTGCAAGATCTGGTTTTTCAGGCAGCCGAAGAGTGTCCTGAGCACGCCATCCACATTCTGGATTAGCACCCAGACCTTAGCCCTTCTTGGGGGTTTTTCTACCCAGTCCAAACATGCGTGCAAAATAGTGCCCGCTACTTGGAATCTCGGTAGAGGAGGTGGTTTCCCAATCCCCTTTTTGGCGCTCTTGCCACCATTGAGAACGCACCCGCGAGGCCTCTTTCAGCAGATCGGCGAGGTGTTCACGGTCTTGGGCTTCCAGATACTCCCGGACTTCTTGAAGGATGGCAATGTAGTCATCCAAAAGGCGCAGGAGGTTTTCGCGGTTGAGCAGGATGGATTCTCCCAGGTGTATGTGGTCATCCAAATGGGTGATCGGTTCGGTGGCTTCAACGAAGGTTTGCCCGGCTAATTTGCGTGCTTCACGCCAGCCTGGCTGGCGGGTAATGGCTGTGATCAGGGCTGCAGCACTGAGCTGAGGAAGTCCGTGTACTGCGGCTATTAAGCCATCGGCTTCGTAAGGATCGGCAAAATAGGGTTTGCCGCCTAATAACACCGCCAGATCGCTGGCCAGTTTCAGTGCATCTCCGTGGGTATGTGGTGGGCTGGCAATGACAAACACTCCGCCCTTAAAGAGGTCAGCGCGTGCGCCTTCAGAAGTGAGGGCAGGGGGGTAGAGGCACTCAGGATTGAGGCTGGGGGAAAAGGAAACCAAATACCGTTCTTCGGGAAGCAAATCTTTGGCCCATCGGGTGACCAATGTTTTGAGGGGGGAGGTATCCAGCACAACTGCGCCGGGTTTCAAATCGGGAGCAATGGTGGCCAGTGTGTCCCGTACCTCATCCATGGGAATGGCGAGCACAACGATGTCAGCATCACTGACGGCAGTGTGCAAATTATGAACGACCTCATCCAGTGCTCCCATCTTGAGTGCTTTCTGTTCAAGGTGGGGGTCGGCGTCATTGCCGATGCGCACAATCTGGTGAGGATTGTCTTTGAGTGCCAATCCAATCGAGGCGCCAATCTGGCCCAAGCCAATAATCGTCATTCGGATAGTCATAGCATCCCTCCCAGGAGAAGCGAAAGCAAGTTGTGTAAAGCCGGGTACAGGATGAAACCGAGCACGTCAATTCCCAGGCTTGGCAGAACAAACACAACAATCATGAGTAGTAGGGGGCCCATGGGGCGAATAGTCTCCAAGACTCGGGTGATGGAAGGAGGAGCGAAGTATTCCAGAATCTTATCCCCATCCAGAGGGGCAATGGGGATCAGGTTGAATAAGCACAAAATCAAGTTGATCCAGATGAAGCCCACCAGAAACTGGCCAGGGGAGGGTAGCCAGGAGTTGGTGCTCCCCCAGAGATAGGGGACCCATCCCAGCCGAAGTGGTATGGCTGCCAGGATGGCGAGGAGTAAATTGGAGAGCGGACCGGCCAGCGAAACCCACATGAGAGCGCTCGGTGTGCGTCGCCCCAAAACATATGGATTGACGGGCACGGGCTTTGCCCATCCAAACCCTGCCAGTAGAAGCACCAGGGAACCCAGGGGATCGAGATGAGCCAGAGGATTGAGGGTGAGGCGTCCGTTCAGGCGCGGGGTAGAATCCCCCAGGCGCGTCGCTGTCCATGCATGGGCGAATTCATGCACGGAAAAGGCGATGATGAGGGTGATGATGCGGGTGATTAGAGTGGCAGGATCAAGATTGAGCATTCAAACCTTAACACTGATCGAGAGATAGGCTTTGCGGTAGGGATTATAACATGGGTGGTATAATCCGATTGATGTTGACGGATTTGCAACTGGGTGACATTGTGCGCCTGCGTAAGCCTCACCCATGTGGAAATTACACCTGGCGCGTTGTGCGCCTGGGGGCAGATATTGGATTGGAATGCCTGAAATGCAATCGTCGGATACTTTTGCCCAGGCGCGAACTGGCCCGCCGACTTAAGGCTATTTTACCCCGGGAGAACCATGAAACCGAAACCTGATCTTCCACATATTCTTTTCCTTTTTTCAGACACGGGTGGGGGGCATCGAAGTGCTGCCGAAGCAATCATTGAAGCATTAAGCCTTGAATTTGGAGATCGGGTCACAGTTGAAATGGTGGACATCTTTCGGGAGTATGCTCCTCCGCCGTTCGACCTTGCTCCGGAGGCTTATCCAGTGCTCTCACGAATGCCCGAGGTGTGGCAACTGGGGTACCGTCTGAGCGATGGTCCGCGACGTACCCGCTTTGTTTTCAATGCTCTGTGGCCTTATGTGCGACGTTCGGCGGAACGCCTTATGGTAGAACATCCCTGTGATTTAGTTGTCTCGGTCCATCCGCTCTTCAATGACCCGATTTCCCGGGCAGCCCGCCGATTTTCTCGTCCTTACATTACAGTGGTTACCGATTTGGTTTCAACCCATACTGCCTGGTACTGTGGTTCCCCAGATTTGATCATTGTTCCAACGGAAGCAGCCCGCGAGAGGGGACTGGCCGCAGGGGTGCCTGCAGAACGGTTGCGGGTCATTGGTTTGCCAGTGGCCGATCGTTTCAATTCTTTTAGCGAATCAGCCCAAATGATTCGTCATCGCTTGGGGTGGCCGCTTGATCAACCAGTCATTCTTCTAATTGGGGGCGGCGAGGGTATGGGACCGCTCGAGACTGTGGCAATGGCAATCAATGAAGCGAACCTCGATGCGACGTTGGTGGTGGTGTGTGGGCGTAACCAGGCGCTTCAGAACCGATTAGAACAGGTAACGTGGAAGCGTCCAGCATTCATCTACGGCTTTGTGCGTGAAATGCATAACTTCATGCGTGCGGCGGATATTCTCGTTACAAAGGCAGGGCCAGGAACCATCAGCGAGGCGTTCATTGTTGGATTGCCAATCATCCTTTATAGTCGCATGCCCGGCCAAGAGGATGGAAATGTTGATTACGTGATTAGCGAACAAGCCGGCGTTTGGGCGCCAGAACCCGAGCAAATCGTTAATACGCTGAGACTGTGGCTTGGGCGTCCCGAAGAACGTCAGCGGATAGCGGCCAACGCGCGACGTCTGGCTCGACCGCAAGCCGCCCGGGAGATCGCTCGTGTGTTGGGAACATGGGCACAGCGTTCTTATGAAGAGCGTATGCGAACGCAGGTATAATTTGGAATATGCCAATCCTGGATGCGCACACGCTGGAACTTTTTAGCCGTAGCCCTGAGCAAACACGCCGTTTAGGAATGCGCCTGGGGGCTTTGATGCGCCCCGGCGATGTGATTTGCCTGCAGGGAGACTTGGGGGCTGGTAAAACCACGCTGGTGCAGGGGATTGCACGGGGGTGGGGCTCGCTTGATCCGGTATCCAGTCCCACCTTTGTTTTGGTCAATGTCTATCGTCAACCCGAGGGGCGTATGCTTTTTCACCTGGATGCCTACCGCCTGAACTCCCTTGAAGAAGCCATTGATCTCGATATTGACGCTCTGTTAAGCGAAGGGGCGCTGGTGATCGAGTGGCCGGAGCGAATTGCTGGCATCCTTCCAGCGGAGCGTTTGTGGGTGACGTTGACCTGGATTTCTGAAGAGCAACGCAGCCTGCTTTTTAATCCGTTGGGAGCACGATACCGAAATCTGGTGCACCGATTGCGCCAGCAGGTTTTGGGGGTGACTCATGCTGTTGGCCGTTGATACCAGCACGCAATGGGTGGGGCTGGCACTCTATGATGGGAGCGCTGTGCTAGCCGAGCATGCCTGGTTGACCCAGGGACACCACACGGTAGAATTGGCACCTGCTATTGAATGGATGCTAACTCGAACGCAGGTTTCCATTAAGCAACTTAAGGCCCTGGGAGTTGCCCTGGGCCCTGGTTCCTTTACCAGCCTGAGGATTGGATTGGCGGTTGTCAAGGGAATCGCTCTGGCTGAGAAATTACCTGTGGTGGGTGTGCCCACCCTGGACGTTCTCGTCTACGGCCTGCCACCAGATGAGCGCCGCCTAATCGCCGTATTGCAGGCTGGCCGTGGTCGCCTGGCAGTAGAGGATTATAGTTACCGGGCAGGGGCTTGGCAAGCCGAGAATCATCTACGCGTGGTTGGGCTTAAAGAACTGCTTGAAACGATCCAGGAACCGGTCATGATTTGTGGTGAGTTAAATGCCCAAGACCGCCAGCAATTGGTACGCCAACGTCACATTACTTTGCTACCGCCTGCTCATTGTCTGCGCCATCCGGCATTTCTGGCTGAATTGGCCTGGAAGCGGTGGAAAGCCGGCGCTGTAGATGACGTAAATAGCCTGGCTCCCCTTTACCTTCGCCAGGCAGAGGGGATCTCTGCATGAAAGCGGCGACTTTACCCAGAGTTTGGATTCGGCGGATGCGGGTTGAAGATATTCCCCGCGTGCACGAAATTGATGTGGCATCATTCACGTTGCCCTGGCCAGAGAGTTCGTATCGGTTTGAAATTGAGGCAAACCCCTCAGCACATTTGTGGGTGGCGGAGTGGCAGAATGATCGCGGCCAGTATGAGATTGTGGGCATGATTGTGATCTGGCTCATCATTGATGAGGCGCACATTGCTACCTTCGCTGTTCATCCCCAGTTCCGGGGTTACGGTATCGGGCAACGTCTTTTGGCCCAGGCGCTGCTTGAAATGCACCGGATGGGAGCCCAGCGTTACACCCTGGAAGTGCGCCGCTCCAATCTTCCGGCGCAATCCCTCTACCGCAAGTTGGGCTTTGAGGTGATTTCTGTTCGTCCCGGGTACTATCGGGATAACCACGAAGATGCGCTGATCATGAATCTCGAACATCTTGATGTGGGGCTTGTAGAGCGACTTGCCCGTGAAGAGAGTTTGCCCGGCAGATCAACTCTGACAGGAGGTCAGCCTTGAATGCAGAAGACGTTTTAAACCAAATTGCTGCTGAGGTTTCGGTTTGCACGAAGTGCATCCTCCACTATTCGCGTAAACATGCGGTTCCCGGTGAAGGCCGTCCTGATGCCGAGATCATGTTCATCGGTGAAGGGCCGGGGTTCTACGAAAATGAGCAGGGACGACCGTTTGTTGGCCCTGCAGGGAAATTCCTGGATGAATTGCTCCAGCGGGCAGGTTTGAAGCGGGAGGATGTGTTTATTACCAATGTGGTTAAGTGCCGCCCGCCGGGGAATCGGGACCCACAGCCTGAGGAATTGGCCGCCTGCGATGGCTACCTGGAACGTCAATTGCAGGCCATCAATCCCCGGATCATTGTTACCCTGGGGCGATTCTCAATGGCAAAATTCCTCCCGAATGCGCGTATCAGCGATGTGCATGGCAAAGCCATGTGGGTTAATGGCCGCTTGATCGTTCCCATGTATCACCCGGCCGCGGCCTTGCACCAGCCCTCACTGAAGGCTACGGTTATTGAAGATTTTAGCCGTCTGCCCACTTACCTGGAAATGGCGCGCCAGGGTCAACCTGAACAGACCGCGGCAGAGCAAGAAACGTATGAGCCCGAGCCACCTGCCGGTCAGGATGAACATCCCACCCAACTTAGTCTGTTTTGAAAGGGGAAAGTAAATGGATCGCGATTATCGTGGTGAATTGGTAGAAAGACTGACTACCCGGCAGGCACGCGTGGCTGTGGTAGGCATGGGTTATGTGGGCCTCCCGCTGGCGGTCGTCTTTGCTGAAGCCGGTTTTGATGTGACGGGCATTGACCCGATCGCATCAAAAATGGAGGCTTTGAATCGAGGAGAGAGTTATATCCTGGATGTTTCTTCCGAGCAGGTGCGTGCATTGGTCGGCCAGGGGCGGTTGCGAGGCACCACCGATTATGCTGTACTGCGAGATATTGATGCTGTTTCGATCTGTGTGCCGACCCCACTCCGTAAAACCGGTGATCCTGATCTTTCCTACATTGTCAGCGCTGCGGAAAGCCTGGCGCCATATCTTCACCCCGGCATGGTGGTGGTGCTGGAATCCAGCACATATCCGGGAACAACGCGTGAACTGGTTCTACCAATATTGACAGAGCGGAGCGGCCTGGAAGTAGGAAAGGACTTCTTCCTGGCGTTTTCGCCTGAACGGGTTGACCCGGGGCGCAAGGACTGGACCACCTACAATACCCCCAAGGTTATTGGCGGGATTACCCCTGCCTGCTGCGAGGTATCCACGGCCTGGTATCAACAGGCCATTCAAACGGTGGTGCCAGTCTCCTCGACCGAAGTGGCCGAGATGACCAAGCTTCTGGAGAACACTTTTCGCATGATTAATATTGGGCTGGTCAACGAACTGGCGATCATGTGCGACCGCCTCAAAATTGATGTGTGGGAAGTGATTGAAGCCGCAGCCACCAAACCTTTCGGTTTTATGAAGTTTACTCCCGGCCCTGGGTTAGGGGGGCATTGTATTCCCATTGATCCATTGTATCTTTCGTGGAAGTTGCGTTCGGTGAAGTATACGGCGCGGTTTATTGATCTTGCCTCGGAGATCAATACCAACATGCCCCGCTTTGTGGTGGGCAAAGTCCAAGATGCCCTGAACCAACAAGGCAAACCGGTAAAGGGAAGCAATATCCTGGTCCTGGGCGCAGCCTATAAAGCGGATATTGACGATTTACGCGAATCACCCGCACTTGATGTTATTCATCTCTTGCGTGAGAAGGGTGCCGCTGTGTTTTATCATGACCCCTATATTCCGGTCATCCAACAGGACGAACTCAGCATGGAATCGGTCCCGGATCTCATGGAAGCCGTGCGGGGGGCAGATTGTGTGGTGATCATCACCAACCACAGTAAATACGACTACCCGGCCATCCTTGAGGCTTCCCGGTTGATCGTGGACACGCGAAATGCCCTGGGCAAACTGGGGCGCAACAATCCCAAGGTGGTCCGCTTATGAAGCGTTACCTGCTAACCGGGACCGCTGGCTTCATAGGCGCCAGGGTGGGGCATTACTTGCTTGAAGAAGGGGCAGAGGTGGTTGGGGTGGATAACCTCAACGATGCTTACGATGTCCGCCTGAAGCACTGGCGGTTGGAGCATTTGAGGGGTCGGCCTAATTTCCACTTCCTCCAACTCGACATCCGGGATCGCGAAGCGGTCGAGCAGTTATTTGCCCGTTATGCTCCCTTTGAAGCCGTCATCAACCTGGCAGCGCGGGCTGGTGTACCCTATAGTGTGGTAAACCCGTGGATTTATTTTGAGACTAATGTCACCGGGACGTTGAATTTGCTTGAAGCCAGCCGCCGGTTTGGGGTGGTGAAATTTGTCCTGGCCTCGACCTCGAGTTTGTATGGCATTCTAAATCCGATGCCTTTCCGCGAGGACGCCGATACCAGTCATCCTCTCTCACCATATGCAGCAAGCAAAAAGGCGGCGGAAACGCTGTGTTACACCTACCATCATTTATATGGGTTGGATGTAACCGTTTTCCGGTATTTCACGGTCTATGGGCCAGCAGGACGCCCGGACATGAGCCTGTTCCGTTTTTGCCAGTGGATTGCTGAAGGGCGTCCTTTGCATCTGTATGGGGATGGCAGTTTCTCGCGTGATTTTACTTACGTGGATGATATTGCCCGTGGTACCCTTCTGGGGTTGAAACCAATGGGGTTTGAGGTGATCAATCTGGGGAGTGATCAGCCTCATACTATGATGGAAGCCATTCGCATCTTGGAAAAGGCGTTAGGACGCTCCGCGCAGATTGATTATCATCCTCCTCAGGCAGTGGATATGCCCGCGACATGGGCTGATATTACTAAGGCGCGCACCCTCCTCGGTTGGGAGCCTCAAATAACCCTGGAAGAGGGACTTCAGCGACTGGTCCAGTGGTACCTGGCGGAACGGACGTGGGCCAGCCAGATCCAAACCATATGAAGCGAGTTGCCTACCTGTGGACTAACTGGAAGGAAGATCGCCTGTTGCGCCAAGTTGTGCGCAATACTGCGTACCTTTTCAGCGGCAATACCATAAGTTTGGGGCTAAGCCTTTATCAGGGGTTGTTGGCGGCTTATTTGCTAGGTCCAACCCAATATGGAGTCCTGGGGTTGGTTATTGCATTTGCCTCTAATGTGAACCGTTTACTCTCATTTCGCATGGGAGAACCGGTCATCCGCTATGTGAACCAGTACCTCAGCCAGGAGCGACGAGACCTGGCCGCAGGGGTGGTGAAACTTGCGGCTATCACCGAGGGGGTAAGTTCGATTATTGCCTTTTTATTGCTTGTCTTTCTCTCTCCTTTAGCCGTGGAATGGCTCATTAAAGACCCGGTGGCCTTGCCCTGGATTCCTCTCTATGGGCTGGCGCTGTTGGGTAACCTCTTCACCGAGACCTCAACGGCCATGCTTCAGATTGCGGGGCGCTTTCGCGCGCAGGCTACAATCACACTGGCACAGAACATTGTCACCGCGGCTGGCATCACCCTGGCTTATATCATGCATTGGGGCGTGTTTGAGGTGATGCTGGCTTACTTGATGGGTAAGTTGGTGTTTGGGCTGTTCATGCTGGGGGAGGGATGGCAATCGGCGAGAAGGGTGCTGGGATCGGGTTGGTGGCGGGTCCCCCTGCGCCAGGTGCCGGAAAAGACCGCGCTCGGACGTTTTGCAATTAGCACGAACCTGAGTGGTACCGTTAACATGCTCATTCGGGATAGCGAGGTGCTATGGGCGGGATTCTTCCTGAGCAGTTTAGAGGCGGGGTATTATAAATTTGCTCTGGCTCTCATGAATGTCTTGATGTTGCCCATCCTTCCATTTATCCAAACCACTTATCCCGAGATTACCCGTGCGGTGGCTCAACGTTCGTGGGGAACCTTACGGTCGCTGTTACGGCGTACCAGCCTGATGGCTCTGGCCTGGACAGCGATCATGGGGGTTGGGCTGATCGTGGTTGGGCCATGGTTTCTGACCTGGTTCAAGGGTGGGGCCTATTGGCCGGCTTTTCCTCTCATCCTGGTGCTTCTAGCGGGGTATGGTTTCGCCAACATTTTGTATTGGAATCGTCCCCTGTTGCTGGCGCTGGGAAAACCCAATGACCCTCTGGTGATCACGATGCTTGTGGGAACCGTAAAGACGGTGCTCATGTTTGTTCTTGTCAAATCCTTTGGGGTCATTGCGCTGGCGCTGCTTTTGAGCGGTTATTTTATTGTCTCGGTGGCGATAATTATCTGGCGGGGCAGTCAGGAACTCATGCGAGCAGAACGAGCCGGTCTTGAGGTGGTGGATGCGGATCGCTTGTCTTAGCACCTCTCAGATCCCTTCTAGTACGGCCAATAGCATTCAAGTAATGAAAATGTGCCAGGCGCTGGTGCAGTTAGGGCATTTAGTTAGGCTGTGGGTGCCGGGAAGTATGCATGCTGCCTGGCCTCAACTGGCAGCGCATTATGGTTTGCGTGATGCGTTTGACATAAACTGGGTAGCAGCCCATCCGGCGCTTAGGCGTTATGACTTTGTGGCAAAAGCCTGGCCTCAGGTATTGGCCTGGTCGCCTGACCTGATCTACACCTGGATGCCCCAAGTGGGGCTCCTGGCTTTGTGGGCCGGGCGCCCCTTGGTGCTTGAGATTCACGATCGCCCAAGCGGAAGAATTGGTCCTTGCTTACTCCGCCAGATCGTTCAGGCAAAAGGCAAAAAGCGGTTTGCCGTGATTACGCGGGCCCTCTATCGGGTGTTGCGGGAAGAATGGGGACTGGCCATTCCAGAGGCTCAGGCGGTCATTGCCCCCAATGGGGTGGATCTGGAGCGTTACCAGGATTTGCCCGCTCCGCCCGAAGCGCGTTGTCAGTTGGGGCTGACTGAACGCTTTACCGCGGTGTATAGCGGGCACTTTTATCCTGGACGAGGTATGGGGTTGCTTTTGGAGATGGCCCGTCGTTTACCTCACATTCAGTTCCTCTGGGTGGGTGGCCGAGAGGAAGCGGTGGCCCACTGGCGAAGAGTGGTGGCTGAGCAGGGGCTTCGGAACGTAATTCTGACCGGGTTTGTGGAAAATCGTCTTTTACCCCTTTATCAGGCTGCCGGAGAAGTACTGTTGATGCCTTATGAACGGGCGGTAGCCGGGAGCAGCGGGGGAAATTCCGCTGACATCTGTAGCCCGATGAAGATGTTTGAATACCTGGCGTGTGGAAGGGCCATTCTGACCAGTGACCTGCCTGTGCTGCATGAGGTGCTAAACGATAAAAATGCCCATTTTTGCCCTCCTGAAGAGGTGGATGCCTGGGTACAGGCGCTGGATGATTTAGCCACGCATCCGGAGATATGCCGCGCACTTGGGGAGCAGGCTCGCACGGATGCGGCTCGCTACACCTGGGTAGCACGGGCGCAACGCATTCTGGCGGGATGGACTTCGGATCAAACGAGTTTCATGGAGGCTGGTGACCTGTGAAACCCCGTATAACATTTCTCTACATCTTGTTGGCTGTAATTGGTGTGGCATTGGGGTTGGCTGTTGGAATCACTTGCCTAATGGAAGGAAAGGTAACTTTCCAAGGCGTCATCGCCGCGGGCATGTTGCTAGTTCTGGCTTTAGGGGGTCTCCTTGTCGTATGGAGGTGGGGTGGACACGAGCGGTGGTTGGGCTGGATTGTCAGTGGGGCGTTTCTACTGCGTCTGATTTTGGGGTTGGGCTTAGCCCTTGCGTTGCCGGAATGGGGATATGACACTCCCCAACAGAACCGGGGCTACCTTTACTATGATGCGTTTAGACGCGACCAGCAGGCTTGGGAAGTGGCGATTTCCTCTGCACCAGTTCTCTCGGCCTTGGGTGGGCGCTATGTCTCGGATCAATATGGGGGGATGCTGGTGCTAAGCGCGTTGATCTATCGCTATCTGAGCCCGGATCAACACCGTCCCTGGTTGATCCTGATCCTAACGGCTTGGGCTGGCGCAGTTGGAGCACCTTTCCTGGCGCGCGCATTGAATCGGGAGCCCTTCCGAAAGGCTCGATACCTGGCCGTTGGATTGTTAGCGTTTTATCCTGAGGTGGTTTTCTTGGGTGCCTCGCAAATGCGTGATCCCTTCTTAATCGCTCTGGGAGCGGGGGTGCTGTGGGCGTTTTTGGAACGCGAGCCAGTGAGTATGAAAGCGCGCCTGGGATGGGGTGGGGCGGCATTTGTCTTAATGCTTCTCTTTTCCTGGCTGGCAGCGAGTGTCTGGTTGTTTGTGATTCTCAGCGGAAGTTTGCTTATTTACTTAGGGCAGATCAAGATTAGACGGCACTGGCAGTGGGTTGGAGTTGGGCTGGCTATTTTAGGTATGCTAGGGCTGATAGCCTTTGGAGGGTGGTTACAGCGAGTTGCCGCGTGGGATGCTTACCTCACTCAGCGGGCCTCTGGTTGGGTTCAAAAGTTACTTGGGGAACTGCCCTCCGCGCTTGAATTGCCTTTCATTGTGGGTTATGGTTTGTTCCAGCCGGTGCTGCCTGGAGCCATTTTTGACCCTTCATTACCGATCTGGAATGTCATCAGTACCTTGAGAGCGCTTGGGTGGTATGCAATTTTACCGGTGCTTTTTTATGCTCCGTGGGCTTTGCGGCATCAGCCCGAGCGCTCCTGGCAATTCCACTTGCTTTGGTTGATCGGCGTAGCCTGGGGATGGGTGATCCTGGCTTCGCTTCGTGCCGGGGGGGATCTGTGGGACAATCCACGCTATCGCACGATGCTATTACCTGTGCTGGCTATGCTGGTGGCCTGGGTCTATTACCTTGCTCGTGAGGCGCGTGATCCCTGGTTGTGGCGCTGGTTTGCTGTGGAAGGGGTGGGGCTGGCCTTTTTTACTGAATGGTATGTCAGCCGTACTTATCGCATCCTTCCGCGTTTGCCTTTTTGGGTCATGATTGGAGCGATTGTAGTGGGTGCAGGGTTGATTCTGGCGGGGGGATGGCTGTGGGATCGCTTTCAGGCTTCTGGGGGTGTTTCTCGTTCCGGTAAAGCGGGAGCGCTATTGGATGAGAGCGGTAAAGATGCGGCGGCGGTAGCCAGTCCGAAGAGGGTCCAGAAATAGGGCAAAGCAAAGGTATCTACACTAAACCCTTCAATAACGAGGGCAATCAGTCCAAGCATAGCTGCCCAACCCAGCGTGCGCTGGTGGAGATCGGGGGCGCGCCCCAGCGAGCGCGCGGTTACCCAAATCACGTAGAGCCAGGTTAAGAAAGTGACAAAACCTATGACCCCGGTTTCGGTCAGCAAACGTACCCATAGACTCTTGGTGTTGGGGATGAAAGAATTGCGGAACATTAGATCCTGCACCTCAGTAAGAGCCCAGCCAAAGGTCACCATTTTTTGAGGGAAGAAATAGCCCGCATTGCCCAAGCCAACGCCCAGCCAGGGATAATCGGCGAAGATACGATAACCGGTCTGCCAGTAAACCAACCGTTCGGCAAAGACCAGACGGTTGGCGTAGCCGACCACCCCTTCTGTGCGCACAAACTCGAAGCGAAAGAGATCCCGCATACGCGGATCCAGGCGGCTGAGGACAAAGCCAGCGCCCAGGAAAAGACCCGCGTAAACCGCAACCAGAACGAAAGCCAATCCCAGTGGAATGGCACGTTCCATGATCCAGCGGGCCAGGTTCAAGTGCAGGTGCTTCTGGATCTGGTCGCGTGACCAGCGTATCAAGGTAAGGTTGGCTCGCAGAATCAGGTAGGCAAGCGTGCACAGAAAAGCCAACCACCCCACTCGAGAAAAAGAGAGGAACAGCACGGCTCCGCCGCCCAGTAGGCAAAGATTTTCCAGGCTGAGGCCGAGAACGCGGAAGCGGAAAACTGTGGTGCGTTGGAGGGTTGCGGCCAGCCAGAGGGGCAGATAAAGCAAATTTAACTGGTGGGCAAGCCATGAGGGCTCAAAAGCCAACCCGGTGACGCGTTGGTCAAAGAGGCGGCCGTTAGACGTCAGATAGGACTGAAGGATGAACATCCAGGTCGGGTAGCCTTGACGGGTATACCAGGTCACGGCCTGCCAGAACGACCAAAGTATGATGACAATTCCACCTATGTGTATGACACGTAAAACGAACACCAGCCGTTTGGATGAATTGATCCAGGTGGCGGTTAATACATAGAAAGCCCCCCCTACCCCCAGAGTTAGCAGTCCTTCCCGGATATTGTTCCACACGTTGGCTGAGCGAAAGGGTGGGAAGGGAATTAGAAAGGCAAACAACGACGAAAGAGCGGCTATTCCAGCGAAGACCAAGAGAGGGATTGTCTGAGAGGGGAGGTGTCCGTCGGGTGAGACAAGATGAGGCAAATACCACACCAAAAGCAAGCCGACCAGAGGAAGAGCAGCGGCTGGGGCAACCGAATGGATGTTGAAACGCTGTGCAATCAGAGGAAAACTGGTGAGTGGGAGCAATAACCCCACACTTCCCCATAGGATATACTGGAGGCTCAGGTACCAGTTTTTGGCGCTCATCTTTGTGACCACGAGGGGTGGAAAATAGGCAAAGTTTCCACCAGTGCAAGCCCAATCACCCAGCCAATGAGTGCACCGGCCAGCATGAGATCGTTGCGTCCGTACTGAATGGGTCGGAGCGGGGGGGAGGCCGACTCAACCCATTGGACAGACAATCCCGGGAAAAGATTGCGGCTGGCCTGGCGTTCGGCCTGAAGTTGCTGACCAGTAGTAGCTAGCAGAGTCTGCAGATCTTCCAAAGATTGGTGGGGGCAAAATGAGGGGGCTGGTGCCACCCCTACCGCACGTTGAAGGCATTTTTCAACCGATTGCATATATTGCGTAAGGCTGGCCGCCTTCAAAGCATGGACCTGCGCCTCGGTGAGAACTGCATTGGCTTCTTCTGCCCATAAATTGGCCAGTCGGGCTGCTTCCTGTGGGTCGGAGGTGCGCACGCGAAGAATGAAGGCATCCACCTGGCGTTCCACGGTGCCCATGCGTCGCAAGTCCGGCACAGTGAGAGTAAGCCCCTCTTCTTGGCCCTTGGCTACCACATGTTCAAGCACTTCGTTTGAGGCAATAAGGTGTCCTACGGCATTGAGGGCTTGATCCTCCTCAAACTGGGTCATCAGACCGGTACGCGTGTAATCAATGGCGGCACTGAAAACAGCCTGGGCCTCGTAAACAGGGGGTTTAATGGCGTGAGCCAGCCAACCGCTAAGCGCTCCTAAAAGGGAGACCAACACGATAACCCACCACCAGCGAAGCACGCGCAGGAGTTCGGTTTGGGTTGAGAGGGTAGGTGGGGAGTAAGAAGGGGCACGCATACCCATTCCTTTAGCGTTGCATGGCCAGGATAAGTGCCTCACGCCAGGGGGGTAGACATAAGCCAAACTTCTGTTCAAAACGACTACAATCGAGGGCAGAGAAAAGGGGGCGCTGAGCCGGGGTCGGAAACTCCTCCGTTCGCGCAGGCAAAAGTTGGCGGGTGATTTGTTCTTCGCGTTCCGGATCAGAGGCCAGGATCGCCTGTGCCCACTCAAACCGGCTAGCCCAACCTTTACCGGCTAGATGATAAAGCCCACGTTTTTCGTATAGTTGAGCATATGGGTCGTGATGATGAGAGGCCAAAAGGTTTGCCGTTACCTCGGCTAGCATCCGCGCCCAGGTAGGGTTCCCAATCTGATCATCCACCACGCGAAGCACCTCTTGTTTGCGGCTCCACTCCAGCACTTTAGTGACAAAACTATCCCGGCGCAGGCTATAAACCCAACTGGTTCGAAAAATCAGGTACGCGTTATCCACAGCCTGGATGGCCTGTTCTCCCAGCCACTTTGTCTTTCCGTAAACATTCAGGGGGTTGGGGATGTCGTCTTCGGTATATGGGCTACCCTTGGTTCCGTCAAAGACGTAATCTGTAGAAAAGTGGATCAAAACCGCGCGAATCTCGCGAGCGCACTCAGCCAGTACGCCGGGTGCCACGGCGTTAATCTGCTCGGCCAGGTGGTGCTCTTGCTCGGCTTTATCAACTGCGGTGTAGGCCGTGGCGTTATAAATCACATGAGGCTTTATCTCTCGGATAAGCGGCGGCAAGGTTTGGGGCTGACTCAAATCAATTTGAGGGTAATCCATGGCAATGATATCACCCAGGCAGGCCAGAGAACGCCGGGCCTCCCAGCCCAATTGCCCTAAATGGCCAAGGAGCAAAATGCGCATATTTACCAGGGGGTCTCCTCGAGAAGTCGAAGCAGATAGGCCCCGTATCCGTTATTTGCCATGCTCAGGGCCTGCTCGCGGAGCTGTTCGGCGGTAATATAGCCCATGCGATAGGCAATCTCCTCGGGGCAGGAGATCATCAGACCCTGCCGTTCCTCAACGGTTTGGACAAAGTTGCTGGCCTGAAGGAGGGCCTCATGCGTGCCTGCGTCCAGCCAGGCAATCCCGCGTCCCAGGATCTCGACCCTGAGTTGGCCTTTTTCAAGGTAAATACGGTTCAAATCTGTGATTTCCAATTCACCACGTTGAGAAGGGCGCAAACCTTCGGCATACTCTACCACGTGGTGATCGTAAAAATAAATGCCCGGAACTGCGAGGTTTGAACGAGGCTTCTTGGGTTTTTCCTCGATGCTTAGGGCGCGTCCGTCAGGGCCAATTTCAACCACTCCATAGCGAGTAGGATCGTTAACAGGGTAGGCGAAGATAACCGCTCCCTCCTGCACCTGGGCGGCGCTCTGGAGCAAACGCGCCAGTCCGCGCCCGTAGAAGATGTTATCGCCAAGGATGAGTGCGCAGGGTTCCCCAGCGATAAAATGGCGCCCGATGAGAAATGCTTCGGCCAGGCCACGTGGTTCGGGTTGTTCTGCATATTGGAAGCGTAGCCCCCATTGATGACC
>FWWL01006017.1_pt1 | contig 18044 bp, 13 predicted proteins | sample 2228331 | NCBI WGS metagenome assembly FWWL01 (sample SAMEA103939775, study PRJEB20133) | metagenome
TGCCCGGATCAAGGAAGCCGGTCTCTGGCAGGGCTTGTGTGGAAGTAATTTCTTCTTTAGCCACGCCGAAACGCGTTGCAAGCGCATTCAGTGTATCGCCAGCCTGGGTGTAATACAGGATGGGAGGGGCTGGGGTGGGGCTTTCCTTAGGAGTAGGAGTCACTTGCGGAGGAGAGGCTCTGGTGGGCAGATTGGCTGTAAGCCCTTCTTCCAATGGCGGCGTTTCGACCAATGTCAGTGGATTCTTCTGCCCAAAACTGAAGGGAGATTGACCGGCGCCATTCATTCCACGCACGCACCCGCTCAGCAGGAATGCAATCAGAATGATTGCCCAGAATCTGGAAGGATTACCGCCCAATCTGATTTTCATTCAGTCGTTTATCCCATGCTGTCACGATTTGATCGCCTTTGATCAGCCGTCCCTCGTAGGGTGCCCCATCTCCTGTGGAAACCCATCCACTCAGGACAAAAGGTATGGCGCCATCGGCAGAAATCCATTCTCCATTATACCGGCGAGCGATGTGCAAGTGTGTCCCGTTAGAGAATCCGCCTTCACAGGAAGGATGCCCGATATCGTCGCCGGCTTTTAGAAAGCGCCCTTCGGATACCCTGTCGCTGGAAGCAATGTGATAATACAACACAGTCCAGCCGGTTTGCTCATATCCATCGCCGTCCAGATCCTGTACCACGGCGCCATCACCGCTTCGCACAACCACTCCGTCGGCAACCGCGGTCACCCAGTCTGAACTGGTATAACAACCGTAGGCTTCACCGGGAGGTGCAAAATCCAGCGCTCCCCATGCCGATCCGGTTCCAAAAGCAGGATGTGGACCGCCAGTAAAGTACCAGATGGTACCCGGGGCGAAGGGCAAGATCATCTCCGGTTGGGTAAGATTTTCCGGGATTAATGGATCAACCGCCAAGGCTTGTGGAGGCCCAAAGAGACGCACATAAGTTGTATAAAGTCCCTCAGGACCAACGGCTTTTGTCCATTCTTCTTTTCCGTAGATCAAACTGAACAGGTATTGCACCCCGGCGGTTCCGGCATTGATGGCTTCAGGAGCCAGAACATAGGTCTGGTCAGCCAGTACCCATCCTTTTACCCCTCCAACTTTCCACAGGTAATACCCGTAGTTCAACATGTTTGCCGCCCATCCAATCTGGTGGTACAAGCCGGTAATTTGGGCATTTCCCCGGTATCCCAGCGGGTATTTGCGGGAATCGGCGGGTGGAGAAGGATTGGTGACCCAGCCGCTTTGATACTCCAGTACGGCAAGCAACAGGCGCGGGTTGACCGAAAAATCCCTGGAGATTTTCTCGATCAATTCGATTCCGGAGAAGGTTTCACCATCCTGCTCTTCGTGGTAGTCCTTCAAAATCCCTGATTGATTCTCGACGAATGCACCCATCTTGAAGGTGGTTGTAGAAGGACCAAAGACTAATTCCGAATCGGGAATAATCAAAAAATTCGGACCTTCAGGAAAATCTTCTTCCACAGGAATGATCAGTTCCTGCCCAACATCAATCCGGTCGGGATTGCTTATTTGATTTGCCGCGATCAATAATGCCAGGTCCACATTGAACTGGCGGGCGATGGTCCCTAAAGTGTCTCCGGGTTGAACGGTGTAGGTTTTTGGGTTGGCTTGTTCCCCGGTGAGCAAATCATGTTCTGCTGCAGGAGTCTCAGATGCAGGTTCCTGAGTGACCTCGAGAGTGGTCATCGGGGAGGCAGGTTGCACCGGTACATATTGGGTTGGCTGCCTCTCGGCTGTTTTGGGGATATCGAAAATGGAAGTGCTTCCCCAGGGACGTACACAGCCCATCAACAGTCCCATGGCAATTGCCAGGGATACAACCCGGTTGAAGGTTCCTGAAAAATTACGGAAGACGAATTTCACCCACATAAGGCTGGCACACGATTTGATAGTACTCCAGTTCTCGTTCGCGGTTTTCCAAAGCATACGCGCGCGCTTCTTCGCCAATTTGAATGACGGTGTCCAGATAGAGGATTGCGTCCTTGTCCCAGTAACGGGGTAGCACCATCAGTGGATCCTGTACATAGCCCTCTGGAACCATAACCGGACGTTTGGGATCCGGTTCATCTCCCAGAGGAATCCAGTTGTACATCAGAGGTCCGCGTGGATTGACGGTGAATCCCATTTGATACCCGACTTCGCGGGCGACCTGTACGGCTCGCGCGCTGAAGTTACCCCCGGGCCAGATATACGCAATGGGGGCTTTGCCAAAGGTTTCCAGAATGGCTTCCCTCGAACCTTGCAGTTCCCGGTAGATGAACGTTTCCACATCCACCTTTCCGTATAAAGGCGTGTCAATGATGGTGCCCGGCTGAAATTCAACAATATTGACATTATGCACCACGCCGTGCGCTTGATGATCCACCCAACCTTCTTGTTGAAGAAGGATGTTTTCATCCCGCACCCGGCGGCTGGCTTCTGGTTCGCTGATCCATGCGTTGATAACAGTCCACCCATGTGGTTGCAGGTACGGGTAGAAATGATCGCGAAAATACGAGGCGGAGTGCAGATCATCCACAATCAACACCACCGAGCGCGGGGGAATATCAGCATTCTCCTGCAAGAATCTTGCCAGTTGCTCGATGTTAATCACTTCAAAGCCTTTTTGTTCTAACGCCTGAAACAGGTCTTTCACCTGAGTCACGCTGATCTGGTAGGGGTGATGAATTTCTCCGTCAGTAATCGAATGAAACATGATGGGCATGACCACCGTTCCCGGGGCAGCCTTTCCCACTTCCCATCGATTTTTCAGGTACTCACAAGGTTCCTGAACATAGGTGTGGGGCTTATCCATGGGATTTAACCGCGCGCTTTGGAAAATTTCCGGTAGGTCGGGGGGAACTGGGGTGTGAGTGGGTAGGGGTGTTGGTGAGGGAGTAGATGTGATAGTAGGTGTCGGTTCGCGAACGGCATTGGTGGCGGTCAGCAGCGCATGATCAAAAGCAAGGGTTTCCTCTTCATGGGCCGTCGTAGTTGGGAGCGATGACGATGGCACAAAACAGGCTGTCATCCCGACGATCAACAAGCCACCCACCAACCCGCATACAAACCGCTTTACCCATAATCCCTTCATGATGGCATTATTGTACCAGAGGAAAGCGCAGGGCTTCCCTTTCCGGAAAGCCCTGCAGAAACTCTCTAGGCGCTTTCGCCCCGGATGAAGGCTTCGGTCATCTCCCGGGCGATTTCATCTTTGAATTGTTTGGGAGGCGTCTTCATGAAATAAGAGGCTGGAGCATACAGAGGACCGCCAATGCCGCGATCCATTGCCAGTTTCACACAGCGTACTGCATCAATGACCACGCCAGCCGAGTTTGGCGAATCCCATACTTCCAGTTTGGCTTCCAGATTCAGTGGCACATCTCCAAAGGTCGTTCCTTCCATGCGGATGTAGCACCACTTGCGGTCGGTCAGCCACGGAATGTAATCGCTGGGTCCAACGTGGATGTTGCTCTCGCCAATGTCATAGGGAAGCATGCTGGTCACTGCGCCGGTTTTGGAGATTTTCTTGGACTCAAGGCGTTCCCGCTCAAGCATATTCAGGAAATCGGTATTCCCGCCGAAGTTGATTTGATAGGTCCGATCGAGGCGTACCCCGCGATCCACAAACAGACTGGTAAGAACGCGGTGAAGAATCGTAGCGCCTACCTGAGACTTGATGTCATCGCCAATGATGGGTAAATTCTTCTGGCGGAAGCGTTCCGACCAGTACTCTGAACTGGCGATAAACACGGGAATGGCGTTGACAAAACCGCAACCGGCTTCCAGTACCTGCTCCACGTACCATTTGGTTGCCATTTCAGAGCCTACGGGCAGGTAGTTAATCACCACATCCGTGCCGGTGTCTTTGAGCACCTTGATGATATCGGCGGTTGAACCGGGGGCTTTTTTGACAATTTGTGAAAGGTATTTCCCTAAGCCGTCATGGGTCATCCCGCGAACAACAGGGACGTTGAGGTAGGGAACTTTGGTGAACTGGTATGTGTTGTTGGGATGGGCGAAAATGGCTTCGGATAAATCTTTTCCGACTTTGGTATCGACGATATCAATGGCGGCGGAAAATTCAATGTCGCTGATATGATACCCACCCAGATTGACATGCATCAATCCCGGAATGCGATCGGTATCGGCGGCGTTACGGTAGTAATACACCCCCTGAACCAGCGACGAGGCGCAGTTTCCTACCCCAATGATCGCAACGCGAACTTTTTTGTTTCCCATAGACTTGATCACTCCTGACTGCTTGGGCTTGAAGATGAGTTTTGGGTATTATACTCCCTGCTTCTTCTCATGGTGAAAGGGAAGCAGGGAGTTGTCTAAAGGTTGAAGGGTTCAGACCCAGTTTAAGAGGATGGTATTCAAAATACCCCCGTGATGGAAATAGGTAACTTCGTTTGGGGTGTCCAATCGAACCGTTACCTGAAACTCGAAGGTACTCCCGTCCTCGCGGGTAACTTCCACGGTCAGTTCTCCGCCTGGAGAATGAATCTGATCCAGACCTTTCAGGGTGTAGGTTTCTCTACCGGTCAATCCCAGCGTTTGAGCATTTTCTCCGAGTTTAAAAACCAGAGGAAGCACACCCATCCCTGCCAGATTGGATCGGTGAATCCGTTCGAACGATTCGGCGATAATGGCGCGCACACCCAGTTGCTGAACACCTTTTGCCGCCCAGTCGCGGCTGGATCCGGTGCCGTATTCTTTTCCGGCGATGACGATCAAGGGAATCCCTTCTTCTCGATATTTCATGGCTGCGTCGTAAATGGGGAGCACTTCTCCATCTGGAAAGTGAATCGTATAGCCGCCTTCCTTGCCACCCAGCATCAGATTCTTCAGGCGGATGTTGGCGAAAGTGCCGCGCGTCATCACGCGGTCGTTCCCACGGCGAGAGCCATACGAGTTGAATTCACTCACCGGCACACCATGCTCGAGCAGATATTTCCCAGCCGGGCTATTCGGTGAAATGTTCCCCGCCGGTGAGATGTGGTCGGTGGTGATGGAATCCCCAAAGAGAGCCAGTGCTCGCGCGTTCCGAATCTCTGCGACCGGTTGGGGTTCTTTTGATACCCGTTCAAAGAAAGGCGGTTCCTGTAAATAAGTGGATGCGGGATTCCATTCGTACAGGATTGAGGTTGGGCTTTGAATCTGCGACCACTGGGGGTTGGCGGAGTATAAATCCGCATATTCATCAGCAAACAATTCCGGTTGAACAACTTCTTTGATGAGTTGCTCAATTTCTTGGGAAGAGGGCCAGAGGTCTTTGAGATAGACCGGATTGCCCTGACGATCAACGCCCAAAGGCTCTTGCGTGAGATCAATATCCACCGTGCCGGCAAGGGCATAGGCAACCACCAGGGGTGGGGAAGCCAGGTAATTCGCCTGTACATGGGGATGGACGCGCCCTTCAAAGTTGCGGTTTCCAGAAAGCACTGCCGCCGCTACCAGTCCCGCGCTCTCAATCGCATCCACAACCGGCTGAGGCAGTGGACCTGAGTTGCCAATGCAGGTAGTGCATCCATAGCCGACTACATCAAAGCCGAGCGCTGACAGGGCTTTATCCAGCCCGGTTTTTTCCAGATACGCCGTCACCACCTTTGAACCCGGGGCAAGGCTGGTTTTCACGAATGGTTTTACCCGTAATCCCTTAAGGACAGCATTTCTTGCCAGCAATCCTGCCGCCAGCATGACATACGGGTTGGAGGTGTTTGTGCAGGAAGTGATCGCCGCAATCACTACTGCGCCGTGTTTCAGGGTTTCTTTATAACCGTTTGAACGGTATTCGGCTTTCTTTTCCAGATCCTGGGAGGAAAGTCCAAAGCCACGCTCAGTTTTGGGCTTGGAGAGGGAAGTACGGAAGTTCTCTTTCACCTGCGGAAGCGGTACGCGATCCTGTGGGCGCTTGGGACCAGCCAGGCTTGGCTCAATGCTTTCCAGATCAAGGTGTATAACAGCCGTGTATTCCGGCTCAGGAGTATCGGCGGTCACGAAGAGTCCCTGCGCGCGGTAATAGGCTTCGACCAGTTCAGTGGGTCTGCCGGTTAACTGGAGGTAAGACAGGGTTTGTTGGTCCACCGGAAAGTAAAGGACGGTGGCTCCGCTTTCGGGCGCCATGTTGGAAATCATTGCACGGTCGGCAAGGCTCAGACTGGCAAGACCGGGACCGAAGAACTCCACAAATTTGTCCACTACGCCATGTTTGCGTAACAGTTGCGTGATGGTCAGGGTCAAATCGGTGGGAGTGACGCCTTCTCGCAGTTTGCCGGTCAGTCGCACCCCGATGACATCCGGTGTGACGAATTCCAGCGGCTCGCCCAGCATGGCGGCAACCGCTTCAATGCCACCAACCCCAAAGCCAATCACGCCCAGTCCATTGATCATCGTGGTATGGGAATCCGTCCCCACCAGGGTTTCGGGGAAGACCACAGGGTTCCCATTCTGTTCGGAGGTGAGCACACCCCGTGCAAGGTATTCAAGGTTGACCTGATGCACAATTCCGGAAGAAGGAGGGACAACTCGGAAATTCTTAAAGGCTTTCTGTGCCCAGTGGAGAAATTCATATCGCTCCCGATTGCGTTCAAATTCCAGTTGAACGTTAAGTTTCAAGGCATCTGGAATCCCGTAGTAGTCCACCTGCACGGAGTGGTCGATGACCAGATCCACCGGCACGATAGGGTTAATTTTTTCCGGGTCCCCTCCCATCCGCACCAATGCGGCGCGCATGGCGGCAAGGTCATTCATGACCGGAACGCCAGTAAAATCCTGCAACACAACCCGACCGGGGAAAAACTGTAGTATGGGGCGCTGACTTGCCTGAGGCGTCCACTTTGCCAGTGCCGAAATGCTCTGGCGGCTGACACGGGGATGATTGCTGTTACGCAGGTAGCCTTCCAGCAATATGCGAATGGAGAACGGCAAACGCTGAAGGGCTTCCTGGGTGATGCCTTCCCACTGATGGAGAGGATAATATGTGTAGTCACCTTGTGTGGTTTTCAGGGTGGCTGAATGTGCCGGAAATGCAGGCATGGACATGGTTGCCCTCCTTGTAGATTGATGGGATGGAAGTCATTATAATTCAGCCATTTTGCCGAGATTGGTAAAAATTTAACCCATTTGGGTGATTTTTTAGAGGATTTTTCCATTTTTCCTTGACACATTTTTTATTCGCGTTTATAAATGCGCCCAATATGGTGATATTCGTGCTTGTTGATCTGATTTCCCCTAAGCGAATCCCGCGATCACCCTCCTTCCGAGAAGGCGCGGGCTCTTCGCGTTTATAAAGAAGAGCAAGCACGACAGAAAAGAAAAAGACCTTCCGGAAGGAAGGTCTTTTTTGATTATCACAAAACTTTTTGGAGGAATGAAATGAAACGCTTTTCTATCTGGATGTTTGTGGTTCTGGTCATGGGAATGGTTCTTTCGGCTTGTGCTTCAACCGAAGGAGCGGCTTCTGGAGCGACGCCAACAGCCGCGCAGGGCTCCGCTCAAACGGGGTGCCTCGGCTCCGCCGAGACTGCTCTGGTGGATTTGCAGTGCCGAAAAATTACCGTTGCTGTGGAGAATGCCTATATGCCGTTCAACTACATCCTTGTCGCCACTGGCGAACCTGGAGGGTGGGACTATGATGCACTCCGGGAAATCTGTACCCGTCTCCACTGCGAACCGGTCTTCGTTGAAGCCGCCTGGGACGGCATGATTCAAGCAGTTGCCGATAAACAGTACGATATGGCGGCAGATGGTATCACCATCACTGAGGATCGCAAACAGATTGTGGATTTCTCCATCGGCTATATCAGCATTAATCAGCGTCTGCTGGTTCGGAAAGGGGAGAATCGGTTTGCTTCTCTCGAAGAATTCGCCAGCAATGAGGCACTCGTATTGGGGACGCAAATCAACACCACCAACTACGAAACAGCCAAAAAATACCTGCCGGAGTCGCGCATTAAGGGGTTCGAGCAGTTTGCCTTTGCTGTTCAAGCCTTAATTTCAGGGGATGTCGATGCCGTGATCATTGATGAAACTGCCGGTCAGGGTTACCGGGGCGAGAATGCCGAGAAACTGGAACTGATTGGTCCCTCCATTTCCAGCGATGAGTTGGGCTTTGTTTTCCCGAAAGGCAGTGATCTGGTGGAACCTTTCAACAAAGCCATTGAAGCGATGAAAGCCGATGGCACGCTGGAACGGCTCAATCAGAAATATTTTGGTCCCGACTTCAAACTAACCGAGTCGGATATCAAATAGAGGGTACTCGGGAGGACGGACAGAGTCTCAGTCCTCCCAAAAGCCTGAAATGAGGAGGTAGAAATGGCTTCAGGAGAATCAAGTATTCCACGTACGCCTGCATTGACTATTCCCAGAGAAACCCTGCGGAGCAAATTGGAACGTTTCCCGTGGTGGTTTGTTGCCATGGTGAGCATGGCGCTGGCAACCATTGGGGTGATTTTTTCGCAGCCTTCGTATAATCAGGCGTTTGTTTTCATTCAGGCAGGCATCCACGTCACTATTACAACCACGCTGGCATCGTTTGGGGTCTCCCTGATCATTGGTTTATTGGCGGGGTTGGGGCGGATTTCCCATCACGTGTTTTTCCGTAATCTCAGCACATTATATGTGGAAATTGTGCGCGGCATTCCCATGCTGGTGTTGATTTTCTTTATCGCCTTTGTAGCCGTGCCTGCGGTCACATCCGCTTTGAATGCTCTTGGAAAAACGCTGGTGGATGCCGGGGTAACCTGGCTGTCATGGCTTACCCGCGTCGAGAACAATGGGGTGCCGATGCAATTACGTGCCATCATTGCCCTTTCGGTGACTTATGGCGCCTTTTCGGCAGAGGTCTTCCGCGCCGGCATTCAGTCCATTCCGAAAGGGCAAATGGAAGCGGCACGTTCGCAGGGAATGTCCTACTGGCAAGCCATGCGATACGTAATTCTGCCGCAAGCCATCCGCAATGTGCTTCCTGCATTGGGCAATGATTTTGTCTCCATGCTTAAGGACTCTTCGCTGGTTTCGGTGCTGGCGGTTCGCGATATTACTCAAGTGGCGCGCCTTTATGCTGGACAAACATTCCGCTATCCTGAGGCATTTACCACGCTGGCAGTGCTGTATCTTATCATGACGCTCATCCTGTCGCTGGGTGTCAAAGCCTTAGAGAGGGGCTTGGGGCATGGACAACACCGATGACATCATCGTGGTAAAAAACGTTTCGAAATACTTTGGGAAAGTGCAGGCACTACGCAACGTCAGTTTGACGGTAAAACGTGGCAATGTGGTGGTGCTGATCGGTCCCAGTGGTTCAGGCAAATCGACCCTGTTGCGTTGTATGAATCACATGGAAATCGAAGATGATGGGGAAATCTGGATTGATGGACAACGACTGACCCGTGATGAAAAAAGCATCAATCAGGTGCGGGCAGATATCGGTATGGTGTTCCAGCATTTCAACCTGTATCCTCACCTCACGGTGTTGCAAAATATCACCCTGGCACAGCGCATTGTCCGCAAACGTTCGCAGGAAGAAGCCGAAGCCATTGCCATGGAGCAATTGAGGCGAGTAGGCATTGCCGAGAAAGCCACCAGTTATCCCGCCCAGTTGTCCGGTGGACAACAACAGCGGGTTGCCATTGCCCGAGCGCTGGCAATGAAACCGAAAATTTTATTGTTTGACGAACCAACCAGCGCGCTGGATCCGGAAATGATTAAGGAGGTGCTGGACGTCATGCTGGATTTAGCCAGAGCAGGGATTACGATGGTCGTTGCTACCCATGAGATGGGCTTTGCCCGCGCCGCCGCCGATGTCGTGCACTTTATGGATGAAGGGAGTATTGTTGAATCGGGAACGCCGGAAATGATGTTTGACCATCCGCGGTTTGATCGCACGCGCCAGTTTCTTTCACAAATTTTGTTCCGGTAAACTCTCAGGGAGGGAGCCTCGGAAACCAGCCAAGGAGGAGTGCAGGACTATGAAGATGATCGATGCCATTGTCGAACAGATACCCGCCTGGCGGGAGCGGGTCAATCGGTTGCGCACCCAGTTTGGATCTTTGAAGGTGTGCGATGTCACGGTGGAGCAAATTTACGGGGGCATTCGGGGGGTGCAGATTCAGGTCAGCGATATTTCCTACGTTGACCCTTATGAGGGGATTCGTTTGCGCGGCTATACCATTCCAGAGGTGATTCAGCGTTTACCCAAAGAGCCAGGCGCTGAATTTCCTTCGGTGGGAGGGTTGTATTATCTGCTGATGACGGATCGGTTGCCAAATAAAGAAGAAGCGGAAGAGGTCGAACGGGAATGGGCGGCACGCAGTCAAATCCCTGAGACGGTCTATCAGGTCATTCGCCAGTTTCCCAAACAAACTCATCCCATGACTCTGTTTTCTGCTGCAATCATGGCGCTTCAGCCTTCCTCGCTGTTTGCCAGCAAATACGCGGAACAAATGTTTACCGCAGAAGGTTTGCCCAAGGGGGATTACTGGAAGTACTATCTGGAAGACAGCATGAATCTGATCGCCCGATTGCCTGGAATTGCGTCATTTATCTACAACTATAAATACCGCAGTGAGGAAATTGTCCCTTACAACCCGCAACTGGATTGGAGTGCCAACTTCGCTCACATGATTGGCAAAGGGGATGATCTCCGTTATCAGGATTTGTGTCGGCTGTTTTTTGTCATTCATTCCGATCACGAGGGTGGAAATGTCAGCGCGCATACGGCTTACCTGGTGAGTTCAGCGCTTTCCGATGTGTATTTGTCCTGCGCTGCAGGAATGAATGGGCTGGCAGGCCCGCTACATGGTCTGGCAAATCAGGAATGCATCCGCTGGGTTTTGCAGGTACGCGAGGCATTTGGGGGACGTGTTCCGGAAAAAGATGAACTTGCGGCATATCTTCGTCAGCAACTACAGGCGGGGAAACTGATTCCCGGATACGGGCATGCCGTTTTGCGGACTACCGATCCGCGTTTCACGGTGCAGTATGAGTTTGCCCGTAAGTACATTCCAAACGATCCCAACATTGAATTGATCGGACGGGTTTTTGAAGTGCTCCCGCCCATTCTGGCAGAAAACGGTAAGGTTAAGAATCCCTACCCGAATGTGGATGCCATCAACGGGGCATTGCAGTATCACTTTGGGGTGAAGGAATTTGATTTTTATACAGTCCTCTTTGGAATGAGCCGGATTTTGGGGTTGAGCGCACATATTGTCTGGGGGCGGATCTTAGGGAAGCCCATTGAACGCCCAAAGTCTTTGACCACTGCCATGCTGGAACAACTGGCAGAGAAATCCCTGCAAACTGCAGAAAAGGGGCTGTAAGACCATGCGGAAGAGTAAACGACTGGTCGTTAAGGTCGGCACATCTACGCTTACGGATGGGGGGAAACGGCTCTCTCCTCCCCGTATGGTGGATTTAGCCAGGCAAATCGCCTCAGTTCGCTTGCAGGGGGTGGATGTCATTCTGGTCTCTTCAGGGGCTATTGCCGCTGGAAGGGAGGCGCTGAATTACCCGGAATTGCCTCGTTTTATTCCCAAGAAACAAATGCTTGCAGCGGTGGGACAACCCCGGTTGATGGCGATGTACACGGAGTATTTCGCTATTTACAATCAACGGGTAGCACAGGTGCTCTTGACCCGCGCCGATTTGATGGATCGGCGGCGGTATTTGAATGCCAGAGATACTTTCGAGGCATTGCTTCTTCAAGGTATTCTTCCCATCGTCAATGAAAACGATACCGTTGCCACAGAAGAGATTCGCTTTGGCGATAATGACACCCTGTCGGCGCAAGTGGCTACTCTGGTTGAAGCAGATGAATTGATCTTGCTGACCGATCAGGAAGGATTGTTTGATGCCGATCCTCGCCTGGTCCCTGATGCACACTTGATTCAAGAAGTACCGGCGGAAGAGTTCCCTGAGACCCTGTGGGAAGCAGCAGGAGGTAGCCACAGCGGTCTGGGAACTGGCGGTATGGTGACCAAGTTGCGCGCCGCCGATCTGGCAAGACGAAGCGGCACAACGGTGTGGATCGCACAGGGGAAGGAAAAAGATATTTTGCTTCGCATAGTCAACGGGGAGAGAATCGGAACTCGATTCGTTCCCATGATCAGTCATCTGGAAGGGCGGAAACGGTATCTCCTTGCTGGACATCAGGTTCAGGCTGGGGTTTGGGTGGATCAAGGCGCGGCGCGCGCTCTCTCCAGAGGGGGAAGTTTACTGCCGGTTGGCATCACTCGCGTGGAAGGTGAATTTGAACGTGGGGATACGATCCGCATCTTGAACGAAAAGGGAAAATTAATTGCTCTCGGTTTGACCTATTATTCTTCTGCCGAAGTTCAGCGTTTTGCAGGCAAGCATTCGGATTTGATTGAATCCATTTTAGGGTACACATTTGGAGAGGAAGTCGTCCATCATAATCACATGGTGTTAATGAGGAATGGCAATGATGAATCTGCATGAGATGGGGAAACAGGCTCGATGGGCAAGCAAAAAACTGGCTGGATCATCTTCTGACCAGAGGGCAGAAGTCCTGAATCGTCTGGCAGATCGTTTGCTTTCCCAAACCGATGAAATTTTAAAGAGCAATGCCCGGGATTATCAAAATGCTCAGCGTACCGGTCTGTCGGAGGCAATGCTGGACCGGCTTCTCCTCACTCCCTCCCGTTTACAGAGCATGAGTGAGGATTTACATCGAGTAGCAGACCTTCCCGATCCTTTAGCGGAGATTTTTGAGGAACAGGTCTTACCCAATGGTTTGCGTCTCCACAAAAGAAGGGTGCCTCTGGGTGTTTTAGGGGTGATTTATGAATCGCGTCCGAATGTCACCGTGGATGTAGCAGGTCTGGCGATTAAGTCGGGAAATGTGGTGATTTTACGGGGCGGTTCCGAGACCATGGAAACCAATCGGGCACTGGTTCGGGAGATCCGAGAGGCGCTGGTTGAAACAGGACTGCCGGAGACGAGCGTTCAATGGATTGAGAACACAGACCGGCGTTATGTTCTCGAACTTCTTCAGATGGATGAATATGTGGATTTAATCATTCCACGGGGTGGGGCATCTTTGCATGAATTTTGCCGTAAAAACAGCCGCATTCCGGTGATCACGGGAGGGATGGGGATTTGTCATCTGTTTGTGGAAGAAAGCGCAGATCTGGAAAAATCCCTGCCGGTCATTTTTAACGCCAAAGTCCAGCGTCCCACCGTATGCAATGCTCTGGATACTTTGCTGGTACAGCGTTCCATTGCACAGCGATTTCTCCCTGAGGTGGTTCGTGTTCTTGGAGAGGCTGGCGTCTCTTTTCGAGTGGATCGGGATGCTTGGGATATTTTGCAAGCCTATTCCCATGAGCAAGTGGTAATGGCTCAACCCGACGATTTTGATACGGAGTGGCTGAGTCTGGTGCTGGGGATTCGGGTGGTGGAGGACATCGAGGAAGCCATTGCACATATTGAACAACACAGCACCGGACATTCGGACGGCATCCTGACCCAAAATGCAGAACTGGCAGAAACATTTGTCCGGAGAGTGGACTCTGCGGCAGTATATGTGAACGCCAGCACACGCTTTACGGATGGAGGGCAGTTCGGTTTGGGGGCAGAGGTAGCCATCTCTACCCAGCGTATTCACGCCCGGGGTCCCATGGGATTAAGAGAATTGACCACCTATAAATGGGTGGTTGAGGGGGCGTACCATACTCGATAGGGATGATGGTTTCAGGATTGCGAGAGAGTCAGACTGAGTTGCTTGCCGGTTTGTCCAATCGTCTGCTCTAAGGTTTCGCGAAGATTCAGGTTAGGATTGCGCATGAATGCCATCCAGACCTGATACACTGCCATCTTGAGGCGGTCTTCCACGATTCCCCAAAGGGGAACATTCGGGAAGGGGCGTCCCGCTTTAAGTGATTCAATGGCGGTAAGGATGGCAGGGTCGGTTTGGAAATCTTCCAGCGCAAGGGTTTTAATACGGGTTGGAAGCATTCCTATGGCACGCCCATAGTAAATCTGCGATGATGGACTGGTCAGGAATCGCACCAGTTCCAGTGCGGCTTGTTCGCGGCGGCTTTCCCGCCAGATGACCAGATTGGAGCCTCCAACGAAGGGAATGCCAGGTATTCGCGTGGTTGAGAGATGTTCGTAAATTTCAGGGCGGGTGGCGTCTGTACGATTCCTCAGCCAGAGAGAGCCGAAACCAATTGCCGCGTACCCTTGATGGAGCACGCCATACACATCCAGCGAATCAAGCAGTTGTAATCCCTCTATCGTAGCGGTACGAAGAAGATTGAAGAAGGCTTCCATGCCGTTATAGGATTCAGGCGAGGTGAACAATACTTTTTTGCCATCGGGAGAGACAAAATCGCCTCCAAAGCGCCAGATCCATGATGCCATTGCCTGAAGCATGACGGTGTTGCTGTTCTTTCCGGGCAACGCTACTGGGACGGGAACACCGGTGGCTTTTAAGGCTTCAGCGGTTTTCTGGAATTGAGGGAGGGTGCTGAAAGCATTGGCTGGATCTAATCCGGCTTTTTCCAGTAAGTCTTTCCGGTAGTGCACCAGAATACTCTCCGCCAGCCATGGAATGGACCAGACGAATTCGGGTTTGCCAGCCAGATGTGTGCTTTCCCATGTGGCGGGCAGGAAGTCCCCCGTTTGTGTGAAAATCTCCACCTCATTGGGGGAAAAAGGTCGCAGGGCGTTCATGGCGATCAGATCACTGGTCCAGGTCGTGCCTACCTCCGACACATCCGGTGGATTGTGGTAAATGGCATAACGCACCAGTTCACTGCGTCCGTTTTGCCAGCCAATAAGATGGACATTTACGCGAATGTTTTGCTGGTGATAAAACTGGTCCAGTAGTGGTTTGAGATACTTCAGGGTATCTGGACCGCGATCCATGATGGAAAGGTTGAGTTCGGTCATTGTCAGGACTCCCAACCACTGGTTGTTAATATTCTATATCAGGATAACAAAAAATCAAAACGCAAAAGCCCAGCGGTTTTACACCATAACGATTGCAAATTATTCCAGGTTACCCGAGCACCCTCCACATCCACGCAGCCATCTGATGAATACCGGTGATTACCGGATTTTCAACACTTTTGCGCCGCGAATCTTCCGTTGTTTGAGAGATTTCAAGGCTAGATTGACTTCTTCCAGAGCAAAAACTTCCACTTCTGGAATAATGGGAATCTGTGAAGCGAGTTTGAGGAATTCGCTTACGTCGTTGCGGGTGACATTGGCGACGCTCTTGATCTCCTTTTCCATCCAGAGATCCCGTTCATATTCGAGAGATAACCATGCGGAGAGGTCTGTAGATTCTTTGCGGATGGCATTGATGACCAGCCGTCCTCCCGGGAGAAGGTACTTCAGACTTTGCACGGGGGGAGTCCAAACCGGTGTAGTGTCGATGATGGCATGCAGTTTTTCGGGCGGGGTTTCTTCAATTTCACCAGCCCAATGGGCACCCAGTTCGCGGGCGAATTCCCGTTCTCCCGGCGTCCGACTGAACACGAAAACCCGGGTATCGGGGTAGAGGAATTGCACCAGTTTCAGCACCAGATGAGCCGAAGCGCCGAACCCCATTAGTCCAAGGTTCTGTTGATTCTGGATTCCGGACAGCCATAAAGAACGGTATCCAATTGCCCCTGCGCAGAGTAGAGGTGCCGCAGACACATCTTCTAAATTGTCTGGAATCGGATATACATAAGATGCCGGGGCAGTCATAAATTCAGCGTACCCGCCGTGGGCATCTCTTCCTGTGGCGCGAAATTGTGAACAGAGATTTTCCCTTCCGGTCAGACAATACTCGCACGATCCACAGGATGAGAAAATCCATGCCACACCCACTCTTTTCCCAAGCAAATGCTCATTCGCCGGTTTGCCCACTTCGATGACTCTTCCCACAACCTGATGTCCGGGTATCATCGGAAATTGGTTCGGCGGTGTTCTGCCTTCGATTTCGTCAATTTCTGTGTGGCAGACTCCACAAGCCGAAACCTGAATCAATACCTCATCATCCTGACATGGTGGAATGGGTAAATCCGTTGCCAGATGCAACGGCTCAGGATCATCCAGCACGGAAGTGATACGGGTAATCTGCATGGCACGCATAGACACTCCTCGGGGAATCCATTCAAATCAAAAAACTCCCGTTTGTTTGGTTTGAGGAAACAAACGAGACCGACGTTTCTCGAATACATTCTAGCACATTCAAGTCTCGGGGTTTGTCGTGGCAGGATGGATTTTTAGATTACAATACGGGGAGCGGGCACTCTAAACCAGAAAAGCCAGGTAGGCGTTTCAATGCTTAAAGGACTTCCCGACAGGTTCTTTCCATCTGGATCATCAAATGGCTTCATCTCCTGAAGAATGAACTGCGTGACAACAATGAAATTCCGTTAAGAGGTCTTTTTATGTCGAGAACGAATAAGTCTATCATCCTTGTCCTGACGATTTTTGTGGCATTCCTCTCGGCTTGCTCTGGAGAGGGGAATGCCGGGCAGCCCACTCCCACACCGGTTCCACAGGTTTCTAATTACGAACGCTCGATCTTTGTGGTCGAACGAGGACCGATTGTGGAGGAAAGGACGTTAATCGGTGAAATCGTTCCATCCAGGCAAGAAGAATTGTTTTTCCGGGCTTCGGGTTATGTGAGCCGGATGGCGTTTAAGCAGGGCGATACCATCAAACAGGGCGATATCCTGGCAGAACTTCAAGTGGATGATCTGTTAAATCAATTGGAGCAGGCACGCATTGATCTGGAAGTGGCGCAGGCGAATTTAGATAAAGAAAAAGCCCAGTTTGCTTATGATGTTGAAAAAGCAAAGGTCGATGTATTTACTCTGCAGAAACAGGTGGAACTGGCGCAAACGGCTGTAAATCAGTCCTATGGATTGGAAAAACAGCGCGCCCAAGCCAATCTGGAAATTGCCCAGCAAAATCTGAAACTCGCCGAGATGCGCTTGCAGATTCTGGAAAGCCAATCTACCACTTATGCAGAACAAGCCGTCAAGCGCAGTCAACTGGCGGTAGAGCGGTTGGAAAAATTACTGGCAGAACGGCAAATCATTGCGCCATTCGATGGAATCGTCTTGCGCAGCATTATCCGCCCTGGACAATCGGTAGATGCTTTTTTCACCTCGTTTATTGTGGGCGATCCCACTGATCTGGTTGTCCGCGTTCAGTATGATTCCGAACTGGTCACTCGATTAAGTCAGGATACTGAAGTGAAGTTATTCCTCAATGAAAAAGACACGGAAGGTTATCCGGCAGAGTACCTGCCCGGATTTTTGCCTATCAGCGCAAAAGTAGAAGGTGCATCTTCGGCGCGCTCATCCGGTGACTTTATGTATTTCGCGGTCTCAAAGGATGTTCCGCGTGAGCAGATTCGAGTGGGACGATCTGTTACCCTTAAGATTATTTTGGGAAAGAAGGACGATGCCTTACTGCTACCACCTGCCGCCATTCGAGAATATAAAGGGTTGAAATTTGTCATCGTGCAAGAGGGAGAAAAACGCCGGCGGGTAGAAATCTCAAAGGTTGGCTTAAAGTCCCTGGATCGAGTAGAAGTCATTGCTGACCTTCAACCCGGTGATCAGGTGGTTGGACCGTAGGAAGGAACCTCAGGACAATGCGCTCAAAACTTCACAGGCTCTTGATCCGAGTCCGTTCCAATCGAGAGATTGACGTAAAACAACTTCGTCAATTGAGTATTGGGCTTTTGGTTCTTTTGTCGTCCTGGCTTTCAACGGCGAAGGACTTTTTGCTGTCCATTGCGGCAACGGCGAATGTGGTGGTGAAACGATTACGCCACAACCTTGGGTTGAGCATCAGTGCTCTGATAGGGATCATAGCGGTCCTTGCAATGGTGGTTTGTGTGCCCATCTTTTCCCATGGCGTATCCAGTGAGGTGTTGCAGGCGCAGTTGAAGGAACAAGCCCTGACCACTCGGCGAAGTTTGTTTAGTGTGCATCTGTCTGCCATGGATAAGCAAGGCGCTGCGCCTTTGAATGTGGATAAGGCGCAGGAAAT
>FWWL01006018.1_pt1 | contig 18044 bp, 11 predicted proteins | sample 2228331 | NCBI WGS metagenome assembly FWWL01 (sample SAMEA103939775, study PRJEB20133) | metagenome
CGTAGCCGGATCCGTTACGCGCACCTGATAGGTCCTACCCACGTCGTCTGGTCCCAGTGGCGTCGGAGCGCCAAAGCCAGAGAAGCTCGGGCCTTCGCTCACGCGGATCCATGGACCATTGCCGAAGGGCAGTGTCTTGTCCACTTCCACTACGTAGTTGTCATAGCAGCGGTAAGGACCGCCCTCGAGCACTTTGTCAGCGTTCACAAAAGCCGAGCAGTTCTGGTCTAGTGAGATCTGCACATTGTCGTTGCACGTCAGTGATTGCGTTGGGTTCGGGAACTCGTTCACCGTTACCGTGAAGCAGCACGTAGCGGTGTTGCCCGCCACATCCGTACCGAGGAAGCAGTTGGTCGTAACACCAATCGGGAATTCCGAACCCGAAGGCAAACCCGCCGTTTGCACCGGAACAGCCGGAATTTCAGCATTAAAGTTGACCTGAATGTTCGGAGCAGACTGAGCGCCCAATTGGAAATAGTTAGCTGCCGGGAAGTCCGTAAAGGCAATCGGACCACCTTGCATCGTCCACGGGCCATTGGTTTGCGGACCGACGTTATTAAAGTAGTTGAAGATCGGGCAAGCGTCCACACCAAAGATGAAGAAGGCTTGCGTAGCACCCGGAGCCACAACCACCGACGTGCTCAGCGGCACTTGAGCCAGCGGACCCGTGCCTGTGGCAAAGTAAGGCGGAATAGCCGTAATAACCTTGTTGGCACCGCCGTCCAGCGTCCATGCGGCCGCATTGGTTTCAAAGCCTACGTACGAACCGGGCGTATTCCGGCGCCACACGCGCACTTGCTTGGGCGGGTTTACCGCACCAAAGGCGGGGTTGCCATAGCGGATGCCGAAACCCGTGATGGTCAACGGGTTAGGCCCGTTGTTGGTCAGATTGAACAGGTAACCACCTGGGGCGTTGTTGCCTTGCAAAGAATATACCGTGCCGCCGCCATGAGCCAGGAAGCTGGCTGGCAATTGGACCGGAGTTTGTGGCACCACAAAGGGGCAGTTATCCGTCAGGCCCACCGAATAAGAGTAGAAGGTCGAGCAAGCGCCTGGGCCGAGGTTCAGCGTAACATTGGGTGGGCAGGTAATGGTCGGAGGCACTTGGTCAACTACCGTAACATTCTGTGTTACAGAGGACACCACCAAACCATCGGCGGGGTTCACGATGCGCCATACGATGACGTTGGCTCCCAGTTGCAGGCCGTTCACCGTAACCGGTGAGGAATACGGCACCGTTTGGAATGCACCACCGTTGACGCTGTACTGGAAGTTCAGACCATTAGCATTGATGCAACCAGAGGGGTTCTCTGCCGGTGCAGCAACGGACACTGGACCAGGGCAGCCCGTCGCCGAAGCATTTACCGTTACGTTGGCCGGCTGAACCAGAGCGCACTGAATCTTAGCTACTTGGTCTACTACAGCAGCCCAACCCGCAAAGGTTACCGAAGCGTCAGAGGCAAACGAGAAAGCGAGAGCTTCCGAAGCGTTGGTACCTACTGCTGCTACGCCATTGTTGGCCAAAATAGTGCCTGGCGAGGCATACCAGCCACCCGCAGGAGCCGCAGAGCAGCCCGAACCAAAACCAATCGGAGTGGCACCACCGCCGTTTACCAAGTTAGTACCCGCTACGTTGGAGTTAAAAATGTAGAGCGGGTCCCAACCATTTTCCACTGAGAAAGATGTAAAGGAAACACGCGTACGGTGCGTAGTGGCATTACTCGGCGCAAACGTGATAGCATTTAGCAGGTAGCACTGGTTGTTAGAATAGTTGCCCGCGGGGCCACCATTGTCGTAGTAGTTGTAGAAAAAGCCCGGAGCACCACTATTCGTGAAAGTGCCGGCATTGAAGTTGAACGGGTGGTTGACGTTCGTTTGTGCCCATGCCCCGTACGACGCGAGGCAGGCCAGAAGCGCCATTACCCACAAGTTTGTGTTTCTCTTTTTCATGAGATGAACGTTGTTTTTTTAACCTTCAAGGAAAGTTTTAGACAGGATTCAAACGGCTTGGAGAGAAAGTGGTCAATTCTTGAGCAGATTCTTCATCTCATTCAGCAGCCCTTGGCGCTGATTGTCCGAAAGAGTTACTCCAGGAATGGACTCCGGAGCCATGAACCATGAAGGATTCTGCAACAACGGGCTGACCACCGCAGTAGGGACAGGTTCACCCGAATCGAGCCGGCGATACACCGACTTGTAGTAGTGCACCCGGATGTAGGCGTCCGAACCCGCTGAGTTGACATTCGGGTCCTGATGAAGCGCCTCTACTCCGGCCTTCACTCGAGTCATTGCTTCGCCGGGATCCACCCAATTGACATTGAGGTCCTGAGTGGACGACACCTGCGCCTCAACGCTCGAAGTTCCACAGAGCAGCGCACCGAAGACGAGCAACGCTGCTACCAGAGACTTCTGGACGAGATTTGCAAACGTTCTTTTCATGTGTTAAGCGATTTTAAGTTAAAAAATTACGTTGATGTGAGTTGGGTCTTCACGTGATATGCAAGAGGCATTACCAGAATGCTTTTGCACTCTGGTAATGCCTCAACAATTTTACCTGAAAACAGTGTAAAAATCTCTTTTCATGAGATTACGTGTTAAAACCTGTTGTTGAAAAACAGGATTAAAAGCCCTAAAGTAAGTATAAGAAGCGGCAAATATCTTGCCATATTCTTCTTTTTCTCAAGAGCTAGATGAGAAAACCGGAAACGCTTTGCTGCTTTGTAATGCCGTTAACCCGGCTGCTCTTCATGAGATAGGATTAAAGAAACATGAGAAAAACGCTACGACTTCTTTTCAGGGCACAAATATATCTTGAGCGAAAGAAAATGAGCAAGCTCATGTGCATTTTTTTTCGAAAAAAACTTCAAAACATCTTCACATAGGGTTTTTTATGGTGATTTTCAGGCCTATATGAGGTAAGAGGTTTCTCCTACACCCACCCTCCTTGAGTTCTCATGCTCTTATCATACCTTATCTTAGAATCGTCAAAAAAAACGGCGAGACTCCGCCCTTAAAAAGGTGAAAAGGGCGTCCGCAATACACCACAACAGATGAAGCAACGGATTGCCAGTAGGCTTCTTAAAAGCCCTACCTTTGAGCCGTACATTTTGAGGATCAACCATGGCAAATATTAACGCACTCGCAGTTCGCCTTTTATTCATCACAATAATAATAGCTGTGTCTGCATGCCGCCCTGCGAACGATAGACCTGATGGCAGTGTTGCTGGAGAGCCTACACTTACAGCATCCGCTCCCTTGCTTCGGCTGCTTAGACCGGAAGACACCGGTATTAGCTTTGAAAACCGCATCGTGGAGACCTACGAAAATAATATCACGACTAACATCAACATCTACAACGGCGGTGGAGTCGCGGTAGGCGATTTCAATAACGACGGCCTGCCTGATGTGTACTTTGTCTGTAGCAATGGCAAAAACCGACTTTACCAAAATCTGGGAGGGCTGAAGTTCCGCGATGTTACGGATGCCGCCGGCGTCGGCTCGGAAGATGGCTTCGAAACAGCTGTTGCGGTGGTGGACATCAACGGCGATGGGTGGCTCGACCTTTACGTGTGCCGAGGCGGCATGGAGAAAGGAGAGATCAGACGCAACCGCCTCTACGTCAACAATGGCCCTGATGCCAACGGCACAGTTACCTTCACTGAGCGCGCCCAAGAGTATGGCCTGGGAGATATGAGCGCCTGCACAGGAGCCAACTTCTTCGACTTCGACAACGATGGCGACTTGGACGTCTATCTGCTCAACTACCCCACCGAAGGCGTGTACACCAACAAAGTTGAAGCCCGCTTAGGCGAGGACGGCAAGTATTACCCTCTCTTGCACCCACGCGCGGATTACGACACCGACCGCTTCTATCGAAATGACACGCCCAAGGGAGGAGGCCCTGTGCGCTTCACTGACATCAGTAAACAAGCGGGTATATGGAATTTGGGCTACGGCCTCAGCGTGAGCGTTACCGACTTCAACCGCGACGGATGGATAGATGTGTACGTTGGCAACGACTTCGTTCAACCCGACCAAGTGTACATCAATAACCGAAACGGCACCTTCACCGACCGCATCCGCGACTACTTCGAGCACAGTAGCCAACACACCATGGGCACCGATCTGACTGACTTCGACAACGACGGATGGGTGGACTTGGTAACCGCCGATATGTTAGCCGCTAAAAACTTCCGCCGAAAAACCCTATTGGGCACTGGCAGCCAAAGCAGCTATACTATCATGATACAAAATGGCTACTTCGAGCCAGTGGTACGCAATACCCTACAGCGAAACAACGGCAATGGCACCTTTAGCGATATCGGCTGCTTGGCAGGCGTCTTTCAAACGGACTGGTCGTGGAGCACTCTACTCTTCGACATGAACAACGACGGCCTGCGCGACCTGTATATCACCAACGGATACCGACGCGAAGTAACTGACCGAGACTTCCGCGACTTCCGCATGCCGGAAATCGCTAAGGCTACTGCCGGCCGCCCCCTGCGCGAGGTGTTCCCAGATTTTGAGGCATTCATGAACCTGCTCCCCTCCTACAGGGTGCGCAACTTCTGCTTCCAGAACCGCGGCAATTGGACGTTTTCCGATATGGGCGGAGCGTGGATGACAGTGCCTGCCTCCTGGTCTTGCGGCGCCGTATGGGCCGACCTGGATAACGACGGCGACCTGGACCTCGTAGTCAACAACTTGGAACAACCGGCCTTCGTATATGAAAACCTCGCCAGCGGGCGCTCTAATAGCAACTACTTGCAAATCAAGCTGCTGGGCAATCCGCCTAATACACAAGCCGTGGGTGCTTCTGTGCTCATACAGTACGGGAAGGGACAAGTGCAGTACGCGGAGAACTTTCCTACGCGCGGCATCTTCTCGTCCGTAGAACACCTCATCCATTTTGGCCTGGGTAGCATCAGTACCATAGACCGCATCACCGTGCGCTGGCCCGATGGCAAAACCCAGAGCCTCACCCAGGTGCCAGCCAATCAGCGCCTCATCCTCAGGCAGAGCGATGCCAGCGGGTATGTGGCTCATCTCAGCCCAGAGGTACCCTCTTTAGCCCTCTTCGCTTCCGCTGCCCAAAATGCGGGAGTGCGCTTCGTCCACGCTGAAAACGAGTATAACGACTTCGAAGCCTGGCCACTCAATATTTGGAAAGTAACAGAATTAGGCCCTCTACTCGCGAAAGGCGATGTGAATGGCGACGGTCTGGATGACTTTTTCGTGGGCAACGCCTTTGACCAACCCGCTGCCCTGTACGTACAGCAGCCCAATGGCACCTTCCGCCCCGTCTCTGCAGCCACTTGGGAACAGGACAAGATCTACGAAGACCACGGCGCTGTCTTCTTCGATGCCGACATGGACGGCGACTTAGACCTGTTCGTCATTAGCGGCGGTGCAGAGGCGACCTCACCGCAGGCTTTTCAAAACCGGCTGTACATTAACACAGATGGGGAAGGGACTTTCGTCCATGCGCGCGGCGCTGTGCCGCTAAGCCCCAATGCAGGTCTGCGCGTAGTGGCACACGATTACGATGGCGATGGCGACATTGATCTCTTCATCGGCGGGCGCGTAGAGCCGGGCAAATGGCCGCTCATCCCGCGCAGCATGGTGTGGCGCAACGAGCGCACCCACTTCGCCGACGTAACAACCCAATTAGCACCCGATTTCGAGCGCTGCGGCATGATCACGGACATGCTCTGGACTAACATAGACGCCAACCCAGACCTGGAACTCATTGCAGTGGGCGAATGGATGCCCGTGAGCATCTTCAAATGGCAAAATGGCCAATTGCGCAATGTTACGGCCCAGTACGGACTGGACAAGTCCAATGGGCTGTGGTTTCGCTTAGCCGTGGCCGACATAGACGGCGATGGCGACTTAGACTTGGTTACTGGCAATCTGGGGCTGAACACGCGCCTGACCGCTTCCGCTGAAGGCCCGCTGTGCTGTTTCGCCAAAGACTTTGACAACAACGGAACGCTCGACCCCTTCGTGGCCTATCACGAAGACGGCAAACTCTATCCCTTGCTACAAAAGGACGTGGTAACCAAGCACTGCCCAGTGCTGAAGAAGAAGTTTCTCTACGCTAAGGAATACGGCAAAGCCACCATGGACATGCTCTGGCCCAACTTGGACGAAGCGCTTAACCTCTACTGCTACACGCTCGAGACGTGTTGGTGGGAAAACCAGGGCGGGCGTTTTGTGCGCCGTGCCTTGCCTTTGCAGGCACAGGCCGCACCCGTACAAGGCATTGTTGCTGAAGACTTTAACGGCGACGGTAAGACCGACCTCCTGCTGGCAGGCAACAAATACGGTTTCGAATACGAAACCAACCGCTGCGACGCCGGCACCGGGGCGCTTCTGCTGGGCGATGGCAAGGGCAACTTCACGTGGAAAGGCCCCGTGCAGTCGGGCTTTGTCGCTCAGATGGAGGCGCGCGACCTGGCTTTGCTACGCGGCGCCGGCGGGCAGAAGTTTATCGTCGTGGCCAACAACAATGGCCCTGTACAAGTCTTCACCCACAAGCGGGCCAATGTGCCCGCGCCTAATTAGGCGCTTGGGTCAGCCACATAGCCCAAAAACAAAATGGTGTTGGTCGGAATGTGGCGCAGCACCAAGATGAAAGGCTTGTCAAACCAAAATGTCGGCGGCACAGAGTTAATGCCAAAGCCGATGGAGGTAACAGCAGCGCCCTCGGCACCTTTTTCGTCCACGTTCAGCACGACCTTATGCCTGACTTGGTTGATGAAGATATTCTTCCCAGCAGGGTGTGTGCCCATGCGTGTAAAATCAGCGTCGCGTTCTGAAAAGGCGGTTTTCACACCTAAGGCCTTTAGGCTATTGATTAGGTCCGCCTCGTAGGCCAGTTGCAGTTTTGGGAAAAAGACCATGGCCCTGCTGTATTGCGCACTGTCGTAGAGGGCGCGCCACACAGCAGGCGTGAGGTTGAGGTGCCATTTTGGGTCGCTGTTGGCCGGCCCAGGCTGAAGGAGGCTTAGGCTAAAGGTAGAATCGCGGAAAGGAATATCCACCAAATGGAATTGCTGGGTGCTGGCGAAGGTGAAATCGCGGTCTGCGTTCACAAAATCTACCTGCACCTTCGAGCCATCTGGGCGCGTGAAGGCCTCTTGTCGCGTGAGTTCAAGGGCAAAGGGCGTGGCCCAATCAGCCTTGAAATGCAGCGCATTGATGAGGAAAGCCACATCGAGCGGTGTGATGCCATTCAGGATCTTGTCAATCTTTTCCTTTGTGTTGGCCTTGACCCACCCGTTGATGTATTGGAGTGCGGCCTGCTCGGCGGAAAAGTTCAGCACATCAGCGCCGCTTTGGTAGTATTGCTCCAGGGCCTGCAGGAAGGTCTTCTTCACTACAATGCGCTTGTCGTCGTAGAAGTACCGATTGGCTACAGTTACCGTCGGGTGGCCGCTTTGCTGGGTGAGTAGCCGATTGAGTGAGCGGTGCTGGGTATTCACCTCGTCCACTGCGCGCGCACCTGTGCCCAAAAAGCCCTGCAGCTCTTCAGCCGTCTTCCCTTGCGCACCATTAAGTGCCATAGAGAAGGCCGTCTGAATACTGTACGGCGATAGGAGCACATTCTCCCCGGGTTTCGCCAGTTGCTCTCGGTGGAAGAGCTGCCAGCCAACAACCTGGCTGATTTCAGCAGCATTAGTTGCCTCACCAGGTAAGATGGGATCTACACTGCCGTTTCTCCGGCAAGAGAAGAGACTTAGGGCAACACCTGCCCAAATTGCAAAAAAGAGTGCTTTTTTCATACAAAAACCATTTTGAGTGTGTAGAAGATAAGAACATGGATTGAAGATGCCATTGCAGAGGGCGGCGTTGCTCTACTTACCCAAAGATACCCTAAGATTGGGCCGTCGTTGGTGCCTTTGCCTTCAAGATGCGCCTTTTGGCACATTTTTAGCAGAGTGCATGATGCCTGCAGCAAGGTTTTCTTCGAGAAAATCGCCCTTGATTGCAGCAGACTTTGCGCATGGAATGAATCCTCCTCCAGAAAGCGCGTGTAATCCCGTGAACAACGCTTCATTTTTTTGAATCCGCCTGCGCGGCTGCCCGAACTTCCCTACAGGCAGCCGCTTTTTTTATGCCCATTCCTCAAGTAGTGAGCGTGTTTTCCGCCTTAGGAAAAGGTAGCAAGCCCTACTTTTGGCGGCGTTCAGAAAAAGAGCGCAGTTCGGGCATATGATGTCAAAAGTCTTGGCCGCAATGTCGTTATGGGTGATGCTACCCTTTGGGGCGAGGGGGCAGGATCCGCGTTTTTCGCAGTTCTTCGCCTCACCATGGAACCTCAACCCCGCGCTGACAGGTGCTTTTGAGGGGCGATGGCGCGTGGTGGCTAACTATCGCGACCAATGGAGTAGCTTGCTATCGCCAGTGCCGTTCCGCACCTATTCGGCTGCAGCGGATGTACGCATGGGCATAGGCGCTTACGACTTTTTTGCTTTGGGCGTGGGCGTCCTACACGACGAGGCCGGCACGGCGCGCTTTTCTCAAAACAAAGCCCACGTAGGCGGTGCTTTTCTCAAGCAAGTCAGCGGAGGGCCGCGCCGCTTGGCGCATGTACTAAGCGCTGGCGCTCAACTAGGCTTTGGCCAAAACAGCTTGGACTGGGGACGCTTGTGGTTTAGCCGTCAATTTGACCCCACGCTGGAAGCGCCCGACCTCAACGCACCCAACGGCGAACCTAACGCTGCCGGAAACTCAAGGGCCTACTTAGATTTTAACGCCGGCCTGCTTTGGTACGTCGTCTCTCAGCGCAACGACGGCTTCTGGACACTGGGCATTGCTTGGCACCACCTCAACCGCCCCAATGTGGCCCTTCTGGCTGATAACCCTGCTGAGCGCCTCTACCTGCGTTGGACCATGCACACAGGAGGTCTCCTGCCACTGGGCAATCAGTTGGGTCTTATGCCCGGGGTGCTCGTCATGCGCCAAGGCCCCGCCTTCGAGGCCAATGCCGGGGCTGCCATCCGCTATGCCAACAACGTCCGCAACGAACTGGCCCTGCGCACCGGCGCCTGGGTGCGCATCGTCAACCGCCTCAACCAAGGGCTGCAGAGCGATGCCGTCGTGGCCGTTGTCATGCTCGAACTGGAGCGCTGGATGCTGGGCCTCAGCTACGACATCACCACCTCCTCGCTGGCGCGTGTCAATAACGCCCGCGGTGCCTTCGAACTCTCGCTCATTTACTATCATCCCGCCGTGCGGCGCGCCCGCGTGGTGTGCCCTCGGTTATAAACAACTGACAACCCTCAGATTAGACGCACATGCTTAGAGCCGTTCCTTGCGGCCAGACCCACCTATGAGCCTGAAGTTTTTACTCCCATCCTTTCTCAATCGCTATCGTTTTGTGCAGCGCAGCCTGCACAAATACGCCCCGCCCGTCGAAGGAAAACCCACCGTAACAAAAGCACTCAATTTGGGCACTGGGGAGGGCGACTACGACCGCATGCTGGCCGCCTACTGCACCCACCTGGTGGCCTGCGATGTAAACGAGGAAGACCTCGATTGCGCCCGAGCCGTAAACGCCGATGTGCCCAACGTTACCTATGAGAAAAACGACGCCCTGCAACTCACCTACCCCGACGCTGCTTTCGACTTGGTCGTGTCTTGCGAGGTCATCGAACACGTGGGCAACCCACAGCGCATGCTTTCCGAGGTCTATCGCGTGCTTCGCTCCGGCGGGCGCGCCATCCTTACCTTCCCCGTCCGAAGCTATCCTTTCACCTACGACCCTATCAATTACCTGTGGCAGCGCCTGCGAAAACCCACTCAGCGAGAATACTGCATCTCAGAGGGTGCCTATGCCTTCGGGCATACTTATCTGATAGACAGGGCGCAGTTCATCCAATGGGCTGACGAATGCGGCTTTGAAGTCATCGAGACGCAGCGGCTGAGCCACTACCTGACGGGCCTGTTGGAAATGTACCACACCGGGCTGTGGCAGCGCCTGCTCAAGCGCAACACCCAGAATACCTCCGCCGCCAAAAAGTCTTCCATAGCCATAAAACCGAGATCTAACAAGGAACCTCGCCTCGTCGGGGTTTCTGATGCCATCCTCTGGCTCGACCGGGCATTGTTCGGTTGGTCAAAGGCCAGCATCGGTATGGGCGTGGTGCTGGTAAAAAAGCCTGCATGAGGTGGTGGTGTAGCGAGTCAAAATGGGCGGAGTTTCCGGTATTCCGCCGCCACGACGACTATTTTTTGGGGAGGAAAAACGGGCTTAGAATCTTGGTTTGGTCTTTGCGCGCGTAGGCTGCTCTTGGTGCTTTGGTTTGGGCGTAGCGCGTGCCCGTTCCGCTCCTGTGCTTTAATAATGGCGCGACTGTGCCGTACTGTCTCCGCGCATGCGGTCGTGTCTGCTGGTCAATTGGGGGCAGGCGCGGAGATGGGAAGCGGCCGTTTCGCCATTATTGAGGGCCGAAAGCGGGCCACAAACAAGCCTAGGGCCAAACAGGAGCCGCGCCTGTCGAGGTTACCTACAGCAGCTGCGCCGAAGCCGGCAGCCATTTTTTCCCCAAAAAAAACGGGGGCGAGAAAGGCGAGACCTGCAGAAACTGGCTGCTCGACTTTTTGCATGGCCTCCGTCAGTCGAAATGGCAGGCATCCACCAAGGCTTCGTAATCGGGCCGGTCCCAGGCGTGCTCGTGGATGTAGGAGTGCTTTATTTCGCCCTTATAGAGCAGAAACACGCCTGGCATTTGGAAGCCATCGCCCAGCTCGTCGCTCTGAAAAGCCACGCCGTGGCCTTCCAGGATGGCGGCCTGAAAGCCGCGTATCCAGTTCATAAAACCGAACAGTTGGGCTGGGGTGCCACGCCCCAACCCAAAGGCATGATAGAAGCGCTTCTGCGGGTCAGAGATGTGCTCCACTGGCATAAGCCGATATTTGCGGAAGAACCGCTCTGCTACCTTACGCTCAGGCGCCATGTGAACGAAGACTACCTGGACACCCTTCTTTTCCAGGCGTTTGCGCGCTTTGGAAATATCAGACATGGCCTCTCGGCAAAAGGAGCAGCCGAAATGTCGCAGAAAGATGAGCAGTACAGGTGCTTCGTCGGCCAGCTGGGCCAGTGTCTTGCCTGAGCTCACGCTGACCATCTGTTGCCACACTTCTGGCACAGGTGAGGCTACATCGCTTGGCCGGTCGCTTATCATAGTAGATGTTTCAGTTAGAGGATGTTCATCCGGTCGAGCGCTTGCACCACCTCGCGTACCGCTGCTGCGGACTGATGGAGCAAAGCTTTTTCGGCATCGTTGAGCTGCAACTCTATAACTTGCTGCACGCCCTCTCGACCCAATTTAACAGGTGCACCGACAAAAAGGTTATCAATGCCGTATTGCCCCGTCAGACGTACGCAGCAGGGGTAGATGCGGTTTTCATTTTTTAGGATAGACACGGCCATTTGGGCCGCTGCAGCGCCAGGTGCATACCAAGCCGAGGTACCCATGAGGTTGACTAGCTCCCCGCCGCCAAATTTGGTGCGCTCAATAATGGCTTCTAGGCGGTCAGGAGCCACCAGCTCCGTTATCGGGATGCCACTGACGGTGGTGTAGCGCGGTAGGGGCACCATCGTATCGCCATGGCCTCCCATGAGCATGGCGGAAATATCCTTGGGCGAGCATCCGATTTCTTCAGCCAGGAAAGCGCGATAGCGTGCCGTGTCGAGCACACCTGCCATGCCCATCACGCGCCTGTCGCTCAGGCCAGAGGCTTTCCAGCAGGCGTAGGTCATGACGTCCAAGGGGTTCGATACTACGATGATGATGGGGTTTTCGGAGTACTTGAGCACCTCGCGCGTGACGGAGACGACGATGTTGGCATTGGTGCTGATGAGGTCATCGCGGCTCATACCGGGCTTGCGCGGGATGCCTGCTGTGATGATGACGATGTCGGAGTTGGCCGAGAGGGGATAAGCGTCGTTCCCTCCACCCACCACACGGGTGGAGTAGCCATCCACGGGAGCTTGCTGCCAGATGTCCAGAGCCTTGCCTTTGGCTATGCCTTCCTGAATGTCGAGGAGAACAATCTCGTTGCAGATGTCTTCGTGCGCTAACACATTCGCACAGGTAGCGCCTACATTGCCTGCGCCAATTACAGTAACCTTGCTCATTGTTTACGGGAGTGTAAGGAAATGAATGTCTTGCTTTTCGAGGCAAAGGTATAGTCTCGTGGAAGAAATGCCGTTTTTGCTGGCGCATGACCCTTAGCTTTTGTCGCATTATTCCGGCAGCGCCTCGCTCAAGCGCAGGCGCGCAAAAGCCGAAAACGTACCATAGCCGCCCTGTACATTGTTGAACAGGGCATCTGGGTCATTGAGCGCACCACCTTGTGAGGCCAGCGAAACATGATAGCGATAGTAGGCTTCTGACAAGGTGCGCCATTCTAACAGAAGGCGTCGAGGTTTTTCCTCGGTGGGCCGGTAGGGAATGACCGCCTCCAGGTCGAGGGTATTGCGCCCGTCGTTCCAGTAGTTTTCGTTCAGCACAAACACCCCCTCGGGTGTGCCATAGGTGAGGGCCAACGTACGGCCATTGGCCAAAAAGTTGACGGTAGCAAATACACTGCTCCCTGTGCTGCTTCCCTCACTGCTCAGCTCACTCTGAAGGCCAAAGGCAAAATACCGCCGCTGTTCGGGTAGGTCTTCTATAGTAATGCGGATAGGCACCCGCATGATCCAAGTGCCGTTGGTAGTGTCCGAAATGTAGCGGATACTGTCAGCTTTTATGCGCAGAGACACAGCCGAGACACTTACGGGGATGCTGTCGGAGGCCTGGGCTGTCTCAAAGCCGGGAAAGCGCGCGGTAATGGTGTAACGTACACCAGGTCTCAGTAGGTCGCGCCCTTGCCAGAAGCGACGTCCATCGGGAAGCGTCTTCAGTGCCAGACGGTTGAGAAAAACTCCATCTGCAGCCAGCGTAACATCGCCCTCGGACGGAAGCTCTGGCCCAACGTTCGAACCAGACAGCGATTGGCTAAGCCCAATAAATACACTCACTGGCTCATCCGCAGTGAAGTGGCCTGTAATGACAACCCTCGGCGGCTCTTGGGGAAGATCCAACTCCACCAATTCCACACAACCGCTGCAAGCCAGCACCCCGATGAGCAAAAGCAAAGACAGATCTCTTTTCAGCATAACGCGGCAGCGAAGGTATTAAAAACGAAGGGTGTAGCGCAGTTCGGGCAAAATAGGCAACAGGGTGTATTGTACGGCAAGTGGCCTACCGCTTTCGGCTGATACTGAACCATTCAAATACATGAAGAAGGGATTTGCTCGGTTGTAGGCGTTGTAAACGCCCACGAGGACCTCGTGGCGAAGTTTGTTGCTGTTTTGAAAATAAAAACGGCACGAAAGGTCGAGCCGGTGGTATGTCGGTAGTCGGTAACCATTGACGCTGCTGTAAGCGAACACTTCCCGTGCAACGGCGTTTTCTTCATGCGTCTGATGCCGGAATTGGACAGAAGTAAGGGTAATGGGATTTCCGCTGGCAAGCACCCACAGGGCACTCACCTCTAGCCAAGGCTTGAGGTAACAGTTTAAGGTGGCACTTAGCGCATGAGGGCGGTCAAATCGGAAAGGAAAAGGTTGAGCATTGTTGACCACAGAAAATTGCCGTATCGCGCTCGAATACGTGTATGCCGCTGACAGCGTCATGCGGTGAAATCGTTTCTCTATCGCTATTTCTACACCTCTTGCCCAACCAGTGCCCGCCGTGATGCGGTCTTCCCAACCGCTGGCATCTTCAGCGCCTGCACCCAGCAGTGCCGTCGTAGATGCCTGAAAAGCTAGCACTCGAGTTAGATGTTTGTAATAACCTTCCACGCTCACAGACCAGTCTGGGCGAGCCAAACCCAGCCCCACCGTACCTTGCCAGGCCTCTTCCGGCAGCACGCGCGAGGTAGTGGGTACCCACAATTCGAAGGGAAAATTTAGGTTGAAAGTGCCTACCTGATGCAGAAACTGCCCCATGCGATGATAGCCAGCCCACGCCTTTAACCCGTGGGAGATCTGGCTCGATAGCCGCAGGCGCGGCTGAAACAGCCGAAAGGAGCGATTGCGAATTTCAAAGGTTCCCAAGTGTACGCCAGTTTCGAAGCGCCCGCCTCGCCAAGGCTCCCAGACCGCATCGGCATATAACGACGCTTCATCGGCAAATACACGCTCGCGGTTGAACAGCGCCTTCTTCAACGAGTCGGCCAACAGCGGCGATTGCCCTGGTAACAAGAAGTTGACGGCCAACGCCCCGGGCTTGAAATTGTGAAAAGTATAAGAAGCGCCAGCGTGGATAATCAAGTGATTGAAGGGCCGTACTTCCCAATCTGTGCGCACCGACACGTCTTCTATTAGGGTCTGGTACCGCTGGCCGTAGTTGGCCAGCACCTTCTTTTTGGCTGATACAAAGTTGAACGACTCCGATAGAAGGTCTTGCTGGCTTTCGTAAAAAAAGCGGCTGTAGTGGAGCTTAACCTTGGCAAATAGCCCTGGTCTGATTGCCTGGCTCCAGCGCAACGCCGCAATATTATTGCCCCACATTGCCCCCAGTTTGTACTGTTCATTGATTACCTCATTGGGTGTGTAGTAGGGTTGTCTCAATTCGTTGCTAAACACGTCGTTTCCTGCGTATAGACTGAGGTGCAGGTGACCGTACTTGCTGAACTTGTAATTGGCTTTAAAGGTAAAGTCGTAAAAACGATACCGGACGTCGTCGCCCGATAGAAAAAACACTCCTTGATAGCGGCGACTGAACAGGTTCAACCAAGGCTTTAGATAAGTGTGGCGAGCACTCAGAAAAAAGGAGTTTTTGGTGCTTTTATTTTCGTCCCATTCAGTGCCTCCCCCCTCATTAGCAGAGGGCTTGAAAAGAGGCCCTTCCAACGAGAGTGAGCCAGCAAAAAGCCCTGCAGAAACCTCGCCTCCATGGCGCAGTGCGTTGCCTTCGCGCAGGTGCACATCCAACACCGAAGAAGCCCGCCCCCCATAACGCGCTGGGAAGTCTCCCTTCCACAGTTGAGCGTGGTTGATGGCCCCGGGCGGAAAAATCGAGAGCAGCCCCAAGGCGTGCGTCGGGTTATACACCGGCACTCCATCGAGCAAGAAAAGGTTCTGGTCGGCATTGCCGCCGCGCACGTGCAGCCCGCCCAACCCATCTACGCCTGACAGCACACCGGGCTGTAGGGCCAAAAAGCGCATCAGGTCTGCCTCACCGCCCAGCATGGGCACGCGTCGAACCTCTGCATGGCCCATGCGCAGACCACTGGCGAGTTGGGCAGCCCGACTTTCTCCTCTCGTTGTCGGGTGGCGCACCACCACCTCTGGCAACATAGCGTTGGCCTCCAAACGAAGTTGCACCCACTGATCGCTTTTCATCTCCACAGTGAGACTTTGGGCTTTATGCCCTACGTAGGAGACCGTCAGCCAGTGGCGTCCCTCGTACAACTTTAGGCTGAAGTAGCCGTGTTCGTTGGTCGTCGCAACCTCGCCCTCAGCACTCCGAACAGTAGCTCCAATGAGCCACTCTCCACTCTCCGCGCTCATCAAACGCCCACTCAAAGTGTACTGGTTCAGCAAGCGAATGATGACCATCCTCTCCTCCCACACCACCTTTACCCGGGCGCATGCCGTCAGCCGCTCCAACACCTCTTTCAGCGGCTCTTCCCGAATGTCTACCGTTACGCGCGGGCAGGTGCTGAACGCGCTGGAGGAAAAACTAATGCTGATGTTGTGCCGCACCGCTATATCCTGAATGACATCTCCTACTTCACAGGACCGACACTGCGCACTCACAAGCCGTTGTTGCAGCGCCGCCTGGGCACTCAGAAAGACAGGCATTGCACACCAGCAAAGCCCAACCACCAACGATAGAAAAGGCAAGCGCATCGAACGCAGAGGATTAACGAGGGCTAAAATTAAAACAATGACTACTTCCGCAGCTCACCAAAATCGCCTCAATACTGCTGCATAGCCTTGAGCAGCTGCTTGATCGCTATCTTCATTCAGCCAAAAAAGCCTGAAACCACCGCCCCGAGTCTTTCACAATGCGCTCTTGCGTGGCAAAATCCACATAGACTAACCCAAATCGAGGCCGATATCCTTCGGCCCACTCGAAGTTGTCCATGAGTGTCCAAGCGAAGTAGCCGCCTACAGGCGCGCCCTCCTGCTTGGCCCGAAGCACCTGGGCCAAATACTGCTCGTAAAAGCGCACCCGCCGCTCGTCGTGCACTCGGTCGCCTGTGCGCTCGTCTGGAAAGGCCGCGCCGTTCTCCGTGATGATGATCTTGCGCACGCCCGGATAGGCCGCAAACTGCCGAATGATCCGATACATGCCCTCTGGGCAAACCTCCCAACCCATCTCCGTAATATTCTCAGGAGCCACACCGCGCTTGGCCGGCGGTATCTCTTTGGCCCACAGATAGGGCGGAAACAACGCCTTCTTCACTACTGTGCGGAAGTAGTTCTGCAACCCGATGAAGTCAAAGTCGAAGGCCAAACGCTCTTCATCGCCCGGGCGCATGTACCTCTCGAGCCGCTCTAGCGCCTTGAAGCCCTTCGGATAGCCCATGCCCAAGGCCGGCTCCACAAACAGCCGGTTGAACAGGATGTCGAAGCGTTGCGCCGCCTGCTGGTCGGCCTGCCGTTCCGTCGCTGCGTCAATGGGCGTACACGAAAACGTCGTGCCCACCACAGCCTCCTTCACCTGTTGCCGCACCACCCGTCCCCCTTCCGCCTGGCATAAGGCTGCATGGTGCACAGCAGGCAAAAAGTGCTTCAACCCGCGCCGCCCCGGCGCATGAAAGCCCGCAAAATAACCCGCCGCTGTAAAGACCAACGGCTCATTGAGCACCATCCAATGCCGCACTCTATCGCCCAGGGCGCGTGTACAAACCTCGGCATAGTCCGAAAACCAGCCCACCATGTCTCGGTTCGTCCAGCCGCCCTGCTCCTCCAATGCCTGAGGCAAATCCCAGTGGTATAGCGTAATCCATGGCTCGATGCCCAGCCGCAAACACTCGTCCACCACCCGCTGGTAAAAGTCCAGACCCTTGGCATTCACCTGCCCAACCCCCTGGGGCAATACCCGCGCCCAGGCTATTGAAAAGCGGAAAGCACCAAAATGCATCGCCTTCAGCAGCCGCAAGTCCTCCGCATAACGGTGGTAGAAATCACAAGTCACGTCTCCGTTTTCCCCTGTTTTTACCCCACCCTTCCGATGGCTAAATACATCCCACACCGATGGCCCTCGCCCATCTTCTCGCACAGCGCCCTCAATCTGATAAGCCGCCGTAGCAGCGCCCCACACAAAGTCTGGCCCAAAGTCGGCCCGCCGAAAAGGGCGCATCCACTCGCCCAATGCGCGTACCGGCGACGGCACCAACGACACCGCAGTGCTCAAGCCTAACCACCGCAGAAAAGACCTCCTGTTCATCATGACAAAGCTCCCGTTTTTCATCACGACAAAGATAACCCGCTGCGCCCCCGCCAAAACCAACTGCGCTCAAGTCTGTTTCCTTTGCCCAAAAATATCCTCGTCATGACCCGCTACATCTTCCCAATCCTCTTTGCAGCAACCTTCACAAGTGGATGCTTCGACGCCAACCAAGTGGCATCCCGCACCCAGGCCATCAAGACTAGCGGTACTCAAAACACCTCTGCCATGAGCTTCTACGATTTCACCGTCAACTCCCTCGACGGCCAGCCCGTCTCTATGGCCCAGTTCCGCGGCAAGAAAATCGTCGTCCTCAACGTCGCCTCCCGCTGCGGCTATACCCCACAGTACGCCGACTGGGAGCGCTTCTACCGCGAAAATCAAGAGCGCATCGTCGTCCTCGGCTTTCCCTGCAATGACTTCATGGGCCAAGAACCCGGTTCCGCAGAAGAAATCGCCGAGTTCTGTCAGAAAAACTACGGCGTAACCTTTCCCATGTTTGAAAAAGTCCACGTCAAAGGCGAAGCCAAAGCTCCCATCTATCGTTGGCTGACTGACCCGCGGCAAAACGGCTGGAACAGCCAA
>FWWL01006019.1_pt1 | contig 18043 bp, 15 predicted proteins | sample 2228331 | NCBI WGS metagenome assembly FWWL01 (sample SAMEA103939775, study PRJEB20133) | metagenome
ACCGTGGTGCCCACAGCCCGGGCGCACGGTCGGTCCAGGACCACTTTTCCGCCCTCGAGGTACAGCTCGTGGCCCTCCTCGCGCTCGCGGGCCCGCGACACCAGCCGCGCCTTGGCCACGGCGCAAATGGCGGCCAGCGCCTCGCCGCGGAACCCCAGGGTGCGGATGTGCCGCAAGTCCTCCTCCGTGCGCAGCTTGCTTGTGGTGTGGCGCTCCACAGCCATCCGCAACTCCTCGGGGGTCATCCCGCAGCCATCGTCGCTGACCTGCAACAGGGCGATGCCCCCGCCGCGGAGCTCGACACGGATGCGGCCCGCTCCGGCGTCCAGGCTGTTTTCCACAAGCTCTTTGGCCACGGAGGCCGGCCGCTCCACCACCTCGCCCGCCGCGATTTTGCGCACCACGTCCTCGCTTAGTCGGTGAATGCGCATCTCGTCCCAAGCCTACTGCACGGGGCTTGCGGCCACCACTTGCCCCAGAGGCGGCCGTTTCGTAGGATGGTCCAAACCGAACGAAAGGGGGTGAAACGCTGTGTACACCGTATCGCAGCTGGTGAAGGTGCTTGGGCTCAGCACGGAAAACCAGGTGCGGAACCGAATGGAAGCCATACGGGATCTGTTGGCCGGCCACATCCGCCGCGGTCCCAACAATCAGGTCCTCCTCACCGACGAAGGGGTCACCCTGCTCAAGGACCTCCAGGCTTTGTACGAAACCGGATATACATTGACGCAAGCAGCTGAAGCTATGCGTCATAGAGCGCAAAGGGAAAAGTTTCAAAGTGAAAGAACAGTTGACCAAACTGGGCCAAGGTCGACGCCGCCGGCGCAGGGGTCCCCTGGTTGGGAGGCCCTCCTTCAGCACCTGATGGAGGACATGCGGCGGTTGGAGGAACGCGTGGCCGCCCTGGAACAAGCCCTGCGCGCGCAGAGACACATGGCCTGGTGGGAAGCGTGGCGGTGAGGACAATAGCCCAGGCCATGCCTTCCGGAGAGAAGCTCAGGCGGGTGAAGGCGGCCATTGCCGCCTCGCCGCGGCTGCGGGCCCTGTGGGTCTGCTCCAACATCACAGCGATCGATCGCCTGCACATCAACGACCACGGCCCCACCCACGTCCGCATCGTCATGCACATCGGCCTCAAACTCCTGGAGCTTCTGCACAGGGCCGGTGTGAAGCTGGGGGTGAGCGACCACGGCCTGGGGTACGAGGAGGCCCAGGTGGTGGTGGCCTTGGGCGCAGCCCTCCACGACGTGGGCCACGCCGTGCACCGCGAAAACCACGAGCTGTTTTCCCTCATTTTGGCCCCCAGCCTGGTGGACGAGCTTTTGCACGGCGTGTACGAGGAGCCCACCAAAACCGTGCTTTTGGCCGAGACCTTGCACGCCATCTGGGCCCATCAGGCCGAGGCTCGTCCCCTTACCGTGGAAGCTGGGATCCTCAAGGTGGCCGACGCATTGGACATGGAGAAGGGCCGCGCGCGCATCCCCTTCCAGCTGGGCAAGCCCACCATCCACAGCGTGTCCGCCCTGGCCATCGACAAGGTGGACATCCGCTCCGGCAAGGAAAAGCCGGTGCACATCCACGTGCGGATGACCAACTCCGCCGGCATCTTCCAGCTGGACAACCTCCTCAAGGAGAAGCTGGAGAACTCGGGCCTGCGGGACTACATCGAAGTGTCCGCGGAGATCGAGGGCGAGGAGAAGAAGATCATCGAGCGCTATGACCTGGTCTAACTTTTTGCCCGTTGATGCGCCGATGGACGCGGCAGGGTCGAAAGAAAACCCTTGCGGGCGTGTAAACAACGGACCCGTCGTTTACAAAAGCGGGGGGATCCCCGGTGGATAAGGCCATCGGCTATGCCCGGGTGTCCACAGAAGAGCAGGCGGCGGAGGGCGTGTCGTTGGCCGCCCAGGCCGAGCGCATCCGCGCCTATTGCCAACTAGCTCGGCTGGAGCTGGTGGACCTTGTGGCCGAAGAAGGCGTGAGCGCAGGACGGCCGCTGGCCGAACGCGAAGGCGGCCGCCGCCTTCTGGCCGCGGTGCAAAGCGGAGAAATCAAGCACGTGGTGGCCTTGAAGCTCGACCGACTCTTTCGCGACGCCATCGATTGCCTCACCGTGGTGCGGGACTGGGACCGGGCCGGGGTGGCCCTGCACCTTGTCGACCAAGGCGGGCAGGCCATCAACACGCAGTCGGCCATGGGGCGGTTCTTCCTCACCATCATGGCCGGCGTGGCGGAGATGGAGCGCAATCTCATCGGGGAACGGACGAAACTGGCCCTGCGTTACAAGCGCAAGAACGGCAAGGTGTACGGGCCTGAGCCGTACGGGTACCGGCGGAACGGAGAAGACCTCATCCCTGTGGCGGAGGAACTGGAGGCGTTGGCGTTGATGCAGCGGCTGCGGGCCAAGGGCAAAAGCTACCGGGAGATTGCGGAGGAACTGCGCCGCCGCGGGGTGCCCACCAAAACCGGGGGCCGGTGGGAGGCCATGACCGTCAAGAAGATCCTCGATCGGGCCAACAAGCTTGCGGACTGAAACTGGTGCTAACGTACAGCCCAGCGGCTTGTCATCTACAATCGGGCCGATGCTGCGGTTGCTGCTCGAGCTGGGTTGCAAGGCCCTGAAGGCGCGCCGTGCTCTAATGGGTGTGCTTGTGGTCTGCTGGGGATTGCTTGTGGCTGGGCATTCAGTAGGGGGGCAGGTGGTGCTGCGGGGGGAACTGGGCTGGCAACGCATGGCGGTCCCTGGGGCGGTCAACCCGCTGGCCGTGACCGTGGAGAACAAAACGGGAAAAGTTCTCGCGGGGACGGTGGTGGGGCGGGGTGAGACGGGGTGGGGATGGCGTGGGCAGTCGGTCCATGTCGTGCGTTTTGGGGTCCTGCTCGCGCCCGGGGGAACCGGTCGGTACGTGGTTCCTTGGCCGTTGGAAGCCGGCCCCACCCGCCTGGTGCTCTCCCTGGAATCCGAAGGCCAGATTCTTGCTCAGTGGGAGGTGCCGGTGCAGCGGGTGCCCGGGAAAATGGTGGCCTGGATCGGCGTCGTGCCGGATGTGGAGTCCGCGGAACTGGCTGTGGCGTTGAGTCCTGAGGACCTCCCCGAAGATCCGCTGTTTTTGACTTGTTTTTCCCAGGTGGTGATCGGGCCAGGGGTAGCGGTATCCGCGGCCGCGCGGGCTGCGCTTGAGGCCTGGACAGCGTTTTTGGGCGGAGAGGTCGTGGGGATCCCCATGCCCCAGGCGGGAACGCCCGTGAGTTTCCAAGAGCTGAAGGCGCTGGGTGCGGCCCACCCACCGCGGCGGCCGCCCGCGGGCTTCCTCGTCCTTGGGGCCGTGATCTACGTCGTCCTGGTGGCGTACGTGTTTTCCTCTTGGGCGCGGGGGGAACGTTCTTGGGCCTTCGCTGGCCTATGGGCTACAGCTTTGTTCCTTTCCTTGTTTTATCCTGTTTTGTATGGAACGCCAGATCGGCTAATCTTTGTTAAAATCTCACTATGCAGAGCTGATGTTTCTAGGTTTAGCTTTGTTTTGTCCGCCGTGAGGAGCCTTGCGGAGGTCACTTGGGCCCTTCCCGGCCTATGGGTGGAAAGGGCTGTGGAACAAGTGGAGCGCGTGGTGGAGTGGGTGTGGACGCCCCAGGGGCCGGTGACCCGGATTGGCTTGGAACCAGGACAAACGCGCTACCTGTGGCGGTTGGACGCGCCTTGGACCGGACCGGGCCAAACCACGGAATTCTGGATGGGCAGCTGGGCCGACCTTTCGGTGCCCGTGCGCACGGTGTTGGGTATGCTGCGCAACGTGCTCCAACCCGGCGACCGGCTTGTCCTGCGCCAGGAGCTGGAACGTGAGCGACAAACCACGACTTACCGATATTTTGCGTTTTGGGAACCGACCCCCTAAGCCGAGGCTCAACACCGCGCTCATCACTTCGTACCAGGGTTTTGCCCTCCTGGTGGGGCTGTGCTTCGTGGCCGTGTTGGTTTGGCCTGAGACCGCGCCTTGGGGCTTGGTGGTGTTCATCCGCGGGCCGTTCCTGCTTCAGGCCACAGCGTTCTTGTTGGGGATTCTTGGCCTGCAGGTGGGGGAAGGGGAGTACGGGTACGGCGCGTGTTCGCCCGAGCGCCGGGTGGCGCGGCTGGCGGGCTTGGTGACCCTGGGCCTGGCGCTGGCCCTGCCTTTTCTCGTCATCCAGCGCGTCGAAGGGGGCCTTTCCTGGTCCCGCTTGGCTTTGACGTTGGGCTTTTTGCTCGCCTACGGACTGGCTTGGACGCTGGCGGGCTACGCGGCCAAAACCGTGGTCAAGCCCGATGGGGTGCGCTTCCTCACCAAGTACGGCCTCTTCTTGTTGATGGCCTTCTTGCCGACGCTCCCGAATCCTTTCCTCATCCTGGACGCCCTTTGGCACGGTAAGGCCGTGGGTCTGTGGGGGCTGGCACTTTATGCTGGGGTGGATATCTTCACCTCTGGAGCGTGGATATGGACCCGCAGGCGCTGTTGGCGGAAGTCCGGGCCTGGGTTCGGCTCCGCAACGGGCTAAGGGCCCTCCTGGTGGGGCTTGGGCTCCTCCTGGCGGGCGCTGTGGTGGCCCGTGGGCTGAGGTGGAACTTTCCTTGGACCACCGCCCCGCTGGGGTTGTTCGTGTGCGTGGCCCTGGGCTTTACCTGGCCCTTGCGGCGGTTGGCGTGGGTGTACCTCTGGGCCGGCCGGCGCCTGGGCTTGGGCGAACGGCTCGCCGCGTTGGATGTGCTCAACCGCCAGGGCATACGCGCGCTGATCGAACCGTTGCTGGAGGAGGTCGCCGCGCGGCCGTGGCAACCGTGGCGCCTGCTCGGCGGCCCCATAGAAGGCAGCGCTTTCGTTTTGGCCCTTGGATTGGCCGTGTTGTGGTTGGCGAACCCTTGGAAGCCGGTGGAACACCCGGGCGTTGTCGTTCCTGTGGTTGTGGAACCGTGGGAAAGCGCGGCCGCAGGTTCTGCACCGAGCAGTCCCACAACAGCCCTCCCGGGCTCCACGCCCATCTTGCCCCCTCCGGCAGGCGAATTTTCGTACCCCGGCGAGGCTTGGGAATACAGCCCCTATCAGGATCTGCTCGCCGCGATGCTGGGCTTAGGGGAGGTGGGCAGCTGGGACGAAACCCTCTTGGAGCGGGTGGCCCGCGAGGAAGGCCTCCTCCGTCGGCTGGCGGAGATGCTTAGCCGCATGACCACGCAGGGCTTAGACGCTGCGGAGCGGGCTGAGCTTTGGGACCTGGCCCAACAGGTGTCCCGGCCCGATCTGCGGTCCCGGTTGATGCAGGCGGTGGAACAGGGCGACGCCCAAGCTGCCCAACAAGCCGCCGAAGCCATCTCCGCCGTGCTGGAGGCCCGTGAACGCGCCGGCCGGCCCCCCGAACAAGGCTCCCCCGGGGAAGGAGGTGCTTCTCCCGGCACTGCAGATCAGCCCGCGGGTCCGGGAGCCCCTGACCAGGGAGAGGCCTACGGCTTCGTCGAAGGCCCCATCTCCGACGTCTTTCTGGACTTCGGAGACCGCCCAAGTTCGGAGGACACCGAGCGGCCCTTGCAGTTTGAGGAAGGCGGGGAGGTGGCGGGCACTGAGCCTGGAGAGCCCATTCTGCCCACAGGCGAAGGGGATTGGCCCACCCGTTGGGTTGGACCTGGGCTTCCCACCCAGTCCCTCCAAGGCGAAGGGCCCTCCCGCGCTTTTGTGGTCCCTGCCCTTCCCGGCGAGCCCGCGACGGCCGCCGTGGAGCCCGGAGCCCTCTCCCCCCAGGACGTGGAGCTTCTGTTGCGGGCGCGGGAAGTCCCGCCCGAGCTGCGCGACCTCGTGCGCCGCTATTTCCAGCTGATCAGCGGAGGTGGTTCGTGATCACCCGTCAGGACTTGAAGGAAGCCCAGGAGTCCTTCGCCCGGCTGCGGGAGAGCCTCCGGGGCACGATTGTGGGTCAGGAAAGTGTGATGGAAGTGGTGCTGTGGGCCTTGCTCGGTCGTGGGCACGTGCTGTTGGAAGGCGTTCCTGGGCTGGGGAAGACGCTGCTGGTGCGGGCCCTCTCCCGTGCCCTGGGCCTCTCCTTTTCCCGCATCCAGTTCACCCCGGACCTCATGCCCGCCGACATCGTGGGCACCAACGTGTTTTCCGGGGATGGGTTCCGGTTCATACCCGGGCCGGTGTTCGCCCATGTGGTCCTGGCCGACGAGATCAACCGCGCCACCCCCAAAACCCAGTCCGCCCTGTTGGAAGCCATGCAGGAGCGGCAGGCCACCGTGGGCAAAACCACCTACCCCTTGCCCGATCCGTTCATCGTGCTGGCCACACAAAACCCGATCGAAATGGAGGGCACCTATCCTTTGCCCGAGGCGCAGCTCGACCGCTTTATGTTTAAGGCCAAGGTGCTGTTCCCCAGCGAGCAAGAGCTGGTGGAGATCGTGCGCCGCAACACCGAAGGGGCGGGCCTTGTGCTGCCCGAACCCGTGCTCAACGAACAGGGCGTGCGGCAAGCCCAGGCCGTGGTGGGTGCGTTTCCCGTGCCTGAGCCCCTGATGAGCTACGCAGCGCGGCTGGTGTGGGCCACGCACCCCTCCGCGCCCAAAGCGCCCGAGCTCGTGCGCAAGTACGTGCAGTACGGGGCAAGCCCGCGGGGGAGCTTGGCGTTGGTCCTGGGGGCCAAGGCCCGGGCGTTTCTGGCCGGCCGCTACCATGTGGAGGTGGACGACGTTCGCGCCGCGGTCCAGCCGGCCCTCATCCACCGCCTGATCCTCAACTTCCGGGCCGAGGCCGAGGGCATCACCCCCGAACAGGTGCTGGAGCAGGTGTTGGAGGCCGTTTCTCCCCCGTGAGCGAGGCGTTGTTGACGGCGGAGGAGCTCAGGGCCCTGGCCCGGGCGCGGCTGTCGTTGCGTCGGCCCAAAGGCGCCTTGCCCGGAGGCCACCGGGCGCTGCGCCCGGGAACTTCCCTGGAGTTTGCCGACCACCGGCCCTACCAAGAAGGGGACGACTTCCGCCTCATCGATTGGGCGGTGTACGCCCGGCACCGCCGCCTGGTCACGAAAACCTTTGTGCGGGAGGTGGAAGCCCCGCTGTACCTTTTGGTGGACCGCAGCTCGTCCATGGGGCCGGGGAAGAAGCTCCGGTTTGCGGCCAAATTGGCGGCCGCCCTCGCCTTCGTGGCCTATCGCGACCAGGACCGATTTGCCGTGCACACGTTCGGGGAGAGCTGGGACAGGGGAGGCGAACCCCGGCGCGGCCGGCCTGCCCTGGTCCAAGCCTTTTCTGCGCTGAGCGCGCTGCAGCCGCAGGGCACCACCGACCTCAACTGCAGCCTGGTGGCGTGGAGCGAGCGGCATCCTGAGCCGGGGCTGTGCGTGGTCATTTCTGATTTCCTTGCCCCCAGCGGCTACCGTGAGGGGCTGGCCGCGTTGCGCTATGGCCGCCACACCGTGGCCGTGGTTCAAGTCCTGGGCGAGGAGGATCTCGATCCACCCCGCTTAGGTGAGGTGCGGCTTTTGGACGTAGAAACCCGGCGCGGGCTTTCCACGGTGGTGGGGGCGCGGGCTTGGCAGGCGTACCAGGAGGCCTTGCGGGCGTGGAACGCAGCGTTGGCCACGGCCTGCCGCGAACTGGGCATGGCCTACTTCTTGTTTTCGGCGTCCACGGCGGCGGTGGAGGCGGCGCTGACCGTGGTGTGGGGGTGGGGTCGGTGAGGTTCCTGTTTCCCTGGGCGTGGGCGTGGTCGGCGGCGGTGGTTGTGGTGGTGCTTTTGGCGTTGCTGCGCCGCCAGGAGCGGGAGTACCCCGTCTCGGCCCTGTTCTTGTGGGAAAGGATTCCACCCGATCCAGCGCGGCGCCTCGAGCGCCTGCGGCGCTGGTGGGATCCGCTTGTGCTCTTGCAGACCTCGATCGTGGTGTTGATCGCCTGGGCGTTGGCCCAGCCGGTGGTGTGGGCCCGCAAGCCCGCCGGCGCTTTGGCCATCGTGCTCGACGGTTCGGCGTCCATGGCCGCCTCCGGCCGTCCCGAGGAAGCCCTGAGCTTAGCGCGCAACCTTCTGAGCAACTCCGCTGGGCCATGGACCGTGGTCCTGTGGGCCGACCCTCCCCGCGTCCTGGTTCCCCCTACGTCCGACCGGGCCGAAGTGGAAGCAGGTTTGCGCGCTTTTGCACCCACCCTGGGTGGACGACCCCCCTTGGGCCAAGCTCTGGCCCTCCTCCCCGGCGCGTGGGATCAAATCGCCGTCATCACCGACGACCCCCCCGAGGCCGTGGGCGTGCAGGTGTACGCCTTGGAGCCCAAGGACAACCTGGCCCTCGTGGCCTTGGCCGTGCGGGCGGACCCTGACGGCACGGGCTACTCGGCCCTGGTGCGCGTGCGCAACGCCACAAGCCGCTTCCAGGACGTGCAAGTCTTGCTTCACACCGGCGTGGGGACCTTGGTGCAGTCCCGGCTGGTGGAGCCGCAGGAAGAGGAGACGCTGGTGTTTCGGCTGGGCGGGTTGAGCTCCACCTTGCGCGCGGAGCTTCTGCCCCGCGATGCCTTTCCTTGGGACAACGTGCGCTACTGGGCCTTGGCCGGGGGCGCTTTGCGTGTGCGCTGGCTGGGCTCGGAGGACCGCTACGTGTTGGCCGCCTTACAGGCCAGCTTGCCCGCAGAAGTGGTGCGCAGTGCACCGTGGGACCTCACGGTGGCTGTGCGGGCCAACCTTTCTGCCGCGCCACCAGGGCCTGTGCTCATGGTGGAGGCCAGCTCGCCCGAGGCTCCGCTTGCTGAGTCCGTGCCTGTCAGCGCCCTCCGCGGCGAGGCCAGTCCTCTCTTGCGCCACGTTGGGGTGGAGAACTTCCGCGCGGCCCAAGTACGGCCGGCCGCGTTGCCCGCCCAGGCCCAGGTTGTGCTGTGGGCCGACGAGCACCCGGCGGTGGCCGTGTGGGAGAGCCCCCAAGGCCGGCGGGCCCTCATTGCCCTCGACCTCGTCCGCTCCAACCTTCCCCTGCTTGTGGACTTTCCCGTGTTGGTGCGCAACCTGCTCGCCTGGCTCATGCCGTGGGAAGCCGCGCCCGCGTTCTCCGTGGGACAAGCCGTAACGCTGCCGGAAGGCGTGGAGGTCATAAGTCCTGCAGGGCCCAGGACAGGGATTTGGGTGCCGGACCGACCAGGCTTCTACGAGGTGAACCGAGCGGGCCGCAAGGAGACCTGGGCGGTGAACGTACCGGCAGAGGAGTCCCTGGTCACAGGTGCGCGGTCGGCTGTAGGGGAAGGGACAGCTCAAGCGGCGTGGACCCTGCGCGGGCTGGGGCCTTGGATCGCTCTGGCTGCGCTGGCCCTGTTGGTCGTTGAGTGGGGCTGGGCCCTCCGGAGGGGTGGGGGATGAGGTTCGCACAGCCGTGGGCGTTGTGGGCTCTGCTCCCGGTCGTGGGGTTGCTGGTCTTTTCGTTGCGGCGCGGCAGACCTTTGGCCGCAAGGGCCCTTACGCTGGCGCTGCTTGTGCTGGCGTTGGCCGAGCCCGAGCTGGCCCTGCGCCGAACCCAAGAAACCGTGGTGTTCTTGGTGGACCGGTCGGCCAGCGTGGGACAAGAAGCCGCGCGCACATTGGACATCCTCTTGCCTGAGGCGGAGCGCCGAGGTGCTCAAGTGGCCGTGATTGGTTTTGCGGGTTCGGCTCAGGTGGAGAGGTGGCCGGGATGGGCCAGCGTGCCCGGCGTGGGCCCCTCGTTGGATGCCACGTCGACGGACCTCGCCGCTGCGATGGACCTGGCCTTGGCGCTAGCTCCCCAAGCTGGAACGCAGCTGGTCCTCATCTCCGATGGCCGGGTGACCCAGGGCGACTGGCAGGCCGCTGTGGCCCGGGCCCGCGCCCAAGGCGTTCCCGTTCACGTTTATCCCGTGGGGCCCACCGACGTAGCTCGGGTAGCGGAGTTTGTGGGTCCGCGCGAAGCCCCCGTGGGCCAGCTCTCCTTCCAGATCGCGCTGGAAGCCGGGCGGTCCATAACTGCGCAGCTTGCGCTTTGGCGCAACCGCGAACGGGTGCAAGAACGGCCCCTTGAACTTCGCTCCGGCCGCACCCAAGTGCAGCTTGTGGACGCCCCGCCTGGGCCAGGGAACTACACCTACCGCGTAGAGCTCTTCGTCCCCGGCGATCCGTTCCCCGAGAACAACGCTGGGGAGTGGGGTGTGGTCGTGGGCGATCCGCCGGGGGTCCTGGTGGTGGGACCTCGTCCCACAGCCGTGGATGACCTGTTGCAGCAGGCGGGAATTCCCTTCCGCCGCGTCGGGCAATTGGGGGCGGCGGACTTGGGGGGTGTAGGCCTGGTCATTTTGGACGACGTGCCGTTGGGTCTTTTGGGTGAGCGGGGTGTGGCGTTGTTGCGGGCGTTCGTGGCCGGAGGGGGCGGGTTGTGGGTGGTTCAGGGTCGGCAGGCGGTGAGCGGGTACACCGGTCCCCTGGAGGAGCTCCTCCCGGTGACGTATACCGTGCCCGAGCGGATTCAGGAGGCCTCAACCGCTGTGGTGTTCGTGTTGGACCGCTCGGCGTCCATGGGCGCCACCTCGCAAGGGGTGGCCAAGATCGATTTGCTCAAGGAGGCTACGGCGGCCGCGGTGGAAACGTTGGCGCCGGAGGACCTGGTGGGGGCGTTGGCCTTCGACACCTTGCTTTATTGGTTGGTCAAGCCGGAGCCGGTGAGGGAGGCGGCGCCGCAGCTTTTTGGAGCGCTGCGGGAGCTTACTGCAAGCGGCGGGACGGACCTTTACCCTGCAGTTCGCGAGGCCTTGGCGGCGTTAGCGCCGATCGAGGCCCGCATTCGGCACATCGTGGTGGTCTCCGATGGCAAGACCCTACGCGCGGACTACGACTTTCCCGCTTTGTACGCGGAAGTGGCCGCCTCCGGTGTGGGGGTCACGGCCATTGGCATCGGCGCGGACGCGGACACCGAGGTGTTGCAAGGGCTAGCCCAAGCCGGGCAAGGCCGGCTGTTTTTGCTGAGTGGGATGGCCGACCTGCGGCCCATTTTGGTGCAGGAGGTGGAGCGGGTGAGCCGGCCGCGGTTTGTGGAACGCACCACTCCGGTGCGGCCTGGGCCCGCCGCGGCAGCTTTGGGCCTGCCGGCTGTGGTCTTGCCCCCCCTCGAGGGCTTCACCTTGACGTTTCCCAAACCCACGGCCGAGGTGGCCCTGCTCACGCCCGCCGGCGATCCGGTGCTGGCCTGGTGGCGGCTGGGCCTGGGGCAGGTGGCGGTGCTGAACGCCGACCTCTCCGGCGTGTGGACGCGGCAGTGGCTTGCTTCGCCGGAATTGGGAACCCTGTTTGGGCGGATGGTGGGCAAGCTGTGGGGAGAACGAAGGGAGATACAGGTTCAATGGGCCTATGAGGGTGGCGAGTTGCGCATCGTGCTCGATGTCGAGCAGGCGGGAGCGTGGGTCAATGGCCTGCGTTTGCAAGGCGAGCTTGTGGGCGGCGGGAAGAACCAGACCTTGGTGTTTGACCAAGTAGCACCGGGTCGGTACGAGGCCCAGGCTGAGCAGGGGAGCACGGGAGTACATATCTTGAGCGTGATCGATCGCACGGGGCGGTTCGGAGGCACGTTCCTTGTGTCGCTGCCTTATGTCGCGGAGTTTGAGCAGTTGGGCCCCAACCTCGAGGTGTTGAGCCAGGTGGCGCGATGGACGGGGGGACGGGTGCTGGAGGATGAAGTGGTACCGCCGCTCCAGGGGGCTGCAGTGGAGGGCTGGCCTCTTGCGCGTTCGCTTCTTTGGGCCGCGGCCGGCGCGTTCCTTCTCGACCTCCTCCTCCGCAAGCTCCTCGCCTAAGGCCCACGGGGCTGGCAGACCCTGCTCGCGCGATGCGGCAAAGAGCCGAGGGAAAGGCAAAGTTTTTGGACTGAACCGGTGCTCGTCGCAGGAGGTCCGAGGGGTTGAACTTCCCGACCTGCGGTGTGAAACCTCTGAACCAACCAGTACCCAAGCGGCCTATGGATTCCTACACGGCGGGAGTCCTCTTTTCTGATCCGCTGGAAGGCATCGGTTGGAGAATACTTGGCCATTCGGAGTTTTCTGGATGATGCTTTTCACGCTTCGTGCCCTAGGAGCAGAGGTCGGGGGTTCTATGGCATTTCCACCTCCTGAGGCCACAAAGGCGCGATGAGGCGGCCCGGTGTAGACCTTTGCAAAGCTGGTAGTTCAGAGCAGCAGAAAAGCCCTGCGTTGGAACAAGGGGCGATTTGCGATAGGGCGGGGTGGATGTGTCGCTTATAAGGCCGACGATCTTGCGGGGACCTGCTCAGATCGGAAGTGCCGCCCTGTCTTTTGGGGGCCTCTAGGGCTATGGACCTTCGTCCGGGAGCTAAGCAGGCTACGGTTGGGAGGAAACTTGTTGGGCCTCCAGCCAGGCCCAGATGAACGGCCAGAGATCCCCGTCGAGCACGGCTTGGACGTTGCCCACCTCCACCTCGGTGCGGTGGTCCTTCACCATTTGATACGGCTGGAGCACGTACGACCGGATCTGATGCCCCCACTCGATATCGGCAAGCTCACCCCTTAGCTCCTCAATTCGTTTGGCGTGCTCTTGCTCCATCAGCGCCCGCAGTTTGGCGCGCAGAATGCGCAAGGCCGTGAGCTTGTTCTGGTGCTGGGAGCGCTCGTTTTGGCAGGTCACAACAATGCCTGTGGGGATGTGGGTGATGCGCACCGCGGTCTCGTTTTTTTGCATGTGCTGGCCACCCGGGCCGCTGGAGCGGAACGACTCGATCTTCAGGTCCGCTTCATCGAGGTCCACGTCCTCCTCAGGCACCACAGGGGTGACGGTCACGGAGGCGAACGAGGTGTGCCGCCGGGCCGCGGCGTCGAACGGGGAGATGCGCACCAGGCGATGCACGCCGGTCTCCCCACGCAACAGCCCGTAGGCGTACGGGCCCTTAACCTCCAAAGTGGCCGACTTAATGCCGGCCTCCTCGCCAGGGGTCTCGTCCACCAGCCGCACCGTGAACCCTGCCCGCTCGCAAAAGCGGGTGTACATGCGCAAAAGCATTTCGGTCCAATCCTGGGCATCGGTGCCCCCCGCACCCGCGTTGAGGGCCACAAAGCAGTCGTTGCGGTCGTAAGGGCCGCTCAGCAGAAGGGTCAGCCGTTGCCGCTCTAGGGCCTGCTCCAATGCGGCCAGCTTGGCCTCCACCTCATCCCGGGTGGCCTCGTCGCCCTCCTCTTCGGCCAGCTCCCATAGGGTTTCCAACTCGTCGAGCTCGTGCCGCAATTGGTGCAGGACCGCCAGGCGCTCCTTGGCCTGTTCGAGTTCCCTCACCTTGGTTTGGGCAGCCGCGCGGTCGTCCCAAAACCCGGGTTGGGCCATGGCCAACTCCAGCTCCTCCACGCGGCGGCGCAGGACGGGCTCGCCCATGAGCTTGGCCAGCCGGGCCAAACGGTCCCTTAGTTCGCGGAAACGTGCGTTCACATCGCAAAAATTACCGCAACGCACCTCTCATGGCAAGCTATAATCGTCGTCGTGCCTGGAACGCTTTACATCTGCTCTACACCCATCGGGAATTTAGAGGACATCACCCTGCGCGCCCTCCGCGTGCTCCGCGAGGTGGACCTCATCGTGGGCGAGGACACGCGGCGCACCCGCAAGCTGCTAAGCCACTACGGCATCCAGGCCAAGTTTGCGCCCAGCCTGTACGAAGGGGTGGAGAAGGAGCGCACCCGACAAATTGTGGAGCTTTTGGAGAAGGGGCACAACGTGGCGTTGGTGTCCGATGCGGGTACACCGCTTATCGCGGACCCAGGTTATGGTCTGGTGGCGGCCTGCGTGGCCCAGGGCATCCCCGTGGTGCCCATCCCCGGACCCTCGGCCTTGCTTGCGGCTTTGGTCGCGTCGGGGCTTCCCACGGACCGTTTTCAATTCTGGGGTTACCTGCCCCGGCAGGAGGGCAAACGGCGAAAGGCGTTGGCTGCCTTGCAAGGGGTGGCGATGACCACGGTGCTTTACGAGTCCCCGCACCGGCTCATCGATACCCTTCAGGCGTTGGCGGAGATGTTTCCCGCGCGGCCGGTGGTGGTGGCCCGCGAGCTCACCAAGGTGCACGAGGAGTTCGTGCGGGGGACGGCTGCCGAGGTCTGCCAAGCGTTCTGTGCGCGAGGGGAAGTGAAGGGCGAGGTGGTGATCGTGGTGGGTCCTGCGGCTTATGAGCCCGCGGAGGAACCTGAACCCCAGCAGGCGCAAGCGCTGTTTCAGGAGCTCGTGGCAGGGGGTATGGACCCCAAGCGGGCCCTGCGCGAGGTGGCGCGGCAATTGAACCTGTCGCGCAAAGAGGTGTACAGGCTCGTCCACCGTGCCCAGGGAGGGCAAACTCCTTCCGAGCACCTACAATACCGGGACCTTTTCAGGAGGACCGCATGATCGCGCACGTCCGTGAGTTTTGCATTGGGGACGACGATTACGCGGCGCTGGCCGCCATCGACACCGCGGTGTTTCCCGAGTACCCCAGCCGCGCCGAGGACTGGCGTTACGACGACGAGAACTTTGACCGCACCCGCTACGTGCTGAAAAGATACGTGGCCGAAGTGGGCGGGCAGATCGTGGGTTACGGTACCTACCACCACATGCCCTACCGCTTTCATCCCCAGCGGTTTTGGATGTGGATCGCCGTGCATCCCCACCATCAGCGTCAGGGCATTGGCCGCGCGCTTTACGAGCGGATCGTTCAAGACCTGCAAGCCTTGGGCGCACGCACCGTGGGAACTTCGTGCCGGGAAACCATGCCCCACGTGCTGGAGTTCCTCCAGCGCCGGGGTTTCCGCGAGGTGCTCCGCAGCTGGGAGTCCCGCCTGGACGTGCAAAAGTTCGACTTCGCCCCGTTCCAGGACTACGCCCAGCGTATGGAAAACCAGGGCATTGCCATCACCACGCTCGCCGAAGAGAAAGAGCGCAATCCCTCTTGGTTGGAGCAGGTCTACGATCTTCACACCACGGTCATGGCCGATGTGCCCTCCCACACGCCGTACACGCCGCCGCCCGTGGATACCTTTGTGCGCTACACCCTGGAGGCGCCGGGAGCGCTCCTGGACGCCTTCTACATCGCTAAGGACGGCCCACGGTACGTCGGGGAAAGCTACTTGAGCCGAAACCTAGCCGAGCCGGAAACCCTCTATCAGGGGCTCACCGCGGTGCGGCGGGAATACCGCGGCCGCGGCATTGCCATGGCCCTCAAACTTTGCACAATCGCCTACGCCAAGGAGCATGGCTACAAGGTGATCAAGACCTGGAACGCCACGGTGAACGAGGGGATGCTGGCCATTAACCAAAAGCTGGGCTTTGTGCGCCAACCGGCGTGGATCGAAATGGAAAAGGCGTTTTGACCCTGGCACAAGCGATCTGCAGGGGCTGATCATGACCCCTCCGACGTTTCCAGCCTTGAGTTTGGCAGGTGAGCCGGAGGCGATAGGCCGTGCCTACGGCAAGCAGGCTGCGCAGCTCATCGCCCACAACCTCAGGTTGTATGAGGAAAGGTTCCGACATGAAGTAGGCCTAACCCACAGGGAAGTTTTGCAGCGGGCGGCGTGGTGGTGGAAGCGGCTGAAACAAAATCACCCCGAGTACGCGGCCATGGTTCAGGGCGTGGCCCAAGGGGCCGGCGCGCCGTTGCTGGAGGTCGTGGCCCTCAACGTCCGCTACGAGCTCTTCTACAGCGAGTTCTCCCGCCAAGGATTACGGGCCGCGGCCTGCACCACGTGGGCTTTGCTTCCGCAGCGTACGGCCAACGGCCACCTGCTTATGGGACAGAATTGGGACTGGTTTCCCGGGGTTGTGGGGCTGTGGCTTGAGGTTCAGCAGGGAATCCACAAGATTTTGGGGTTCACGGAGGCCGGGATCGTCGGCCCCAAAATCGGGCTCAATTCGGCAGGGTTGGGCATGGTCCTCAGCGGGTTGGTCTCCCCCTGGGATCGCTGGGATGGCGAAGGCGCCCCATTGCACGTCCTGTGTTGGCGGGTGCTTGTTTCGTCCTCGCTGGAGGAGGCCGTGCACGAGTTGGAGGGCATGGCCATGCCCTGCTCGGCCAGCTGGACGGTGGGCCAAGCTGTGGGCCCTGGACAAGGGGCAGCGGTGAACGTGGAGAAGGCCCCCGTGGGCACGTGGCGGTGGGAACCGCACAACGGGTTCCTCGTGCACGCGAACCATTTCCTGGCAGCTGGGCAGCTGGGCGGGATGGAGCCGCCAGCGGACGAGCGCCTTTCCACCTACCTCCGCCAAGCCCGGATGGAAGAGCTGCTGGCCCAGAGGGGGTCGGCGATGGACGAACAGGCCCTCCTCGCCCTGCTTTCTGACCACCAGGGCTTTCCGGATTCCATCTGCCGCCACCCTAACCCCGCTTTGCCCGCGCACTCCCGCTACGCCACCCTAGCCTCGGTGGTGCTCAACCTGCACGCGAGGAAGGTCCTTTACGCAGCAGGATCCCCTTGCATAAGCCCGTGGACCACCCGGGCCCTGGAGTAACCGAAAGTTGTCCGGAATTTCCCTCAGGGCCACAGCTTTGTCCACCTTGGCTCGGCCATGCGCAAGGTCGCGTGAGCGATCGGGTGGGCCCGCAGGCCTCCCCAACCACTCCTTGTGCGAGGAAGTATCAATCCGAGCCAGCCGGATCGTGCACAAAGGACAGGAAATCCGCTGGCTTGGATGCGCTAACCTTCTCCGACCCGTTGAGGCGAGGGCAAGCGGGCGAGTTCTTCCTTGACCACCCGGGCCAGGCGGCGAATGCCTTCCTCGATTTCTTCGCAGCTGGCGCTGGAGAAGGAAAGCCGCATCGTGTTGTGCCCGGACCCGTCCACGAAGAACGGAGCACCGATCACGTACGCCACCTTGTGCTCGATGGCTCGGTACAGCATTTTCTCCGTGTCGATGGCCAGGGGAAGCTCCACCCACAGGAACAGGCCGCCTTCGGGCTTGGTCCAGCGGATGCCTTCCTCGGGCGGCATGTACCGGGCCAAGGCGTCCAGCATGGCCTGGCACTTGGTGCGGTAGAGGTCGGCGGCCATGCGGATGTGGCTGTGCACGTCGTACTCTTGCAAGAAGCGGATGGCCAAACGCTGGTTGAGGGACGAAGTGCACAAGTCTGTGGCCTGCTTCAACGTGACCACTTTCTCCACCACCTCTTTGGGGCCCGCCAAGGCGCCCAGCCGCAGCCCGGGGGCAAAGATCTTGGAGAACGTAAACAGAAGAACCGTACGCCCCTCCCGGTCCAACGCCGCCACAGGTGGAATGGGCTCGCCCACGAAACGGAGCCAGCGGTAGGGCATGTCCTCCACCACCAAGAGGTCCTCTTCCGCAGCGATTTCCAATAGGCGTTCGCGTTTGGCCCGCGACCAGGTGTGGCCCGAGGGGTTCTGAAAGTCAGGCACCACGTAGATGAGCTTGGGGGTGTGTCCGGCCTTGCGCGTTTCTTGGATGGACGCCCGCAGCGCCTCCAGGTCCATCCCATCGTCCTCCATGGGGATGCCCACCAACCGGGCCTGGAACGCCTGAAAGGCCTGAATGGCCCCGATGTACGTGGGCAGCGCCACGAACACCGCGTCCCCGGGGTCCAAGAACACCTTGGCCACAAGGTCCAACCCCTGCTGGGCCGCGCTGGTCACCACAATTTGGTCCGGCGGGAACGTCATGCCGTCTTCGGCGAACCAGCGGGAGAGGGCCTCCCTCAGGGGCAGCTTCCCTTCCGTAGTGGTGTACTGCAACGCCTTCCCCGGGTTGTTGAGGATCTCATCGGTGGCCACCCGGGCCAAGAACTCACGGGGGAAGGTTTTGGGGTCGGGCAAGCCGCCCGCGAAGGAAATGATTTCTGGCCGCTCCGTGAGCTTCAACAGCTCGCGGATGACCGACCGCCGGGCCGTTACCGTCCGCTCCGCAAACATTCGGTCCATCATCTCCCCCTCTTACCGCACCAACTGCGCAAGCCACGGGGTCAACCCCTGGGCCACACCCCAGCCCAAGAGCGCCCCCGCCAAAACGTCCAGCGGGAAGTGCTCCCGCAGGTACACCCGGGACAAACTGATCAGCACTGCGACCGTCAACACGGCAGCGGCATC
>FWWL01006020.1_pt1 | contig 18037 bp, 23 predicted proteins | sample 2228331 | NCBI WGS metagenome assembly FWWL01 (sample SAMEA103939775, study PRJEB20133) | metagenome
ATTACGAAATATTCCCTGAAGTGTAACTCCTGAAACTGAAAGACATGCTCCAACAATCGCAGCAAGAAAAACCCGTGGAAGTCTGATATCAATGATTATAGCCTTCTCTGCAGTATCTCCCACATCAAGTGCATGTGCAGGTGAAAGTGCATGAAATAATTCACTGAGTAGAATTTTAATAACAATCAAAGGGCTCACTCCGTAGGCACCTAAAAAAAGAGCAACCCATCCAATAAGAAAAGGAGAAAAAACAATTATTATGGCTTTAATGTTTTTCATGATTCTATTTTAGCAGAGAACAAAAATCCTTTTCTTTCTCATGACATCAGAAAAATTGTTTGTTAAATAAAGTTTTAAATATACGATTTTTTTCTCTGTCTATATCAACACTTCCAAAGATTTCAGGGTGTATCCATTTTGAAAATAAATTCAAGGCATAAATAAATTTCAGAGTCCATAAATCAGAGGTAAAAACATCTGGAAGCTCATATATTTTTCCATTTTTTACCGCAGATAAGGATTGCAATTGTTTATTTTTTATGATATCAATTGGGTCTAAATTGCCGTTGAACCACATGATTATGATATCAGGATTCCATGATATTAGCTTTTCCATTGTAACAACCATATGCTCAACTTTTATGTCTTTACATACATTTTCTCCACCAGCAATGGAGATTAACTCATTAACGATGCTTTCGCCACAGCCTGTATTTAGAATGCTTTGTGCCCACATAAAATAAACTTTAGGATTTCTATTAACTTTAATTGAGTTCTTATTTATTCTGTAAACTTCCTTTTGAGCAAAGGCAATCAAAAACTCTGCTCTTTTTTCAGATCCTGTCAATCTTCCAAAATCTCTAATTTCTTTGTATATATCTGCAATACTCTTTATGAATACTCCATATACTGGTATACCCAATCTTTCAAGATTATTTATGACATCCATTTGTTCAGACCAGATGATGACAATGTCAGGTTTGAGTTTTAAAACATACTCTAAGTTGATTCTTTCCCAATTGCCAGGAGCAGGAATTTCTCTTCTTGCAATTCTTTTGTCAAGTAAAGAGTAATATTTGAAAACATCTGTCTTATATACATCAAGAGATACCCCCACAATTCTATCCTGTACATTGAGCATATATAAACCACTTAGCGCACTTTCAATGAGACATACTATTCTTTCAGCAGGCTTTTTTAATTTTACCTGCTTACCTCTGAAGTCTGTTACTATAATATCAGCTCTTCCATCGGCTGTGTATATAAACACAACCGAAAGAAGAGCTATTAATAGATGTATTAACCTAAAATACAAATTCAATCCTTCCCATCATATTAAATCCAGGATCTTGAAACTGCCAAGGCATTTCGTATTTCTTATTAAAGATATTATTAATCTCAAGAATAAACTTTGAGCTGTATTTTTCACCCTTAAATAAACCTTTTACTAATTTAGCATTGGCAACAAAATAGTCTCCAAAGTCTTTTCTACCAGACTTTGAGGTTGAGTCATAATACTTGCCCACATATTGCACATAGGGATAAAACTCCAATTCACATGGTAGTCTCAGTGACATTCCAGCATTTGCTATAAACTTAGGTACAAATGGAATTTCTGTGCCATCACTGTCAGGGTCAACATTGTTTTTTACTTTGGATTTTGTAAAAGTGGCGTTTATAAACCAGCCAATATCTTTTGTAGCTTGATGACTGAGTTCTACCTCAGCTCCATATGCTTTGCTTTTTCCTGCATTTACATCCTGCGATTGGGAAGGATTTTCACTTACACGATTTGTTACTATAGCATCATCAACGATATTATAAAAACCTCTTATCCCAAAATTCAGGTTTGACATAAGCCAAATATCTGTTCCCAGATCAAAAGACAATCCTTTCTCAGGTTTTAAGCCAGGATTTGGTAGTTGACCATTTCTTCCGGGAACACCCCTGTCAGATTCTTTAAGAGTTCCACCAATTGATTTTGCTGAAGGAGTTAAAAAACTTGCTCCAGCATTTGAGTAAATTGCTATCTTTTCACTGATGTTATATCTAACTCCAGCACTCCACAGAAATCTGTTCCATGATTTAGATTTAATTTCAGGCTTTACACCGCCAATTAAATCATATTTATGCTTGGTAAGGCTGAATTGTCCCCCCAATCTCAGAACCCATCTGTCAATAACAAGCTTTTCCTCTGCATAGATTCTGTAATTATAAGCATCCACATCATTTCCCTTTTCTTTGGTGCCTGTAGGTTCTGAGTAAGTCTCATATTTTACAAACTGAAAGTCTGTTCCAACTGTGAAGACACTATTTCTCAAATGTTTATAGGATATATAAATATCCACAGGGAATATATTCTGTTTAACTCCGTCTTCGTATTCACGAAAATCCTCCCATCTTCTGTGATAATATCTGTATCCAACTTTAACACTGAGGTCTAAATCTGAAGTTAAATCCTTTTGAAAAATCACATTAATCACATCATACTGATGATTGTAATCTCTATTTGGTCTTCCTGCATCTCCTGTGTGCTGAGTGTGATGAGCAAAAAGAGAGAGCTTTGAATTATCATTGAAAAAGTAAGTTCCTTTCATGAATAATTTTGCCTTCCTGTATTCAGGATCATCAATCATATTAAGCCAAGATGGTTCAGTGCCATAATTTGTATAATCAGACTGTTCATAATTAGCACCAAGAAAATAATTAAAAGGACCTGTGCTTCCCTCGTGATAAATTCTGCCGTTAATTGTATTCCATGTCCCATATCCTATGGAGAAAATTGTTTTTGGCACAGCAATCTTGTCCTTAGTTATCAAATTTGTTATGCCAGCAAGCGGTGTCTCATTTCCTGCAAAATCCATTGTCATGTAGTTAGGATAAAGAACTGATGCAGCCCCCCTGTGAACTTCTATTCTGCTCAGATAGATAGTATCAAGACTCATGGCATCAACAAATGAGTCAACAGGTAAACCATCAAGATAGTAAACATTATACTTTGGACCTAATCCACCATATGAACCCCAATTAGCATCATTACGAGATAGGGGATTAACAAAATTGCCCGGCAAATATCTTAAAGCCTCTGCAATATTTCTGTTTGAATATATGAAATTTTGTAGCTCATCTGAAGTTAAAACATCAACCTTGTGAGTTATCTGTTCCTGAGAAAGTGGAATTTTTGATTCAGTAACAACAATTTCCTTTAATTCATACTGTTTACCTTTTACTTTGTTGTCTTCAGCAAAAACATTGATTGGCATACAGAGCATTAAAATTAAAAATAAGATAGTACAAGAAGCCTTCATACCTCCCTCCTTTTAATTTGATAACTCCAATAAATGATAAAAATTTTCATCTCCCTTCGTGAGAGGTAGACCCTTCGTGAGTCAAATTCATAAAAAAAGCCGTGGTTGGGCTTCAATGCCCTTCCACGGCCTTCATGACCAATTTTAACCCTTCGTGGGTAAAAAAATTAATACCATAAAATATTTTACTTTGTCAAGACAATTCACTTTCTCTCTGTTACAATGCTATAGTTTTTTATTCCTGCAAGCCTCACTTCATCAATGACTCTTACAAGCAAGCCTACTTCTGATTCTTTGTCAGCTTTAATTCTTAAAAAATCATTTTCTGGATTTACAATGTACTCGCTTATCACTGTTTTCAATCTCTCCAAATCAACTCTTTTGTCCATAAAATAAATTTCGCCATTTTTTGTGATGTAAATAGTTTTTATATTTTCGCTCTGTGCCTCAGAGGTTTTTGACTCGGGAAGCTTTATTTTTATTGCTGGTTCCTGAATAAGATGGGATGTAAGCATGAAAAATAAAAGCAGTAAAAATACTACATCAACAAGTGGAGCAATGTTTATGTGGGTATGATTATGTTTTCTTCTTTCAAATTCCATTTTTATACCTCGTATAAAAAATCATTGTTATTTCTTTCATTAAGAATGCTATTTCATCTGCCTGTTTTTCAAGCCAGTGATGTCCAATGTGAATTGGAATTGCCACAAGCAGTCCTGCTGCTGTTGTTATAAGTGCCTCCCATATTCCTCCCGCAAGCATTGCTGGATTTACAGAAGAACTTTGGGATATCACCATGAATGCCTTTATCATTCCTGTAACCGTTCCTGTCAAGCCAAGAAGAGGTGCAACTGTGGCTATAAGAGCAAGCCAGCTTAAACCTCTCTCTAATTTACGAACCTGCTTTGTTCCAATTACTGAAATCTCCTTCTCTTTACAACCATTTCTTATTCCATCAAATATAGGCTGCATTATGTCGGGATTTTTTTCTAATATTTCATCAATCGGTTTTTCTAATTCAGCCAATACTTTTCTGTATTCAAAGAATTTGTTGAAAAATATGGCAACTCCTGCAATAGAGCATAATAAAATCGGATACATCAAAAAACCGCCTTTAAAAAATAGCTCTAACACCTAATCCCTCCTTAATGTAAATTTTATAGAAAGTAATGCCCTTGAGGGCACTGGTTTTCCATCAATTTTTGCTGGTATAAATGTTGATTTTTTAACAGCCTCAACTGCTGACTCTGTAAATCCACAACATGCTCCTTCCAATACTTCAACATTTACAAGATTTCCCTTTTCATCTATAGTAAGCCTCAGTAACACCCTTCCTTCTTTTCCAAGTCTTCTTGCCATTAAAGGATATACAGGTATTTCACGATGCAAAAACTTGGGACCCATAGCAGTGCCAAATTCTCCTTCATATCTATCAGCAACTGAGGAAGGCTTGCTTTTTTCTGTTTTTTTCTCCTCCTCAGCTGGCAATGAAGCAGGTGCCATATTTTCAATTCTTTCCACTGGTTTTATTGAATTTTCTTCTTTAACCTCTTGTGAAGGTTGTCTTTTGACAATTTGTTCTATCTTTGATTTTTTCTTAATTTCCTGTTTTTTCCCCAAATTGTTGGTTTCATCTATTACAAAAAGTTCAATTTCTTTATAAATTTCTGAGATTCCTATTGATATAGGAATTGCAAAAACAAGCATATGCAATAGGACAGATATGATAAATCCGTAATTATGTAATCTTTTCATTGTTAATAAATATAACCTATAGTGAGCGATTTTTTATAAAGCTCCTGTTAATCTTTCATTGCGAGTGTAGCGAGGCAATCTCGTCTTTTAGATTGCTTCAGGTGCTATCACATCCTCGCAATGTCAAAGAGGTTGCTTGCCAAGCTTTCGGCTCGCAACCACCAGATTGTCCCACCTCACAATCGTGAGGCTCACAATGAGTATTGAGAATCACACAAACTATATATAAATAAAAAAGCCGTGATAAAGGCTATTGCCTTTCCACGGCCTTCATGACCAATCTAACCCTTCGTGGGTTAAGATATTAAAACATTAAATTACACACTTTTGTCAAGCCCTTATGATAGTTGAAAAATAGAGATAGAAATCCAATAAATAGGTATAACCATTTGAAAATTGAGTATTTTTTGCTGTCATTGCGAGCATCCAAAGGATGCAAAGCAATCCCGACTTTTACCTTTCACTTCTCACGTCTTACGTTTTACGAATATTTAGAGATTGCTTCGTCGCTGTCGCTCCTCGCAATGACAACAAGGAGGACGCCTGTCGCGAGCCGAAGGCGCGGCGACCTATCGCAATGACGACGAGGGGGTCATTGCGAGCCTCACCGAAGGTGAGGCGTGGCAATCTCTTTTTTTGTGTTCAGCAAACAAACGAAATTGTTTCTGGATTAAAGCCTACCCAAGGATCTTGAAGTGCCCGAAGCAATATCGTTTTTCTCCGTAGATTTAGAGACGAGATTGTTTTGCTGGCACTGACAGAAAAAATACTTAATTTTTAAACGTTAGAGTAATTTTTGAAACTCCGTGTCTATTGTGGGATAGCAGAAAAATAACAAAAGCACTAAGGGAAGCAAAATAAAAATTAGAATCTCTGTTCAGCTCCTGTCTCGGAGATTAATGCTTTTATTAGTTTTGTGTGAATTTCTTCAACTTCCTCTGAAGTAAGTGTCCTGTCAAATGCCCTGTATATGACCCTGAATGCTATGCTCTTTTTGTCTTCAGGTATACCTTTGCCTTTGTATACATCAAAAATATAAGCATCCTCAATAAGCTCGCTTCCGAATTTTTTTATAATTTCCAATATTTTTTGAGCCTCAAAATCTAAAGAAACCAATATTGCTGTATCCCTCTTTATTGGTGGATATGTTGAAAAAGGCTTGTAAGTAGTTATTTGTGTCTGCTGACTGATTATTGGTGTTAATTTTAATATTTTCTCAAGATTTATTTCTGCCAAACAGATATAAGGCTTTGTTTTAAAGTCAAATTTGTCTAAAATTTTTGGTGAAATTACTCCAATATATCCTATTCTTTCATCTTTTACGTATAAATCAGATGATTGACCAGAGTGTAAAAACGGCTCTGATGACCTTTGATATTTAAAATCTTCCAATTTAAAATGCCTTAGCAATCCATCTATTACACCCTTTAAAGCATAAAAATCATATGGATCCTCATTAAAGGGTGATTTGAAATCTTCCTTTTTCGTTATTATACCAAGATGTACTGGTTCATCTGGTAAGCTATTGTTTAGTTTGTGGCTTTTAGATATATTTTGTGCAATAAAAACTCTGCTTATCTCAAAAAGTTTTAAACATTCTATTCCTCGAGAAGTGTTTCTTTCAACATTTTTCAGTAAGGATGGAGTAAGCATGGTTCTAATGATTGATTCCTCTTGTCTCAAAGGATTTTTTAAGGAAATAAATCTTCTTCTTTCGTCATTTTCTGGAATTTCAAAGATGTCCAAATCCTCTGGAGACATGAAACTCATGTTTACAGCCTCATTAAATCCAAGTGCAAGCATGTAATCGCGAATTTTTGCTAAAATTTTTCTCTTTTGAGAAAGTTCTTGATTTTCTTCAACATGTCTAAAATTTTGAGGAAGTGCTGCAGGTATATTTTCATAACCGTAAATTCTTGCCACTTCTTCAGCAATATCTTCCTCAATGGAAAGATCCTGTCTGTGTGAAGGAACTATTGCAACATAACTGTCTTCATCTTGCTTTACTTCTATATCAAGGAGAGATAGAATTCTTAAAATTTCGTCATCTTTGATTTCAACACCTAAAAATTTGCGAATCCTTTCAGTATTAAATTTTATTTCCGCTGTAGGAATTTTTTTGACATACTCATCAATAATTTCGTAAATCTCTCCTCCGGCAAGCTGCTGAATAAGGTAAGCAGCTCTGTCAAGGGCATTAATTAGATTTTCTATGTCTGTTCCCCTTTCAAATCTATATGAGGCTTCTGTTGATAATCCTAGTCGTTTTGCGGTTTTTCTGACTGATTCTGGCTTGAAATAAGCACTTTCAAGAAATACATTTACTGTTTTTTCAGTTACCTCCGTATTTGATCCACCCATTACTCCAGCAATTGCAACAGGCTTTTCTGCATCCCATATCAAAAGATCATCGGCAGATACTGTTCTCTTTACTCCATCAAGAGTTTCAATTTCTTCTCTATCTTTCCCAGAAATTGTTTTTGGTGTGCCTACCCTGATACAATATCCCTTAAGAAGATCAAGGTCAAAGGCATGGAGAGGATGTCCATATTCAAGCAATACATAGTTTGTAACATCAACTATATTGTTTATTGAACGAATGCCTGCCTGTTCAAGTCTCTTTTTCAGCCAAGAAGGCGACTCCCCAATTTTTACCCCCCTGACTATCCTTCCTGCATATCTATAACACAGCTCGGAGTCTGCTATAATAACTTTGAATTTATCATCTTTTACTTCATTCTCTATTTTAAAAACAGGCTTTTTTAATTCTACTCCAAATAATGCTTTAATTTCCCTTGCAACGCCTAAAATACTTAGGCAGTCTGCTCTGTTGGGTGTTAGCTCTATGTCTATAACAGGCTCACCATAAAACTCTTCCACAGCACCAACCTCAAGTCCTGCCATTGTAAGAGAATCAGCAACAGATTTAAGCTCTAATTCACCTTCAATATATTCCTTTAACCAATTAAAAGGAACTCTCATTAGAACTGCCTCAAAAATCTTATATCATTTTCAAAAAATAGCCTTATATCATCAATTCCGTATTTAAGCATTGTGAGTCGCTCAACTCCCATTCCAAAAGCAAAGCCTGTGTACTTTCCTTCGGGATAACCTGCAAATTTAAAAACATTTGGATGAACCATGCCTGCACCTAAAACCTCAAGCCATCCTGTTCCTTTGCAAACTCTGCATCCTTTTCCTCCACAAATGATACAGCCAATGTCTACCTCAGTTGATGGCTCTGTAAACGGGAAAAAGCTTGGCCTAAATCTTACAGGAATTTCTCCAAAAAGTCCTTGCAAAAAATATACAAGCACTCCTTTTAGATGGGAAAAACTGATATCCTCATCTACCATTAAACCTTCAACCTGATGAAACATAGGTGTGTGTGTTACATCTGAGTCACATCTGTAAACCTTACCAGGGGAGATAAAGCGTAAAGGAGGCTTTTTCTTTTCCATAACTCTGACCTGAACAGGTGATGTATGGGTTCTAAGGACAATATCTTCGGTTATGTAAAATGTGTCTTGCATATCTCTGGCAGGATGATTTTTAGGGATATTAAGGGCTTCAAAATTGTAATAGTCAAGCTCTACTTCAGGACCTTCTTCAACCGTGAATCCTAACTCTTTAAAAATATCAATTATTTCAATAAGTGTGCGGTTGACAGGATGACAACCACCAAAATAATAGTCTTTACCGGGAAGGGTTATATCTATAAATTCCTTTTGAAGAGAATTTAATATCTCCTTTTGCTTTAGTTCTTCTTCCTTGCCTTTTATAGTTTCTTCAATAAAATTTTTGAGTCCATTAAGGGCTTTTCCCTGAACTTTTCTCTCATCAAGGGAGAGTTTTCCAAGATTCTTAATCTGTTCAGTGATTATCCCCTTTTTGCCTATATATCTTGCTTTGAGGTTAAGTAAATCTTGAACAGAAACAACTTTTTCAATTTCTTCAAGGAATTGTTGTTTGAGAGACTCTTGCATTTATGCAGCTTTTACAAATGGTTTTACTTTCTCTATGATTTCTTTAAATGCTTCAATATCATTGAATGCAATATCGGCAAGAGTCTTTCTGTTTAATTTAATCTCCGCCTTTTTAAGAGCACCCATAAGCTGGCTATATGTCAATCCAAACATTCTTGCAGCTGCGTTTATTCTGGTAATCCACAATGCTCTGAAATCTCTCTTTTTAAGTTTTCTATCAGTAAAAGCATGAAGAAGTGCTTTTTCAACAGCTTTGGCTGCTACCTTATAGCTACGATGACGCCCACTATAATAACCTTTTGCCATAGAAAGAACTTTTTTATGATATTTTCTTGTTTTAAAACCACCTTTTGCTCTTGGCATTTATTCCTCCTTCTGTTATTTATAAAAAAATTTAAACTCCTGGGGAGGGATTCGAACCCCCGACCCGGTGGTTAACAGCCACCTGCTCTGCCGGCTGAGCTACCCAGGAATTATTATTAAATTACCAAATTTCAACGATTTATGTCAAATTATTCTGACTTTTTCTCTTCTTCCTTCTCAGGTTTTTTATAATCAACAAACTCTATTATAGCCAAAGGAGCACTATCTTTGATTCTCCAACCAGTTCTTACAATCCTTACATAACCACCGTTTCTGTCTGCAAAGCGTGGGGCTATTTCAGTAAAAAGCTTTCTTACAAGCTCTTTGTCTGGCAAATAAGAAAGGGCAAGTCTTCTTGAATGTAAATCTCCTCTCTTTCCAAAGGTAACAAGTCTGTCAGCAAGGTCTTTGATTGCTTTTGCCTTTGCGACCGTTGTCTCAATTCTCTCATATTTTATTAAAGAAGCTAAAAGTCCTCTTAATAAAGCCTTTCTCTGATTTGCTGTCCTGCCAAAATGTCTTCCGTCAACTCTATGCCTCATTTCATTTACCTCCTGAGAGTATCTTGTAATTTTTCAAGCTTTTGTTCGTCTATCTTTATACCAAGTGTTAAACCATGTTTTTCCAGCACTTCTTTTATTTCATCAAGTGAACGTTTTCCAAAATTCTTTGTTTTTAAAAGCTCGCTTTCAGTCTTCTGAACAAGTTCCAAAACAGTATTTATACCTGCACTTTTAAGGCAATTGTAAGCTCTAACTGATAACTCAAGGTCTTCTATAGGCTTAAATATGGTCTCATTCAAATTTTCTATTTCAACGGATTCTTTTTGTTCTTCCCTTGTTTTTTCTGTTTCCTTATTTAAACCTTGAAATTCGCTTAAATTTGTAAAATATTCAAAATGCCTTATCAATATTTTTGAGGCTTCACTGATTGCCATTTGGGGCGTAGTGCTTCCATCTGTCCAGACTTCTAATATTAGACGATCATAGTCTGTCTGTTCTCCAACCCTTGTTTTTTCAACTCTGAAATTCACTTTTTTTATTGGGCTGAATATGGCATCTACTGTAATTGCATCAACTGGCAAATCTTCATCCTTTATTAATTCTGAAGGCACATATCCTCTGCCTCTTTTAATATATAAATACATCTCTAAATTGACATCGTTATCAATTGAACAAATATATTGATTTTTATTCAATACCTCAAAACTTCCATCAGTTTTTATATGTTCTGCGGTAACATCAATAGGTCCTTTAACATTTATAGTTGCAACTTTCTTGTCCGCATCTTGAGAATGATATTTGAAACGAAGTTTCTTAACATTTAACACAATATCAAGAACATCTTCCTTTACTCCTGTTATTGAGCTTATTTCGTGCAAAACTCCATTGATTCTTATTGCATAAACAGCAGCACCCTCAAGGGAGGAAAGAAGAACTCTTCTCAAAGAATTTCCAAGTGTTATTCCATAACCCCTCTCAAGAGGCTCAACTATAAGTTTTCCATATGTATGTGTCAGGGTTTCAGTATCAAACTCAACCCTTTTAGGTAATTGAAAATCTTTATATAAATCCATTTAAAGCCTCCTAATTTATGGCAATTTTGTAGAAAATAAAAAATTATTTGGAGTAAAACTCAACAATTAACTGCTCCTGCACTGGAAGCTGCATCTCATCCCTTTCTGGAATTCTTACAAATTTAGCCTTTAATTCATCTATGTTTACTTCAACCCATGCAGGAAAACCTCTCTGTTCAGCCAATGCAAGATTTTCTTTTATAAGTTCTATATCTTTACCCTCTTTTACCTGAATAACATCTCCGGGTTTCACTAAATAAGAGGGTATATCAACTTTTTTACCATTAACCACGAAGAATCCGTGTCTAACCAGTTGTCTTGCCTGTCTGATATTAATTGCAAATCCCATTCTGTAAACCACATTATCAAGTCTTCTTTCAAGTAGCTTCAACAGATTTTCACCAGTTACACCTTTCATTTTTGTAGCTTTTTCAAAATAGTTTTTAAACTGCCTTTCCATAATGCCATACATTCTCTTTACTTTCTGTTTTTCTCTCAACTGCAATCCATAATCAGAAAGCTTGGCTCTGTTGTGTCCATGTTGTCCGGGTGCATACTTTCTTCTTTCAAAGGCACATTTTTCTGTATAGCATCTTGTTCCCTTAAGGAATAACTTACTTCCTTCTCTTCTGCAAAGTCTGCAAAGTGCTCCTGTATATCTTGCCATTTAAACCCTCCTTCTCTTTGGAGGTCTGCACCCGTTGTGGGGTACAGGAGTTACATCTTTTATGATTTGAACCTCCAAACCAGCTGCTTGTAAAGCTCTTATTGCAGTCTCTCTTCCAGAACCAGGTCCTTTGATATATACATCTATTGACTTCATTCCCATATCCATAACTCTTTTTGCCACTGTTTCAGCTGCAATCTGAGCTGCATATGGAGTTCCCTTTCTTGAGCCTTTAAATCCGCAACTTCCAGATGATGCCCACGCTACAACATTTCCATTAGGGTCTGTAATTGTAATTATTGTATTATTAAAACTTGTTTGCACATGTGCTATTCCATGCGGAACATTCTTCTTAACTTTTTTTATTCCTTTCCGTTTTTGTGCCATTAAGCTCTATCCCTCCTTCTATTTTTTCTTAGCTAATTTTCTTCTTGGCCCCTTACGAGTTCTTGCATTTGTTTTAGTTCTTTGTCCTCTAACTGGTAGATTTGCAAGATGCCTTAATCCTCTGTAACAACCAATGTCTACAAGCCTTTTTATATTCATTGAGATTTCTTTTCTTAGTTCTCCCTCAACTTTATAATTCTTCTCTATTTCAGCCCTTATTTTAACAATCTCTTCATCAGTTAGATCTTTAACCCTTTTATTGGGATCAACTCCAGTAGTTTTTAATATTTGATTAGAGAGGCTTCTGCCAATTCCAAAAATTCTTGTTAAACCTATTTCTATTCTTTCGTTCTTTGGTATGTCTACACCTGCAATTCTTGCCATATTATGCTCCTTTCCTATCCCTGTCTTTGTTTGTGCTTAGGATTTTCACAGATTACTCTTATAACTCCCTTTCTCTTAATAATCCTGCACTTAGAACAAATTTTCTTTACTGAGGCTCTTACTTTCAAATTACACCTCCTTATTTAAATCGGTAAATTATTCTCCCTTTAGTAAGGTCATACGGAGATATTTCTACAAGAACTTTATCTCCCGGTAAGATTTTTATAAAATGCATCCTCATCTTACCTGAAACATAAGCAAGTATGACATGACCATTTTCAAGCCTTACCCTAAACATTGCATTAGGCAGGGCTTCTTCAATGGTCCCTTGCATTTCTATATGATCTTCTTTTGGCATAACTTGATAATATATTACTTTTTTTAAAGTTTAGTCAAGATTTGTGGTTCACCATCAGTCACTGCAATAGTATGTTCAAAGTGCGCAGACAGTGAACGGTCCTTTGTTACAGCTGTCCAACCGTCAGATAAAACCTCAACTTCAAATGTCCCAACATTTACCATTGGTTCAATAGCAAGGGTCATTCCTTTTTTTAGCTTTGGACCTGTGCCTTTTTTTCCAAAATTTGGTATTTGAGGGTCCTCATGCAGTGCCCTTCCAATACCATGTCCCACAAATGCTCTTACAATGGAGAAGCCATGTGCTTCAACATAGGTTTGAATTGCATTAGAAATATCTCCTACTCTATTGCCTTGCACAGCCATTTCAATTCCTTTGTAAAGAGCTTGATGTGTAACTTCAATTAATTTTTCAGCTATATCGGAGACCTTGCCTATTTTAAAAGTATAAGCACCATCTCCATAAAAACCGTCAAATACAACTCCAACATCAACACCCACTATATCACCTTCTTTTAAAAAAACATTTTCAGAAGGTATTCCGTGAACAACTTCTTCATTTATTGAAATACAAGCACTTGCAGGATAACCTCTGTAACCTTTAAATGCTGGTATACCACCTCTTTTTACTATAATCTGCTCAATGAATTTTTCAACTTCCTTAGTTGACAAACCCTCTTTTATAAAAGATTTTAGTCTTTCAAAGACTTCGGCAACTATCTGGCACGCCTTTTTAATTTTATTTATTTCATCAGGACTTTTTATGACTATCACTTAAAATTAGTCCTTCCTGCCTTTTATCCTAAATTTCTTAAATAATCCATCGTATGATCTGCTAATCATATGAGTCTCAATCTGAGAGACAGTATCTAATGCTACTCCAACTGTTATCAAGAGGGATGTACCACCGAAGTAGAATGGAACTTTAAACTGGGAGATAAGAATTTCAGGAAGAATACAGACAGCACTTAAGTATAATGCACCTATAAATGTTAGTCTTGATAGAACTCTATAAATATACTCTGCTGTTTTCTGCCCTGGTCTTACTCCGGTTATATAACCTCCGTTCTTTTGTAAATTATCAGCAATTTCAACTGGATTGTAAATAACAGCGGTATAAAAATATGTAAAGAATATTATTAAGCCGACATAAAAAATAATATGAAGGAAACTTCCGGGTGCAAGCTGTTTTGCAAGTGCCTGAACCCATGGAACTGCAATAAATCCTGCAATTGTAGCAGGAAACATAAGCACAGAGGATGCAAAAATTGGTGGTATAACTCCTGCTGAATTAATCTTTAATGGAAGATAACTTGTATATCCACCATACATTTTTCTGCCGATAACTCTTTTGGCATACTGAATAGGAATTCTTCTCTGCGCTCTCTCTATGTAAATAATTCCTGCAACCACACCTACCATTACAACTACAAGCGAAATGACAAAGAAAATTGATAATTCGCCAGTTTTTACAAGATTGTAAGTATAAAACAAAGCATTAGGTAGTCTTGCAACAATTCCTGCAAAAATTATCAGTGAAATACCATTGCCTATTCCTCTCTCAGTAATTTGCTCTCCAAGCCACATAAGAAAAGCTGTTCCTGCGGTCAGCGTAATCATGGTGACTAATCTGAAAGACCATCCTGGCTCTTGAATAAATTGTCCTCCACCCATTGTTTCAAGTCCTACGGCAATTCCAAATCCCTGAATTGCTGCGATAACAATCGTAGCATAGCGTGTATATCTTGTAATTTTTTTTCTGCCTTCTTCACCTTCTTTAGCAAGCTTCTGCAGTGCAGGTATTACAACGGTTAATAGTTGAAATATAATTGATGCACTGATGTATGGCATTACTCCTAAAGCAAATATTGTAACCTTTGAAAGAGCTCCTCCTGTGAATATATCAAAAAAGCCCATTACAGCTCCGCCTTTTTCCATAAGGAATTTGCTTAATGCCTCACCGTCAATTCCTGGAGTAGGAATATGAGCTCCTATTCTAAAAACTGCAAGCATTGCAAGAGTAAATAAAACCCTTGCCCTTAGCTCAGGTATTTTAAAAATATTTCTAAAGGCAGTAATGAGTCCCACTATAATACCTCTACCTTACCACCTTTTGCTTCTATTTTTTGGCGGGCTGTTTTACTAAATGCGTGTGCCTTTATAGTTATTGACTTGGTTAAGTCTCCATTCCCTAAAACTTTTAATCCATCCTTGAGGTCCTTAATTATTCCCTTTTCCATAAGAATCCCAGGTGTAACAATCTCTACATTATCTATAATTTTGTTTATATCATCAAGATTTACAATGGCATATTCTTTCTTAAATGGAGCATTTGAAAAACCTCTTTTTGGAAGTCTTCTTTGAAGTGGCATCTGACCACCTTCAAATCCGGGTCCCTTTGTACCACCTGAACGAGACTTTTGTCCTTTTAGTCCTTTAGTTGCATATCTTCCATGTCCTGAACCCAATCCTCTTCCAATTCTCTTAGGTCTTTTTTTGCTTCCTTCTGCTGGCTTTAGTTCATTTATTTTCATACTACCTTTTCCTCCTCTCCAGCTACCTGATTTTCTTCGGATGCTTCTATTTCAGATGGTTTACTTCTAAGTTTTTCAACAGATGAAGGTTCTTTCAAAGAATTCAAAGCACCTATTGTTGCCTTAACTGAATTAAAAGGATTATGACTTCCTAAAACCTTTGCAACAACATCCTGAACTCCTGCTACCTCAAAAACCGCTCTTGCAGGTCCACCTGCTATTATTCCAGTTCCTTTAGGAGCAGGATTAATTACAATCTTTGTAGCGCCGTACTTGTATTCAACCCTGTGGGGGATTGTGGTTTCTTTCAATGGAAAACTAATTAAATTCTTCTTAGCCTTGTCTATTGCCTTTCTTATAGCATCTGGGACCTCTGCAGCCTTTCCTTTTCCTACTCCTACTATTCCAGCTTCATTTCCCACTACAACAAGAGCGCTAAATGAAAATCTTCTACCACCCTTAACAACCTTAGCAACCCTGTTGATGTAAACAACTTTATCCTTCAAATTTAGTTCATCTGCATTTATCCTTTCCCGCTTCACCTTTCCTCCTCCTAAAACTGTAATCCCTTTTCTCTCGCAGCGTCTGCAAGAGCTTTTACAATTCCGTGATATTTATATCCTGCTCTGTCAAATACTACTTTTGTTATCCCCTTGTTTAGCGCCCTTTCTGCAATCAATTCACCAACCTTCTTTGCAAACTCTACATTGCTCTTATTTCCTGGTTTTATGCTCCTTAGTTCCTTTTCAACTGTTGAGGCTGATACAAGTGTTTTTCCTGTTGTGTCATCAATAACCTGCGCATATATGTGATTGAGACTTCTAAATATACAAAGCCTTGGTCTTTCGGGTGTTCCAAAAACTCTTTTTCTAATTCTTTTGTGTCGTCTTTCCCTCGATTCTCTTTTATCGCTCAATTTTAAACCTCCTTATTTCTTTCCTGTCTTGCCGGGTTTTAATTTTAATTCTTCGTCTGCGTATCTAATTCCCTTGCCCTTATAGGCATCAGGAGGTCTAATATCCCTTAGATTGGCAGCAACCTGTCCTAACAACTGTTTGTCTATTCCAGACAGGGTAATGGTTGTCTGCTTCTCATCAACTGTTGCTTTTATTCCATCTGGAAGAGGAAATTCAACAGGGTGAGAGTATCCAACATTTATAATAAGCTTATTACCACTTAACTGAGCCCTGTATCCAACACCTACTATTGTCATAACCTTAGTAAAGCCCTGAGTTACTCCTGTAACCATATTTGCAATTAAACTTCTTGCAAGTCCGTGAAGAGCTCTTACCTTAGGAATGTCTGACTTTCTTGTAACCAAAAGTGTATTATTGTCAATTGTTACATCAATAGCATCAGGAAGTGTGTAATTTAACTGCCCTTTTGGTCCTTTTACAGTAATTTCTTTGTTTTCAATCTTTACTTCAACACCATTTGGTATTTGAATAGGCTTTCTTCCAATCCTTGACATTCTATCACCCCTTACCATACATAACATATTACTTCTCCACCGACTCCCTTTTGTCGGCACTCTTTATCAGTCATGATTCCAGAGGAGGTTGTCAAAATGGCAACTCCAAGACCACCCATAACTCTCGGAATCTCATCCTTGCTTACATAGACTCTTCTTCCGGGTTTGCTTATTCTCTCTAAGTTTAAAATAACCGGATCACCCTCAGGCGTGTATTTCAGGTTAATTCTAATAATGCCCTGCTTTTTATCTTTGATAATTTTGTAAGATTTGATAAAGCCTTCTTCCTTAAGAATTTTGGCAATCTCTATTTTCATACGGGATGCTGGTATATCAACTTTTTCTGCCTTTACTTTAATAGCATTTCTTATACGAGTAAGCATATCTGAAATAGGATCTGTCATCATAATTGTCACCCCTTTACCAGCTTGATTTTACAACACCAGGGATTTTCCCTGAATTTGCTAAAAATCTAAAACATATTCTGCACATACCAAATTTTCTCAAGTAACCCCTTGAACGTCCGCAAACCTTACAGCGGTTTTTTACCCTGACATTGAATTTTGGTGGTAATTTAGACCTTTCTATTTTGCACTTCCTTGCCACAGCTCCTCCTTATTTTCTAAATGGCATTCCAAATTCTTCTAATAAAGCCATTGCTTCTTGGTCTGTCTTAGCTGTTGTGCATATCATTATATCAAGACCATGAATCATTTCAACCTTGTCATAATCAATCTCTGGAAATATAAATTGCTCCTTTATACCAAAAGCGTAATTTCCTCTGCCATCAAAGGATTTTCTTGATATCCCTTTAAAATCCCTAATTCTTGGCAAAGCCAGTGATATAAGTCTGTCTAAAAATTCATACATCCTGTCTCCTCTTAAGGTAACTTTTACTCCAAGAGGTGTTCCTTTTTTCAATTTGAATGCTGCGAGTGCTCTCCTTGCTCTTGTTATTACAGGCTTTTGACCTGTTATAAGAGTAATCTGCTTCTCAGCTGCATCAAGAAGCTTAATATTTTGAACTGCCTCTCCTAATGTCACATGCACAACTATCTTTTCTATCTTTGGAACTTGCATAATATTTTTATACTCAAACCTTTTCATTAAAGCCTGAATAATCTCGTTCTTATACTTTTCTTTAAGGCGAGGAATATATTTTTCCTTGACTTCTGCTGCCATTAGTCTATAACCTCCTTACACTTCTTGCACACTCTAACCTTTTTCCCATCTTCCAATATCTTTGCAC
>FWWL01006021.1_pt1 | contig 18036 bp, 18 predicted proteins | sample 2228331 | NCBI WGS metagenome assembly FWWL01 (sample SAMEA103939775, study PRJEB20133) | metagenome
GGACATTCCATTCAGGACTTCCTTCAACGAGCTTTTTGGAAAGGGATTGAAGCTTTCTCTTTACTATCTCATCAATCTCTTCGCCCTTTTTTAGGGCATTAATAAAGCTTCTTTTTATTTCTCTTCTTACTTCCTGTTCATCTACTTTTAATTTTATAAGTCCCTTTTCTTTCAATCCATTAAACAATACATGAGATGTGTGGGATATTTTTTCATCCGATAACATCATAGAACTAAATTCCTCTTTTTTACAAGTCTCTGTTTTGTCATTTCAAAAAGCTTTCTGTAATCAAGTTTGCCCTTTTCTATCTCTCCCTCAAATTTTTTTAGTAATTCCCTAACCTCTTCGTTTAATCTGTCCTCAACCATCAACTCATCAAGAATAAGCTTTTCAGCTTCTTCAAGAAGTTGCTCTTGAGGGACTGTGGGTTCTATCATATCTTTTTTAAGTAAATTTTCAACTATTGTTTTTGCTATATAAGGAACCCAAGTTTTAGGAATTCTCATCTTTCCTCATATGGGAGTAATGCTATTGATCTCGCTCTTTTAATTGCCTTTGTTAATTGTCTCTGATGAGCTGCACAAGTGCCTGTCTGCTTTCTGGATAATATTTTACCTCTGTCAGTCATAAATCCTCTGAGCATTTTTGCATCCTTGTAATCAATAAACTCAATCTTCTCTGCACAAAATCTGCAGTATTTCTTTCTAAAAAATCTCTTTTGTGGTGCCTGTGCCATTTCTCCTCCTTAAAATGGTTCTAAATCTGTATATTCTTCTGGTGGAACTTGGTCCATTTCTGGACTATCCGCTGATTCTTTTTTTGATAAAAATCTTATATTGTTGGCTATTACTTCAACCTTACTTCTCTTCTGCCCCTCATGTTCCCAACGTCTCTCCCTGAGGCGCCCTTCTACAAGTACCATTCTTCCTTTGTTAAGATATTGCGTACAGGTCTCCGCCTGTTTACCAAATACTACAGCATCAATGAAGAGTGTTTCTTCTCTAAAATCTTCTCCTTGTCTGTATCTGGAGTTTACAGCTATTGGAACTGTAGCTACCGCCACACCTGCAGGCGTGTATCTTATCTCAGGGTCTCTTGTCAGTCTTCCTATGAGTATTATTCTGTTAAACATTTTATGCCTGTGAGACTATATCTGATGCTTCTACAGGTATCCCTCTTATTTCAGGAGGCAAGGCTTTTATCTGCTTTTCTGTAAGTTTTACAATCATAAATTTGAAAACTGGATCATAAACCCTATAGAATTCTTCAATCTTTTTTATAGTTAAAGATGGTGCTTTAAATAGAAAGAAAACATAATATCCCATTATCTGCTTATTAAGTTTGTAAGCAAGTTTTCTCTTACCCCAGTTTTCAACCTTTAAAACTTCTCCTGAATTGTCAGCAATAAGGTTGGAAATCTTCTTGATTGCCTCTTGAACTTCCTCTTCAGAGAGCGTCGGTACAAGCAAAACTACTTGTTCATAAAAATTTTCTGTCATTCATAACCTCCATATGGGTATTAAGCCCTTCCAATTTTAAAGAAGAGCATGGAGCAAAATACAATATTTTTTATAACATATTTATAATTTTTAAATCAAACCATAATGTCTCAATTTTTTATTCAAAGTGTTTCTGTTAATGCCTAAAATCTTGGAAGCTTTGACTTGATTTCCTCCTGTCTCATTCAACGCTAATGCAAAAAGTGCTTTTTCTACTTCTTGTATAACTGTATCGTAAAGATTTGAGTTTTTAATATGTCCAAAATCCTTCAGCAGACCTCCAATTTTCTGCTCCAGAAAGCTTTTTATAGAAAGCTTATCATCATAAGCACCAAACAAATCCTTAGTTGTTATTTTCTTATGTTTGCTTAATATACATGCCTTAACAAGGCACTGTTTTAATTCATAGGCATTTCCATTCCATGTATGTTCAGCAATCAAATCCTTTGCTTCCTTAGATAGTTCTTTAGTCTGAATTTTTAAAAAATCTGATATTTCCTGAAGGAAATACAATGCAAGAGGAATTATATCCTGTTTTCTCTCTCTTAAAGGTGGAATATAAATTTTAAAGGATTTAGATAAAAATTCGTAAACTAACTCGTTAATTTTGCCTTCTTTATAGAGAATTTCAAAATCAAGCTCTGATATAAAAATAGCACATTTAAATTTAATCTGGGCATCACTGAGAAAAGACAAATCAATGTTTTCAAAATTCTCTACGAGATAAATAATATTTTCGCTTTTTAGGGACTGCACCTTCTTGGCTAATTGTCCTGAAATTCTAAAAATTTCAGATTGAGGATGATTCTTAAGGATTATTTTTATAATATAATCCTTTTCAGTGCCTGTTTCTCCATAGACATATAGAACAGTATTTTCAATAGGAATTTTTGCAATTTGTTTTAACAAGTTCTGCATAGCTGGACTTTTGTAAACCTTTGATATAGACATCTTATTGATAAAGCATTCATTTATTGGCAGTAAATTTAGTCTCATGGTTCTACTCCCGGTACAGTTGATTTTCTTTTATGTATTCCATTACTCTGTCTGGAACGAGATAACGGATGCTTTTGCCTCTACGTATCATTTCTCTTAGTTGAGAGGATGAAATAGCATAGGGAAGTATTTCAAGATAAAAAACTCTTTTTTCAGAATTTTTTATTCTGTAGCATCCATCTTTTTCTTTATAGGTTATGAATTCTGAATCTTCAAAATTCTTAAAGCAGGGTCTCGACATAACTATAAAATCTATCATCTTTAATAGCTCCCAATGTTTATGCCAGAGGTGCAGATCTAAAAAAGAATCAACACCCATTATAAAAAAAAGTGTGTGGCTTTCGTAAAGTTTTTTAAAATAAGCTATTGTTTTTATTGAATATGATGGACCTTCATTTTTTACTTCATAATCGGATATTTCAAAGTAAGGATTTCCCAATATCGCAATTTCTGTCATCTTAAACCTATGAATAGCATCAGCAATATCTGATGATTTAAGGGGAGGGTTGCCAGCAGGAATAAAAATTATCCTATCTAAATTAAAAAATTCCCTCACCTCTTCCGCACCCCTTAAATGTCCGTAATGAATTGGATTAAAAGTGCCCCCAAAAAGTCCTATTTTCATTGTCTAAGTTGACCACTTCCAAAAACTATAAATTTTGTGCAAGTAAGCTCTTCAAGCCCCATTGGTCCACGGGCATGGATTTTATCGGTTGAAATTCCTATTTCAGCACCAAGTCCAAATTGATAACCGTCATTAAGTCTTGTTGAGACATTAACAAATACTGCTGAGGAGTCAACCTCTTTGAGAAATTTCATTGTCTTGTCATAGTCCTTTGTAACTATTGAATCTGAATGGGCTGAACCATACTTTGTAATATGTTCAATTGCCTCATCAATGTCTTTTACAACTTTAACATTCAAAATCAAGTCAAGATACTCTTTGTAAAAATCATCTTCCTGAACATCTTCAACTTTTGGATAAATTGCCTTTGTTCTCGGACATCCTTTGAGTTTTACTCCAGCATCCTCAAATCTTTTAAGCATCACAGGTAAAAACTTCTCTGCAACAGCCTCATCCACAAGCATTGTCTCCATTGCATTACAGGTTGCAGGTCTTTGAACTTTTGCATTAAAGCATATCTCCTCTGCCATCTTTAAGTCAGCATCCCTGTCAACAAATACATGACAAACTCCCTTGTAATGCTTTAGCACAGGAATTCTTGAATTTTCAGTGACAGTTCTTATTAAGCCTTCTCCACCGCGAGGAATAATTAAATCAATTATTCCTTCAAGTTTTATCATTTCAAGCACTGCTTCCCTTTGAGGAATATCTATATAAGTTACAACTCCCTCATGCATTCTTTCATCCTTTAAAGCTTTTTTCAAGATATTGACAAGAGCTACATTTGAATTCAAAGCCTCAGAACCACCTCTGAGAACAACAGCATTTCCTGCTTTAAGACACAAACCTGTAACATCAACCGTAACATTTGGTCTTGCCTCATAAATAACTCCAATAACTCCTATTGGCACTCTCATACGTCCGACACGCATTCCATTGGGCCTTAGCCACATTTTTGTAATCTCGCCTACAGGATCAGGTAATGCTGCAACCTCTTCAAGTCCTTTTACCATCTCTGAAATTCTTTTTTCAGTTAATGTCAGCCTGTCAATTAGAGCTTTAGTAAGTCCTTTTTTTTCAGCATTTTCTACATCAGCTTTGTTGGCATCAATGAGTTCCTTACTGCCCTGCTTAATGTAGTCAGCCATTCTCAGGATTATTTTGTTTTTTAAATCCGATGAAGCCTTAGCGATAAATCTTGAAGCCTCTTTTGCTTCCAATGCCTTAGATAAAACCTTTTCCTTCATAGAATTTCACCTCCTCAAAATCTATATTTGCATATTTTAACTTTTTTTGGTATATTTATAAAAATAAATCAAAAAAGGAGGTATGTTTTATGGCAACACCAGTAGTTGATTATGATCTTTGTGTGGGATGTGGAAGCTGTGCAGAAGTATGTCCTGAAGTTTTTGAAATGAGAGATGACAAGGCTTGGGTTGTTGGACCAGACAAATGCAACACATGTGATTGTCAGCAAGCTGCTGATCTTTGTCCTTCACAGGCAATTAGGTTTGAGTAATTAAAAAGGGTAGAGCTTGGCTCTACCCTTTTTAAATAAACTTTCTCGCAAGCTCAATAAATCCATATATTTTTAGGTCAATTAAATCTCCTTTGAGTCTTTGTTGTTCCAAAAATTGAAATGCCTTTTCATGGGGGACTTTAAAAACTTCTATGTTTTCCGTATCATCTGGAGGATAAAGCCTTTTTAAATCCTCAGGTGCTTCTGTAACATTTTTTGCCACATATACTGTGAGAACTTCTGTTGAAAGCCCTGAGGATACAGGTCCTTCTGCAAGAAAGATGATATCATCTGACATGAGTCCTGTTTCTTCAATTAATTCTCGCTTTGCCACTTCTATCAGTTTTTCTTTTTTATCATTCAGTCCAGCTGGAAATTCAATTACATAACCACCAAAAACAGGTCTAAACTGACGAATAAAAACAAATTCGTTGTTAGAGGTTATTGGAATAACTATTACGATACCTTTGCTGTGGATTCTCTCAACAGCTTCCCATTTTCTCAGATTTCCATCTTTGTCTATGAAGGAGATTAAAACTATTCGCAAAAATCTTCCTTGCCACAGAACTTCCTTGTTGATTATATTCATAGAATATTACCCTGGAGGCCAATGCATCTGTCTGCCAGCAAGCAGATGAAAATGAAGATGAAATACTGTTTGTCCTCCGTCTCTGTTACAGTTTACAACAATTCTAAATCCTCGTCCATCAAATCCCATCTCTTTTGCAAGCTTATTTGCTACAAGAAAAATATGTCCAACTAATTCCTTATCTTTTTCATCCAACTCAACTAAATTGGAGTAATGCTTTTTGGGAATAATCAAGATATGAACAGGTGCTTGCGGAGCAATATCATGGAAAGCCAAAACCCTGTCATCCTCATAAACTTTTTTTGCTGAAATCTCACCTTGTGCGATTTTACAGAATATACATTCCATATCAAAAAAATCCTTTTAAAAAAATTTTTTCAGTTGAATTTCTCTGTAAAAACAAGTTCTGTTTCCTGTATGACATGCTCCAGAGCCATGCTGTTTAACCATCACAAGGAGACAGTCTTCATCACAATCATAATAAATTGCCTTTACTTCTTGGACATTACCTGATGTTTCCCCTTTTTTCCAGTATTTCTGCCTTGACCGAGACCAAAAATGGGTATATCCTGTCTCTATTGTCATTCTTAAAGCCTTCTCGTCCATATAGGCAACCATTAAAACCTCTTTGGTGTCTATCTCCTGCACCACAGCAGGAATCAATCCCTTTTCATCAAACTTAAGCTCAGAAATCATTTAATTTTCTCCTTTTTTCATCTTTTCTCTGTAAAGCTTATACTCTATTCCATCAACAATTGCCTGCCAAGAAGCCTCAATAATGTTTTCTGAAACTCCTACTGTACTCCAAGTGGTTTCATCGTCTCCAGACTCAATCAAAACTCTTACCTTTGAAGCAGTGCCCCTTCCTGAATTTACAACCCTAACCTTGTAATCTTTAAGTTTAACACGCTTAAGCTCAGGATAAAATCTTTCAAGAGCTTTTCTCAGGGCATTGTCAAGGGCATTTACAGGACCGTTTCCTGTTGCTGCGGTATGTTCTATGTTTTTGCCGACCTTAACCATAATTGTTGCCTCACTTAAGGTTGGTTCATCCCATTTTCTTTTTTCATCTATAACTCTGAAACCTATCAAATCAAAGAATTTTCTTCTTAATCCCAAAGCTTTTCTGAATAAAAGCTCAAGGGATGCATCAGCTCCTTCAAATTGGAATCCTTCGCTTTCCAAATTTTTTACTGCATCTACTATTGCCTGAACATCTGGGGAGTTGGTTTCAAGAGAAATTCCAAACTCCTCAGCCTTCTTTAAAATATTACTCCTACCAGCGAGATCAGAAACTAAAACTCTTTGCCTGTTTCCGACAAGCTCGGGTCTTATATGTTCGTATGTCTCAGGTCTTTTTCTGATTGCACTGACATGAACCCCGCCCTTATGGGCAAAGGCGCTCTCTCCAACAAAAGGCTGTCTTTTGAAGGGCGTTAAATTGGCAATTTCATAAACAAATCTTGAAATTTCAGTTAGTTTCTTGAGATTTTCATCCTCTATGCATTTATATCCTAACTTAAGCTGAAGATTTGGTATTACTGAGCAAAGATTTGCATTCCCGCATCTCTCTCCAAATCCGTTCATTGTACCTTGAACATGAACAGCACCATTTAAAACAGCTACAATTGAGTTTGCAACAGCACAATCAGAGTCATTATGGGCATGCATCCCCAACGGAGCTTTAGTGTGATGTCTTACATCCTTGAAAATTTTTTCAACTTCATAAGGAAGCGTTCCACCATTTGTATCACATAAAACAAGGCAATCTGCTCCTGCCTCTTCTGCAATTTTTAGGCATTTTATTGCATATTCTGGATTATCTTTGTAACCGTCAAAAAAGTGCTCTGCATCAAAAAATACTTTTTGAGCATATTTTTTTAGATAACTAACAGTGTTGTAAATTAATTGTAGATTTTCCTCAAGGGAAATTTTAAGGGCTTCTGTTACATGAAAATCCCAGCTTTTTCCAAATACCGTGATTATTTCTGTTTCAGCTGAGATTAAAGATTTTACATTGGCATCATTTTCAACACTAACTTTTGGTCTGTGGGTGCTTCCAAATGCTACTATCTTTGTATGTTTTAGTTTAACTTTTTTTATTCTTTTAAAATACTCAGCATCCTTTGGGTTGGAACCAGGCCATCCTCCCTCTATGTAATCAACTCCTAATTCATCTAATTTCTCCGTAATTTTTATCTTATCCTCTAAAGAGAAAGATATATCTTCAGCCTGAGAGCCGTCTCTTAGGGTTGTATCGTATATTTCAATTTTTTTCATATACAAGTAATTATATCAAAAATGTTACTGTTACTTCTATCAATAATGGGTTTGATGTTATAATTTTTACTTTTTTCATTATTTTAAGTTACAATTAATTTATGAATGGTCAGCAAAAGGGTTCATTAAAAACATTATTAATTTGGCTAATTATTGGTGTAAGTATAATTGCTCTTTTTAATCTTTTCAGTGTAGCACCTAAAAATGAAAAGGAGATAATATTTTCAGAATTTCTTCTAAAATTACAGGCTGCAGAGGTTGATGAAGTTCAAATCAAGGACAATACAATTACAGGAAAATTTAAGGATGGCAGTCTATTTAAGACTCATTATTTAAATTATCCTGATTTAATAAAAGAACTCACTTCTCATGGAGTTAAAATATCTGTAAAACCTCCTGAGCAGACACCATGGTATGTAAATTTTCTCATTTCATGGGGACCTGTTATATTTCTTGTCTTTTTATGGATAATGTTTATGAAACAAATGCAAGCTGGAAGCTCCCGTGCAATGTCTTTTGGCAAGGCAAGGGCTAAAATGATTTCTAACAAGGGCATTAAAGTTACATTCTCTGATGTGGCTGGTATAGATGAGGTAAAGGAAGAGGTAAAGGAAGTTGTTGATTTTCTTACAAATCCTCAGAAATACATAAAGCTTGGAGCTAAAATCCCAAAAGGAATTCTTCTTGTCGGACCTCCTGGCACAGGAAAAACTCTTCTTGCAAAGGCAATAGCTGGTGAGGCAGGCGTTCCTTTCTTTTCAATATCTGGCTCTGATTTTGTTGAAATGTTTGTTGGTGTTGGTGCAAGCAGAGTAAGGGACTTATTTGATCAGGCAAAGAAAAATGCACCATGCATCGTATTTATAGATGAGATAGATGCTGTAGGCAGACAGCGTGGTGCAGGACTTGGAGGAGGACATGATGAAAGGGAGCAGACACTGAATCAGCTTCTTGTTGAAATGGATGGCTTTGAAAGCAACGAAGGAATAATAGTTCTTGCTGCTACAAATAGACCAGATGTTCTTGATCCTGCTCTTTTGAGACCCGGTAGATTTGACCGACAGATTGTAGTTCCATTGCCTGATGTGAAAGGAAGACTTGAAATACTTAAAGTCCATACAAAGAAAATTCCTCTGTCCCCAGATGTTGACCTTGAAAAAGTAGCAAGGGGAACACCCGGTTTTTCTGGAGCAGATTTGGCTAATCTTGTTAATGAGTCTGCTCTTATTGCTGCAAGACAAAATAAAGAATTTGTCAGTATGAGTCATTTTGAAGCTGCTAAAGATAAAGTTCTGATGGGCATTGAAAGAAAAAGCATGGTTTTAAGCGAGGAGGAAAGAAGAATCACTGCTTATCATGAAGCAGGTCATGCATTGGTGGCAAAGCTTACTCCCCACACAGATCCAATTCATAAAGTAAGCATTATTCCAAGAGGTAGAGCACTTGGTGTTACACAGCAGCTTCCTCTTGATGATAGATACACTTATTCAAAGGAATATCTGTATGGCACAATAAAAGTACTCCTTGGTGGAAGGGCTGCAGAGGAGATTGCTTTAGGAACAATGACCACCGGAGCAGGAAATGACCTTGAGAGAGCTACAGAACTTTCAAGGAAAATGGTTACTGATTGGGGAATGAGTGAAAGAATGGGACCTCTTACATTTGGCAAAAGAGACGAGCATGTGTTCTTAGGAAGAGAGATTGCAAAACATAGAGATTACTCAGACAAAACTGCTGAAGAGATAGATGAAGAAACCAAAAGAATAGTTATTGAGGCATACGATGAAACAAAAAAACTTCTTGCAGACAACAGAGCTTTGCTTGATGCCATTGCCAATGCTCTTCTTGAAAGAGAAACTCTTGAAGCTGATGAAATAGAAAAAATAGTATCTGAAATCAAAAAGGCTGCATGAAGCTCAAATTTCACGATTTTGAGTTTGACTTTCTCAAAAAAACCTACATAATGGGCATCGTCAATGTAACCCCAGACTCTTTCTTTGACGGTGGAAGATATTTCAATGTTGAACAGGCTGTTGAGAGAGGAATTAGGCTCGCAGAAGAAGGAGCTGATATTCTTGATATTGGCGGAGAATCCACAAGACCGGGCTCAGAACCTGTAAGTGTAGATGATGAATTAAAAAGGGTTCTTCCAGTAATTGAGAAACTTTCAAAGAAAGTCAACATTCCTATATCAATTGACACATACAAGGCACAAGTTGCAGAAGAAGCAATAAAAGCTGGAGCTAAAATTATCAATGATATAAGCGGTCTAAGATTTGACCCTGATATGGCTCGTATTGCTGCAAAATATGATGTTCCTGTTGTAATCATGCACATAAAAGGAAAACCAAAGGATATGCAAAAAAATCCCTATTATGTCGCTCTTATTCCTGAAATAATAGAATACCTAAGGGAGTCAATTATTATTGCCAAAAATTCAGGCTTAGATGAAAGCAAAATCATAATTGACCCGGGAATTGGCTTTGGAAAAACTCCTGAACAAAATCTGGAGATTATTAAAAATCTTAGAGATTTTACCCTTCTTGGGAAACCTATTCTGATTGGTCCATCAAGAAAAAGTTTCATAGGAAAAGTTTTAGATGAACCTTCACCTGAAAATCGCCTTGAAGGAACAGCATCTGCAGTAGCAATATCTGTTTTCAATGGCGCAAACATTATAAGGGTGCATGATGTTGCCTATATGAAAAAAATAGTAAAAATGGCAGATGCTATAAAATTTGGAAGGTGCTAATTACATCTTTTCCGGAGCTTTAACTCCAAGCATTCTCAATCCATGCTTTAGTACAAGCATAACAGCCCAACAAATACAAAGTCTCATTTGACTTAAATCTTCATCTTCTGATATTACTCTGTGTTTGTGATAATAACTATGGAACATTGAAGCAAGCTCTTGAAGATAATATGTTATCCTGTGGGGTTCTCTGAATTGAACAGAAAGCTCAAAAATCATTGGATAAAGAAGAACTTTTTTAATAAGCCTTATCTCATCTTCGTTAAAGAGTTGGGTTTTAATTTTTTCACTATCTACTATCCACCGCTCACTATTTCCATTAATACCAGCTTTTTCAAAAATGCTGTTTATCCTTGCATGGGCATACTGAACATAAAAAACTGGATTTTCCTGCGACTGTTTTTTTGCTACCTCCACATCAAACTCAAGATGACTGTCATGCCTGCGGGTAAGAAATATAAATCTGGTTGTATCCACTCCTATTTCATCTATTAATTCCCTGAGCGTTACAAAAGTGCCTGCTCTTTTTGACATCTGGAAAGGCTTTCCCTCTTTAAGAAGATTTACCATCTGCACAAGAAGAATTTGAATTTTTGAAGGCTCAAGTCCTAAAGCCTCTGCTGCTGCCTTTACCCTTGATATATATCCATGATGGTCAGCACCCCAAATATTTATGAGTTCATCAAAGCCTCTTTCAATTTTGTTTTTATGATATGCAATATCAGAGGCAAAATATGTGAATGTGCCATCGCTTTTTACAACAACTCTGTCTTTATCATCTCCAAAGGCTGTAGAGCGAAACCATAAAGCTCCATCTTTTTCGTAAATATAGCCCTTTGCTTTAAGAGTAAGAATAGCTCTTTGGACTTCACCTGTATGATAAAGCTTTTTCTCACTTACCCATTTATCAAAGGCAACTGCGAAATCTTCAAGGTCTTTTCTTATTTCCTGAAGCATTCTTTGATATGAATACTCAGTAATTACATCTCCAACCTCTTCAAATTCCTTGTCCTTGAAAGAATCTCCAAACCTCTCTTTTATCTCCTGAGCGAGCTCATTTATATAGTCTCCTTTGTAACAATCCTCTGGCATTTCAATTTCTTTGCCAAAAAGCCTTTGATAAGCAATATAAACACTTAATCCTAAAAGTTCAACCTGTCTTCCTGCATCGTTTATGTAATATTCTGTCCAAACATTATAGCCTGCTTCTTTAAGTATGTTTGCAAGGGCTGAACCAATAGCAGCACCTCTTCCATGCCCAAGATGAAGTGGTCCTGTGGGATTAGCACTTACAAATTCAATTTGAATTTTTTTGCCTTTTCCTATATCTTGGACAAAAAACTTTTCACCCTTTTGAAAAAGGTCTTTGAGGGATGAAAAAAGAAAATCTTTTTTAAATCTAAAATTTATAAATCCTGCTCCTGCAACTGATAAATCCTCAAACTCATCCTTTTCAATAGCACTAACTATCTCACTTGCTATTTCTCTTGGAGGCTTTTTAAGAATCTTTGCAAGCTCCATTGCAATGGGAGAGCTAAGGTCTCCAAAGGCTTCATTCTTTGGAACCTCAACCTCAATATCTGAAACCTCTGGATAGCCGAGTTTTTTTAATGCCTCTGAAATTTTTTCCTTTACAATTTTGTGCATAGAATTCAAATATAGCTTATAAAGAGAATTAAAGTCAAACTAAACTGTCGCACCACTGACGGGCATTTTGAAACAGTTTAAGCCAAGGTGATGCCTTCAGTTTTTTCCAATTCTCTGGAGTCCAAGGCAATTGCCAAAGCTGAAAACATCTCTCTGGATGAGGCATCATTGCGAGATGTCTTCCATCCTCTGTGCAAAGAGCAGTAATACCAATGGGTGAGCCATTTGGATTAAATGGATAAGTCTCTGTAATATTTCCATCATCATCTACATAACGCATTGGAGCAAGCCCTTTTTCAATAACTTTTTCCATAATTTCTTCATCTGGAAAGAAAAATCTTCCCTCCCCATGAGCAATCCATATACCTAATACCGAACCTTCCATTCCTTTAAGCATGATTGAAGGTGAAGGTAAAATTTTTACAGTTGCCCAGCGGGATTCAAACCTTCCAGATTTATTCCAAAGAAGACGAGGCTGTCTTTCATCTTCTATTCCATACCAAGGAACCCATCCAAGAAGTGCCATTAGCTGACAACCATTGCAAACTCCAAGACTAAATGTATCTTTTCTCATGTAGAAATTTTCAAACTCTTTTCTTAATTTTGAAAATCTTATATTTGCAGCCCATCCCTTTGCAGAACCAAGAACATCTGCATAACTAAATCCTCCAACAAAAGCAACTCCTTTAAATTCCTTGAGAGTTATTTTTTCATCAATTAAATCTTGCATGCAAACATCCCAAGGCTCAAATCCTGCAAGATAAAAAGCTGCAGCCATTTCTCTGTCGCCATTACTTCCTTCCTCACGAATAATTGCAATACGAGGTTTTGAATTTCTTTTTAATATTACTGAAGGAGTTTTCTCAGGAGTAAATGTTAAATGATATTTTGGACCTTGCCTTAAATAAATTACTTTCTTTTCCTCATCAACACATTCAGGATTTGCTTGAAGTCTGTCAAGCCTGTAACTTGTCTCCTCCCACAAATCCCTAAGCTTAAACATATCTTCTTCAAAGACAATATTCCCTTTACTTACGATAATGACTCTCTTATCTTTTAAAGTGTGAGCAACTTCATAAAAGGGTATTTCATTTTCTAAAAGAATGGTTGCAACCTTTTTCAATTTTTTGCTGTCAATCTCCATTAAAAGTCCGGGCTCTTCAGAGAAAATTTCTTCAATTTCGGAATAGTTGGAATCTCTCTTTTTGATAAGAAGTCCACAAACTCCTGAAAAAGCCATCTCAAGGAGTGCAGTAATCACCCCTCCATCTGAGACATCGTGTCCTGAAAGAATCAAATTCTTATCAATAAGAGACTGCACAATCCTGAAAGTTTTCTTTAGAAGCTCTGGCTCCTCCATATCTGGACAATCACTGCCAAGCTTACCAAAACACTGAGCAAGTGCAGTACCACCAAGTCTTCTTTTTCCTTTTGACAAATCAATATGTATAATTACAGACTCACCGGGCTTTTTTATATCAGGTGTGATTACCTTAGTAATATCAGGGCATTGAGCATAGGCTGAAATGACAAGTGTTCCCGGTGACTTTACAATCTCCAGAGAATCGCTATCTACCACTTTTGCAGCCATTGAAAGGGAGTCTTTACCTCCGTCAATTGCAATCCCAAGCTTAATCATAAAATCAGACATTGCTTGAGCAGCCCTGTAAAGTCTAACACCTTCACCTGGTAGCTTTGCAGCCCACATCCAGTTGGCAGAACATTTTATGTCTTCAATATCTGTTATCCTTGCCCAAACAATGTTTGTAAGAGCCTCTGTAACAGATAGCCTTGCCATAGCTTCCGGATTAATCAATCCTTTAATAGGTTGCTCACCGATTGCATGGGCAATTCCTGTTCTGTCAAAATAACTCTGTGCAACAACGCAAACATCTGAAACAGTAAGTTGAACAGCTCCACAGCACTGCTGCCTTACGATAAGACCTGTTACTGAACGGTCAACTTTGTTTGTAAGAAACCTTTTAGAACCAACTGAAAGAAGCCTTAGAACTCTATTTAAAGCCTCCTCAATTGTTGTATCTATTTTCAAAGGTTCAAGCTTTCTTTCAATTGTTTGAAGTTTAAACTCTTTTTTAGGTATTTCTCCAAGTACATCCTTTAAATGATAATCCACAACAGTTTGCTTCTCTTTGCTGTCATAGACAATAAGTTTTCCATCACCTGTTACCTCTCCAATTATTGACCAAGGAAGACGCTCACGCTCACAGAGGGATGCAAAAAATTTTGCATGCGCCTTTTTAATCAAAAGGGCATCGTTTTCCTGATATTCAGCACCCCAAATTTCAAGCACTGAAAGAGTTTCATCTCCAAGAACAACTTTTCTTATATCAATTCTTCCTCCTTCTGGATAAACAAGCTCCTTTATAACATTGCAGTTTCCACCTGCACCTTGGTCATGGATACTTACAATTGGATTTTTACTGCCAAGCTCAATGCATGCACGAACAACTCTGTTAAGTTTGTTTTCCATTTCTGCATCACCACGCTGAACAGCATTGAAATCAAGCTCTTCAGCAAGTTCTCCAGAAATAACAGATGATGCTGAGCCTCCTCCAATTCCAATTCTGTAGGCAGGTCCACCAATTTTAACAACAAACATACCTTTTTCAGGATTTCCTTTTTCCCTATGTCCATCAAGGATTTCACCAACTCCACCAGTAAACATTATTGGCTTTATCCATTCAATTCGTTCTCCATCGGAGAGTCTCATGCCAAAGGAGCGGGTAAATCCTAAAATTACAGGCTCACCAAACTTGTTTCCATAATCTGATGCTCCGTTGCTTGCCTCAATCTCAATCTGAAGAGGAGTGGCAAGATTGCGAGGATATTTAAAGGTTTTATCCTCCCAAGGAAGTTCATATCCTGGAATATGAAGGTTTCCAACGCAGTATGCAGCAGTTCCTGCTATTGGGATTGCACCTCTTCCTGTTGCATGAACATCCCTTATTCTTCCACCTGTTCCTGTCTCTGCTCCTGGAAATGGTGCAACTCCTGTTGGAAAATTGTGAGTTTCAGCTGTAAATATTGGATGATAAAGCCCTTTCTCTATTTTGAATCTGCAAGGCAGTCCGGGTTTTTCAGGTTTTAAATATGAGATTTTTGCTCCATAAATTGCACTTGAGTTGTCTCGGAAGGCAATGACTGAATTCCGAGGATTTCTTTTAAGTGGCTCCTTTACAATATCAAAAAGAGTTTTCTGAAGTGGCTTTCCATCAATAATTAAAACTCCTCTGAAAAACCAATGACGAGAATGCTCGCTGTTTGACTGGGCAAGGTCAAAGCATTCTACATCCGTTGGATTTCTTTTAAATTTTTCCCTGAAAAGCTCAAGATAAAAATCTATGTCCCAGTCATCCCATCCAAGCCCAAGCTCTTGATTTATTCTTTCAAGAGCAGTCCTTCCTTCTTCAAGAACAGGCACAATTCTTAAAGGCTTTGGAGTTATTCCGTGAGAGAAATCTTTTAAAGGTTCTGGATATGGGCACTCTGTCATTCTGTCATGGATAAGCTCTAAAAAAGCATTAGCTGGAAAGTTTTCAATTTTAGGTATTATTTTATATCTACGGGAACGCTCTATGCGTTTGATTTTTTTCAGTCCGATATTTTGGCATATTGACACAGCACATGTTGACCAAGCTGTTGAAAAATTAAGACGAGGACCAACTTCAAAAATTATTCCGTTATCTGGAGTAAGAAAAGTTTCTGAAGAAAAGTTCTCAGACTCAAAACTTTCACTAAAAAGCCATTTAAGAACTTTTACTTCATGCTCTGTAAAAGACTCTTCAGAGAGAATGTTATAACAGATTTCAGTTTCTATTTCTTGAATTTTATTAGATACACAACTTTTAGCCTTTTCAAGTAGTTCCTTATTCTTGTATTCAGATAATGCACCTTTTTTATAAAATCTGAAAATCACGTTCTTTTTTCCTTTATTATCAGTTTTCCTTCTGCCTCAGCAACTATATTTCCCTCAGAGTTTTTTAAAATTGCAAAGGCTTCAATTAATTTTGATTTTACATGATTTGCATTGGCTTCAACAACAATTTTTTCTTCAGGTGCAAGCGGTCTTTTAAATCTTATTCTTAACTCAGCAGTGACTGTATTGTATCCCAAAGAATTTCCAGCATAAACGCACGCCTCATCCAGAAGAGCAGCAATTATTCCTCCATGAATAATTCCGCTCCAGCCCTGATATTCCTTAGAAAGCACAAGCTCTGCTGAGGCTTTTCCATTTCCATACTGAAAGACTGCCTTTAGTCCCTTTGGATTAAGCTTGCCACAGACAAAACAGTAGTCCTCTGTTTTCATCATTTGTTCATCATCTCAAGGAAGTCTTTGTTTGACTTTGTTCCTTTAAGTTTGCTGAGCAAAAACTCCATAGCTTCAATTGGGCTAAGGGTGCTTAATACTTTCCTCAATATCCACACTTTATTTAAAACATCAGGCTGTACAAGAAGTTCTTCTTTTCTTGTACCAGATGCAGCAATATCAATGCTTGGGAAAATTCTCTTATCCGCAAGTTTTCTGTCCAGATGGACTTCCATATTTCCAGTTCCCTTAAATTCCTCAAAAATAACATCATCCATTCTGCTACCTGTCTCCACAAGAGCCGTAGCTATTATTGTAAGGGAGCCTCCCTCTTCAATATTTCTTGCGGTGCCAAAAAATCTCTTTGGCTTCTGAAGAGCCGTTGCCTCCAGTCCACCTGAAAGCACCTTTCCTGAAGAAGGAGTAATTGCATTATAAGCCCTCGCAAGCCTTGTGAGGCTATCAAGTAGTATAACCACATCAATCTTTTCTTCAACAAGTCTTTTTGCCCTTTCAATGACCATTTCAGATACCTGACAATGTCTCTGAGCTGGCTCGTCAAAAGTAGAACTTATTATATCAGAATCTGGAACTTGTCGTTTCCAGTCTGTTACTTCCTCAGGTCTTTCATCAATAAGCAAAATAATTAGATATATTTCAGGATGATTCTTTTTGATTGCCTTAGCAATTGACTGAAGTAACATTGTCTTACCTGTTCTGGGTGCAGCAACTATTAGTCCTCTTTGTCCTTTACCAACAGGTGTCAACAAATCCATAACCCTTGTAGAATAATCCAAAGGATTATACTCAAGATTAATCTTTTCAGTTGGATAATAGGGAGTTAAATTATCAAAAAGTGGTCTTGTCAAAATATCTTCAACCTGCTTGCCATTAACTGCCTCAACCTTAAGCAGGGCAAAGTATTTTTCGTTTTCTTTTGGTGGTCTTATCTGTCCTGTGACAAGGTCTCCTGTCCTTAAGCCAAATTTTCTTATCTGCGAAGGAGACACATAAATATCATCAGGACTTGGTAGATAACTATAATCTGGGCTTCTCAAAAAGCCAAAGCCTTCTGGTAATATTTCAAGAACTCCTGAACCATAAACAGTCCCTATTTTTTCAATCTGAGCCTGAAGAATGGCAAAAATCAACTCCTGCCTTTTCATTGAAGTAGGATTTTCAATATTTAAATCCTGTGCCATTTCAAGAAGTTCAGGGATTTTCTTTTGTTTGAGCTCCGAAATAGAAACACGCTTATTATTGTTGTTTTCCATACAGTTGTACCTCAAAAAATAGGATTTAAGAATTTTAGTTTTTTTGGTGGAAATTTTTTCACCTTATTAAACTGGATCTCATCAATTCCCTAAAAAGTTTTTAGCAACCCTTCAGGAGGGTAAACATTGACTAATTTAAGATTACAAAATTTGCACAATTTTGTCAATGTCTTACTCCGTTTTTTTATAAGAAATCGCTAAATACTTAAGAAATCAGCAAGTTTTAACTCTTAATTTTTAATGTCAAAAAAGTTAAAGAAGAGGGGAGCTTAAGCTCCCCTCTTTAATTTTAACCAACCTTAGATTTTTCCGTGGATTTCTGAGCGAGATATTTGACAAAGGAAGAAGTTGTAGAACCGCCTCTTCCAACAAGTGTCCTTAACACTGAACCCCAAAATGCAACGGACTCTGATATCTTCGGATTCTCAGCAAGCTTATACATCTTTGGTGATTCTTTAAGGGCAAATACTACTCCAAGACCTCCGAGGTCTGTTTCTCCATATAGCTTATATCCCTTTGCTTTAG
>FWWL01006023.1_pt1 | contig 18035 bp, 19 predicted proteins | sample 2228331 | NCBI WGS metagenome assembly FWWL01 (sample SAMEA103939775, study PRJEB20133) | metagenome
CCCGTTCTGGTTCATCAAACTTTCATTGCGGCGATCGCCGATGTATCGATAACCATCACGAAGGCAAGCCAAACTCATCATAACCGAGAATCTCATCCATACTGCGGCGATACCTTCGGTCAGCTATGCTAACGCAATCTGGCAAAGCCGCACAGCGCAAGGAAATCTCCGTCAGATCCCGTTCAATAGAGCGAAACTTTGGCCGGTGGTGTTGGGCTCTGGCTTGAATTAAAGCCCGTTCAACCGCCATCTTCACCGCTGCGGTCAGACTCAGCCCAGTTAGCTGGGCTAATTCCTTAGTCATGGCATGAACATCAGGGTCTTTAATATTCATCCCCATCGTCAATACCTCGGTATAAAACTTATACCATTATACCCTGATACAATAAAATCAGAACCTTGTCCCGAACAGATTTCAAAATAACTTGTGGGATAAAAATGAAACCAACATTACCCTTATACGACAAAGACTATCAACTTTGGTTAGAACAAACGATCGCCCAGTTGGAAACCCAGGATTTCAGCCATATCGACCTAGAGAATTTAATTGAGGAGATAAAAAGTTTGGGAAAGAGAGACAAACGGGCTATCTGTAGCTATCTCATGCGACTGTGCGAACACTTGCTCAAAGTCAAATATTGGGAACAAGAACGAGAAACTTGTATCCAAATTAGAAACCGGGTTTCTTGCTTAAATCTTTGTGAAGAACCAGAAATGCTGCTAGAAACCCGGTTTCTTAATATCAGAAATTTTCGCTTGCAGATTCAACTCATCCTCAAAGATAGTCCCAGTCTCAAAAACTATCTCCAGGAAAATTTTATTGAGGAATACCAGAATGGGCGGAAACTATTTCTCGATGCCACAGGGATGAAATCAGATATGATTCCCGCAGATCCCGGTTTTAACCTAGAGCAAGTTCTGGATGAAAACTGGCTACCCTAGGGAGGTGATTCAAGGGACAAGAAACCGGGTTTCTTTAGACTATCTCTGTCACCCCACCAAAACTATAATAGAAACCCGGTTTCTACCCCGTTTCTAAATCAGCAACCTGTTACGCGAATGCTTTGCCCTTTGCCGTGGGGTGTAGGGTCGTGGGGGTCAGAAACCGGGTTTCTCATGGAAAATTTGGGGTGGGTGGCGACAATTTTGGCCAGAAACCCGGTTTCTCAAGCAGCGTCAATGCCTTAGTCCGGCGTCTGCTCGATCGCGTAGCGTGCCGTAGGCGATCGCGGTGGTGCAAGATTCACCTGTTGTAGGTAGTTGGGTTTCGTTCCGAAGTCTCAACCTACAATTTTCTCTCGTTCCCAGGGTCTCCCTGGGAATGCCAGTAAGCGAGGACTCTACCCTCGTGTGGAGAATGTTCTCGTCCAAGCTGTGGATTAAAGTCGATCCAAACCGCATCCCCTTGTTTAGGAACATAAAATTCAGAACTAGGGGACATAACTAACGGCTATCTCCTTTAAGCCAATTTCGCCATGAATATTCTCAGGAGTTACTTTTTCTAGGAATTCGTCGAGTTCGCGTACTTGCTGGCGTACCTGGGGCAACTGGTGCAAAATGCAATTAACGGCTAGAGATTCAAGGGATTGATCCGTTGCCTTGGCGAGAAACTCCAAATCTTGCCAGAGGGATTCAGAAATTGCCAAATTTAGCTGTTTGGTTTTCATGCTACCATTCACGTGAAATAGTCTTGTGGCTGGGAAAGCGATCGTCCTGACTGCTGCTAACATTGTAAACTTCCCGAATCTGTTATGTCAAACCGCGATCGCCGTCGGGGGTGCGGGGGTGTGGAGGTGCCCGCCATCGGCAGAGGAGCAGAGGAGCGGGGGGGCAGGGGAGCGGAGGGGCAGGGGAGCAGGGGGGCCCGCCATCGGCAGGGGCGACAGCATTCGCGCCTGGAGTCCACGATCGTATTATATGGTAAGGTGGGTAACAAAATTTTTTGCCCACCCTACGAATGCGGTCATGCGATATTGCATCCGCAACGCGATCGCGATATTGCATCCGCAACGAGGAGCGATATTGCATCCGCAACGAGGAGCGATATTGCATCCGCAACGAGGAGCGAACGCCTCCTGGGTGCCCTCGTCGCGGATAGCAGCAGAATCCGCTTTTGCTGCATACAGTATAGGATTTAGTGTTACTTTGATGATAGCTAATGGTTTAACTAAATCAACATGAAAGCAATTACCAGCAACCAAGCCAAGCAACAATTAGATGAAATCATCGAGCAAGTTATCCTTGATGTGGAACCAACCATTTTATGTAGCGATCGCGGTCAACAAGTTGTTTTAATGTCTTTAGATGAATTTAACTCTTGGCAAGAAACCATCTATTTACTATCAAATCCAGCCAATGCAGAACATCTATTAGAATCAATCAAACAGGCCAAATCCGGGAAAAAATCTGTGAGAGAATTGCTGGACGAATGAAAATCAGTTTTACGGAAGCCTCTTGGTCAGACTATCTCTGGCTACAAGCAAACGAGCAAAAACTCTTAAAAAGGGTGAATTTACTAATTAAAGATATAATTAGAACTCCATTTGAAGGGATTGGCAAGCCTGAACCTCTCAAGGGTAATTTATCGGGATATTGGTCAAGGCGGATTAATACTGAACATCGTTTAGTCTATGGCATTTCTGAGGAAGAAATAACCATTATTTCTTGTAGATTTCACTATGAGAAATAAATGAAACCGATATGTAGGGGCGACAGCATTCGCGCCTGTTCTGCAACCAATCAGCAACCTGTTACGCTAGGGCGAAGCATTGGCCAATATAAATTTGGGTGGGGATCCAAACATTGTCGGGGCCAATGCTGTCGCCCCTACAGGGGATAATCATACAGGGGATAATCATACAGGGGACAATCATACAGGGGACAATAATTTTGTAGGGGCGACAGCATTCGCGCCGTGAATTTTCGCTACCAACGCGCAACCTGTTACGCGAATGCTTCGCCCTTTGTCCTGGGGTGTAGGGGTGTAGGGGCGATCGCCTGAGCGCCGTGAATTTTCGCTACCAATCAGCAACCTGTTACGCTAGGGCGAAGTATTGGCCAATATAAATTTGGGTGGGGATACAAACATTGTCGTGGGCAATGCGATATTGCATCCGCAACGCGATCGCGATCGCCCCTACAGGGGATAATCATACAGGTGACAATAATACTGGAATGCAGAAACCGGGTTGCTTTTCACCACAGAAACCCGGTTTTTTTTCACTTTTCACTTTTCACTTTTCACTTTTCACCATGTCCTTCGGGAAAAAAGTCCTCATCTACCAACTCTTCCCAAGTATAAGGGCAAAGTTCAGGGAAAACTTTCTCGTTTAGAAAAGTCTCTTTACTCGCTCCTTTGCGTCCATACTTATAACCCTTAATAACTGCTTCTTGGATTAGAGTTTGCAGACCCGGATTATCCTCAAGGATACGTTCTATTTGAATTCTTTGCTTATCAATAGAATGTCGCCAACTTGGGGAGCGAAGTTCTTTCTGATACTGCCATTTCAACAAATGTAAAGTTAGCTGTTCGATCGCCGATACAAAAGCTCGATATTCACTGCGTCCCAAGTCAGAAATCTCCTCAATAACATTGAGCCAATCCACTTGGTCGAATTTTTTTTCCCGGAGTAATTGAGCCTGTTGACAAGACCAAGTATAAAAATCCGTCTCGTAAAGATTATCTTGAATCATAATTTCTGTTTTTTAGAAAAAAATCTGTGTGTATTTTAATTCTTAATTAAAATGTCACCAAAAATGTTATATTTTTGTCAGTTAAAAACATAAATCTAGTCAGGAACATCATCTTGCCCTGTCCTCTCATCTATAGGGAGCGTCAAACCAGCCACCCATCTATGCTCCAACTCCTAATTCTATCTCTCCTCGCCTTCCTCCTCAGCCTCCTGACCACCGGCTGGCTGATCCAACGCTTCAGCCAAAACCTCCTGGATATCCCGAACGATCGCAGTTCCCACAGCCAGCCCACCCCACGGGGCGGCGGCTTAGGCTTCATCATCGCCTTTGCCTCCATTAGCATACTTACACCTATTTTGTCAAGTTATTTTCCTAAAATTTTCCCAAATAATATATTACAGACAACAGATTTACAACTAATATTAAACATTTGGCTGATCCTCACGCCCCTAGCCATCATCGGCTTCCTGGACGACAAGCACAACCTCCCCGCCAGTATCCGCTACCTAGTCCAACTCACCGCAGCGGGTATTGCCCTCTTCTGTTTTGGCCCCTTTCCGCAACCGTGGCTAACCAGTTTCGGACTTCCCGGACAAATCATCGCCTACACCCTTAGCGCGATCGCCATCACCGCCCTGATCAACTTCTACAACTTCATGGACGGCTTAGACGGTCTAGTAGCCGGAGTCACCACAGTGCAACTAGGATTTTTCGCCCTCTACTTCCACCAACCCCTCTGGTGGCTGCTGGTGGCTGCCCTCCTGGGCTTCCTGTGGTGGAACTGGTCCCCGGCCAAAATCTTCATGGGGGATGTGGGCAGTACCGTATTAGGGGGAGCAGTGGCCATATCCCTACTAAACATCGACAACCCAACCCAAGCTTGGACAGCGATCGCCATCACTCTCCCCCTCACCGCTGACGCCATTTATACCCTGGTTCGCCGTCTGATGGGTCGAGAAAACATCTTCCAAGCCCACCGCAGCCATTTATATCAAAGATTGCAGCAATCTGGGTGGAGTCATAAACAAGTTGCCAGTACCTATATTGGCTGCACCGTGCTAATTGCCCTGAGCATTCTGCTGTGGGGAGTAATAGGGGCGGGGATAGGTTTAGCCCTGGTGGTAGGGGGAATGGTCGGGGGAGAAGTGTATTTGGGCAGGGGAGCGGGGGTGCAGGGGAGGGGGGGAAAGAGGAAAGAGGAAAGAGGATGCTGATGAAAATTCTATGCCTCTCTCTCCTCTATTCTCTCTCCTCGACCTTGATTACCCGGTGGCATATTACCCGGTGGCAATGGCAAATATCCGCTAAGAAAACAACATTTGATTCAATAAAAAACAACAAGCGGCACTACCCACAGGAACAGTCAGGTTATCAATCCCAATTTTAGAACAAGCTTCTAAGATTGTGGAGACTAAGGCAACCGCGATCGCATTGAGCCAAATTTGCCAACTATTTCCCTGCACCGAGCATAAAATTAACACCGTAAGGGCATAACTAATTACTGCCATTGTCAGTGAACCTTCGGCACTCTTTTTTTCCCCCCACAATTGATAGGGATGTTTGCCAAATTTTTGGCCAATTAACGCGGCCAACCCATCTCCAAAGGCCATAATTAAAATCCCGATCGCCGCATAGTAGGGTTTTTCTAAAGGCCAAAACCAGGCAATTAATAGACCAATACTCACCGCATAGAAAAAAGTGCCCCAACTGTGGCGACCGACACTATTAATTCCCGGAAATAAGGGTAAAATATAAGATAATAATGCGATCGCAGCGGCAAAAACCGAGGCAGCAATCCCCACCCAAGCGGGAACGTGCAACCACCAGGCGAAAAGAATCACATTACCAGTGCCAATGTGAACGATTTTGCGGACAATTTCCGGCTCCGCATCAGTGACTTGATAAAGAGCTTCGGCCAAAACCAACACAAAACCCAACCAAATACCGACCACGGTAATTTGTACCCATAAACCGGGAACTGATGGTAATTCCAAGAGTGAAGTGAACAAAGTAATAATTAAATTAATAAACAACCACAAACATTATCACTCTATTAGTCTATTAGATTACGGGGCTGAGGCCATGAAAAAAATCATGATTACCTTGATTCAAGGTTATCGCTGCTTCATCTCGCCGCTATTTCCACCCAGTTGCCGATTTCACCCCACTTGCTCTGAATATGCGAGCGAGGCGATCGAGCGTTTTGGGGTGTTTCGTGGCGCTTGGTTAGCCACGAAGCGGATTTTACGGTGTAATCCTTTCCACCCAGGGGGCTATGACCCAGTGCCAGAAAAGTTGGATTGATATTCGATAGGCAGGGTGTGGGGTGCTTTCGGAGCGGGGGGAGCGGAGGGACTTTCGGAGCGGAGGGGCAGAGGAGAGCAATTAACAATTGATAATTGACAATTGACAACTAAATATCATAATCAATTATCAATTATCAATTATCAATTTCGCTATGATGATACGGTCAAAAAAAGATGAAAAAAGTGGTTTTACCCCGAGCGCGGGTAAACTTGATACCAGATTATGTGGCGATATTTCTGGTAAAAAATTAAAACGATTATCGGTACTTTTGTTATTTCTCTATTTAATTATTACTGGTAGCAGTGGAAAACCATCAAATGCTCAAATTGCCACCGGGGAAGCCCTCAGAGAACCTCCTTTAGATTTGAGACTTTTAGAATTGGGTATTTCGCCAGAAGCAGAAAATGTTATCACTGCTAACAATATTGCCGAAAGTGGTTTAACAATCCCTAGTTTATGGTGGGTAAAAGAACAATTTGCGGGTAAACTTTTAGATAATTGGTTAGCGTATCCCGATAAAAATCAACCAGGGGGGCGTGTGGATTTAGTTGTGAATCGACTTTGGAGTTTGTTGGATTATTTACAGCGTTATGAATTTGTTAACCATTTTGGCACGGAGGCTAAACAGCAGCAGTATAATACGAGAGTTTTCAACCGGCAGGGCAGACTGTTGGCGGCTTATACTTGTGATTTTAATGTAGAACCTTTGCGTTGTCAAATTTGGTTGGATTCTTCGGGGTTCCAAGGAACTCGTCAACCACTCAGTCCATAAATGAAGTATTCTAAGAGATTGGCATTTTGATGGCTCGGTAAAATGTGAGAGAAAACTTGAAATAAAAAAGCAAACTATAATGATTAAATCTTGGATGGCGATCGCAGCAATAACTGTTTTAGTAGCGCTGGCGGTAAATCGACTAAATGTGGATGATGTTCGCTGGTTTAATCGGCTGCAAAGACCAAAATGGCTGACTTTTGAACGCTTAATTCCCCTAATTTGGACAATTATTTTTATCTGTGGGGCTTGGTCAGCGGTGATTGTGTGGGAAAGCAGCCCTGGAACTTTAAGAACTTGGGTATTTATGGCCTTCTATTTAGGGTTAGAAGTGGTAACAGTTGCTTATACTCCAGTGATGTGTAAACTCCAAAGTTTAAAAGCTGGAACAATTATTGGGGGAACCGGGGCAATTTTAAGTATCATGTTAGCGGTGAGCGTTTTTCCGGTGTCTTCTTGGGCATTTATTTTACTCCTGCCTTATGTGCTTTGGAGTCCCATTGGTACTTATACAACTTGGGTAATGATTTCGTTAAATCCTGGTAGTGAATAAGCATCAATTAATGTTAAATTAATGTAGTTTTTTTCGTTCTTGGTGATTGGTTAATGGTTGTTCGGAGCGACAAATAACAAACAACAAACAACCAATAGCGAAGCCACAATAACTGTTAGATAAAAGTGATGTTATTTTCTAGCTTATTCTTCTTGCTGTTCGTGTTCAACGACAAAAACATTAGAATAAAGGTTGGCAATAATTTGCTGGCCATGCTGAGTTAAGGAGAGATAACTTAAAGCATCTTTCACATAGGGATAAACCCCATTCCAGTAAAATTTGGCATAATTTTTTCGCAAGTCTCCGGGATGCTTATATCCTAAAGCTTGGTTAGTTCCAGTTTCTTCAAATTCATAAAATAATGCGCCAATTTTCTTTAAATAACGCGGGTCGCTGAGTTGACCAATTAAATCAGCGGCTCGGACTAAACCTGGAGGATTGGTGGTATCTTGATGATCTTCGGCTTTGGGGACGGGGAAACGAGTCAGTTCTATACTTTGTTTAATTAATTCTGCATCGATTAATTTATGACCGCCAAATCTTTCATCAATAAACAGTTTCGCCCGGTCTACATGATAAGGAGTTAAGCTGGCATCAGATGCCCCCGGTTGAAGATAAACCATATCGCCATTTTTTCCGGTGGCGTAATATCCGTTTTTATCTTGGCGACAAACTCCTTTGACATAGCCGATGTCATGGCAGACTAAGGAAATAATATAGTGTAACCAATCTTCGCAGGAAATACCCCCTTCCCGAATATGTTTTCCTCGGAGAATTTCCTGACCGACTAGGGTGACTAGAATGGTGTGTTCGACATTATGGTATAAGGCGTCACTATTGGCGATATTTTCTAAGGCCATAGAACCTGCCCAGGCAATAATTTCCGCATAGTCTGATTTGTAGCCACCGTAGGTTTTACGGTAGCCATCTTGGATTTTTTGTACAAAGGAGTCAATCAGTAGTTCAGTCGCATTAAAAAGCATATTTTTTTGACCAGGAGAAATTATGACGATAGACGCTTGCAGAGGCGAGACTTTTCCTTTTTTTGGTTGGTTTATTCGGGGAATAATGCCCTCTCTGGATCTAATTTAACAGAGAAACTGCGATGCCGGCTTGGTGGGATTGTGGGTTGGGGTCTTGACCCATCAATTGTCCGCTGGCCTATAGCTTCCCGTAGGGAATTGCCTCTTTGCTTCTGGGATGGCTTTATTGGTTGTTCAACTAGCCACTTGACCTTGTAGAAAGGGGCTGGAGAATTTTTAGCCGATCTGCTGGGCGATCGCCTCTAAATTTTTCTGCTTACGGCAATCGATGCCGGACTGAAGCTCGACAATCTAAACTCGACAATCTAAAATTTTGGCAACTTTTCTTTACATTACGTTAATATTAGTTACATGAGCGTCAAGGGAAAGAATCATGGGCTATAAATCTTTACCAAATCTAGAAAAGACAGTCAAAGAAAATCCTGAGCTTCAGGAAACTCCCGCTCGCACCGAGGAACTAGCCGCAACATCCGAGACCTCCTGGCATGATCGCGCCCCTGATGGAGGAGAAGATGAAATCGTCGATGCAGCGGAAGATGAAGTCGCAGCAGAGGACGAAGTTGAGAAAAAACCAGGATATCTGTTAAAGTCGCTGCCGACAATGGTGGTGGGCATAGTCATTGGGGTGGGGATCGCTCTTGGGGGCATGAGTTTTGCCGATACAGATAGAGGTAATGTCCCCGCCATTAGTGCCGATGAGCAAGTGACTGCTGCCGGTGCCACTGGGGCAACACAAAATTCCCTTCCAGAAGCCAGCCAAACCGTCACCGTGGCAAGGGTGAAAAGCGATCGCATTGCCCGAACCCTGGAAGCCACTGGAACGGTTCAAGCTTTAGATTTGCTGCCGATTTTGCCCCAAACTCCTGGCTTACAAATTCAACAAGTTTTAGTCGATGAAGGAGATTTTGTCACCGCTGGTCAAGTCATGGCGATATTGGACGATTCCTTGGTGCGATCGCAGATATTAGATGCCCAAGCCCAGGTAGAATCCCTGCGTTCTAGCCAAATCCAAACCGAAGCCGGGGTATGGCAGGCTTCATCCGCCCTGACCCAAGCGCAAGCTGGTGAAAGCGAGGCACAGGCAGCCCTGACCCAAGCACAGGCGGCAAAATCAGAGGCGGAAGCGGGACTAAGAAGCGCGATCGCTGCCAAATCAGAAGTGGAAGCAGCCTTAGCTGGAGCACAAGCGGCGAAAGTGGAAGCAGAGGCCTCCCGAGCCCAAGCGGTGGCCAATCTTGCCAGAGCCAAAACCGAACTAGCCCAAGCAGAGCGGGAATTACAACGCTATCAATCATTAGCCAATGCGGGCGCCATCTCTCAACAAGAACTGGATATCCGCCTGACTACAGTGGAAAATGCCCTGGAAGCGGTGCGGGTGGCAGAGGCCAATGTTAAAAGTGCCGATGCCCGAATTCAAAGCGCCGTGGCCAATATCAGCAGTACCGAAGCGCGAGTCAAGAGTGCCGAGTCCAATGTCAGCAGTGCCGCCGCCAGAGTAGAAAGTGCTGCGGCTAACATTCGTAATGCTGAAGCCCGACTGGAAAGAGCCGCAGCCAACGTCCAAAGCGCTCAGTCGCAGGTGGAAAGTGCCCGCGCTGCGGTCAAGAGTGCAGCGGCTAACGTCAAAAGCAGCCAAGCCAGAGCAGAACAAGTACAAACTCAGCGGGAGCAAACCCTGGTTCGGGCTCCTGCCAGTGGTATTGTGGCTGAACGAATTGCCCGTGTGGGGGATGTCACCAGTGGCTCTGGCAGGCTGTTTTCGATTATTGCTAATGGTGAGTTAGAACTCCATGTGCAAGTCCCGGAAACCCAGTTACCTCTGGTCAAGATTGGCGCTAGTGTCAAAGTGACGTCGGATGCAGACTCGCGAATTGACCTCCAAGGAACTGTGCGAGAAATTTCCCCTTTGATTTCCTCCAATAGCCGTCAAGCTACGGTCAAGGTTAGTTTGCCCAGTAGCGATTTGTTGCGAGTGGGGATGTTCTTACGGGCGGCTTTAACTACCAGTACAGAGGAAGGATTAATTGTCCCGGCAAAAGCTGTGTTGCCTCAAGCCGATGGCAGTTCGATTGTTTATCGCTTGACTGAAAATGACATTGTACAAGCACAGCCTGTTCAGGTTGGTCAAATCATTGACTCTGCGGGTAATGACTTAGCCAAAGCAACTATAGAAATTCGGTCGGGTTTAGATGTGGGCGACATCATTGTAGTAGATGGTGCCGCTTTCTTGAAAAGTGGCGAGCGCGTCAAAGTAGTTGCTAATTGATAATCAATAATTGACAAGTTATTAATTATCAATTAATGCCAACCAACAACTAACCACCAACAATCAACAAATAATAAATGTCATTTAATATTTCTGCTTGGTCGATTAAAAAACCTGTTCCGGTCTTGGTCATGTTTATGATCTTGACCGTTGTTGGCTTAATGTCCTTTGGTCAATTAGGCATTGATGATACTCCCAATATTGATATCCCGGTAGTCAGGGTCACTGTGACTCAACCGGGCGCAGGTCCAGTGGAGTTGGAGTCCCAAGTCACGAAAAAAGTTGAAGACGCGGTAGCGGGTCTGGGCAATATTGACCAACTGCGATCCACTGTCACCGATGGGGTTTCTACCACGGTAATTAACTTTATCTTGGGGACGGATACCGATCGCGCCACCAATGATGTCCGCAATGCGGTGTCTCAAATTCGCCAAGAGTTGCCCCAAGACGTGAACGACCCGATTGTGCAGCGGTTGGAATTTGCCGGTGGGCCAATTATGACTTACGCGGTAGTGTCGGAACAGCGATCGGTGGAAGAACTCAGCGATTTAACTGATCGCACCATCGCCCGCGCCCTATTACAAGTACCCGGTGTAGCCCAAGTCAATCGTTTAGGTGGAGTTGACCGAGAAATTCGGGTGAATTTAAATCCCAAACGGTTGCAAGCCTTGGGCATCACTGCCACCGATGTAAATAATCAAATTCGGGCATTTAACATTAACCTACCTGGTGGGCGATCGGACAGTGCCGGGGTCGAACGCAATATCCGCACCCTGGGGTCTGCCCCCACCGTAGACACCCTGAAAAGCTACGGTATTGTCTTACCCAGTGGAGAATCAGTTCCCTTGGCAAGTTTAGCGGAAGTCGAAGATGGAGTAGCGGAAATTCGCCAATCCGCTCGCTACAATGGTCAACCCGTAGTCACCTTCTCCGTATTGCGGAGTAGTGGCAGCACCTTAGTCAAGGTGGAAGAAGGGGTGCGAAAAGCCGTAGCGGAATTAGAAAAGACCCTGCCGGAAGATATTAATTTAGAGTTAATTTTCACCCGTGCCAACTCCATTCGCGAGTCCTATCAAGCTTCAATTGATTCTTTGATTCTGGGATGTGTATTAACCACTTTAACCGTAGGTATATTTTTACGGGATTGGCGAGCCACGTTAATTACCGGCGCTGCCTTGCCCTTGTCGATTATTCCCACCTTTGCGGTAATGCAAGCCCTCAACTATACCCTCAACGGTATGACCTTACTGGCGCTATCTTTAGCCGTGGGTAACTTGGTGGATGATGCCATTTGTATGATTGAAAATATCGATACTCACCTGAATATGGGCAAACGTCCGTTTCAGGCAGCCCTGGATGCCGCATTGGAAATCGGGTTAGCGGTGGTGGCGACTACGGCGACCATTGTGGCGGTATTTTTGCCCGTGGCATTTATGGGTGGAGTTCCCGGTCAATTTTTCCAACCCTTTGGGGTGACGGTTTCGGTTTCTACTATGTTTTCCACCCTGGTCGCTACCACCATGACCCCTATGCTGAGTGCCTATTTGCTGAAGAGTAAACCCCGCGTAAGGGCTCCGGAGGGGAGGGGCAGAGGAGATAAGGAGAAAAATATCTCCCCCCCTGCTCCCCTGCTCCTCCGCAAGCTTGGGGTTATTAAAATTCAGCCCTATCGATTTCTCCTCAGTTGGGCTTTGAAGCATCGGATTACGACTTTGTTAGTTGCCATAGCCTTTTTTATCGGCAGTTTGCAGTTAGTCCCGTATATTCCCAAAGGTCTGTTTGATAACGGGGATATTGCTTTTAGTGTGGTTAATATTGAACTGCCCCCAGGGGCGACGTTGCAGGATACGGAGACGGTGGCGCAACGGACTAGAGAGTTGTTGCAACAACATCCAGCGGTCAAGAGTGTCCTGGAAACCGTCGGCAGTGGTGGCAATTCGAGCAGCGTCAATCAGGGTGTCCTCTATGTGAATTTAGTCCCTAAGAACCAGCGAACCATGTCTCAGAAAGAATTTGAGCAGGAGATGCGATCGCAATTCACCCAAATTCCCGGCGCCCGAATTAGTTTTGAGTCCACTGGTGGGGCGGGTGGCCAAAGCAAGGATTTATCCATTGTCCTCAAGAGTAATAATCCCCAAGAACTAAAGATGGCGGCGGATGCGTTGGAAAGCCAAATGCGGCAAATCCCCGGATTAGTAGAGGTTTCCTCTTCGGCTTCTTTGGTGAAACCAGAAATTCTGATTAAACCCGACCCCAAACGCGCCGCTGATTTGGGGGTTTCCGTACAGGCGATCGCCCGGACTGCCTCCCTCGCTACCATTGGCGACATTGAGTCCAACCTAGCCAAATTTGATTTGAGCGATCGGCAAATACCCATCCGGGTGCAGTTAGCCCAGGAATACCGGGACAACTTGCAACTGCTGAGAAATCTGCAAATTCCCAGTCAAAGAGGAACTTTAGTTCCCTTATCTGCGGTAGCGGATATTACCCTCGGCAGTGGTCCGGCGCAAATTGAGCGCTTTGACCGAGCACGCCAAGTCACCCTGTCGGCCAACTTACAAGGGTTATCTTTAGGACAAGCCCTGGCAGCAGTTCGCGCCTTGCCCGCTATGAATCCCTTGCCCCCCAGCGTAGAGGAACAACCTTCGGGAAATGCCGAAATTATGCAAGATATTTTCGGTCGTTTCTTAGGCGCACTTTCCCTGGCGGTACTTTGTATCTATGCTATTTTAGTTCTACTTTACAACAATTTCTTCCATCCTTTCACTATTTTGGTGGCCTTGCCACTATCAATTGGTGGAGCATTGTTGGCATTATTAATTACCCAAAAAGAATTAGGCTTATTTGCCTTAATTGGGATTGTTTTGTTGATGGGATTGGTGACAAAAAATGCTATTTTATTAGTGGATTGTAGTTTGGCCAACCAACAACAAGGATTAAAACAGTTTAAAGCGGTGTTAGAAGCGGGGGTTTCTCGCTTACGACCGATTTTTATGACCACTATTTCTACTATTGCGGGAATGATGCCTATTGCCTTAGAACTTGGCGCGGGGGGTGAGGTGCGTTCCCCAATGGCGATCGCTGTCATTGGTGGTTTTTCCACTTCCACTATGTTGACTTTGGTGGTCGTCCCGGTTTTATTCACTTATATTGATAGTTTTCAGCGGTGGTTTTTTGGTCTATTTACTGGTAAAAGTCGGCGGCGTCGCTTAAAATCTGTAGCGAAAGCTAGGAAAAAACAAGCTAAACAGAATGCTTAAGTAGGGGGCGGGTTCATGCCCGCTTTTACCCAGTTGTAGTTGTAGTTGTAGGTTGGGTTTCGTTTCGCTCTACCCAACCTCCTCTCCTTTGTGTCCTTCGTGTCTTTGTGGTGAATCGTTCATTATTGAAGCAATAATTTATAGTTTAAAATGCTCTTATGGTCATTCATTGTTTCCATAGGACTAAAATTACCCCATTGACAATCAGACTCAAGCCGAAAATACGAGTGAGGGGAATGGTTTCTTTGAAGATAAAATAACCCAGTACCACGGCAAAAACATAGCTGAGGGCAGTAGATGGGCCAACAATACTCAGTTTGACACGGGTAAGCACTAAAATATAGGCGATCGCGCCCAAGCCATAGCAAGTTAATCCCACCATTAACTCTGGAATTGTCACGATATTTAATACATGAGTAAATAAATTACTCAGATTAACTTTTCCCAGTTTCAAAGCCCCAGACTTTAAAAAAAACTGTCCAGCTACGTTAGCAATAATAGACATTAATAATAGACAAAATTCGGCCAATTTCATGGTAATAAATATCTCCTTGGTTCGGTTTTTTGTGATAGCATTAAGCCCATGATTAATGCTTTGGTAAAGCATAGGCCAGATAGACCATCCTTTTAAATTCCCTCCGACCGCGAGCAACTGAATCCAAAATTAACCCACAAGTTAAGCTTAAAAAAGCTAACAACATAATCGAAGCGGCTAAAATTGCCGTGGGAAATCTGGGTACTAATCCGGTTTCTAGAAAAGTGGCAATGACCGGAAAACCTAGTATTAAGGAAATGATGGCTAAAGCGATCGCAATTATCCCAAAAAACAAGAAAGGCTGAATTTCTTTAAACAGCAATAAAGCCGTTCCCAGCACTCTAAATCCATCGGTAAATGTTCTGAGTTTGCTACTCGAATTGGGATGTCTTTCTGTGTAAATTGTGGGTTCTTCCCCAAAGGGAATCCTTAATTCTAAAGCATGAATGGTTAACTCGGTTTCTGTTTCAAATCCACTGGATAAGGCGGGAAAAGATTTCACGAATCGATGGGAAAATACGCGATAACCGGACAGCATATCTTGTAGTTTGGCGCCGAAGAGAAATTGCACGCAGCCGGTTAAAAATAAGTTGCCCGCCCGATGACCAGGACGAAAGGAAATAAAGTCACCATTGGGCGATCGTCTGATGCCCACTACCATATCTAATCTTTCATCTAGTAAACGTTGAATCATGCGAGAAACTGCGGCGACTTCATAAGTATTATCCCCATCAGCCATGATGTAAATATCCGCTTCAATATCCGCAAACATTCGCCGAATTACATTGCCTTTTCCCTTTTGGGGTTCAAAGCGAACGATCGCCCCCGCTGCTGCTGCTTGGGTGGCTGTATCATCCGTGGAACGGTTATCGTAAACATAAATTTTGGCTTCGGGAAGGACTGCCCGAAAGTCATTGACTACTTGGGCAATGGTTAACCCTTCGTTATGGCAGGGAAGCAAAACCGCAATTTCTTGTTGCTTGATTAGACCAAAAGCAGAGGAGTCACGCTCCGCGGTCATTTTCTCGGTCATTCTCTCGGTCATTTTTTCGGTGATTAATTTTCTGTTACATTACTTAAGAAAAGTTATTACAATATACCAAGGGCAAAGCACTCGCGTAACAATCTGGGCGATTCTCCCTAAGTTACCGCGAATGCTTTCATCCCTTACGGTGGGCTTTTGCCGCAAAGCGGATGCTTTACGGGAATCGCCGTTCGCCGAAAAATCACAACTATAAGGGCACAACCATAGGGGGGATGTTTTGAAGGTTTTTAGTCAGTTGGAACCGCGCTTACGCCGCAGCTTGTTAATCTTGTTTGTCGCGGGCCTATTATTTTGGTCAAGTATTGCTGCTTTACTGCCCACGTTGCCTTTGTATATTCAATTCGTAGGCGGCAACAGCCAGCAAATCGGCGTGGTCATGGGTTCCTTTGCCATTGGACTGCTGCTGTTTCGACCGATGTTAGGGCGTATGGCAGACGATCGCAGTCGCAAGTTGGTCTTATTAATTGGCGTTGCGGTGGTAGCGATCGCTCCCTTGGGCTATCTATTTATTACATCTATTCCCCTATTAATGGTTTTGCGGGCATTTCATGGCATCAGTGTCGCCGCTTTTACTACTGGGTTTAGTACCTTAGTTGCCGACCTCTCACCGCCCAACCAACGGGGTGAATTAATTGGCTATATGAGTCTAGTCAATCCTATCGGCATCGGCATTGGACCTGTCCTGGGCGGTTTTATCCAAGCCAGTTATGGCTACCCGCCATTATTTATCACCTCGTTTGCCCTAGGAATCGTGGGGTTATTTTGTGCCAACCAAATCACCGAAGCCAAAGGGGAAGCAGAGAAGCAGGGGAGCAGAGGAGCTTTTGGAGAAAAGAGGAAAGAGGAAAGAGGAAAGAGGAAAGATCCTCTCTCTGCTCTTTTCTCTCTTCTCTTTTCTCTCTTCGCGGGGAGGCAGTCGCAGCCATCGTTTTGGGGTCTATTGTTGACCGACCGACTCCGCATCCCGTTTGTAATCATGTTAATGATTGGCCTCGTCTTTGGAATTATCAGTACCTTTATCCCATTGTTCATCCAAGAGAGCAAAATTGACTTAAATCCGGGATTATTTTATAGCGCCGCTGCGGTTTCCAGTTTTAGCCTGCGGTTGGTTACGGGTCGCGCTTCCGATCGCTACGGTCGAGGGCTGTTTATTACTGCCAGCTTAGTCTGCTATATGGTGGCGATGATCGTACTCGGTTTCGCCCATTCACCGCATAGCGTTTTGGCAGCAGCGGCGATTGAAGGGGCTGGGGCAGGGACTTTAATTCCGATGATGGTAGCACTGATGACTGATCGCTCTTTGGCCAAAGAAAGGGGTCAAGTGTTTTCTCTTTGTATTGGTGGATTTGATATTGGCATTGCCTTGGCTGGGCCAATTTTGGGCTTTTTTGCCGATTTACTAGGGTATCGGGCTTTATTTGCGATCGCTGCTGGTCTAGCGGTGGCAGCATTAATCGTTTTCCTCACCCTATCCAGTAAAGACTTGCGGCATTCGGTGAAATTCGCCCTGGGTCGAGAAAGGGATCTCTATGCTCTCAGCGAATAAGCCTCGCCATCTTCACAACCAAGCCTACAACCAAGCCTACAACCAAGCCTACAACCAAGCTCACAACCAAGCTCACAACCAACCTGACAATAAAAAAGCCAAAACATTGTATAATGCTTTGGCTTTTACAATCATTAGATTAACTGGACGGGCTAGGAGGGATTCGAACCCCCGACACCGTGGTCCGTAGCCACGTGCTCTAGTCCACTGAGCTACAAGCCCTTAACCGAAAATTATATTAACATAAATCAGAGAAATGTCAAACAATTCCGAAAACTTTTTTTTTAACGACCGGGCTGAGAACGCTGTCACCTCTGCTGGGACAAGGGATTGGTCTGATTCCCTGATACTGAATATTCCCCCCAACCTCGACCAAAATACTGCCCAACTGACCCATCTCGATGCCAGTGGCGCCGCCAAAATGGTTGATGTGTCCGGGAAAGCCCCCACAGAACGAGAGGCGATCGCGGCTGGACAAGTGCGGATGTTGCCATCGACCTTTGCGGCTATTGAAGCAGGAAACGCCCCAAAAGGGGATGTTTTGGGCACGGCAAAGTTAGCCGGAATTATGGCGGCTAAACAAACCGCTAATTTAATCCCTCTTTGTCATCCCTTACCCTTAAAAAAAATAGAGGTGCAGATTAATCCTGACCCCGACCTTCCTGGCTATCAAATTCGCGCTACGGTGAAAACTAAAGCGGAAACCGGCGTAGAAATGGAAGCTCTCACCAGTGTTACGGTGGCGGCGCTGACCCTGTATGATATGGCCAAAGCCTTGGATAAATCAATGCAAATTGAAGCAATTCGCCTCCTGAGTAAAAGCGGAGGCAAATCTGGGAATTATCAGCGGATGCCAGAGCAAGAATTTAATCCAAGATTTGCTTAACATCTTAGGACAATAAGGTACAATACCCCAAAAGATTCGGAACTCAATAATGAATATACGGTCAAACCCCAGACCATGCCAAATTTTTCTGACGACATAGTAAGAAAGTCGGATTCATGGTAAAATCAA
>FWWL01006026.1_pt1 | contig 18034 bp, 13 predicted proteins | sample 2228331 | NCBI WGS metagenome assembly FWWL01 (sample SAMEA103939775, study PRJEB20133) | metagenome
CCAGAACGCCATGGGAGAAGGTGCTGGAGTGGTACCAAAAGCAGCCAGACATCTTCAAGCACAAACCAAACAATCGTCCGAGACCTGACAACGGCCACGGTTCCGCATAATTGTACCCACATTTGTACCCACAAAAAGTGCTGGCTGTACCCGATAATCACCAGACGCTACTGGACGCCGGTGGAAAGAAACAGGTTGATATTTCAACAAAAAAGCCCGCGCTTTGGATCTTCACGGGCTTGTCTGGAGGTTTTACTGGCGGAGACGGAGGGATTCGAACCCTCGATACCGGGTTTAGCCCGGTATGCTCCCTTAGCAGGGGAGTGCCTTCGACCTCTCGGCCACGTCTCCGAAAGAGTCGTCATTTTACCCGTCAGCTGGCGTGTCGTCAATGCCGCTGGGCGTTTTCCCCTGCGCCGGCAACGGCGCGAGCGGCGGTACGACGTCGCCACACTGGGCCCGGTGACGCAGCGCTTGATCCATCAGCACCAGCGCAAGCATCGCTTCGGCGATCGGCGTTGCGCGCAAGGCCACACAGGGGTCGTGGCGCCCGGTGGTGATGACCTCGGTCGGTTCGCCCGTCAGAGTGATCGAACGCTTGGGGAGGCGGATGCTGGAGGTGGGTTTGATCGCCAGATGCACGACGATGTCTTGCCCCGTGCTGATGCCGCCGAGGATCCCGCCCGCGTGGTTGGACAGGAACCCCTCAGGGGTCATCTCATCGCCGTGTTCGCTGCCGTGTTGGGAAACGACCGCAAAGCCATCGCCGATCTCGACTCCTTTGACGGCGTTGATGCCCATCATCGCGTAGGCGATTTCCGCATCGAGCTTGCCAAATACCGGTTCGCCCCAACCCACCGGCACGTGGGTGGCCACTACCGTGACCTTGCCGCCCACCGAGTCCCCAAGGCGCCGTAGCGTGTCCAAGTATTCCTCAAGCTGCGGCACGATCTCCGGATCCGGGGCGAAAAAGGGGTTTTGTTCGACCGCTTCCCAGGAGCGAAACGGGATTTCGATCGGTCCCAATTGCGACAGATAGCCGCGAATGACGATGCCATAGCGCTCGCGCAGCCATTTTTTGGCAATGGCGCCAGCGGCAACGCGTGCGACCGTTTCGCGCGCCGAAGACCGTCCGCCGCCGCGGTAGTCGCGCAGGCCGTATTTCATCAGGTAGGTATAGTCGGCGTGACCCGGCCGAAACGTTGCGGCGATGTTGCGGTAGTCCTGACTGCGCTGGTCTTCGTTGCGGATGAGCAGCGCGATCGGGGTGCCAGTGGTACGGCCTTCAAAAACACCGGAGAGGATTTCCACGCGGTCGGGCTCACGCCGTTGGGTGACGAAGCGACTCGTTCCCGGCCGACGCCGGTCGAGTTCGGGTTGAATGTCGGCTTCCGAAAGCGCTAGCCCCGGTGGGCAGCCATCGACGATGCAGCCTAATGCCGGGCCGTGCGATTCGCCAAATGTGGTGACGCGAAAGAGATGACCGAAGGTGTTTCCTGACACGATCGCGATCCTGATTTTCCATACCAACGCAAGTGTATCGCGACTTACCTTTTGGCAACAACTGCACTCAACGCCAGTCTGTAGTCCTGTAGATCAGGCCGAGCATCACTGCCCCAACGATGTTTTCAAGCATCGCCGGGATGAGGTTGGCGCTGCACCGGGCAAGGCCATAGGAAACGCCGTTTAGCATGGTTCGTCTGGCTGGCGTTGGGCTACACGGGTTCCACTCGCACGGCGCTGATTTTATAGGCCGGGATTTTGGAAATGGGATCGAGCGTGGCGTGGGTCAGTTCGTTCGCGTTGGCCTCGGGAAAGTGGAAATGGGCAAACACGATCCCGGGTGGCACCCGCTCGGTCACCCACACCGGCGCAACGATCTCCCCGCGCCGCGATACCACCCGCACGCGCCGATGGCCGTTGAGTCGAAGCGCCTCCGCGTCTTGGGGGTTCAGTTCGATGCGCGGCTCGCCATAGACCTGCATCAGCGAGGCGACGCGCCGGGTCATTTCGGCACCGTGCCAGTGATAGAGTACCCGACCGGTGGTGAGCAGATAGGGATAATCGCGATCGGGCAGTTCGGCCTCGGGCAGATGCTCTACCGGCACGAAACGCGCTTTGCCGATGGGGAAACGTTCGGTATGCAGCACCGGCGTGCCGGGATGATCTAGCGACGGCACCGGCCATTGCAGCCGCTCGCCCGCTTCCAGTCGCGCGTACGTCACGCCGGCGTAGAGGGGAGTCAGCGCGCGGATCTCCTCGATGATCGCTGACGTATCGGTGTAGTTCCACTCGCGATACGGGGCTGGGGCGATTTCGCGGCCCAATTCGCTGGCCAGCAGCCGCTGGGCTAGCGCCGTGAGGATCTGCCAGTCGGGCTTGGCTTCGCCCAACGGCGCAATGGCTTGCCGCACGCGTTGTACCCGCCGTTCGGTGTTGGTGACGGTGCCGCTTTTTTCTGCCACGCTCACCCCGGGAAGGAGAACGTCGGCATAGTGCGAAGTTTCGGTGGGAAAGATTTCCTGCAGCACCACGAACTCGGCTTTGGCCAGGCATTGGCGCACATGCCGCACGTCGGGGTCGGACATGACCGGGTTCTCGCCCATGATGTACAAGGCCTTCATCCGCCCCTGCCCCAGCGCCGGGATCATTTCGGTGACCGTCATGCCCACTTTCGGCTCTGGGACGCGCCCCCAGGCGGCTTGAAACTTCGCATGCACGGCCCCATCAGTGACCGGCTGATAGCCGGGGTAGACGTTCGGCAGCGCCCCCATGTCGCAGGCGCCCTGCACGTTGTTTTGTCCGCGCAGCGGGTTGGCACCTCCACCCGCTACCCCAATGTTACCCCGCATGAGCTGCAGGTTAGACAGCGCATAGACGTTCGCTACACCCATCGTGTGCTGGGTGATGCCCATGCCCCAGATCGCCGCGCCGGGTTTGAGCGTACCCAACCATTTCGCAGCGCGATGTAGGTCGCGTTCTGGCACACCGGTGATGGCACTGACGCGCTCGGGCGTGTAAGCGCGCAGCGTTGGTTCGAGCGCTTCGAACCCTTCGGTGCGCGCGGCGATGTACGCGCGGTCTTCCCAGCCGTTGGTCAGGATGAGGTGCATCAGGCCGTTGAGCAGCGCAATGTCGGTACCGGGGCGATGGCGCAGGTGCAACGCCGCGAAATCCACGAGATCGATGCGACGCGGGTCGGCAACAATGAGTTTGAGGCCGCGGCGCAGCACCGCCTGGCGCAAGCGGGTGGCAAAAACCGGGTGCTGTTCCGTTGTGTTGGAGCCAATGACTAAGGCCACCGCCGCTTGCTCGGCGATGTCGTCCATCGAGTTGGACATTGCTGCCGAACCCAAGGTGTAGGACAGCGCGGCCGTGGAACTGGAATGGCACAATCGGGCGCAGTGGTCGATGTGATGGACGCCGAAAACTTGCCGCGCCAGTTTGTTCATCAGGTAGTTTTCTTCATTGAGGCACTTGGCGGAGGAAAGAAAACCGATGGTATCGGCGCCGTGCACCCGACGAATGGCAAGAAGTTTGTCGGCGACGATCGTCAGTGCGGTTTCCCAGTCGGTTTCCACCCATTCCCAAGCCCGACCTTCCAGAGCCTTGCCGTCGCTTTCGAGCAGATAGCGCCGTACCCGGGGGCGCAACACTCGATCGGAGTGATGGATGTAGTCGTGCCCGTAACGACCTTTGACACACAGGTGATTGCCGTTGACCGGGGCGTCGGACCGTGAAGTGACACGGATGATGCGCTCGTCTTTGACGTTAAATTCGAGGGTACAACCCACACCGCAATAGGAACAGATGCTCGCCACCAGGCGATCCGGTCGCCCCGCGCCGAGCGAGGGTTTGTTGTCCAATGCACCGGTGGGGCAATGTGCGACACAGGCACCGCACGATTCACAGCGCGCGCTCAAAAGATCCGTATCCAGTCCGGCAATGGGATGCACCGCTTTGCCTTTGCCTTTCATTCCCCAGACGAAACGGCCTTGAATCTCGGCACAAGCGCGTACGCAGCGCCAACAGCGGATGCATTTGTTGAGGTCGACCCACACGAAGGGGTTGGGGTCGCTGTCGATGGGGTAAAACGGTGTGGGGTGCATCTCTCTCCGTGGGTCGAGCCCATAGGCGCCCGCCCAGCGGATCAGTTCGTTGTCTTCTTTACGCCCGTCGGCATAGCCGGCGTCGTGAAAATGCCGCAACAAAGCGCGCAGCACAAAGCGCCGTTCCTGCCTTAGCGCCGGGGTGTCGGTGCGCACCACCATGCCGTCGGCGACAGGAAAGGTGCAGGCAGCGACCGGCTGGTTTCGCCCCTCGACTTCGACGAGGCACAAGCGGCAACCGCCAAAGGGCTTGAGTTCGGGGTCGGCACACAGGGTGGGAATGACGATGCCGTGCGCCCGCGCCACTTCCAGGATGGTGGCTTGGCCCGAGGTTTCGATCGTGCAATCATCGAGGATGAGGGTCGGCATCGCAGTCTCCCTTCAAGCAAGCTCACTGGCTACGTCATCCGCAGTATCCCTGCGCCGGATGACGGTTCCTGTGCCCGATTTCGCTGGCTGCAACCCAGCAGGCACAGAAGCGCTTTACCCGCCGCCAGAGTGCTCTGTGGCAGCGACCAGCCGCGCCACCCGGCTTTGCCACCGTTTGCGCCAGCGAACCCGTACGCGCGGCAACAATCCCATGATAGCAGCCTCAAGCGAACACGGCATCACCACCCGATCCGGCGCGATGAGGCCTGCCTCTGCCGGCGCCACGACGATGGCTTTGCCGGCAAGCAGCGTTTGCGTTTCTTCGCTCAGGCAGCATCCCGATTCGGCAGTGTCTTCGGCTGGTACGTAAAGCGCACAGTCACAGGCGGCAAGCAGCGCGCGCGCCAACGGCGAAGGCGCGGGGCCGCACCAAGACGCCGGAATGACGAGCGGGTGCTCCCCTACCCCGTCCGGCGCGGCACGATCGTGCAACACGGGGATGCCGGCTTGTTCGGCCAGCGCCAGCACCAGGCGCGCCAGTTCGCGCGTCGGGATCGTCGGCAAACACAGCAGGGGTGCCTCCGCGGCATTCAACCGCACCGCCGCCTCGCTCAAAAAGGGCTGCAGGATCTCGTTCATGGACGTTTTCCAAACAAAAACCCCTCCGTTGTCGGAGGGGTTTGGCGTTGCGTCAAACGTGGGTGCGCGCAGCTATCCCCTCCGACGTCGTCGGCACGCGACTACTACAACGAAGGGTTTGCGGCACTGCATCATGACGACAATTATATGCCGTCATCTTGTGGCGTCAATCCCTTTTGCGGCGCTGCCAAGGTCGGTGTTTGGCCGGGGCTTCTTCGTGCGCCAAGTGCATCGAACGCAGCATGTGGCCGACGCGTGCCATCAGGCTGCGTGGGCCTTGTGCCGGCAATCCAGTCAGTAGCGCCAGCGCGCTGTCGATGTCTTGCACCGCCCAGACGTGGAATTGGCCTGCCGCGACCGCTTCGACCAGCTTGGGCGCGAGCATCAAATGACGACGATTGGCGGTGGGAATGATCACCCCCTGCCGCCCCGTCAAGCCACGCGCGGCACAAACCTCGAACCAGGATTCGATTTTTTCGTTGATCGCGCCCACCGCCTGGGTTTCGCCGAACTGATTGATCGAACCGGTCACGGCGATGGCTTGCGCAAGCGGCACCCGGGCGATGGCCGAAAGGAGCGCGCACGCTTCGGCGAGCGACGCCGAATCGCCCTCCACCGGTACGTACGATTGCTCGATGACCAGGTTTGCGGATAGCGCCAAGGGCAACCGCCAGCCAAAGCGTCCCGCCAAAAACGCCGACAGGATCAACACGCCTTTGCTGTGAATCGGTCCGCCGAGTTCGGTTTCGCGCTCGATGTCGAGCACCTCTCCCTCCCCGCCCAGGCGCACCGTGGCGGTCAAACGCACGGGATGACCGTAGGCAAGCTGACCGACCTCTACCACCACCAGACCATTGACCTGGCCGATGCGCGCGCCTTCGGTGCTGATCGCAAGCTCCCCTTCGGCAATCGCCCGATAGACCGATTCGATGTATGCGGCGGTGCGCTGTTGGCGCGCGGCAAGCGCAGCGCTAAGGTGCTCGGCGTCGATGGACTCAGCGCCGGCCTGACGTGCCAGCGCCTCGGCCTGAGCCATGAGATCGGTCAGCGGCCGCACGATCAAGGACAATCGCTCAGCGTGTTCTGCGGCTCGGGCGCTTTCTTCCATAAGCAGCGCCAGCGCCGCAGGCGAGGCGGGCAAGAAGCCGCGCTCACGCCCCAACTGCGCGACGAGCGCCGCAAGATGCCGTTCGTTGTCCGCGCTTCTGGGCATCGTGGTGTCAAACTCTGCAACGACGGTGAACGCATCGGCGAAATCCTCGTCGAACGCGCACAGCCATTCGTACTGCGCCATCGTGCCCACCATCACCACCTGCAGCGACACAGGCAGCGGGTCGGGCTTGAGGCTACTGGGCGCACCCCAGGGTTGCATCTCGGGCGGCGGGCTCCAATCCAGTCGTTGTGCTTGCAGCACGGGTTTGAGCGCTTCCCAGGTGTCGGGCTGCGCCAACACCGCCTCGGCGTCCAGGATCAGAAAGCCACCGTTGGCGTGCGCGATGGCGCCAGCGCGCATCAACCCGACGCGCATCACCCGTTCGCCGTCGATGACCTCGCTTTCGATCCAGCCGCGCAGCGAAGCAAACGATGGCGCGCGCTCATGAACCACCGGCGCACCAGCCGCCGGGTCATGACTGACCAGCAGGTGCGCTTCGTAGTAGGACATCGCCTCGGCATCCAAGGTGATTTCCAGGGTATTGCTGGAGGCCTCGAACGCACGCGATAGCCATTCCTGCGCACCGTCAAGCCAATCGTCGCGTAAAGCGTCCAGATGTGCGCGCACCGCCTCAAAGGCGGAAAACGCTTGCCTGAGCGGATCGAGGGCGGCCGCCACCACCGGTTCCAGCGCCGCGCGCTCAATCTCATGCAGTGCTTCGTCTAGGCTCGCCGCGGCCTGTGCGGGGGAAAAACCCGGGTTCTCGCTCCAGCGCTGGCGATGCGCTTCCCACACCTCGAGAATACGCGCTTTGAACGCATCACTGGTGAGTGCCTCGTTGGCCAGTTGCGCGAACCGTTCGATGGCGCGTTTGAGCGCTGGCACGAACCGCTTGCCTTCCCCAGCGGGAAGCAACAGCAGTTTGGGAGCGTTCGGTTCATCGAAGCGATTGACGTAAATCACATCACTCGGGGCCGGCCGACACTGCGCGTGCCAAGACAGCAAGCGCTGGGTGACGGCGTGTCGCCCACAGCCTTGGGCACCGGCCACAAACACATGGCCGCGGTTGGGTCCCAGCGCCAAAGCCAACTGCAGCGCTGCCAGGGCCCGCGCCTGCCCAGGGGCCCAGGCACTAGGGTCATCGGACGGAAGCGACGGCAGTTCGATCAAGTCAGCCGCAGCCGTACGGCGGCGCAGTTGTGCAGCAGAAAGTCTGGTGGTCGCAAGCCCGTTTGTCGCTTCAGCCAGGGGGCGGATGACCGGGCAAACCGCGGCGAGGTTTTCCGAGCAGAGAATGCATTCCGAGGTCATGCCGACGGGATGGCGATCGGGTCCGGAAGAAGCATCGACTTTACCCCCTGAAGAACCATCGCGGAAACTTGCCAACGCCTTCATATTCAAGCAATTGTCCTAGAAAAACCGCAAGGATACCTTCGTTTCGTCTGGGTTGGAATTTCCCTACTGGTGCCGTCATTGCCGAGCCTTCTTGGCTATGCCAAAATGCCGCAAAACAGAAGGTGACCTCCCGACCATGGCCGAAGCCATTCGTTTTGTTCCCCTCACTGCGCTACGCCAGGCGGCGCAGACGCCTTTTCATGCCGGACCGCTGCCCGAGCGCGCCGAGGATAGCTTGGCGCGGCCGCTTTATGACGTGCGCATTTCGGTGACCGATCGCTGTAATTTTCGCTGCGTCTATTGCATGCCGCGGGAACAATACGAGGGACACCGCTTTTTGCCGCGGCGGGAGCTTTTAACGTTCGAGGAAATCGAGCGGGTTGCCCAGCTTTTGGTGCGTCTGGGGGTGCGCAAGATACGCATCACCGGCGGCGAGCCGTTGTTGCGGCACGATCTGCCGGAGTTGATTGCGCGCCTGGCGCAGTTGCCGGTGGAGCTGACGCTCACCACCAACGGCGTGCTGCTGCCCAAATACGCCGCAGCACTGAAAGCGGCCGGGTTGCACCGGGTGACGGTAAGCCTGGATGCGCTCGATGAGGCAGTGTTTCGCCGCATCGCCGATGTGCCGGCGACGGTGCAGCAAGTGCTGGCGGGGATCGACGCGGCGGCCAACGCCGGATTGGCGCCGGTGAAGGTGAATATGGTGGTGCGTCGCGGCATGAACGATGATCAGATCGAAGCGATGGCAGCGCATTTCCGAGGGACCGGCCATATTTTACGCTTCATCGAGTTCATGGACGTGGGCACCACCAACGGTTGGCGCATGCTCGACGTCGTTCCGGCCAAAGAGATCTTGCAGCGTCTCGCTTTACGCTGGCCGCTCGAACCGGTGGAACCGGCTTACTTCGGCGAAGTGGCCGAACGCTGGCGCTACCGGGATGGCGCTGGGGAAATCGGCGTGATCGCTTCGGTCACACAACCGTTTTGCCGCAGTTGCACGCGATTGCGGCTTTCCACCGACGGCAAGCTTTTTACCTGCCTCTTTGCCGCGGAAGGATTCGACATTCGCGCTTTGCTCAGGGGCGGTGCGGAGGACGAGACGCTGCTGCGTACCATCGTCGGTGTCTGGCAACAGCGCCGCGACCGCTACTCCGAGATCCGCACCGAAGAAACCGCAAAACAGCGCAAGGCCGAGATGTCATATCTGGGGGGGTGAAACGCCCACCCCGCATCAAGGGGCAAGACCTTAGCTCGCTCAAGGCGAATCCCGGTTCGTTGCGAATTGCTCCGGTCGTCTCTGAGTGACCCGAATCGCAACTGGGTGGGCGAATCGCCCCTGTCATGCTCAAATGTTCCGAATCGCACTTGGGTGCGTGAATCACCCCAACCGCTCGACGCGCAGCCGTACCACCGGTGCCACCACGTGCGGCAGCGCTTCGATCCTTCGCACCGCCGCCACGACAGCCGCTTCGCGGGTTTCGTGCGTGAGCAGCACCAGCTCGGCGCGCTCCTGCTGCGGCGCTTTCTGGATCAGCGCTTCGATCGACACGCCCTCATCGGCCAGCGCGCGGGTGACTTCGGCCAGTACCCCCGGTTGGTCGGCCACCGTCATCCTGAGATAGTGCCCACAGACGCATTCCTCGATCGGCAGCGCTGCAAGCGGCTGCACTTGATCCGGCTGGAACGCCAGATGCGGCACGCGATGCTCGGGGTCGGCGGTGTGCAGACGGGTGACATCCACCAGATCGGCGATCACCGCGCTCGCCGTCGGCTCGGAACCAGCACCGGCGCCGTAATACAGGGTTTGCCCTACCGCGTCGCCTTTGACCAGCACGGCGTTCATCGCTCCAGAGACACTGGCCAGCAGATGCGTTTGCGGAATCAACGTGGGATGTACGCGCAGCTCGAACCCGCTTTCACGCCGTTTGGCGACCCCCAGCAATTTGATGCGATAGCCGAACTCTTCGGCATAGGCGACATCCCGCGCGTCGATCGCGCGGATGCCTTCGATGTGCGCGCGCGCAAACTGGATGGGCACGCCGAAAGCCAAGGAGGCCAGCAGCGTGACCTTGTGGCCGGCGTCGATGCCGTCGACGTCAAACGTTGGGTCGGCTTCGGCATAACCCAGCGCCTGCGCTTCCGCGAGCGCTTCGGCAAAGGAAATGCCGCGCACGTCCATTTGCGTCAAAATATAGTTGGTCGTGCCGTTGATGATGCCGGCAAGCCACTCGATGCGGTTCGCAGCCAGCCCCTCGCGCAACGCTTTGATGATCGGAATGCCTCCAGCGACCGCGGCTTCGAACGCCACCATCACGCCTTTGGTTTGCGCCGCGGCAAAGATCTCCTCCCCGTGCAGTGCCAGGAGCGCCTTGTTGGCAGTGACTACGTGCTTACCGGCGGCGATCGCCTCCAGCACCACGGTTTTCGCGACCGTGGTGCCGCCAATGAGTTCGACGACGATTTCCACCGCCGGGTCATGCACCACCGCCATCGCGTCGTCGCTGATGCGCGCTGCCGATCCGACGATCTCACGCACGCGTGGTAGGTTACGGTCCGCAACGGCGACGATTTCGATGGCTCGGCCCGCTCGGCGCGCAATCTCGTCGCGGTTACGCGCCAGTACGCGCCAAACGCCACTGCCTACCGTTCCCAAACCCACCAGACCCACTTGCATTGGCTTCATAAACGCTCCTCACGTCGTGTCACGATTCAACATCCCACCGCCCCGCCACTGCTGCTTTGCCGGCCTTTTGCGACGGCGGCGTCGTTGGCCAAAGACTGCCTGACTCACTCATGTGCTGCTGATCGCGGGCATCTTAGTCGCCCCGTCAGCAGTAGAGAACACCACCTGATGCCGCCGCCGATAGCGGTCACAGAACCGGGCGATGCGCTCGATCGCCTCTCGGAGCTCGTCCTCGTGCGGCAGGAACACCATGCGGAAGTGATCGGGATGCGGCCAGTTGAACCCCGTACCCTGTACCAGCAGTACGCGCTCTTCTTCCAACAGCTCCAACACGAACTGCTCATCGTTGCTGATGGGATAGACCTTCGGATCGAGCCGCGGGAACATATAAAGTGTGGCTTGCGCTTTGACTACCTCCATGCCCGGGATCTGCGACAGCAGCTCATACGCAAGGTTGCGCTGGCGTGTCAGCCGGCCGTTGGGTGCCACCAGGTCGTTGATGCTTTGGTATCCGCCCAGCGCCGTCTGAATCGCCATTTGGCCGGGCACGTTCGAACACAAGCGCATCGACGCCAAAAGCGTCAGCCCTTCGATGTAATCTTTGGCGTGGCGTTTTTCGCCGGAAATGACCATCCAGCCGGCGCGATAGCCGCAGGAACGATAGTTCTTTGACAAACCATTGAAGGTCAAAAACAGCACGTCATCCGCAAGCGACGCGATCGACGTGTGCGTGCGCCCATCGTAAAGCATTTTGTCGTAGATCTCGTCGGCAAAGACGATGAGCTGATGCTGCCGCGCGATCTCGACGATGCCTTCCAGGACCTCGCGCGGATAGAGCGCGCCGGTGGGGTTGTTCGGGTTGATGACCACGATGCCGCGGGTGCGCGGGGTGATTTTCTTGCGAATGTCATCAAGATCGGGGTACCAGTCGGAGCGCTCGTCGCACAGGTAATGCCGCGCTTTGCCGCCGGAGAGAAACACCGCTGCGGTCCAGAGCGGATAGTCCGGTGCCGGCACCAGGATCTCATCGCCGGGTTCGAGCAGCGCTTGCAGGCTCATCACGATGAGCTCGGACACACCGTTACCGAGATACACATCCTCAACGTCGACGTCCATCACGCCTTTGGTCTGCATGTACTGCATCACCGCTTTGCGCGGTGCAAACAAACCTTTAGAGTCGGTGTAGCCGGCAGCGTCGCGAAGGTTGCGAATCACATCGACGACGATTTCCTCGGGTGGTTCGAATCCAAATGGCGCCAGATTACCGATGTTGAGTTTGATGATGCGATGGCCCTCGGCTTCCATCTCGCGCGCTCGCGCCGGCACCGCACCGCGAATGTCGTAGCATACGTCGTCGAGTTTGGACGATTTCATAATCGGTCGCAGCGGCATTTCGAGCGCATCAGTGCCGGGAACAAGGCTCATCGCAGTTTCCTCTTGGTGTTTTGACGCTAAGTCGGTAATCTTACACCAGACGGAGGTTGGCGATGAAACTGCATTTGGAACTGGCCGCCGATACGTATCTGATCACCGCGCATGGCGACGGTTGGGTCGAGGTGGCGCGGCAGCGGCAAACGCAAAACTTTTGGCTTACTCCCAAGGAAGGCGTGCGCGGCGCGTGGGGGACTGCAGGTTGGGAAGCGCTTTCGAACGAGGACCTGGCGCCGCTTCTTTGCGCCTCGCCAGAGCTGATTCTGCTTGCTTCCGGCCCCCACATGCGCCTGCCGCCCAAAGCGCTACTGCAGGCGCTGGTGGCAAGCGGTGTGGGTTTCGAAATCATGGGGCTGGGTGCCGCGTGCCGGACGTACAATGTGGTAGCCAGCGAAGGCCGCCGCGTGGTCGCCGCGTTCGTGTTGCAGTAAGCAGCGCGGGTTGTCGTTGCCTGACTCTTGCCGCTTCAGCAGCCCAGCAGGGATTTTCCTGCCGTGTTGCCTTGCCGCACCGATCTCAGGAAAAGGACTAGGACGCGAAGATGAGAATGTTTTTGAACCACGAAAAGGAGCCATGTGATGCTCGAAATCGGCCAACCAGCCCCAAACTTGACGCTCCCCGCCACTGGGGCTAAGACCGTGGCGCTGTCGCAACTGGCGGGAAAATGGGTGGTGCTTTATTTCTACCCCAAGGACAACACGCCCGGATGCACCAATGAAGCGATCGGTTTTCGCGACCATCACGCCGACTTTGCGGCCCTTGATGCCGTCATCCTGGGGGTGTCGCGCGACAGCATCGCCTCGCATGAGAAATTCCGCGCCAAATACGCGCTGCCTTTCGATCTGTTGAGCGACGCCGACGAAGTCGCGAGCCAAACTTATGACGTGATCCGCGACAAAGTCATGTACGGCAAACCGGTGCGCGGCATCGAGCGCAGCACCTTTTTGATCGCTCCGGACGGCACCCTCGCGGCGATCTGGCGCAAAGTCAAGGTCGAAGGGCACGTGGAAGCGGTGCTGGCAAAGCTGCGGGAACTGGCCAAGGAGCGGACATGAACGCGAGAAGATCTTCCCGCACGGAAAAAAACCTTTCTCAATCATCCGCGGCCAACACAGTCAACGGCGGTGCGGCGTCTTTCCTTGAAACCGCCGCTGAAACCGCCGCAGCGGCGAGTCCCCCCCGCGCTTCAGCAAAGAGCCGCCGACGCTCCGGTCAGAATACGTCCCTGGGGGAGCTACGCAAACTCTTCGTGCTCGATACCAACGTGCTGATGCACGACCCCACGGCGCTATTTCGCTTTGCCGAGCACGACTTGTTCTTGCCGATGACCACGCTCGAGGAGCTCGACCACAACAAAAAGGGGCTCACCGAAGTGGCGCGCAACGTACGGCAAGTCAGCCGTACGCTGGAGGCGATCATCGGCGAGCGCGAACATGCGCTCAGCGAAGGGTTCGATCTGTCTGTCCCTTCCTCGGGCATGGCGACGGGGCGGTTGTATTTTCAGACCGAAGCGCTGAGTTCGCCGCTTCCCTCGGGGTTGTCGCTCAACGACAACGACAACGTCATTTTGTCGCTGGTCAAAGCGTTGGCCGAGCGACACGCGCCGCGGCCGGTGATCCTGGTGTCCAAAGACATCAACCTGCGCATCAAGGCGCGCGCGTTGGGGTTGGTGGCGCAGGACTACCGCAACGATAAGCTCCTTGAAGACACCGACGTCGTCTATGCAGGCATTCATACCCTACCGGCGGGTTTTTGGGAACAGCGCGGCGAAGCGCTGCGCTCTTGGCGCGGGGAAGGACACGACTGGTGGGTGGTGCCGGCGCTCACCGCCGATATAGTGTTTCCCAATGAATTCGTCCTGTCGGAGGACGATTCGCTGTTTGAAGCGCGCGTGGTCGGGTTCGAGAACGGTGCGGCGGTGCTTAGAAGCGTGCGCGATTTTCGTCACGAAAAAAACGCCGTCTGGGGCATCACCGCGCGCAATCGCGAGCAAAACTTCGCGCTCGATCTGTTGATGGATCCCGAGATCGATCTCGTTACCATTCTGGGGCAAGCTGGCACCGGCAAAACGCTGCTCACCTTGGCCGCGGGGTTGGCGCAAACGCTCGACCAGAAGTTATATTCGGAGGTGATCTTTACCCGCGCCACTGTGCCGATCGGTGAAGACATCGGCTTTTTGCCCGGAACGGAAGAAGAAAAGATGGCCCCGTGGATGGGTGCGGTCGAGGACAACCTGGAGGTGCTCGCGGGCAACTTCGAGGGCGGCGCCTGGGGGCGTGGCGCATCGATCGAACTGATCCGCGCCAAGGTGCGCATCAAGAGCATCAACTTCATGCGCGGTCGGACCTTCGTGCGCAAATTCGTCGTGTTCGACGAAGCGCAGAACCTCACCGCCAAGCAGATGCGCACCCTGATCACCCGCGCCGGCCCAGGGAGCAAGATCGTGTGTCTGGGGAACCTGGCGCAGATCGATACGCCGTACCTCACCGAAGGTAGCTCTGGCCTGACCTACCTGGTGGAACGGATGAAAGGTTGGTCGCACTTTGGGCACGTGACGCTGGCGCGCGGCGAGCGCTCGCGACTGGCGGAAGCGGCGGCGGATCGGCTGTGAGGATCTGGGTTTTGACCGGTTGCCCGGAACGAGCGGAAAAAAACACTCTGCTTTTTGGCATTCCTTGGCCAGTCATCGGACAAAGATATGCGCATCCATGATCTACGCGAAATCCTGCATCAGGAGTTGCACGCGCGCCCGTCGGTGGTCATTCGCTCGCCGGCGATCGTCGCGTCGTGGGCGTTTTTGCTGCAAGCTCAGGATCACGAGCCGGCGCGGGCGCATTGGGCAGCCTTGCAGACGCGTGTCGGGGCCGAGCTGATTGAAGAAACCCCGGGGCGCCAGGCGCTGTTGCGCTGGGGAAAGCTGCGCATCAAGTGGGAACACCACAGCGAGTTCGTCTCCTACACCGCCTATTGGGAGGGGGAGGGAACGCTAGAGACGCTTTTGCAGCATTTTCCCGAAGACTGGTTGCGCGCCGGACCCGGGGCGCTGATCGCTGCGGTAGCGATGCAGATCCGCACGATCACCGACACGCCGCCCACCGAGTTTCTCGAGGCGATCGATCCCATGGGCCCGACGACGGTGGCGTCGAAAATCGCCGATGGCTCCGGCTGGCTTTTTACCGACATGCAGTTGCATCAGGGTTTTACCCGCTTCATCGTCATCGATGCCAATATCTTGCCGCGGCAACTGGGGCGCGTCGTGCAGCGTCTTATCGAAATCGAGACCTACCGCATGTTGGCCTTATTGGCGTTCCCGGCAGCGCGCGAAGTCAACCGGGCGCTGACGCAGTGGGAGGCCCATTTGGCCCAGCTGATGCATGAGCTCGGAGAAGCCAACGGCATTGAGGCCGAGCGGGCGCTACTGCAAGCGCTGACCCAACTGGCGGCGGAAGTGGAACGCTCGGTCGCAGATTCCAATTTCCGCTTTACTGCCGCCGCGGCGTACTACCGCATCGTGCAGCAGCGCGCCGAAGATTTGCGCGAGCAGCGTTTGAGCGGCTACTCCACACTCAAGGGCTTTCTCGAGCGGCGCTTGGCCCCGGCGATGAACACCTGCGCCGCCACCCACCGGCGCCTGGAAGACCTTTCGGCGCGCATTGCCCGCAATTCGCAACTGCTGCGCACGCGCGTGGATCTGAAGCTGCAAGAGCAAAACCAGCAACTGCTTGACGAGATGAACAAGCGCGCGAAATTGCAGTTGCGATTGCAAGAAGCGGCCGAGCATTTCTCGGTGGTCGCGATCACCTATTACGGCTCGCAGCTCGTGCATTATGTCGCCAAAGCCGCCAAGGCATGGCTGGGACCGTTTACTCCCGAGGTGCTCACCGCGCTGGCAATCCCAGTGATCGCCGCAGCAGCCATCGCCAGTGTCAAACGCCTGCGGCAACGTCTGGCGGTCTCGGTGCATGATTGATGCGGTATCGTCACCGTTCTCACGCCCAGGCGGTCGGTAATTCCGACCACGAGGTGGTATAGCGCGGCGTGCGTGTGGTTTGGCGCATGCGCCAGTGCGCCGGCCCCAACGCCGCGGCGACAGTGAGCGCGTCGCGCCCGAAGCGCTGGGTGATTTCGTCCCAAGCCCGCATCAACCGCTCGCGTTGCGCAGCGCGTACCGGGTCGCGAGCGGCGAACAGGTCCGCTTGCCAACCGCGTCGCGCTTGCAGCTCGAGCAACATCACCCCGGCTTTCTGGTACGCCAGGCCCGGGCGAAAGATCCGCGCGAGCAATCGCTGCGCCAACCCGGCGAGCGTCAGCCGATCGTCGCTCGGTTCAGCAAGCGTCTGTGCCGTGAAAGGGTGATAGTACGGTTGGCGCGTATCGAAGGGGCTGGTGCGCAAAAATACACCGAGACAGCCGGCAAGTAGCCCTTGCTGCCGCAATTTCTCGGCCGCTCCCAGCGCAAAGTGGGCGATCGCCTCGGCAATCTCGTCGCGGCTGAACAAACGCTGACCGAATGAGCGGGAAAACACCAGACTTTGTCGCGGCGCCGGCGCATCCTCGAGCCCAAAACACGGCACGCCGCGCAGCTCCCACACCGTGCGCAGCAACGTCACCCCAAAGCGCCGGCGCAACCAACCGGTGTCGGCTGCCAGCAGCGCCGCGACCGTCTCGATCTTCGCCGCGACAAGCTGGGCGCTCAGCCGCGGCCCCACCCCCCACACTTCCGCCACCGGGATCTGCGCCCACAGCTCATTGAGTCTTGCCGGGGGCAACCGCGTCAGATCGCACACCCCCTCCTCCCCTGCCCAGCCTTTTTTGGCACAGGTGTTGGCGAGTTTGGCCAGCGTTTTGGTCGCACCAATCCCCACGCACACCGGCAAGCCGAGCCACTGCCGCACCTGCGCGCGCAACGCTTGCGCATGGCGCAGCCGTTCTTTTCCCGGGATCGTGCTGAAATCGAGAAAGCACTCGTCGATCGAATACACTTCCTGGCGCGGCGCCCATTGCGCGAGCAGCGCCATCACCCGCGCCGAGAGGTCCGCATACAGCGTATAGTTCGACGACAGTGCCACCACGCCGTGTCGGCGCGCGAACGCTTCGATCTCGAACCACGGCTGCCCCATGCGGATACCGAGCGCCTTGGCTTCGGGACTACGCGCCACCACACAGCCATCGTTGTTCGAGAGTACCACCACGGGTTTTTGCGCGAGCTGCGGGTTGAACACCCGCTCGCAGGAGACGTAGAAGTTGTTGCAGTCCACGAGCGCATACATCACCTTGCTCCATGGCTTGCTGACATGCGGGTACGCGGCGTTGGGTGCGCTTTGCCGCGGCGATACTGACCCAGCGCGAACCTCACGGCAGGCGCGAAACGAGGTACGCAAGCCGTTACGGAACGCGCCGCGCCAGCCTGCAGCCGTCTTGGTGTCACGCTCATCGGCGCAGCCGCCGCACCACGCCAACCACCACGCCCCACACTTCTAACCCCTCTCCTGCGGGCACGCGCAACGGCGGGTAATCGGGGTGCGCCGCCTCCAGCCACACCTCGCGCCCGCGCCGGCGCAGGTACTTCACGGTAAACGCCCCGTCCACTACCGCCACGACCACGTCCCCCGAAACCGGCGTCAGCGACCGATCCACCACCAGTACGTCGCCATCCAGAATCCCCGCGCCGCTCATGCTGTTGCCGCGCACATGCACGAAAAAGGTGGCCAGCGGATGGCGCACCAGATATTCATCCAAGCTCAGACGCGCTTCTTGCTCCGGTTCGGCCGGCGACGGAAAGCCCGCGGCCAGAGATTGCTGGCACCAAACCGCCGGCGTCGTCCGCTGCTCCTCGGTGATCGCAAAGGCCATAACCACAGACTCACCGTGCTGAGAGATGTATATTTTTACAGTTTTCGGATCGCAAGACAAGAGCGGATCGGGTGATGCTCGGACTACGACAAAGTCGTGGCTAACCAATTCTGGGGCGGCAAGCAGCGTCAGCAACCATCGCCACCGGGTTCTCGCTGCAACGCTGCAATCACGGCACAAGCATCGAGCATGAAGAGCGAACGGCTCACCTCGCCTGCTCCCAGTGCCGGTTTTCTCGCGCGATTTTTTTCGTTTCAGCGCTGCAAAGGTTTCGCTGGAGCTGAGTTTACTTCGCCAGCGGTCATACATCTGCTGAAGATAATGCTGCTATTCCAAACGTGCGCAAACATGCGCATGTTCTTCTTCCTGCCCCGATTCCAGTAGGGAATCGTTTCTGACAGG
>FWWL01006029.1_pt1 | contig 18031 bp, 19 predicted proteins | sample 2228331 | NCBI WGS metagenome assembly FWWL01 (sample SAMEA103939775, study PRJEB20133) | metagenome
GCAATCGAACCGGAAAGCCTGTATCCCTTTTTGCGCCGCCGCATCAGTGCTTTGATCCTCAGGTTCTCCACCACGTAGACCCGCTTGACCTTCGCGAGCACCGTGGTGGCTTTGTGCAGGAAGTCGTGGAGGATGTTGCGGCGACGCCGATACAGGCGCTGGAGGCGGATCAGGTTTTTCAGGCCGTTTCGCGACAGCTTGCACCGCTTCCTGCCAGGGTGATTCGGACCATCCTCCTCCGTCCACCGCTTTCTGGACAGCCGTCGCTGCTCCCGACGGATCTTCTTCTCCAGCCTGGCCAGTCTCTTCCGGATTGCCTCGGGGATCTCTATGAGGCCGGTGGAGTGGCCATCATACAGGGTGGCATAGGTGGCCAGTCCCAGATCTATACCCACAACAGAGGCGTCTGGGGGGAGGGATTCTGGCGTTTCCCGTTCCACCACCACGGTAAGGGAGGCGAACCAGCGATCGGCCTCCCGGGAAATGGTGGCGGAAAGGATCCGCGCCTTCTTCTGTTCCAGAAGATCCAGCAGGCGATCGGTGCGCTCCTTCACGCGGACCTTGCCAATACGGGGAAGCTGCACATGCCGCGGGGTCACCCGGATGACACCAGTGAGGCGTGCCTTGTTGTCGGCCATGTTCTTCTTGCGCTTGAAGCGGGGACGACCCGCCAGTCCCACCCGCCAGTTGCGGAAGGCCCGCTCTAGATCCCGAAAGGCCTCCTGCGGGACACACTTGGAGACCTCAACCCACCAGGGGGCGTGTTCACGCTTCCAGACGTTCCACTGCTTGTGAAGCTCAATGGCCGAGGGGATACGCTCGCCGCGTTCCCGGGCCTCCTGACACCTGGCCAAGCCCCAGTTGTATGCATAACGGGCAGCCCCCACGTGCTGGGCCAGGCTTCTTCCCTGTTCCTGATTGGGATCCAGTTCAAACCGGAAGCCACAGATCACCGGCATCCCATCACCTCTATGGCCCGCCTGGCGCGGTTACGGGCCGCCCGCCGCCCATACAACCGCCCGCAGGCGGAGGTCAGGATCTCGATAAGGCACCGCCAGGCGGTGAGACCGATTCCCTGACGACGGGCCCACTCGGAGAGCTTCATGGCTGACATAAAAATGACATAAAAGATAACAAAAACGCCGGCTGTTGTCAACCCCCTGTGGGCGTCGGCCAGGCCCCGGGGGTGCTCCAAGGCCTGGAACCGCTCCAAGACCATCCGGAAGCCCTCTAAGGCCCCCCGGTACTCCCCGAGCTGGTACCGGGCCCAGCCCAGCTCAAAAAAAGCCTCCCCCTGGCCCACCGGGTCCTCCAGGGCCTGGGCCAGGCCCAGGGCCTCCTGGGCCAGCCGTAAGGCCTCCTTGGGGTCCTGGAAGGAGGAGGCGTGAGCGAGCTTTAAGAGGGCGGCAAGCCGCTCCCGGGGGGCCTCCTGGTCCATGCCCCATTCTACCCCCCGCCTGGGGTCAAGAGGGGGGGGTGGCCCGCCCCAGGGGGGCCTTGGGGGAGAAGACCTTTTCCTCAGGGAGGAGGCGGCGCCTCTTGGCCCTTTGGTACACAGCCTCCCACATGCGGCAGAAGCTGCACGTCCCCCCGGTGGTGGGGTAGCCGCACCGCTCGCAGGCCTTAAGCCCCACCTCCCCGGGGGCCTCGAGGTGGGGTTTAATCTTCTCCAGGAAGCCTTCCAGGAAGCGGAGCTTACTCCCGGGGATGTCCTTTTCTATCCGGTTCAAGGCCTCCTTGTAGAGGAGGCTCTTGGCCCCCTTGGCGTTGGGGCACTCCTCGTGGAGGAAGGGAATGCCCCTGAGGAGGGTGTAGGAGAGGACCTCCCTTTCCGTGAAGCGGTAGAAGGGCTTGATCCGGGCAGCAAGGCCCGGCTTTTCCGGGAGGACGGGCCCCTGGCGGGCCAGGGTGGCGGGGTCGGGGTTTAGGAGGTTCCCTAGGAGGACCGCGGCCTCGTCGTCCAGGTTGTGCCCCGTGGCCACGACCCTAAACCCCTCCTCCACCGCCACCTGATTCAGGATGTACCGCTTGGAAAGCCCGCAGGCGGAGCAGGCCACCCGGCCCGAAAGCGTCGCAAGCTCCGGGACCCCAAACCCGTAGGCCCCCTTAAGGTCCACCACCCAAAGCTCCAGGCCCCTATCCTGGGCAAAGCGCCGGGTGACCTCGAGGCTTTGCTCCGAGTAATCCCCAATCCCCAGGTGGATGTGGAGGCCCACCGTCTGGTAGCCTAAGCGGCTCAGGACATCCCAAAGGGCCAAGGAGTCCTTCCCTCCAGAAACGGCCACCAAGACCCTTTCCCCAGGCAGGAGCATCCGGTGGCGGCGGATGGCCCTTTCTGTCTCCCGGATGAACCAGTCCAGGTAGTGCTCCCGGCAGAGGGCAAGCCCCCGGGACCTCATCTCCACCTGGGCCTTGGCCTGGCAGACCTTGCAGACCATCCTAGCCTCCCGAGATGGCGGAGAGGACCTCCACCACCTCCTCCTCCCCCACCCGTTCATCCGGGGTGAGGAGTTCCTCGCCGCGCACGGCCACCACGGTCTCGGGGTTAACCCCCACCTCCTCCAGGATCTCCCTTAAGGGGCGGCCCCCCCGGACCTCGAGTTCCTTCCTCTCGGGCAAACGCAGGATAAGCCTCACTCCTCCTAGCCTACCAGGTAGGGGCGGAGGAGTTCCGTAAGCCTTTGGAGGGTAAGGCGGTTTCGCTTCTCGATCTCCGGCCTGCGGGGAATCCCCGGGTAGGCCTCCTCAGGGTCGTGGAGGGTAGGGGTAAGGGGGGTTCCAAGCCGCTCCCCCCAGACCCGAAGCCATCCCTCGGGGAGGCGCTCCGGCAAGGGAAGCCCGTGGAAGATGTGGTAAAGCATGGCCCAGACCCGGACCGCGGCGTCTAGGCTATACCCGCCCCCTAAGGTAAAAAGGACCCGCCCCCCGGTATAGGCCTCGGTGTAGTCCAGGATGAGGCGGAAAAGCCTCTCATAAGCCCGGGTGGTGAGGAGGAGGTCGGCCAGGGGGTCCAGGTAGTGGGCGTCCGCCCCGGCCTGGACCACCAGGATATCGGGGCGGAAGGCCTCAAGGGCCCAGGGGACGAGGGCTTGGAAGACCTCGAGGTAGCTTTCGTCCTCGGTGAAGGGCTCCAAGGGGAGGTTAATCTTCCGGCCTAAGCCCTTCCCCCGGCCGATCTCGTGGATATGCCCCGTCCCCGGGAAGAGGTACCGGCCGGACTCGTGGAGGCTTAGGGTGAGGACCTCCTCCTCGTCGTAGTGGATCCACTGGACCCCGTCCCCGTGGTGCACGTCTATATCCAGGTAGGCCACCCGGAGGCCCGCCCGCGTGAGGTGGCGGATGGCCACGGAAAGGTCGTTGTAGACGCAAAACCCGCTTGCGCGGTCGTACTGGGCGTGGTGAAGCCCCCCGCCAAGCTGAAAGACCCGCTTTTCCCCCTTAAGGACCTGCCTTGCCCCCTCCAGGGTGCCGCCCACCAGGAAGCGGGCGGCCCCGTCCATCCCCGGAAAAACCGGGGTATCCCCCGTGCCCAGGCCGTAGGCCTCGAGGTCAGCCACCCTCTCCCCCCGGCTGGCCGCCTCCACCCGCCGCACCAGGCGCTCGGAGTGGACCGTAAGGACCTCCTCCCGGCTGGCCTGGGGGGGGGCGAGGGGGGTTTGCCAGACCCCCAGGGCCTGGAGGAGGGAGGTGAGCATCTCTAGCCGCACCGGGCTAAAGGGGTGGTGGGGGCCGAAGTTGTAAAGCCGGTACTCCTCGCGGTAGATCACCATGGCTTCTTGGGGGGCCAGAGGACCTCAAAGCCTTCCTGGCGCAGCCTATCCGCCAAGGGGTGGGTCTCCAGGGTGTTCACCCGGACCACGGCCCGGACCCACGCCTCCCCCTCGGGGTAGGAGAGGAGGGAATGGATATTCACCCCCTGGGCGGCGATGAGCCCGGTAAGCCGGGCAAGCTCCCCGATGCGATCCGGGAGGCGGACCTCGAGGCGGCCCGAGGGCTCCGTAACCCCGGTGAGCCTAAGGAGGGCGTCCAGGAGGTCAATCCCCGTGACAATCCCCACCAAGGCCCCGTCCTCCAGAACGGGGAGGCAGCCGATCTTCCGCTCCCGCATGACCCGGGCCGCCTCCTCCACCGGGTCTAGGGGATGGGCGGTGATGGGGGGGGAGGTCATGACCTCCCCCACCCGGGTGCAGCCCGGGCAGGGCCCCTTGGGGTTTAGGTGGCTGGTGGCGAGCCGGATATCCCGGTCCGTAATCACCCCCACCACCTTTCCCCCCTCTACCACGGGGAGGTGCCGGATGCCCCGCTCTAGGAGAAGGCGGTAGGCCCCCTCGAGGCTCGTCTCCGGGGAGACGGTCTCCACTGGAAAGTGCATCACATCCTTGACCAGCATGGGCCCAGTATACCCAGGCCCCCAGCCCATCTAAAAGCCGGGGGGCGAGGGCTTCTTGGGATCCCGGGAGCTACGGTGGGGCACTTACCACCGGGGCCCCCACCGTAACCTCGTTACGGTGGGGTGGTATTAGAGGATATCGTCCCGGATGCAGGCCTTGTAGTGGCCAGGGGAGACTTCCTTAAGCTCTGGCACGACCTGGGCGCACTCGGGGAGGGCGTAGCGGCACCGGGTGCGGAAGACGCAGCCCGAGGGGGGGTTGATGGGGGAGGGGATATCCCCCTGGAGGATGATCCTTTCCCGCTTCACCGTGGGGTCGGGAATGGGGACGGCAGAAAGGAGAGCCTCGGTGTAAGGGTGCTTGGGATTCCGGTAGAGCTCCCGGGCAGGGGCCAGCTCCATGACCTTCCCCAGGTACATCACCGCCACCCGGTCGGAGATGTACTCCACCACCGCCAGGTCGTGGGCGATAAAGAGGAGGGTGAGGCCGAGCTCCTCTTTGAGGTCCTGGAGGAGGTTCACCACCTGGGCCTGGATGGAAACGTCCAAGGCCGAGACCGGCTCATCCGCCACGATGAACTCGGGGGCCACGGCCAGGGCCCGGGCGATGCCAATCCTTTGCCTCTGCCCCCCGGAGAACTCATGGGGGTAGCGGCGCATATGGTCTGGGGAAAGCCCCACGAGCTTCAAAAGCTCCGCCACCCTTTCGGTGCGCTCCCTTGGGTCCCTGGCCAGGCCGTGGATGATAAGGGGTTCGGCCAGGATATCCCCCACGGTCATCCGGGGGTTCAAGGAGCTGAAGGGGTCCTGGAAGATGATCTGCATCCGACGGCGGAAAGGCCTGAGCTTATCCTTGGGCAGGTCGGTGATATCCTGGCCGTCAAAGAGAATCCGCCCCCCCGTGGGCTCAATGAGCCTTAGGAGGGTCCGGCCCACCGTGGTCTTCCCGCTCCCCGACTCCCCCACCAGGCCTAAGACCTCCCCCTTCTGAATAGCAAAGGAGACCCCGTCCACCGCCTTAACCTGGCCCACCACCCGGCTTAAGACCCCGCCCCGGATGGGGAAGTGCTTTTTAAGGTCCTGGACTTCCAGCAGGGGCTTCATGCCCTAACCTCCTCCCGGATCTCCCGCCAGCGCACGCAGCGCACCTGCCGCCCATCCCCCGTGGCCTCCAAGGGAGGGACCTCCCGGTCGCAAAGCCCCTCCCGATAGTGCTTGCACCGAGGGTGGAAGGCGCAGCCCGAGGGGAGGTAAAGGGGGTTCGGGACGTTCCCAGGGATGGCCTCGAGGCGCTCCTTCTTCTCCGCGGCCAGGTCCAGCCGGGGTACGGAGTGGAGGAGGCCTTGGGTGTAGGGGTGGAGGGGGTCTTTAAAAAGGGGCACCGCCTCCGCCTCCTCCACCACCCGGCCCGCGTACATCACCACCACCCGGTCGGCCATCTCCGCCACCACCCCGAGGTTGTGGGTGATGAAAAGGATGCTCATCCCAAACTCCTCCTGGAGCTTCCGCATTAGGTCCAGAATCTGGGCCTGGATGGTGACATCCAAGGCGGTGGTGGGCTCATCGGCGATGAGGAGGGAAGGCCGGCAGGAAAGGGCCATGGCGATCATCACCCGCTGGCGCATCCCCCCGGACATCTGGTGGGGGTAGTTAGCCAGGCGCTTTTTAGGCTCAGGGATGCCCACCAGCTCCAGCATCTCCGCGGCCAGCTCCAGGGCCTCTTTCCGGCTTTTCCCCTGGTGGAGCATGATGGCCTCGGCGATCTGGTCCCCCACGGTGTACACGGGGTTCAGGCTGGTCATGGGTTCCTGGAAGATCATGGCGATATCGTTCCCCCGGATGCGGCGCATCTCCTCCTCCGAGGCCCGGGCCAGGTCCCGCACCTCCCCATCCTTGCCCCGGAAGAGGATCTCTCCAGCCACGATCCGCCCCGGGGGGGTGGGGATGAGGCGCATGATGGCCAGGGAGGTCACGCTCTTCCCGCTCCCCGACTCCCCCACCACGGCCAGGGTCTCCCCTTTGCGGATGGAAAAGGAAACCCCATCCACCGCCTTCACCACGCCTTCGTCGGTGAAGAAGTGGACCTTCAGGTCCTTGACCTCTAAAAGCGTCCTTTCGTCCATAAGGCCCTCAACACCCCATCCTTTATACGCCACATCCCCCCAAAGGAAAAGGGGGGTTAGCGCCGCTTCCTGGGGTCAAAGGCGTCCCTAAGCCCATCCCCCACAAAGTTCCAGGCCATAATGGCCAGGAAGATGAAAAACCCTGGCCAGAGCACCCAGGGCCGGTCCACAAAGCTCGCAAACCCCCCCTCCTGGGCCGCCCTTAGGAGAAGCCCCCAGCTGGTGTAGGGCTCGGTGACCCCAAGGCCCAGGAAGGAAAGCCCGCTTTCCCCCAGGATAAACCCCGGGATGGTAAGGGAAAGGGAGACGATGATGTAGCTCGCCGTAGCCGGGAGGATATGCCGGAAAAGCACCCGGGCATCCGAAGCTCCCAAAGCCCGTGCGGCTAGAGCGTATTCCTGTTCCCGCACCGAGAGCACCACCCCCCGGACCACCCGGGCCAGCCCCCCCCAGCCGATCAGGCCTAAAAGCCCCACCACCAGGTAGAAGGTGATGAGGGGGTCCACATTGGTAGGGAAAACCGCCCGTAAGGAGATGAGGAGGAAAAGGGTGGGGATGGCGGCGATAATCTCCACCAGGCGCATGATGAGGTTGTCTAGGTCCAGCATCAGAGGCCTAAAGGGCAGGACCCGGGCCAGGGCATAGGCCAGGTACAAGGCCCCCCCCAGGGCAAGCAAGGGAAAGACCCCCACCCCCTTAAGGGTGAGGTAAGCGTAGGCCAGGTAAAGCCCCCCCAGGGCCAACCCTCCCCAGAAAGCCCAGGAAAGGGGCCCTAGCACCAAGCCCCTTCCTCGCCAGAGCCTAGGGGGCAGGGAGAGGGCCAGGGGCCTCCCCGCGTAGAACCCCGCAAGCCCCCCTAGGATTAGGCCCAGGAAGAAGGAGACCAGGGCGGACAAAATCCCGATGGTCAGGGAGACCTGGGCCCCGTAGATCAGGCGGCTAAAGAGGTCCCGCCCGAAATTATCCGTACCCATTAGAAAAATTCGGCCCGGGGGGTCTACCCCAAAGAGCCTCAGGTTAGCCTTGAAGAGGCGGAAAACGGTGTAGGGTTGCTCCGGGGTCCGGACGAAAAACCGGATATAAAACCTGCCCTGGGAAGGGTCTTCCCGGTACCTAGGCTGGAAGCTCACCGGGTCAATCTCCCGGACCGTGGCGTAGACGAAGGGCCGGGTCAGCCGGCCCGTCTCGGGGTCTATGAAGTGGATCCGGGTGGGCGGGTGGTGCCCCTTGGGGGGGAAGAGCTCGTAGTAGTTGGGGTCGTAGGGGCTGAAAAACCCGGCGAAGGCCGCCACAAAGTAAAGCACCAAAAGGATCCTCAGACCCCAGACGGCCAGGGGATGCTTCCGGAACTGCCTCAGGGCAATCTGGAAAAGGCTTTGGGAAGCAAGAGCCCGCTCCACAAGCACCCCCTACTCATACCGGATCCTGGGGTCCACCCAGGCCAGAAGCAGGTCGGAAAGGAGGTTCCCAACCATGAGAAGCACCAAACTCACCGTGAGGAACCCCGCCACTACGTAAAGGTCCTGCTGGGCGATGGAGTCCAAAAGAAGCGGGGTAATCCCCGGCCAGGCCATGACCACCTCCACGAGGCCGGCCCCGGAGATGAGCCCGGGGAGAATCCCCCCGATATTGGCCACAAAGGGGATGACGGCGTTGCGGAGGGCGTGCTTATAGACCACCACCCGTTCGGGCAGGCCCTTGGCCCGGGCGGTACGGATAAAGTCCTGGGAAAGGACCTCCATCATCTGCCCCCGCATCACCCGGGAAAACCCGGCGATATCGCTGGTGGTCACCACAATCACGGGGATGACCGCGTGCCAGGCAATGTCCAGGACCTTTTGCCAGAACCCCATCTGCTCAAACCCGCTCGAGGTCATCCCCGAGACCGGGAAGACCATCACCCCCGTGCGGAAGTAGACCTGGAGGATGAGGAACATAAAGATGAGGGCCAGGAAGAAGTTGGGGATGGCGAGGCCAATGTAGGCCAGAAAGGAGACCACCCGATCCCCCCAGGTGTAAGGCCTAAGGGCCCCGTAGACCCCCACGGGGATGGCCACCAGAAAGAGGAGGAGGGTCGCGGGGACCACAATCGCCATGGAGTTCGCTGCCCGGGGCCACACAATCTCCAAAACCGGGGCCTGGTAGGCAAAGGAGTACCCCAGGTTGAGGTGGAGGAGGTTGTCCATCCAGAGGAGGTACTGCTCGTGGACGGGCCGGTCCAGGCCGAACTGGGCCCGGAGGCGGGCGATGGTCTCGGGGGTAACCTTGGGGTCCAGCTCCAGCTGGGTCAGGTAATCCCCAGGGGCAAGCTGGATGATGAGGAAGGCCAGAAAGGTAGCCCCAAAGAAGGTGGGGACTAGGTAAAGGATGCGGCGGAGGATGTAGGCCGTCATCTGCTCTCCAGAATACCCCCCGGGGCCCCAAGGCCCCGGGGGGGCCAAGGCCCAGGGCTAGCGCTTGATGAAGGTGAGCTCCAGCTCGCGGGAGCCCCAGATGCTGGAGATGAGCTTATCCGGATGCTCCCCGCCCAGGCGGTTGTTCCAGGCGGGGTGGTAGTTGGGGCCGGCGATGTAGAGCACAGGGAGGAGGCGAGCCTCAATCTCCTGCATCTGGAAGCCAATCTGCTGGCGCTTCTTAAAGTCTAGCTCCGTCCGGCCCCGGGAGTAGAGGGCCTCAAGCTGGGTTTCCCGGGGGTCTAGGCACTGGCCGGACTTGTTCCACATGTGGAGGTTACCCTTACAGGGCACCACGTTGGACCCAAAGGGCCAGTCTAGGCCACCGCCGGTAAGACCAATGATGATGGCGTCAAAGGGCCGGTCAGGGCCAGAGGAGAGGAGCTGCCCCACCAGGGTGTTGAAGTCAATGGGGGTGAAGTTGACCTTGACCCCCACCTTCCGGGCCTCGTCCACAAAGAGCTTCCCTATCTGCTCCCGCTGGTTGTTCCCGGCATTGGTGGCTAGGTTAAACTCCAGGCGCCGGCCCCTGGAGTCCACCAGGAAGCCCTCCCGGTCCTTCCGGGTGAAGCCCAGTTCAGCCAAGAGTTTGGTTGCCTCGCTAGGGTTGTACTCGTACCTGGGTACATTGGGGTTGATCCACTGGGTGAGGACCGGATAGACGCTGGAGTACATGGGGGTGCCGAGGCCCCCGTAGACCACCTCCACCACCGCCTGCCGGTTCACCAGGTGGCTCATGGCCCGGCGGAATTTGTCGGAGCGGAAAAGGCTCTGCTTGAAGGGATCCGAGGCCTTGTTCCAGTTGAAGACCATGAACTGGCTAGAAGCCACTGGGGAGGCGTTCACCTTGATGGTGGCGTCCAGCCGGCCCTGCTGGATGGCCTGGCGCACCTGGGAGACATGGTCCACCGTAGCCGGGTTGAACACATCGATGTTCCCCGCTAGGAACTCGGCCAGCTGAGCGTTGACATCCTTTACAATCCGGATCTCGTACCGCTCCAGATAGGGCAGGGGATTCCCCTGGGCGTCCTTGTTCCACTCCCCAAAGGCCGGGTTCCGCCGGAGGACCAGGCGCTCCCCAGGCCGGTAGCTTTCGATCACCCAGGGGCCCGGGGAAACGATATTAGCCGGGTTCTCGTTCAAGGTCCACATCTTCTTGATCCCCTCCGCCCCTTCCCGCTGGTAGACGGGGCCGAAGATGTGGGCCGGCCAGGGGGTAAAGCTCGCGACCGCAAAGGCCTCAGCGTCCGTCTTAGGGTAGATGAAGCGGATGGTGTAATCGTCTATCTTGCGCAGGGTGATGGGTTTGCCGTCGATGAAGAAGGAATCATAGGCGTTGGAACCCACAGCCTTATCCGTGTGGATCCGCCAGGTGGTAATCCAGTCGTCTGCGGTGATGGGCCGGCCATCGGACCACTTCATCCCCCGGCGGATTTTAAAAGTGATTTCCAGCTTATTGGGGCTTATCGTCCAGGATTCGGCCATATAGGGGATCCAATCCCCCGTCCTGGGGTCACGCCGGGCCAGGCCATAATCCCCAGAAATAAGCTCGGGGACATTCCCCGCCTCAGCGGTGATAAAGGGGTTGAAGGTGCGGTAGTCGCTGATGACGGCCGCCCTAAGGGTTCCCCCAGGCCGGGCCTCCCCAGGCTTGGCCACCGTCCACTCCTGGGGCCAGACAAAGGTCTGGGCCGTGGCCACCCCAACCAGGCCTAGAAGCGCCGCTACTACTCCCAGTTTCCTCTTCATGCCTTGACCTCCATGAGTAAAGCCTACGAAAGGAAGGCTACCAAGCCCAGGTATCCCTTGTCAAGCGGGCCAGGGCATGGGAAAATCAAGGCACTATGAAGGCCGTGCTCATGGAGGCGCGCGGGGGTCCAGAGGTCCTAAAGCCCGGGGAGATCCCCACCCCAAGCCCAGGGCCCAAGGAGGTCCTGGTCCGGCTTAGGGCTGCGGCCCTCAACCACCTGGACGTCTGGGTGCGCAAGGGGGTGGCAAGCCCTAGGCTCCCCCTCCCCCATATCCTGGGGGCGGATGGGGCGGGGGTGGTGGAGGCCGTGGGGCCTGGGGTGGAGGGCCTCGCCCCGGGGGATGAGGTGGTGGTGAACCCCGGGCTTTCCTGCGGCCGGTGCGAGCGCTGCCTAAGGGGGGAGGATAACCTCTGCCCTCATTACCAGATCCTGGGAGAGCACCGCCACGGCACCTACGCCGAGTACGTGGTCCTGCCTGAGGTTAACCTTCTCCCCAAGCCCAAAGGCCTCTCCTTTGAGGAGGCCGCGGCCATCCCCTTGACCTTCCTCACCGCTTGGCAGATGGTGGTGGACAAGCTCCAGGTGGCCCCCGGGGAAGACGTTTTGGTCATGGCCGCAGGGAGCGGGGTCAGCGTGGCCGCCATCCAGATTGTCAAGCTCTTCGGGGCCCGGGTCATCGCCACCGCGGGCTCGGAGGAGAAGCTCAGGCGGGCCCAGGAGCTTGGGGCGGACGAGGCCGTGAACTACACCCACCCCGACTGGCCCAAGGAGGTCCGCCGCCTCACCGGAGGGAAGGGGGCGGACAAGGTGGTGGACCACACCGGGGCCCTTTACTTTGAAGGGGTCATCCGGGCCACGGCGAATGGGGGCCGGATCGCCATCGCCGGGGCCTCCTCGGGGTATGAAGGGAAGATGCCCTTTGCCCACGTGTTCTACCGGCAGCTTTCCATCCTGGGCTCCACCATGGCCTCCAAAAGCCGCCTCTTCCCCATCCTGCGCCTGGTGGAGGAAGGCCGGCTCCGCCCGGTGGTGGGGAAGGTCCTCCCCCTGGAAGAGGCCGATGAGGGGCACCGGCTTTTGGAGGAACGCCGGGTCTTTGGAAAGGTGGTCTTAAGCATCCCCTAGGGGCCTCCGCCCCCTCTAGGCGGGGATACAATGGAGGGGCTATGGAGCACACGGATGTCCTCATCATCGGGGCGGGACCAGCCGGGCTTTTCGCGGGGTTTTATGTGGGGATGCGGGGGCTTACCTTCCGCTTCGTGGACCCCTTGCCGGAACCCGGAGGCCAGCTTGCGGCCCTATACCCGGAGAAGTACATCTACGATGTGGCTGGCTTTCCCAAGATTTACGCCAAGGATTTAGTCCAGAACCTGGTGGAGCAGGTGGCGCCTTTTCACCCCATTTATAGCCTAGGGGAGCGGGCCGAGACCCTGGAAAGGGCAGATGGCCTCTTTAAGGTCACCACCTCCCAAGGCAACACCTACACGGCCAAGGCGGTCATCATCGCCGCCGGGGTGGGGGCTTTTGAGCCCAGGCGGATTGGGGCCCCGGGGGAAAAGGAACTCGAGGGCCGCGGGGTTTTCTACGCTGTCAAGGCCAAGGCAGAGTTCCAAGGGAAAAGGGTCCTCATCGTAGGGGGTGGGGATAGCGCCGTGGACTGGGCCCTAAACCTCCTGGATACCGCCCAAGAAATCACCCTCATCCACCGGCGGAACCAGTTTAGGGCCCACGAGGCCAGCGTCCGGGAACTCCTTAAGGCCCATGAGGAAAGGCGGCTTAAGGTCCTTACCCCCTATGAGGTCCGGCGCATCCTGGGAGGGGAAAAGGTAGAAGGGGCGGTGATCTTCCATAACGCCACCCAGGAGGAGCTGGAACTGGAGTTAGACGCCGTCCTCATCCTGGCCGGGTATCTCACCAAGCTTGGTCCCTTGGCCAACTGGGGCCTAGAGCTAGAGAAGAACCGGATCAAGGTGGACACCACCATGGCCACCAACATCCCCGGGGTCTACGCCTGCGGGGACATCACCACCTACCCGGGCAAACTCCCCCTCATCGTCATCGGGTTTGGAGAAGCGGCTATTGCCGCCAACCACGCCGCGGCCTACGCCAACCCTAGCCTCAAGGTCAACCCCGGCCACTCCTCGGAAAAGGGGGAGGAAAAGGCCCCGGCTTAAGGACCGGGTGCCAAGACCCGGGCCTTGGCCTTAAACTTTAGGCCATGCGGATTGCCATTTTTGTGGATGGCTCTTACCTCTACCGCGCGGCCAAGCACCTGGGCTGGGCCATAGACCACCGGCGGATTCTCACCCAGTTCGCCACACCCGAGCAGCTTTACAACGCCTTCTTCTACGTGCCCATCACCGATCCTGAGGATGACCGGCAGCAGCGCTTTGTGGACGCCCTGGTCTATATGGGCTACACCGTGCGGAGCCGCCTAGTCCGGGGGGAACCCAGGTTTGAGGCCATGCTGGCCACGGACCTCCTCACCACCCACCCCCGGTGGGACCGGGCGGTGGTGGCCTCGGGGGCCGGGGAGCTGGCCTACACCCTGGGGGCCCTCAGGAGCCTGGGCAAGGAGGTCCACCTCCTGGGGACCCGGGAGCTTGTCGACCTGGAGCTCAGGAACCAGGCCGACCGCTTCCTGGAACTCGCGGATTGGCGGGAAGTCCTGGAAAGACCCCTAGGGGGCCGGAGGACCACCTATATGGGCTACCCCATGGAGGGTACGGCCGAGCTTCCCCCTGAAGGGGAGGCCTAAAGGTGTGCGCCTAGGCCCCTGGCCGGCGCTTTGGGTGGCCCTGGGGCTTTTCCTGGCCTTGCCCTCCCCTTTCCCGGACCCCAGGCCCCAGAGCCTCCGGGCCCTCCTCCCCTACCCCGCCCCCGAGCGGGAAGCCTTGGTCCGGCTCCACCTTAGCCTCAAGGCCAGCCTTCACCTTCTCTTTGGCCCTGAGGCCGCCCGGGCCTACGACCGCCTCCTCCGGCTGGAGCTCCAAAATCAGGCCGCCCATAAGCGCTCCGCCTTCCCCACCCCCAAGGAGGCCCTCGAGGCCAGCTGGCGCTGGGTCCTGGCCCTGGGGCAGGCCACCCGGGGCCAGACCCTAAACCTAGCCGGCCTCCCCCTGGCCCCCTGGCATGTCCTACCCTATGCCCGGGAAATCCGGGCCGCGGCCCACGCCCTCCGCATCCCCCCTGGGGTCCTGGCGGCCATCGTGGACAACGAACAGCTTGGGGGGGACAAGGCCCTGGGCCTCTCCCGGGGGGTGCGGGAGGTGGCGGATGGCCTGGCCTTGGGCCTGGCGGAGACCCGGGGCCAGGCCCCCTTAAGCCAGACCCTGGGCCTGGCCCAGATGAGCTGGGAGGATGCCCTTAGGCAAAGGGGGCGCCTGGAGAGCTTCGGAGCCTGGGACCCAGTCCGCCCCTTCCCTGAAGGGGAGGCCGAGGCCCGGAAGGCCCTGGAAGACCCCTACCTTAACCTCCTCTTCACCGCAAGCCGCCTCCGGGGTTTTTTCAACGCCCTCCTAGGCTTACCCCCGGAGGAGACCCGGCCCCTATCCGATCCCTGGCTTTATTATCTAGGCCCCGCCTGGCATAACCACCCTTTAAGGGCCCAGGACCTCGAGACCTGGCCCTACAGCTTCCACGGTTTTTTCAAGGGCCTCCTCTACCAGGTGGTTCTGGAAGGCCGGTGGCAGGTGGAGGGAAACCGGCTCCGCCCCCTCAAGGCCTGGGGACCGGGGGGAGCGGAGGCCATCCCCTCCCCTATTCCCCAGTTTCTCCCTTAAATCCGCTCCAACCAAGGGAGGGGTTCCCCTGGGGGAAGGACCGGCCATAAGCCCTGGCGCATATGTCCCAGTACGGCCTCCACCGCCTTTTGCGCCTCCTCCACCCAGGCTTTAGGGTACAGGCCTCTTTTGGCCCAAAACTCCTCCCAGTCAAAAACCTGGCAGGTGTGGTCGGCCTGGCAGCGCACGTCCAACTCCAAGTCGTACTGGCGGAAACCCTCCCCGGTCCATTCCGCCGGGGTCTGGATGTTCCAGTAGTATTCCAGGACCTTGCCCCCCCGGATATCCGGCCCCCCAGAGTACCAGGCCCCAGGGAAAAAGGCCACATAGGCCGCGTGGTCCAGGACCACCTCCCGGCCCTTGGAAACATGGTGGAAGACCCCGCCCTCTGGGAGAAGGGTAAGCACCCCCTCGGGCCGGACCTCCACCACCTGGGCCTCCCAGTAGTAGTGGAGCCGGTCCTCGGGGTATTTCCAGAACTCCAGCCGGAGCCGGTCCCCTACCCTAACCGGCCAGATCACCTGCGGGTGCTGATGCCAAGGAGCCTATAAAGCGCGCAAAAGCCCGTGATGGCCGTGAAAAGGAGGACCACCCCCAAAAGCCCCAGGATCCAGTTCCAGGGCCCCTGGGCCTGGAGGGCGAAGTAGAAAAGGACCAAGGCCAAGACAAAGCGGATAACCCGGTCTAGGGTACCCTCGTTCGGGGTCATCTTGCACCTCCGCCTCCCATTCTATACCCAAGCCCCCTATAATAGGGAAGGCTTGGGCCGTTAGCTCAACCGGTGAGAGCAGCCGGCTCATAACCGGTAGGTTGCAGGTTCGAGTCCTGCACGGCCCACCAAGCCCTTAAAGCTCTGCCCCCCGGTAGCAAGCCGGGGGGTTTCCATAGCCACCCTAGGGCAACCCGGCTAAACTCTAGGCCATGAGCCCCCTCGAGGCCTTCCAGACCCTGGACCTAAGGGTGGGCCGGATCCTCAAGGCCGAGCCCCACGAAAAGGCGCGGAAGCCCAGTTACAAGCTCTGGATAGACTTCGGCCCCTTAGGGGTCAAGACGAGCTCCGCCCAGATCACCGAGCTCTACCGGCCGGAGGAGCTTACGGGCCGGCTGGTGGTGGCGGCGGTGAACCTGGGCACCCGGTCTATCGCCGGGTTTCCCTCGGAGGTCCTGGTCCTGGGGGTGCCGGACGAGGCGGGGCGGGTGGTCCTCCTCATCCCAGAGCGGGAGGTTCCCCTAGGGGGCAGGGTCTTTTAAAGGGTCCGGGTGGTCTTGGCGAGGTGCCGGGGCCGGTCGGGGTCCAGCCCCCGGGCCCGGGCCAGGCCCTCGGCCCCGGGGTAAAAGGCCTGGAGGAGGAGGATAGGGGTAAGGACAGGGCCCAGGGCCACGGGGAGGGGCCAGGGGGTCTGGGCCAGGCTCAGGGCCTCAGGCACCGGGGAAAGGACGATAAGCCCTGCCCCCTTGGCCTTAAGCCCCTCCAGGAGGGCCAGGGTGGGGGCCAGGGTGGGGTCATCCTGGACCAGGGCGAGAAGGGGCACCTCTTCCCCCAGAAGGGCCAAGGGGCCGTGGAGGAACTCCGCCGCGGAGAAACCCTCGGCGTGAAGACCGGCCACCTCCTTGAGCTTTAGAGCGGCCTCCAGGGCCACGGGGTAGACCAGGCCCCGGCCCAGGACGAAGAGGTTCTCAGCCTCCAGGAGGGCCTCGAGGTCGGCCTGGGCCTCGAGGGCCCGATGCATGGCCTCGGGGAGGGCCATAAGCCGGGTCCGCTCCGCCTCTTCCTCCAAAAGGTGGGCCAGAAGCTGGGCCGTAGCCGCCATCATGGCCAGAAGGGATTTGGTGGCGGGCACCGCCTTCTCCTCCCCGGCATGGAGGGGAAGGACCACCTCCGCGGCCTGGGCCAGGGGGGAGGCCTCCCGGTTCACCAGGGCCACGGTGAGGACACCCTTCTCCCGGTAAAGCCTTAGGGTCTCCACCAGGTCTGGGCTCTCCCCGCTTTGGCTGTAGGCCAGGAGAAGCCCCCGCCCTGGGGGCCTAGGCTGGGCCCGGTAAAGGGTATGGACCGAGGGGGCCACGGAGAGGACGGGCCATTCTAGATAAACCTCCAGGAGGTAGCGGGCGTAGAGGGCGGCCTGGTCCGAGCTCCCCCGGGCCAGGGTATAGACCAAGCCTGGGGGCCTTTTCTGGAGAAAGGCCGCCAAAGACCGGACCTCCCCCTGGTTTTCCCGGAGGAGGCGCTCCACAACCAGGGGGGCTTCCTCGAGTTCCTGGCGCATCCAGGACATGCCCTCAGGCTACCAGTTGACGAAAGGCTCGAGGCCAGGTATCATAAACCTTGCGTGCGGGGGCGATTAGCTCAGGTGGTCAGAGCGCACGCCTGATAAGCGTGAGGTCGGTGGTTCAAGTCCACCATCGCCCACCACGATGAGCAAGGGAAAATCCCCAGGGTAACGAGACCAGCGGGATTTACATTTTACACCTACACGACACCTAATAGCCGGTCGCCAAGTGGAGGAGGATGCCCCAAGGAAGCTGCCTCATACCCTCAGCTCGGAGTATTGGGACGCCCAGGCCAGGATCTGGTCTACATAGGCGTCATTCCGCTCACCCCGCCTATAAGCGGTAGGCCCCCGGTTGTAGGCGTGCAGGACATCGCACCACGTGGGAAACTGCCCCTTCAACCACGCCAGATAGCGGATCCCCGCCGCCGTGGCGTACTGCACCCGGGCCGGGATGGGCATGTTGAGGAGGAGGGTGGGGTCCATGCCCACCTGGCGGAAGGCGCAGGGTTTGACCTGAAGCGGGCCGATCTCGGACCCCGAGGCGCAGGTGGCCCCGTTGCTGCTGATCTGGAGGGCGTACGCCACCCGGTCCACGTGGGGGTTGAAGGAGGACTCTCGCCGGGCCAGGGCCACCACGAGGTCCGGGGGCACCCCCATCCCTTCCGCCTGGGCCAGGGCCCCGGCCACGATCTGGGCCAGGTTCCGCCCCCCGCAGTCCCCGCAGGACTGCCGGGCCAGGGCGGGGTTGACTTCCGAAATGCGAGCATAAATGCGGTCAATCAAGCTCCACCGGTCCTTGTCCAAGGGCGGGGGCCCCGGGGGAGGGTAGGGGCAGGCGCTTCCAGAACCAGGGGTTCCCCCACCCCCACCACGCGCCGGGCGGGGCCGAAGGAGGAGGAAGGCGGCCAGGCCGCCCAACGCCACCACCCCCCAGCTAACCCCTCCGGTGCGCAACGTCTTCCACCCCCCTAGCCGTGCGGCGGATCCGCTTCATGCCCCGGTTCAAGGTCAACATCCCGCCGGCGTGGTACCAGACAAAGCCGTGGATGTCCCAGTAACGCGCCATGCCCCCTTTGGCCTCTGCTCCCGGGACGTGCCGTCCATGTTTGCGGGCCAACGGGAATAGCCCAACGTCCAAAACGGGCACCCCCTGATCCGGGGGTACAACCAGGTCTCGGATTGCCCATCCACTCGGGATCATCACGGCCCCCAGGTCAAAGTCCATTCTCCAACGACGAGCTTGTAGAGGTTGCTTTTGG
>FWWL01006035.1_pt1 | contig 18024 bp, 21 predicted proteins | sample 2228331 | NCBI WGS metagenome assembly FWWL01 (sample SAMEA103939775, study PRJEB20133) | metagenome
CATCGCCGGCCTGGTCTGACACCCCTATCCTTCCCGTCCGGACCCGAAGCCCCTCCCCCGACCCACCCAAAATGGAACAGTCACGCGCAGGCACGCTTGACGTCACCGGTTCGTCTTACTATACTAAGTAAGACGATCGTTCCGGAGGGCGGCCGTGGAAAGGGTGCGGGTCTCCTCCAAGGGACAGGTGGTCCTCCCCAAGCGCATCCGGGAGCAGCTTTCCATCCGGCAGGGAGACGTCTTCGAGGTAGAACTGCGGGAGGGCGCCGTGGTCCTTCATCCCCGAAAAGGCGGCGGCGACTGGCGCCGATGGGAGGGCACCCTCAGGGGCACGCGCGTCCTGGAGGAACACCTCGATGAGCACCGCCGGGAACTCGAGCGAGAACGGGGCCGTCCTTGACGCCTTCAGCGTCCTGGCGTGGTTGCGGGGAGAGGCGGGAGCCGGCGAGGTCCGGAAGTGGCTGGAGGCGGCCGCCGCCGGTCGGTCCCGGCTTTTCCTCTCCGTCATCGACGCCGGTGAGGTTTACTCCCGCATGGTCCGGGTCGGCCGAGAGGCCCAGGCCGACCTGTTCTGGCGGGAGCTCCAGCGCGGAGCCCTGCCGGTGCGGGTGATGCCGGTCCCTGTCCGGCGGGTGCGGCAGGCGGCGGAGATCAAGGGGCGGTATGCGCTGGCGTACGCCGATGCCTTTGCGGCTCAGCTGGCATTGGAGCTACGACTTCCCTTGATTACGGGAGACCCCGAGTTCCGCGAGCTCGAGCGAGAAGGGTTCCTGAAGGTGTACTGGCTCCCCTCCGGTTGATCGAAGACCCTTGTGCAAGCGGAAGGGTGTGGACATGAAAATCGGCCGGGGCCGACCCGCGGCCGTGCCGGTTTCGGCCGAGGAGTTCCTGCGCCTGGAGCGGGCGGCCGCCTATCTGGAAGCTTTGGAAATCTCTCGGCGGCTGGAGGGGTTACCCGGCACGCCGTCCGCCGTCGCCGCCCGGGCCGAACTGGAGGAGCGCTCTTGAAGAAAGAGTTCCTCGACCTACTTCGGACGGACCCAGATTTCCGAGATGAGGTCCGGCGCCTCGTCTTGACGGATGAGCTACTGGAGCTTCCGGCGCTGGTTCGGGCCCTGGCCGAGCGGGTAAGGCAGCTGGCCGAGGCTCAGGAGAGGACGCAGACGCAACTTCAGGCCCTGGCCCGGTCCCATGAGGCCCTGGCCCGGTCCCATGAGGCCCTGGCCCGGTCCCATGAGGCCCTGGCCGAGCAGGTCCAGGGGCTGGTTGGGCAGGTCCAGGGACTCACCGGACAGGTCCGGGCCCTGGCCGAGGCTCAGGAGAGGACGCAGACGCAACTTCAGGCCCTGGCCCAGTCCCACGAGGCCCTGGCCCGGTCCCATGAGGCCCTGGCCCGATCCCATGAGGCCCTGGTCCGGTCCCATGAGGCCCTGGCCGAGCAGGTCCAGGGGCTGGCCGAGCAGGTCCAGGGGCTGGTTGGGCAGGTCCAGGGGCTGGCTGGGCAGGTCCAGGGGCTGGCTGGGCAGGTCCAGGGGCTGGTTGGGCAGGTCCAGGGACTCGCTGGACAGGTCTGGGCCCTGGCCGAGGCCCAGGAACGGACGCAGACGCAACTTCAGGCCCTGGCCGAGCGGGTAAGGCAACTGGCTGAGGCCCAGGAGAGGACGGAGCGGCGGCTGGCCGAGGTGGAGACCGAATTAGGGCCGTTCCTGGAGCTCGACTACCGCGAGAAGGCGGCGGGGTACTTCTCGAAGTTAGCCCGGAGGATCCGCGTTTTGTCCGCCAAAGAACGAGACGAACTGGTCGAACAGGGACTCGCCCGAGGGGCGATCTCTGACGAGGAAGCCGACGACCTTCTGCTTGCGGACATCATCCTACGCGGAAGGGCGCGCCTGCCTGCGCGGCCTGTTTACATCGTCGTGGAGGTCTCCCGGACGGTCGACACGGGCGACGTCGGGCGGGCCTGGCGCAGAGCCCAGGTCCTCCGGCGCCTCGTCGCCGAGGACTGCATCGCTGCAGTAGCCGGCCGTGGGGTGACGGGCCCGGCACTCACCGAGGCCCGGCGCCTGGACGTGCGGGTCGTCATGGACGGAAGGCTTATCTCTGAAGAAGGGGTCTGACCGAATCCCCCTGCCTGCCGCGCCGGCGGCCCAGGCAGGCAAGTCCGTCGGGATGAAGCGTGGTCATTATGACCACGCTTTATGGAACGGGCAGAGAGCGGACGGGGGCCAGGTGGGGGTCCGGCGGCTCGTCGGTCCCGACGACGGGGACCCACGGGTAGATGCCGACGGACTCCCCGATCCAGGCGACGTCCTCGCCGAGACCCAGGTCGATGAGCTCCCGGCCGTGAGGCGTCGCCCGCAGGACGTCCGGCCAGTCTGGCTCGCCCCGATGCCGTTCCCATCGGGCCGCCAGGTCCGGCATCCAGTTTCGGACGGCCTCCGGGACGACGTGCCACAGGACATGCAGGACCCCGTAAAGGTCCTCATTCGCCCGGGGGTCATCGTCGACCCGACCGCTCACGGCGACCAGCAAGACCCGGCGACCGGCCTGGTGCCAGGCCCGGACCCGGTCGACCACGGCCGAAAGATTCGTCAGGCTCCCGACCCACGTGTGCCCCCGAGGGCCAGCGACCAGCGTCCGGGTCCCGCCCGCCGTCGTCAGGACGACCCGCCGACCCGTCAGTTCCGCCTCCCGGCGGAGGACTTCCACGGGGCTGTTTCCGAAGTCAAAGCCCGGGATGGGTCGGGAGTCCCGCTCGCCGCCCAGCAGGACGTCCGGCCAGAAGTCCGCCCGCACCCGTCGGCAGGCCTCGACCGAATCGCTGACCCATAGGGGGGTCTGGACGCCGCAGGCGATCAAGGTCGTGAGGGTGGCACAGGCCCGGAGGACGTCGAACACGACGGCCTCGGCCAGGAGGTCCGACGCCGCCCGGGCCGCGTCCGGGCCGGCGCCGACGTAAAGTCGTTCGTCCACTGCTCGAAGCATCCGGGTCCCCCAAGGGTAGGGTTAGGTCCTGGGTGTCCGGCGTCGGGCCTCCGGGGCGGGGTTCCGGGATCCAGGCGTCGGGCCTTTCCCGACCCCGCAAATTCCGCATCACCGGTCGGCCCGGAGGCGTCGTCCGTCGATGTAAAAGTCCACTCGATGGGCACGTCCGTGGGCGAGCCAAACGGTGACCTGGACGACCGTCCGGTCGCCCCACCGGAGCCAGACGTCGTAGTAGCCTCCGGCCAGCCGGTCGAAGGCGTATCGGCCCTGAGCGTCGGTGACGGTCTCGAAGGCCACGTCGGGTTCGGCCCGGGGTTTCAGGACCAGGCGGAGCCCAGCGATGGGCCGGCTCTCGGTGTCGTAGACGGCCCCGTCCAGCCGAGCACTTCCCGTCCTGGGGGTCGACCGTCGGGCTGACGGTGCGGGTCCCGACCCCGGACCGGTCTCGACGACGGCCGGAAAGGCCGACGTCACCAGCCCGACGAGGGTCCCGACGACGGCCAGCCATCTTCGAAGGCTCATCTCCTCTGAGCCCGTCTCCGGATGTGGGGCGTGATCATACCAAGCGGATGAGCCGTTTGCATGTCGGACGCCCCGCCGTCTTGCGTCGGGCGTCATAAGCCCTAAACTGAAAGGACAGCTTGGATCGAGAGGGGGAATCTATGGCCGGCAAGCGTCGGAGAAATGGGGGAGCGGCCGTCGCCCCCGCCCGGCCCCGGCAGTCTCGGAGGGCCTCGACCCGTCAGTCTCGCCCGGCCGGCGGGGACCTGGAGGCAATCCGGACCGCCTACGAACGCTGGACGCAGACGACCCTCCGGGCGTCCCTGGAGCGCCAGCCCGAGCGCCAGGCCGAGTTCACGACCCTGTCGAGCCAGCCGGTCCAGCGGCTGTATACGCCCCTGGACGTGGCCGACATCGACTACCTCCGGGACATCGGCTTTCCCGGCGAGTTTCCCTTCACGCGGGGGGTCCACGCCACGATGTACCGGGGCCGCCTATGGACGTTTCGGCTGTTCTCGGGCTTCGGGACGCCCGAGGACACGAACCGCCGGTACAAGTTCCTCATCTCCCAGGGTCAGACGGGCCTGAGCGTCGCCTTTGACCTGCCGACGCTCTACGGCCGGGACCCCGACCATCCCCTGAGCCTGGGCGAAGTCGGCAAGTGCGGCGTGTCGGTCGTCACCCTCCGGGACATGGAGATCCTCTTCGACGGCATCGACCTGGCGTCCATCACGACGTCGATGACGATCAACTCCCCGGCGGCTGTCCTCATCTGCATGTATGCCGCCGTCGCCCTCCAGCGGGGCATCCCCCTCGACCGACTCGGGGGGACGACCCAGAACGACATCCTCAAGGAGTACATCGCCCAGAAGGAGTACATCTACCCGCCCCGGCCCTCGATGCGGCTCGTCGTCGACTCCATCGCTTGGTGCGCCCGGCATATGCCGAAGTGGAACCCCGTCAGCATCAGTGGCTACCACATCCGGGAGGCCGGGTCGACGGCCGTCCAGGAGCTGGCCTTCACGCTGTATGACGGTATCGAGTACGTCCGGCACTGCATCGAGGCCGGCCTCGACGTCGACGAGTTTGCCCCCCGGCTGAGCTTCTTCTTCAACTGCCACAACGACTTCTTCGAGGAGATCGCCAAGTTCCGGGCGGCCCGCCGGATCTGGGCCCACGTCATGCGGGACCGCTTCCACGCTAAGGACCCCCGCGCCTGGTGGCTCCGGTTCCACACCCAGACGGCCGGTTGCTCCCTGACGTGGCAACAGCCGTACAACAACCTCATCCGGACGACGATCCAGGCCCTGGCGGCCGTCCTCGGCGGGACCCAGTCGCTTCATACGAACGCCTTCGACGAGGCCTACGCCCTGCCGACGGAGTTCTCGGCCATGCTGGCCCTCCGGACCCAGCAGATCATCGCCTTCGAGAGCGGCGTCGCTAACACCGTCGACCCCCTCGGCGGGTCTTACTTCGTCGAGGCCCTGACGAAAAAGATGGAAGAACAGGCCTACGAGTACTTCGACAAGCTGGACGCCATGGGCGGCATGATCCCGGCCATCGAGCGGGGCTTCCCCCAACGGGAGATCGCCGAGGCGGCCTATCGATACCAACGGCAGGTCGAGAGTAAGGAAAAGATCATCGTCGGCGTCAACGAGTACGTCATCGAGGAGGACCGGCCCATCGAGATCCTGTACATCGACGAGAAGGTCGCCGAACAGCAGATCGCTCGCATGAACGAGGTCAAGCGCACGCGCGACAACCGGGCCGTCGTCGAGTCGCTCCAGGCCCTTCGCCGGGCCGCCCAGGGGACCGACAACCTGATGCCTTACATCCTCGAGGCCGTCCGGAATTACGCCACCATCGGCGAGATCTGTGACACCCTCCGGGACGTCTGGGGCGAATGGGAAGAACCCGAGGTCATTTGAGGAACGGCAGGTCGAGATGTAGGGGCGCCCTTTGCGGGTGCCCCCCAACATCGTAGGGGCGACCCTTGGGGTCGCCCAAAAGCATGGTAGGGGCAACCCTCGTGGTTGCCCCAAAACCCGGGCAGGGACAAGCCCTGCCCCTACAGAGGGCCGGGGGGTCGTGGCGCCTCAAGGGCGGAAAATCCGATGCCGTCTTACGCTCCCGTCTGGACTCCCGAAGTCCTACCCTACCCCCCGTGGCTGGAGGAATGGTGGGTCGCATGCGCCCGCCGGCGGTTGGGCCGGCCCGATGTGGGCGCCTGCTTGGAGGACTTGGAAAGGGAGGTCCAGCGGCTCAGCGACCTCTTCACGGTCGAGCGGTCGCCCCGCTTCGGCGACTACGTGAACGACGAGCGCTTGCTCTTGGCGTATGGCCTCTTCTTCTTCCCCCAGACGTTCGTCCGCATGCAGTTCCCCCTCCTCGAAGCCATCCGATTGCGGGGCTGGCGGCCGCCCGCCGACCGGCCCGTGCGGGTCCTGGACCTGGGCGCCGGGCCGGGGGCCGCCGGCCTGGCCGTCGCCGCCCTGCTGGAAAGGGAAACGGGAAGTCCCGCCGTCGAAGTCACGGGCCTCGACCGGGCGCCGGCGACGTTGGCCCTCTTCCAGGCCCTCGTCCAAGACCTCCGGGCCTACTGGCCCCGGACCCGATGGGCCTTCCGGGTCGGGGACCTCCGGGACCCCTCGACATGGGGGACGCCGCCCGATACGCCGTGGGACCTGATCGTCGTGAGTTTTGCCCTCGGGGAGGCCTTTTACGGCCAGCCCGACGCCCGGACATTCGGGTGGCTCCAGCACGTCCTGCGGTATCTGGCGCCCGACGGCCTCCTCGTCATCACGGAACCCGCCCTCCGGGAGACGAGCGAGCGCCTGGAGCGTCTGCGCGACGCCGTCGCCCGGACCGGCCGACCCTTCATCTGGGGTCCCTGCCTCCACCACCGCCCCTGCCCGCTCTTGGCCGAGGGCCGCTTCTGGTGTCATGAGGTCCGTCGGTGGACCGTCCCCGAGAGCCTCGCCTATCTGAACCGCCGCCTATACCGCACGGTCCAGGTCCTCAAGTTCAGCTTCCTGACCCTGAGCCCCCAGGCCCCGCCGGCGCTACCGGCCGGCCCCGAGTGGTTCCGGCTCATCGCCCCGATGGCCGAGATGAAGGGCAAGTTCCAGACGGTCGGCTGTGCCAGTGACGGCCAAAAGTACACCTATGAGGCCCTCCGGCGGCACCTCGACCCCGACGGTGCGGCCCGCCTGCGGCGGGTCGAACGGGGTGACGTCCTCTACGTGCGGGACCTTCAGCCGGTCGGGGCGGCGACGTGGCGGATCACCGATGAGGCGATGGGGTTCCCGAAGGGACGGAGGGACGAAGTCCCGTAGGGGCAGGGCGGGTCCCTGCCCCACGTCGCTCGGCACGCCGTCCGCCATCCTCCGGGAAGGACCGGCGGGCGACGACGCCGGTGCGGCCCCGCCGTGGCCTGGAAACCGCTCCGCCCGGCAGGGTTCGGTTTGACAAAGGAAGCGAGCGATGATAGTTCTTTCCTAAACTGGATGCCGGCCTCGGGTCCGGCCCGAGTTCCTGCGCGCTCCCCGGCGGGGGCTTGCGCGGCAGGGGGCAGGGCGGAGTCCCAAGCCCCGCGGCTCAAGCGGGAAGTCGCTCGACAAAGCACCTTTAAGCGGAGGCGAGAAAGCTTGAAAGGTGCGATTAAGGTCATGAATCAACTGAAAGAGCAGGGATTAATCAAAGATTATGCGATCGGGGGGGCCGTCGCTACCCTGCGATGGACGGAACCCTTTCTGACTCAGGACTTAGATGTCTTTGTAGTCCTGGAGGGGGAGGCGGATGCGAGCGAGCTCATCGTGCTGACTCCTATATACGACTATCTCCGAAACCGAGGGTACGTGTGGAAAGGACATTGGATCATGATTGAAGGCATCCCGGTCGATATTTTCCCGGCCGACCCCTTAGAGCGGGAAGCGATCGCGGAGGCCGTGGAGGTTGAATATGAAGGGACCATGACGAAGGTGATGACCCCTGAATATTTGATCGCATTGTTTCTGAGGGCGAACCGAGCGAAGGACCAAGGGAAGGTCGCGTTGCTTTTGGAGCAGGCAGAGGTGGATATGGAAAAGCTTGCGGGGATCTTGAACCGCTATGGTCTCGCCGGGCGCTTCGAGACCTGGAAGGAGCGGAGAAATGGGTGACCCGAAGATCGTCGTCGGGGAGCGGGTCTGGACCCGGGAGGAGTGGTTTCAGGAAGAGGCGGCGTTTCGGAAAGAGCGGGCCCGGTTGCCCTTCGAGGTGAAGGTCCGGATGCTGGTCGAACTGCAGAAGCTCGCCCGGACCTTCGGGCGGAAAACCGGGATGCTCGTGTGGGAGATCGGGGAGGAACCCCCGCCATCCTTTGGCTCGGAATCGGCCGAGGGATGACCGGGAAGGACCGGCGGGCGACGCCGGGCTGGAGACCGCTCCTTGTAGGGGGCAAGATGAAGGTCATGGTGGTAGACGAGCAAAAGCGGCCCCTTCCGGGCCCCTATGTGGTCCGCCTGGGCGGCTGGACCCTGGGGCGCTACCTCGAGGAGGCCCCAGAGCACCTCATCTGGGAGTTCGTCCGGGGGGAGGTGGTGATGTATTCGCCGGCGACCGCTGAGCACCAGAGGCTGGTGGGATTTCTGTTCCGCCTTTTGCAGGGCTATTGCGAGGCAACGAAGTGGGGAGAGGTCTTGACAGGTCCAGCGGCGATCCAAATCCTTCCCGACGTGGTGCGGGAGCCCGACCTCTTCGTGTTACCTCCAGAGGGAGTTCCCAAGGCCAGGGGGACACCCCTTCAAGTCCGACCCGCCTTGGTGGTGGAGGTCACCAGCCCCACGACTCGGAGCATCGACCTCGGGGAGAAGGCGGAGGACTATGCCTTAGCGGGGATCCCGGAGTACTGGGTCGTAGACCCCGAGCGCCAAGAGCTACGTGTTCACCGCCGGGAGGGAGAGAAGTACCGGGTCGAGCGGCTGCAGGCCGGAGAGGCCGAAAGCACCTCCGTCCCGGGGTTCTGGCTGGAGGTGGAATGGCTGTTTCGCGAGCCGTTGCCGTCCGTTTCGGTGTGTCTGCAGGCGATCCTCGAACGGGCCGCAGAGGGTGTCTAAAAATTCGGGAGTCCGGGAGCTCGGGAGTTCGGAGAGTACCTTCCCACAGCGATTATTAGAAATAAAGGCGTTTGAAAAGTCCTAAAACGTAATTTTACCGGAAATCTCTGGGGTCAGACGGCGACGTTAAAAATAGAACCGCACGGCCGTATGGAGGGCGATGAAGGAGGCATCCAAGTCACTGAGGACGTCGTGGCCCTCCAACGTGAGTCGAAGCCCCAGCGTCGGACGCAAGAAGTACTCGAGCCCGATGCCGAACTGGAGGCCCGGGTCGGTGCTTTCCTCCCAGGGGGCGTCCGGACCCGGCCGGAGGTGGACTTCATACACATGGACCCCGGCTTGAAAGAAGGGATGCCATCGGCCCATGTCAAAATGCAGGCCGAAGTCGGCCCCGACGAAGGACTCCCGGAGCCGGGCCCCGTCCCCGCCCGTCCGAAAGACGCCGGCCCGGATCGAGACGGACCACCGGTGAGACAGAAAAAAGGAGAGGTGACCGTTCAAGCCGGGCCCGGCCGGCGTGTCCGCCTCGGCCGGGGCGACGACGGCCGGGCCTAAGCCCACGGCGACCTGGCCCCGATACTGCGCATGGGCCGTCGCGCTCCCGATACCGACCATGACGACCGCCCATCCCAGAAACCGGGTCCACGAACGTCGCTCCATAGAATCCTCCCCGCCGAAGGGGGTCGGACCGAGAGGGACGGGAGAGCCGGGGTCGCCCCATTTTACGCATAGCTCGGAGTTGAACGCAAATCGGCGTCAGGCGCCGGGTCAGGCGGGTCTGTCATCGAAGCGGCCGAATCCGGGCGGCCGGGGAGACGCCCGGCCGCCCGGTCCCCGAGGACGGGCCTTACAGCTTACCCAGCTCTCCGCTCAGGACCTTATCGACCAGCAGGTTCCACGCATCGCGCGAGAGCCGGACAAACGTCTCGCCCTCGCCGATCGCGACGGAGTCGTCGTAGACCCGCACCTCGGGGCAGGCCCCGCATTCGGGGCAGAGGGAAAGGACGATTCGGGTTTCCATGGGTCACCTCCTTCGGGATGTCGGGACGACGTAACGGGACGGCCCATCGGCTCTGGCCATCCCGCCGTCCATGGGTAAGTCTCGTCCTGGAGTCGACTCCCGAGTCCAGCGAGGCATAGACCGGGCGGGGGCTTTTTCATAGAATAGATGTCAGCGTCGGGGGTCGGGCTCTCGGAGAGGCTGAACCCCCGGGACCCCTATCCCGCATCCTGCATCTTGCGGCCTGTATCCCGTCTTCCTGACTTCTCGCCGGGGGTGGTCGAGCATGGCAGATGCGCCCCTCGTTCAGGTCGTGTTCCCGGACGGACGGGTCGTCGAGGTCCCGGCCGGGACAGAGGTCGCCGAGGTCCTCCGCCGCTACGACCCGGACCGGGCGTCCGAGGTCATCCTCCTCCGGTCGGGCGACCAGTACTGGGACCACCATTCCGCCGTCGACCGGGACCTGCGGGTCGACGAGCTGGTCACGCCCGACCATCCGAAGGCCCTGGAGGTGTACCGTCATAGCTGTGCCCACCTGCTGGCCCAGGCGGTCCAGCAGTTGTTTCCGGAGACCAAGCTGGCCGTCGGACCGCCCATCGAAAACGGTTTTTACTATGACTTCTTACGCGACCGACCCTTTACCGAGGAGGACCTGGCCCGGGTCGAACGGCGGATGAAGGAGCTGGCCGAGCAAGACATCCCCATCGTCCACAAGTGGCTCCCCAAGGCGGAGGCGTTGCGGTACTTTGAGGAGCGGGGCGAAATCTTCAAGGTCGAGCTGATCCACGAACGCGGCGGCGACCCCGTCAGTTGTTACCAGCAGGCCGAGTTTTTGGACTTCTGCAGGGGCCCCCACGTCCCCTCGACGGGGTACCTCAAGGCCCTGAAGCTCCTGTCGACCTCGGGGGCCTACTGGCGGGGGGACGAGCGGAATCCCCAGCTCCAACGGATTTACGGGACCTGCTTCCCGACGGAGGCGGCCCTCGTCGAGTACCTCGACCAGCTCGAAGAGGCCCGGCGGCGGGACCACCGGCGGCTGGGCGCCGAGCTGGACCTGTTCTCCGTCCAGGAATCGGTCGGCCCGGGCCTGATCCTGTGGCATCCGAGGGGGGCCGTCATCCGCCGGCAGTTGGAGGACTTCCTGTACGAGGCCCACTTCCGGCGGGGCTACCAGGTCGTCTACACGCCCCACGTCGCCCGGCTCGAACACTGGCGGGTCAGCGGGCACCTCGACTTCTACCGGGACTACATGTTCCCGCCCATGGAGCTGGAGGAACGGGTCCCCTATCAGTTGAAGCCGATGAACTGCCCGTTCCACATCGTCATCTACAAGTCCCGACGGCGGAGCTACCGGGAGCTCCCGGTCCGGCTGTTCGAGTTCGGGACCGTCTATCGGTACGAGCGCTCGGGCGTCCTGCACGGCCTCCTGCGGGTCCGGGGGTTTACGCAGGACGACTCCCACATCTTCTGTACGCAGGACCAAATCGAGGCCGAGGTCCTGGGCGTCCTGGACTTCGTCCGGGAGGTCCTCGGGACCTTCGGGTTTCATGAGTACAAGGTTTATCTTTCGACGCGGCCGGAGAAGTACGTCGGCACGCCGGAGGCCTGGGAGACGGCCACGCGGGCCCTCCAGCAGGCCCTCGAACGGGCCGGCCTGGCCTATGAGGTCGACCCCGGCGAGGGCGTCTTCTACGGTCCCAAGATCGACGTGAAGATCCGGGACGCCATCGGGCGGTGGTGGCAGTGCTCGACGATTCAGGTGGACTTCAACATGCCCGAGCGCTTCGACCTGACCTACGTCGGCCCCGACGGGCATCCCCACCGGGTCACGATGGTCCACCGGGCCATCCTGGGCTCGATGGAGCGCTTCATGGGCGTCCTGATCGAGCACTTCGCCGGGGCCTTCCCCTTCTGGGTCGCCCCCGTCCAGGCCCGGGTCCTGCCGGTCTCCGACCGGCATGCCGACTACGCCGTCCGGGTCCAGCGCCGGCTGTTCCAGCAGGGCTTCCGGGTCGAGGCCGACCTCCGGGACGAGCGGGTCTCGGCGAAGGTCCGGGACGCCGAGTTGGAAAAGGTCCCCTTCGTCTTCGTCGTGGGCGACCGGGAAGCGGCCCAGGAGGCGGTCGCCGTCCGGGTCCGGGGCCTCGGCGACCAGGGTCCGTGGCCGGTCGCTCAGGTCGAGGCCCACTTCCACCGCCTGCGGGCATCCCGCCGGCTGGACTTATGGCCGCCGGAGGGATGACGGGTGCCGGGTCCCGGGGCCAGGAGGTTTTGACGACGGAAGAAGGACAGCCGAAGGGGAGAACTCGAGCGGACCGTTAAGGCGGTCGTGAGGAAAGGAGAGGAGGATTACGGGGCGGAGTGCGTCGAACTGGCCGTGGTGACCCAGGGCAGGACGATCGACGAGACTCTGGCGAACCTCCGGGAAGCTGTAGCCCTGCACCTGCCATCGTGGGCACGGTCGAGGCTGAAGCGCCTGTCTGGGGACGAAGTCCCTGCCATCCTGCTTCGCTTGGGTTTGGAGACCCAGTCCCAGCGGGGTCGCCCCGTAAAACTCCGCCGGGTCCCCGGGAGCTGGACCCGGGCCCACTGCTTTCTATGCCGAATGAGGAGGGAAGGGCGGTTCCAGCGCCGCCTCTTGCCTCCGAGGGTCCCGACCTGACACCCGACGCCCCGGTCGGCCATTCGAAACTCGCCAATCCTCGGTCGGACCGCTCCCCTCAAGGCCAAGGCCACGGACAGGAGTCACGATGGCTTTCATCGAGTGCCACCAGGTCGTGAAGGAGTATTCGAACGGCGTGCGGGCCCTGGACGGCGTCTCGCTGGCCGTCGAACGCGGCGAGTGGGTCGCCATCATGGGGCCCTCGGGGGCCGGCAAGAGTACGCTCCTCCATCTCATCGGGGGCCTGGACCGGCCGACCGCCGGGGAGGTCTGGGTCGACCGGGTCCCCGTCCACGCCTTGGAGGGACCGGCCGCCGCCGACTACCGTCGGAGCTACGTCGGCATCATCTTCCAGCAGTTCCACCTCGTCCCGTACCTGACGGCCCTGGAAAACGTCATGCTGGCCCAGTACTTCCACAGCGTGCCCGACGAAGCCCAGGCCCGACGGGTCTTAGAACTCGTCGGTCTGGCCAGCGACCGATTTTCCCATTACCCGGCCCAGCTGTCCGGCGGGGAGCAACAGCGGGTCGCCATCGCCCGGGCCCTCGTCAACGACCCCCCGGTCCTCTTGGCCGACGAGCCGACGGGGAGCCTGGACCATGAGGCCGAACAGACCGTCTTGGCCCTCTTCCAGAGGATTCACGCTGGCGGCAAGACGATCCTGCTGGTCACCCACGCCCCCCACGTGGCCCGATGGGCCCAGCGTCGGGTCGTCTTGGAACACGGTCGGCGGGTCGACCGCCCTGAGTCCTGGGCCGCCCTGCAAGAAGCCGCCGCCGACCCGCCGGAACCTACCCGATCGTGATGGCGTAGTCGATGGGCCGGTACAGGGGCGGTCCGGCATCATGGAGGACCTGACCCAGTTCCTCCAGGAGCGACCGCATGTATCGGGGCAAGGTGAAGATGGCCTGGTGGACGGCGCCGTCGTAGAAGCGAAGCTTCTCGACGTCGCACCGGGCCCGCAGACGACGGTCGACCTCGTCGGCCGTCAGGGCCCGGGGGTCCAGTGCATCCGATGCGATCACGATCCCCCACGGCATCGCAAACGACGTGATCTGGATCGAATAGGGCGCCACGTACCGGAAGACGGCCTGGAGCGTCTTGTACATCGAGGCGAAGAAGTGGAGCTCGGAGATGCCCGTACTGCCCGACTGGTGGACGACGATCCCCTGGGGCTTCAGGTGGGACCGGACGATCTGAAACATTTCGTAGGTCACCAGCGGGGCCGAGGGCCCATTCTCGAGGGGCTCGGTGATGTCCATGATGATGACGTCAAACGGCTCGTCGGTCGCCGTCAGGTAGCTCCGGGCGTCGTCGATGACCAGTTCCGTCCGGGGGTCCTCGAAGGCCCCGTCGCTCCACTCGGGCAGGAAGAGCCGACAGGCCTCGACGACCTGACGGTCGATGTCGACCATCACGGCCCGTCGGACCGTCCGATGCCGCAAGACTTCCCGCAGGGTCGCCCCCTCACCGCCGCCGACGATGAGGACCGCCTCGGGGTTGGGGTGCGTGACCATGGCCGGATGCACGAGGGCCTCGTGGTAGATGAACTCGTCGGCCTGGGCCGACTGCATGCGCCCGTCCAGCATCAGGCACTTCCCGAAGGCCTGGGTGTCCAGGATTTCGATCTCCTGGTAGGGCGAGCGCGCCGAGAAGATCAGCCGCCGGGCCTTGATGAGGTTGGCACTGCTGGGGTTGATGAAGTCCAGGAAGAACCACTCGGAGATCTCGTTGGGGTCCTCCTGGACGGGCAAGCGGGGCCGGCCTAACCGAAACTGGAGGTCCTCGAAGGGTTGGGGCAGGAGCCCGCGCTTGAGCATCACGAAGGCCGGGTTCCCCGACCGGAACTGCTCGATCATGTAGCCGACGGCCGAGAGGGGGTCGATCCGTCCACACGTGTAGATGTCGACGGCCGCATATCGATACTCGGGCCACGTGTGAATGGAAAAGTGGGATTCGGCGATGATCACGACGCCGCTGATGCCTTGGGGGGAAAACTTGCGGAAGACCGTGTCGATGATCGTGGCGCGGGACCGGCGCGCCGCCTCCAGCAGGATCCGCTGGACCTCGGGGAGGTCATCGATGACCCGGGGGTCACAGTCCCGGAGCTCCAGAAGGTAATGAACCCCGAGGGCTTGCGTCATCGGCCTCACCTCCTTCAAGGAATTTTCGGTTTAAAGAAAAATTTATGTCTACGTCGAATATCGTCGTCCATGACGCCGACTCCTTCAGAAGGTGACTTTCATTCTAATTCCGCCGCCCCCGGGGGGCAACCCCCCGCGCATCGCAGATGGCGAATGGGGGAGGAAGCGATCAGGCGGGGCCGGCCAAGAGGAGGTCCAGGGGATGGGCCTCGGGGACCAGGGCCCACGCCACGGCGCCGGCCTCGAGGCGGACGTCCGGTTCGACGACCACGAGGGCTTGGGACAGGGCCGTCGTCCGGACGATGTGGGACCCCTGGGGACCGGCCGGCTCGGCATGCCATCCGTCGGGCCGGACGTGCAGGCGGCATCGGAGGAAGAGCGTCCGCCCGCCGGGATTCTGCACCGCCCGGCGAAGGGTCACGGGAAACCGATGGGGGAGCGACCCGGGGAATCCCTGCACCCACCAGAGCCACGGATAGACGAACGCTTCCAGGCATACGTAAGCGGAGGCCGGGTTTCCCGGCAGGCCGAAGACCCATCGACCGTCGGCCGTGCCGACCCATAAGGGCTTACCCGGCTTGATCGCCACGCCGGCGATGAGCGTCTCGAGCCCCAGCGACTCCCCCGCCTTCCGGACCAGGTCGTACGCCCCGACCGACACGCCGCCCGTCGTGATGACGACGTCGCATCGGTCCAACGCCCGGGCCAGGGTCTGACCGATGGCCTCCCAGCGGTCGGGCATGAAGGGCCACCGCTCGACGGGAAGGCCGAGTCGGCGAAGACGGGCTTGCAGGAAGTAGCTGTTAGAGTCGTAGACGCGTCCGCGTTCGAGGGGCTGGCCCGGCTCGACGAGTTCCTGACCCGAGGCCAGGACCACGACCCGGGGCGTCCGGTAGACCCACAGGCGGTCGTGTCCGGCCGTAGCGGCCAGGGCGATGTCGGCCGGCGTGACGTACCGACCGACCGGGATCAGGCACGTACCCGCCGGGAAGTCCTCGGCCGGGGGTCGGACATTCTCGCCCGGGGAGACGGGCCGACGGACGCGAATGCCCCCGGGGGTCTCCGTCACGTCCTCCTGGGGGACGACGGCGTCGGCGCCCGGCGGGACCGGCGCTCCTGTAAAGATGCGGACGGCCGTCCCGGGTTCGACCGCACGGTCCGGCCACTGGCCGGCGGCCACATGACCGACGACCCGCAGGGGGGACCGTCCCTCGAGGGCGGCGACGTCGGCGCTCCGGACGGCGTAGCCGTCCATCGCCGCATTGGCCCAGGGCGGCTGGTCCGACGGCGCCCGGACGGGCTCGGCGGCGACCCGTCCCAGGGCCCGGTCGAGGGGAACCGCTTCCTGGCCCAGGGGCTGGGTCCGGCTTCGCAAGACCTCTAAGGCTTCCGTGTAGGTCCGCATGGACGTACGGAATAGGGGCCCTAAGGCAGTGGACTTGGGGGAAGACGACCGACGGTCCATCGTCGGGCCGAGGGCCGGACGCCGCTCGCCCTGCTTCAGCGGACCTCGATCCCGAAGTACCACTGGGCGAGCAGGCCCATGGCGTACGTGACGGCGACGGTGCCCGCCACGATCAGGGCGTTCTCCATCATCTTCCGCAGGACCGGCGTACCGGACATCAGGGCCAGGAGGGCCGCCATCAGACCCGCCGCCAGAAACCCGCAGGCGAACGAAACGCCGGGCTGTCGGGCGCCCAACCAGAAGGGCAGGACCGGGATCAACGCCCCCAGCAGGTAAAAGACCCCGACCACGAGGGCGGCCCGCCAGGGACTCTCTCCGGGCGGTTCCTCGACCGAATTCCCCGTGATCTCGGCCAGGACCCGCATCTTGGACTTCTCGACGGCCCGGACCTCGACCTCCGACTTGACCGACGCATAAGCCCCGGCGGCCATCGAGAGGGCCCCGGCCACGCCGACGATGGACGCCGCCAGGGCGACGGTATGGGGGTCCCGGAAGGCCGCATAGAAACCGCCCACGCTCCCCAGGATCTCGACGAGGCCGTCGTTGAGGCCCAAGATCGTATGCCGAAAGTCCTCGCTCCGGATGCGCCGCTGACTGGCCTGCAGGATGGCTTCGTCCTCATGCTTCAGCTCGTCCATCAGGATCGCCCGGATGCCCTCGGCCAGGGGCGTGTCCCGGTACCGCTCCCACAACTTCAGGTACTTGGTCACCCCGTAATGCTCGATGGCCTCCAGGGTCAAGAAGGTCAGCTTCGAGCCCAGGAGCCGCCGCAGGAGGAGGAGGAAGGCCATCTTGACCCGCAGACCGACCGTCAGGCGGACCCGCTCCAGGCCCGCCAGCCGTTGCCAGAAACGGATGTGACGGTCCTCAAACTCGCTCAAGTTCAGCAACATCTGCTGGGCGTCCGGCTCCTTCTCGATCCGGGCCAGGTGCCGGTAGAGGAGACCGTCAAAGAGCTCGTTCCGAGCCAAACGGGCGGCGATCGCTCGGACATCCGGTGGCGGCGGGCCCTGTCGGACCAACGTCTCGGCCAAGGCCTCCAGGGAAGCCATCGACGACGTCATCGGGGACCCTCCTCCGAGTCCCTCCCGGACGCCGAGCCTCGAGTCCGGGAGGCCCTATCGGGATGATGATAGGTACCGCCGGGGAGCGAATCAACACGACGAACCCGGACGGCCCGTCCCGCGCCCTTTTCTGACCGCACCCGTTAGGGGCAGGGCTCGTCCCTGCCCATGTTTTGGGGCGACCCCGAGGGTCGCCCCTACGGGTCGCGGCGGGCACCCCGACAATATTCGTGCAACCATATGTCAAATTCGTCTACACCGATGCGTCGGGGGTTTTCGCGATCCAGCGCCCACCGCAGGGGGTTCGTCTGGATGTATTCGCGGATGCGGTGCAGGGCATCCTCGTTGCGGATGATGTGTTCGTAATAATTGCGCTGCCACAACCGTCGGTCAAAGGCTATCCAATTCTTCTGGCTCACCCTACGTATGTATTCCACCGTGGTGATGGATTTGAATGCCCCTACGATTGCCCCGACCGTCGGGTTTTGCCGTGCGTTTGTAAGGGCAGGGCTCGTCCCTACCCATGTTTTGGGGCGACCCCGAGGGTCGCCCCTACGGGTCGCGGCGGGCACCCGCAAGGGGTGCCCTTACCGTGAATGACGATAATGCCGTGGATGTGGTTGGACATAACGACGTAGGCGTCCAACTCAATGTTGGCGGACCTGTTGGGCAAATCTCGCCCCACCAATTCCACCATTTGTCCCACATCATTCAACACCATTTGCCTATCCACCGCCTCGCCAAACAGGCACATCCGCCCCTGCGTCACGATGGTAATGAAATACGCCCCCGGCTGGTTGTAATCATACCCGCGCAGGCGGATGGAACGGCGATGACGCTTGTCTGAATTATATCGGCTCATCGGGTGCCTCCCGGCAATCGGATAGTCTCCCTATGTTGATGACCTCAGGAGCTACAAGGGTTATCCATAGCTCTTGCACACTCCAAATATGGTCGGTCGAGCCGGCGGCCATCTGACCCCGCCCCTTTGGGTTGGCATCAGGGGCGGCCCAAAGTATAATGTCGCCGGGGGAGGGACGCCTGATTGAAGGACCTGCGTCGTAGGGTCGGACAGTACGGGTGTCGGGACCTGGAGCCGCCCTTTGG
>FWWL01006036.1_pt1 | contig 18023 bp, 9 predicted proteins | sample 2228331 | NCBI WGS metagenome assembly FWWL01 (sample SAMEA103939775, study PRJEB20133) | metagenome
TAGGGTGCCTGGTGCCCACGGCCGAGCGAGCTGTTAGATAGGGAGCCATCCTGGACCGTGAGGTTCGCGGCGATCGACTTCGAGACCGCCAACTACGACCGGGCAAGTGCCTGCGCGGTGGGTCTGGTCGTCGTGGAGGGCAGCGAGGTCGTGGAGAGGATCTACGAGCTGATCCGCCCGCCGACATCGTACTTCTACTTCACGTACCTCCACGGGATCGCCTGGGAGGACGTCGAGGACGCACCGACCTTCGACGAGCTGTGGCCAGATCTTGCCAGAGTGCTACGCTCGGTCGACTTCCTGGCAGCCCACAACGCTCCCTTCGACAGGAGCGTGATCCAGAAGTGTTGCGAGACCTACGGGCTCAGGTATCCGAGGAAGCCCTTTGTCTGCACCGTTCAGCTAGCACGAGCAGTGTGGGGGATCTATCCCACGTCTCTTGGCCGGGTCTGCCAGCTGCTCGAGATCCCCCATCGACCCCACCAGGCCGACTCCGACGCAGAGGCCTGTGCCCAGATCGTCCTCAAGGCGGCCAGGAAGGGGTGGGTGCCTGCGTCAACCTCGTGAATCAAGCCCTTTGGTTCCAGGCCCGAGCCGCGAGCCCCAGCTCGTGCCGCCTTCTCTGTGGTGCGAATCCCAGTGCGCTCGTCCGCGCGAATAATCCTCCCAGCCCGCCCGGAATCCGAAGCCCCCGGGCCTACTATGGTTCCGTGGCCCACGGGACAACGGCCTCCACCAATTTCAGTGCTAAGAACGACACGCAGCCCACCACCAGACAGCGAGTGAAACCGCAACACTCCCGCTGGGTTCTCAGGCGAGCGTTCGCCTACGACAATCATTGAAGGTCAATATCAAATCCGTCCAGTAGTGCCCTACAGCTCCGAGGCGATACCCGCGCGACTGCAGTCAAGGGACAATGTGGGGCTAGCCTATCCCGATAGAAAAGATGCTTCGCCGCCCCACATTCACCGAGCAAACCGCCCGACTTTCTTCCACCTTCCGCCTAGTACAGCCCCAGTGTCCCCTTGAGAGAAGGCCCGCATAAACCCGCTCCGGGTATGAGCACCCTACGCCGCCACGATCCCGGCTGAATTGAGTGGCACGCACCATACACTCTTCATGGCCCCCTGCGACCGCCTACAAGCGTCTTTTCCCTCAAGGGCTCCACGCTGTTCCCTAAAGACTTCCAGGATGTTTGGACTCAGGGATCACTAATATCCGGATCTGAAGCCTGCTACCCGAGATAGGATCAAAGGAACGCGCTTGATCACCCCGATTTAACCCCTCGTCACTCCCCCGCCATGCTTATGGTAGCTATCCTACCGAACGAGGACCTTCTCTCCCTCGGTCAGAGAGGCAGCTCCCGGACTGAACCGGCCCCTCTCCTCTCACCCGCTGCTTCACACGTTCCCCCAACCCAAGCTCCAGCGAGACTGCTAATCCACTCCCCCGCGGTCAGACAAACTCCCGTACACTACCAGCAGTCCTCTTTGGATTCTTGCGACACCGCTCGGAATTGAATATGCCGCCGCGACCCCTTCCGCTACACCGACAGGCGCCCCGGCCCCACCCAAATTGGCGACCGCCAAGATGGTGTCAGCTACGATTTCCACCAGACCGCCGACAACTTGTGCCCACCCCCCGGCAGGGCCAAGGCTCTCCAAAAACTTGCCTTTCCCACTGAAGCTTCCTGTTCTCAACATCAAAAGCCTGTAGGGATTAGGCCCGCTACTTACCAGCCCCAGTATCGCCTTGGAGCCTCCCCCTTCCCGCATAGACCTCAGTGCCTCGCCCGCGGCAATCCGTTCAGCACGGAACCCAGCGGCCCAAAAAAAACCGAATTCCGAATGAGTCGTTGGCCAAATATGACTCTCGACACCGCCTCTGCCTGACGCTACCTCGTAGCCCTCCGGTGTAGCCTCCAGAAGAAGGTCCAGCAAGTAATGCAACCCAGCACGCCTCATAATGCTATCAATCCGCGTCGCATACTCCCCAATCCTCGGATACAGTTCCTCGCCGGTTCTTATGAGAGAAACCAGCTCCTCAACGGGCCCGGGCTCCTCCAGGCGCCTGGTTTACCCCACTTGCCTTGTCTTGTCCCCCGCGCGCAATAGAATAGCTACCCTATAGATGGCGCCATTACTTAGCCTATCGGCCAATTCACGTATCCGCCGGTCCACAGCGGCAAGACCCAGCGCCAGTTCCACAAGTTCCCTTTCTATCGTCCGCAACTGTTCAAGGCGGCATCTCGAAAGAGCAGCTGCCATCGCGTATCCCAGCTCATAAGCCCTGATGTCCATAGCTTCCTCTCCCTTTAGAGTGGTACGCTTAGTTAACGATAGGTCCCTACACCTTGCTCTCTGGCTGGGCCCATCGCCACCCCAGGGCCCGACCTCGAGCTCCGTCTTCAAGCCGCTTCTAAGAGCCCTTCAGCTGAGCCCCTGACCCCGCGTCATACACACGGCAGAATTCTTCCCCATGGCGGTGCCGGGGTCCTGTTACCAGCCCCCTTAAAGTTCCCGTTCGTGCCTCCAACATTCCTGCCTTCCTCCCATTCTGGCACGTCCCGGCCCAGAGCTTGTTTATCCCCTGCCCTCCTCACCAAGTAGCCCTCAAATACTCGAGGGCGCCACTTGAACGCCAGAGACGGTCCTGAATTAAGGCTCCCCAACGCCAATGCTCCTCGGACATCAACTCACTGCCAGAAGTTGCTCGACTTCGGGAATGCCGAGTAGAGATCCGCCATATACGCGAGACGCTTGGCAGTCTCAATCGGCGTGACCCAGTCGCCGCTACGCACTGTAACCTTCCAGAACAAGGATCCTGTCAGTAGCTCCAAATCGGATCCAAAAAGACAGCCGTACTCCGCAACACCTCCATCTGCTCCCGTGGTAATGTGATTGGACGCTGAACATGCGCACCTTTTGTTACCAACGACATTGCCATGGGCCAAAAACAGTCTCGTCTGCTACGCAACATTGGGTGTGAGATCTTGAGGTGTTCGCGAGAGGGAAACATATCCGTAGCCTTGAAAAACTCTCCTGGTCGTCCATCCGCCACCCGTCACTACGTGTCTGAATACCTCGACTGGGGTTGGAGCTAGCAGGTATACCTAAATGCTGGACCCTTCTCCGAGAATATAGCTCGCGGACTCGTGACGCCGTCTGACAAGCCAACTAAGTAAACCGCCTCCGCGTCAAGGGGCGTGATTTGTGAGCCAGCTAGCCTTGCCGCAGCTCGTTAGGAGCTTTCGTCAGGGGAATGAAGGCCGGATGTCGGAACTTCAAAGAGTTCGGGCGATGTTAAAGCTTACCACCTCTTGACGCTCCTCATCCGTTTCCAGTCGACACTTCTGCTTAAAGGCGCTAAACGCCCAAGCGACGCGCGGTACCAGAGCTGAGTCTGCAGCTGTGATGTGAAGCGAACCATTCCCGCTACATCACTCGAGCCGCATGGCCCGAATCGCCGCATGAGTAGGGTCGGTATAGAACACCGGCTCGAGTCTGTTCAATACTTCGTCAGGCACGTCCGCTAGGTCTCGCTTGTTTTCACTTGGGATCAGGATCCTCTTGGCCCCCGCCTCGTGGGCGAGCTCAAGCCGCTCCGGCAAGTTTTGTACCCGACGGAGGAGCCCTTTCACGGTCATCTCCCCCACGACGATGGTTGTCGGGTCGACCGGCTTGTCCAGCAGTGCCGAGACCAGCGAGATGAAGAACGCTATTGCGGTCTCGGCGCCCTCCCGGGCCTGGTTCAGATTCACGGCCTGCACGGTGAAGTCGTACTGGCGGGGCTCCCGGTCGATCCCGAGGTCCTTCACGTGGGCCTTCAGGTAGGCGTCGGCAGCCTTGAGGGCCTCGCGCATCACGGGTGAGAGTTGCCCCAAGGGGATGATCCGGCCGCTCCCCGGGTTCACCTGCGTCTGGATCTGGAACAGCGCCAGCTTGCGGTCCGCGGGGTCGTTCCCGATCACGAAGACCGACCCCGGTGGCAGCGACTCCCCCGTGATGATCATCCCACCACCGGACTCCGGGGGCACGACGAAGCGCTCCGCCCGGGTCTCCCTATCGAGGTAGCTGAAGTTGACATCCCAGTACTCGAGCCCGCCCATCTTCTTGAGCTGCTCCTTCACCCGGCGGCGCATCTCCATCGCGAACTCCACGTACTCAGCGACCTCATCCTTCGTCACCTCCCCGTCGGGGTGGATCAACTTGACCAGGCCGCTCACGGTCTTCCGCACGGCCTTCGCGTCACGCCCGCTCAGGTGGCTCCCGAACTCGAAGTACCGTTCGGCGACGTCCATGTAGCTCGTCTTGCGCAACCCGTGGAAGAGCTCCGCCAGGTAGTCCGAGACGAACCCGAAGTGGCTCGTGTAGAGCTCGTCCCGCATCTTCCCGTACTCCCAGCCTGGGAGGTACGCGTGGATGCGGTCGAAGAAGGCGGTGTCCATCTCCTTCGGCATCGGGTAGAAGAGGTTGGAGGTGCGCATGATGGTCTGGACGTCCCCGTCGAGGTTCCCGACGAAGACGATCGACCCCTCGGCGCTGATGAGCTCGCGACCGCGGCTGAAGGTCCCATCCTCCATGTAGTTCTTCATGATGTTGATCCCGGTCTTGTCCGTGAACCGGACGCCTGCCGCCTCGTCGAACGCCACCACGTCCCACAGGGCCACCAATCCCCGCTGGCCGGTGGCGAGGTTCACGAACATCTGCGCCACGGTGGTCTGCCCGCCGGACACCAGGTGGGAGTAGGGGCTGATCTGCTGGTAGACGAAGCTCTTCCCGGTCCCCCGAGGCCCGAGCTCCACGAGGTTGTAGTTGGCCTCCACGAGCGGGATCAGCCGTGCCAGGTAGAGGAGCTTCCGCCGGTGCGTGAAGTACGGGTGCGAGGGCTCCATGCCGAGCGAGCGGATCAGCAGGTCGATCCACTCCTCGCGGCTGAACTCCCGTCTTCCCTCGAGGACCGGGGTCAGGTCCCGCGTGGAGAGCTGGATCGGCCTCAGGCGATCGATTACGAATGGGCGGTTCACGCCGTGGAACCGGATCGTGGGGTCGTACCGGAGGGTCACCTCCGCCCAGATCCCGCCCATGAGGAGCCGATCGTGCTCGCGGATCAGCTCCTCGTCGATGTTCACGTAGTCCAGGTAGGTGTTGTGGAGCACCGCCCAGTAGCGGTCGTCCTCCTCGTGGAGCGCGGCCGAGACCCGGTCGATGATCTGGTACTCGCCGAGCTGCTGGATCCTCGCCTTCACCATCTCCCGTTCGTCCGGCTTGACGAACTTTTCCGAGAGGCTCTTGCGGACGAACTCGAGGCCCTTCTCGATTACCTCCGGGTCGGGTGACGCGCAGTACTTCCCCAGGAGGAACTCGATTACAAACGTTGGGACCGTGAAGGCGGAGCGGAGCCGCCGGAGTAGGTCCTTCCGCACCGTGAGGCCGCGGAAGACCTCTGTCGCCTTTCGGTCCAACTCGTCGAGCTCGATAGTTTCGATGACCACCTAGTCTCGCTCCGTCAGTCCCAGTCCACCGCCATCCGCAACGGAACCGTCACCACATCCCTCCCCGTCTCGGCGTCCAAAGCCCGAAGGAGGAGGTCTGCACCCGCCCGTAGGCCAGCCCCCTCCTTCAGGTACAAGGGCGGCCGGAGCTCCTTCGCGTCGGGCCGCACGTCGAGCTCGACGGGGTCAGTCACAGGCTCGCCCCCCGTAACGGGCTCGACCCACAGCCGAAGGCGTATACCCCGCTGGCCGAACAGGACGCTGGGGAGCGGACGCACGACAACTGGCACGGTTCCGGTAGCCAGCTCCGTCGATCCCACCTTCACTTCAACCTCGAGCCGGGGGGCTTCCGCACTCACCCTCGACACCACGTGAGGGATGACGCATTCCTGAAGGGAGATCCCACCGTGGGTGAAGTCGCCGCTCGCCACTAACGTCCGGACCCCTCTCGGGAACCCTAGAGTGACTTTTCCAGAACCAAAGGGGAGGGAAAAACGGAGGAGTCCTCGCAGCGGCGCGCCGGGCTTGAGCGCGCACCAGCGCGTCTCCCGTCGCAGCACCTGCGCCACCCTGACCTCGGGGCGACCGAGGTCTTCGACGAGGTCGCGCGGGAGGAGCAGGAAGCCGTGGTCGCTCACGACGTGGACCTCGGGCACGCCCGCGTCGTGGAGGAGCTCGACCGCCCGGCGCAGCTTCGCGGCGAGCGCCTCCGCCAGCCCCGGGAGCTCCGCCGGTACCTCGTGCCCCTGCGAGTCGATCGTGTCGTCGAACACCACGAGGATCGACGCGTCGGGAACGTCCGTCCCCCGCAGGAGTTCCTCCAGGTCGAGGAACGCGACCCGTCTGTCACCTCCGCGGCCGAGCGCCTTCGCGAGGTGGGCCTTGCGTCCCTCCCGCGTGGACACCCTCTTCCCGTCCGGACCTGTCAGCGTGACGCCCTTGGCGAAGGCGACTTCGACATCCTTGGGATCGAGCGGCAGGAGGGCCACCATCCCGAACGGTGTGATCGTGGGGATCGTCGAGAGGACCGGCGTGAGCGTAGCGCCGAGCGCCTCGGCCAGATCCCGCGCGAGGTCGAACCGGAGCGCGTCCGTAACAACCACGGCTCGTCGCCCTTCGCCCGGGTCCCAGAGCCCGGGCGCCACCTGGCCCACGCCGATGGTCCCGTCCGGTGGCCACCGGCCCTCGGCCTCCAGCAGGGAAGCAAACCGGTCGTTCGTGCTCTCCACGTACTCGAAGTACATGAGGTCCGCGACCCTGCGGACCTGCTCGAGCCCAGCGATCCGTTCGCAGGCGGCGCGGACGGCGAGGTGGCGCCGGTCCGCCTCCCACCACCGCTCGGCGAACGCCGCCGTGAGTTCCGCGGCGGTCCCGAGCTCCTGCGCCTCCTCCCGAGCGGTCGAGCACCGCTCGGCCAGCTCCCGGGCGGCTCCTAGCACGAACCACGCGGTGTCTCCGTCGGGGGCGTCCCAAGGTGTGCCCAGGCCAGCCTCGATCTCGGCCGCCGACGCGAGGAGGAGGTCCCTCGCGCGTCTCCAGTCCGTCCGGGCCAGGTCGTCGAATCGCGCGAGGAACGACCGCCACCGACTGAGGGCCAGCAGGGGCAAGCCCCTGGGCTGCCCCGCACGCCCGGCCGCCCACCCCGAGACATCGATCTGCTTCTCCAACCGCAGGATCCGCTTCCGGTACCGAGGGGCGAGTTCCCGGTGGGGCAGCACGTCCTCGCGCAGGAACCGGGCGCACCGCGCCCGCTGCTCCTCCCGCTCCGGCAGACGCGATCGGAACGGGAAGTCCTCAGCGCGCCCGAAGGCCTCCCAGGCCTCCGCCAAGGCCAGCTGGGCGACGAACTCGTCGGCTAGCTCCTCCGGGCCCGGTTCGCCCTCGGGCGGACGCAGGCCGAAGGCCGAGGCAATCCCGCCGAGAACGAGCTCCCGCCGCTCTCCCCAAGCCCGGAGGGCATTCGTGGGGGCGGCGAGCAGCTCGCGGAGCGCGTCGCGGGGATCCCCGCCAAGCGCGTCCAGGACCTCCGCGAGGGTGAGCGGCGCCGGCCACGTCGCCGGATACCGGGTCGCGTTCAGCTCCGCGTACCTCGAGAGGAGCGAGTCCGGGCCGCCCTCGGTGAGCTTGGGGAGCGCTGAGTCGTCCAGGCGGACCCCGACCGACGCGAGCCAGTCGGCCAGGGAGGGGGGATCGGGGACCTCCCCGGGTTGCCATCCGTGGAGCGAGAAGAGGGCGCCCTTGTAGCGCTGGTCGTAGACCGACCAGAGCGTCGGCGCCGTGCCGTTGGGCCGCGGGCTGAGCTCCTCCCGACCGAATCCTGGGAGGTATACGACGGCCACACCCTCCCGTGCCGCCTCCAGACGGAGGATCTCGACCTTCACGCCGAGCTGATCGGCATCGCCGGCCACGGTGAGCGCGCGGGCGGACCGCGCTTCGAGGCTCGCCGCCACGTGCGGCCAGAGCCGCTGGAACCCCCGTTCTGGGTCCAGCCAGAGGACGACCCGACGTGGCACGCCGTCCGGCGCCGAGGCGGCGCAGGCCAGGAGCTGCTCCGCGAGCAGCTCACCGAGGCCGGGCACGGGCTCCTCCTACCACTTCTTGATGACTTCGCGGGCGAGGAGGCCGGTCTCCTGGAACGGGCGGATGTTCACCTTCACCCCGTCGTCGGTGTCGGGCGCGAACGGGCCCGGCCTGCCCTCCTCCAGCTCCTCCTTCCACCGGCAGCGGATCCGGTGGCGGAGCTCCCTCCCCTCCTCGATCGCCTTGATCCGCTCGCGGAACTCCTGCACGTCCTCGATCTGGAAGCGGAGCTCCTGCTTGGTGGCGTCGTCCGAAGCTCCTTCGAGCTCGGCCCGGAGCCGTGTGATGAGCGACGCCGCGTAGATGTCCCGGAGGCGTTGGAGCATCTCCCGGCTGAGGCGGTGGTAGAGCACGAAGGCCTGGAAGGTCCCCTCGGGCGACGTCAGGTGCCAGGCGATCGGGCGGTACTTGAACTGCTTGATGTGCCGGGCGAAGAAGGCCCGCTCGAGCCATCGTCCGAGGTCGGATCCCACCCACGTGCGGAACTCCTCCAGGGACCGGGCCGCTCCCTCCTCCCCGAACCGACGCTCGAGGAGCGTACGCAAGCGCTGCTCGGCGGTCGGCTGGTCGCCGCAAGGAACGAGCGGGATGATGCCGTCCGGGTCCACCAGGTCGGGGTCGATGGCCGGTCCGGTCTCCGCCTCCTGGCGGTCCTGCTCGGGCCACCGGAACCCGAGCATCAGGAGGAGGGCCACCGAGACCCAATCCTCCATGAGCCGCCTGACCTCGGGCGGCGAGTACACGCCCTCGGCGTGGAGCTCCTGCAGGAGGTTGTAGACGGAGACCGGGTGGATCTGGAGCTTCTGGGAGAGCTCCTCGAGGAAGGTCTCCGTGGGAATCGGGATGCGGGCACCCAGAACGGTCTCCTCGGCCTCCTCATCGGCATCGGGCGCCTCGTCGGGTGTTGTCGCCCCCGGACCTGCTTCATAGAGCTTCCGGAGACGCCCCTTCAGCCCGTCGAGTTGTTCCGGTGAGAGCTGACGGCGTTCGAGCGACGCGAAGTGGGCAACGAACCCCTCGGGCAGTTCGATGTCGGCTGGAGGCTCCGGTACGCGGTCGTAGCCGGCGATCAGCGGGTGCCAGCCTGCCGGTGTGCCCGTCTCGTCCAGGATTGCACTGACATCCGAAGTGGCGACAGCATAGGCTCCAAAGACAAGTTGTTCATTCCATGCTTCAAGACAGTGGCGGAGCGAAGCCCAGGCGTGCGCCTCGCACAGGAGCGCTAGTACGCTTGGTCCAAACGACTGGTGTCGAGCCCGCTTGGCTTCTGACCCTACTAGTATGGCAGGATCTGCGAGACGCTCGGTAGGATTGGGTGCAAGTTCTAGCGCCTTAATTGCGACACAAGCCCGCTCGATCTGTAGCAGGTCGGGAGGCGTCTCCTCTGGATGAGGGATCCGCGCCACGTAGCTGTTGCTCAATACAATCTGTGGTCTGAGCCAGCGGACCACAAACGAGGCTGCTCGCGAGTTTAGGATTGCGCCCACGGGGACAGAATCGCTCAGCGGAAACACAGCGTCCACAAGTACCCGTCCCCAGAGGGCACCTTCGATGCGCCGCAATCCAATCGAGCCTCGGGCAAGGCAGCTGTAGCCCCAGCCGGGACGGAAGTAGTACTCGTCCGATCCGAAGCCTGCGGACGGGTGAGACCTGATAGCCGCGCCCTCATTCGACCATTCGACCACCCAATGCCGGTTGCCCATCCATCTGCAGTACCCGCCGCCCTTCTCGAACGGCACATAGCGGCGGTTCTCGCCTCCTGCTCCCACAACCTCGGGACTGGGCTCCCAAAAGAACCGTACGAATCTCTCATCGTCACCAACCTGGGGACCCGTGACTATGCGAGCTACGTCGGAAAGCCTACGACCGCGCAGGAGCTCTAGTAAGCGAGGGCGAAGCCCGTATGCGAACGGGGTCTCGGGGATGGCCTGGAGATCCGATTGCTTGGGGGTGGAGACGATGGTCACCGCCTGGTCCGCGATCGCCAGACGGAGGAGGCGGTCCTTCTCCGCGGGCGACTTCGGGCCGACGAGACGGAAGGCGGTCATCCGGTGCTCGGGGGCCGGAGCCTGGGCGCGGAGGGTGAACAGTGCCACGTTTGCCCCGGCTGCCGCCGTTTCCTCGAAGCCGTGTTCGCCAAGGTGCGCGAGGGTCGTGACCGTCGTGTCCCGGAGCACGCGCTCACGGAGCTTGGCGAACGACCGGAGGAACAACCACGACTGCTGGGTCACCATCCCCACGTGACCGCCGGGGCGCGCGAACTCCAGGCACCGCAGGATGAACGCCGCGTAGAGGTCGCGCTTGCCCTCCGCGTACTCGCGCTCGACGAACCCCTTCACCTCGGGGTCGAGGTTCTTGCTCCCCGCGTACGGCGGGTTCGTCACCACCACGTGGTACCGGCGGGTGACCGCCTCCACGAGGCTCAGGCCCTTCTCCAGGTCCTTGCCGAACAGCCGCCGGCCGACGTCCTCCACCCGCGCTTCCCGGTCGAACGTCTCCCGGATCTGTTCCAGGAGCGCGAGGGCGAACCGCTCCCAGGTCTCCTCGTCCGGGAACTCGAGCGTGGGCCCCTTCGCCCGGCGCTCTGCGAGCGCCTCCCTGACCCGCCGCTCCGGGTGGAGGAGGGAGCCGAGCTTCGCCGCGTCCCGGAGCTCGGACCACACGCCCGTGATCAGCGCCTGGACCTTGGTGTCGCCGCGGAAGCGATCCAGGAGGTCGGTGGGGGGAACGGCGGGGAGCGCCACGTCAGTCGCGACGAGGTTGAGGCGGCGGGGGCGGAAGCCCGGGCCGGCGAACTCACATGCCTTCAGGTAGAGCCGGAGGGCGGCGATCTGCACCGCGCGGAGGTCGATGTCGATCCCGTAGAGGTTCCGCTCGAGGATCAGGCGGGGGATGTCCTCCTCGGCCTCCAACCCCTCCTCCCGGTACATCTCGACGAGGAGGTCGAAGGCCCGGGCCAGGAAGTGGCCTCCCCCGCAGGCGGGGTCCAAGAGCGTGAGGTCCCGGAGCCGCTCGGGCCGGGCCCCGTCCGGGCGGCGCGGTGCCCCCTCCGAGAACCGGACAAAGTACGGCCAGCGGTCCGGCAGCTGGCTCTCGGGGTGCATCTCGAGCCAGAGCGCGCCCAGGGTGTTCTGGAGGAGGTAGTCGACCATGTAGCGCTCGGTGTAGAGGCACGTCGCGGCGGCGAGCTCCTCGGGGCCCTCCAGCTTGCCGCCCTTCTTGAGCTTCGCGTAGGCGGCGTCCTTCTCCTCCGCGTTGTAGTACTGGTAGACCCACCCCAGGACCTCGTCGTCCGCCCACACCTCGGGCGGGATCGCGGGGTCGTTGAAGGCATCGGCCAGCTCCCGCATGGTGTTCGCGAGGGGGAAGAGCTGACCGTACTCGGAGGCCGGGTCGAACAGCTCGCCGAGCTCCTCGGAGATCGCCCTGAAGGCCCGGTCGAGGGCGGCACGCCAGACCTCCCGCGGCCCGGCTTCCGGAGGCAGCTCGTTGCGGGCCCTGAAGTAGAGCGAGGACGCGCCGAGGCGCGGATCACGGGCGAGCGCGGTCTCGGGCTTCCCGTCCACCCGCAGCATCCCCCGCTCCTCGAGGCAGCGCAGGCCCACCAGGCGGTTGAGGAAGGTGAAGGCGGAGTCGCGGACGAAGGTATCGAGCGCCTCCTGCGAGGTGACCCCAGCCCCGCGGAGCCGGTCCATCACCGCTCGCGCGGCAGCCAGGACGGCTCGGGTGTCCGGGTCGCTCGCGGAGGACCCGGCCCCCTCGGGCGAGACGCGGAGCGCGACCAGCTGCCGACGGAAGTCGTCCTCGAGGAGGTGGCGGGCCCGGAGGACGAACGTCCGGAGGGCAGCCCGGACTGCCGGCGGGATGCCCCACGTGGAGGTCTCGGCCTTCGTCGATCTCGCCATCGGCTAGAGGATCCGGACGACCTTCCCGTCGCGGATCAGCGCCTTCACCTCCCCCTTCGCGTCCTCGAAGACCGTCTCGACCTCCTCCTCGGTGGAGAACTGCCTCCCCGAGAAGAAAGTCCCGGGGTTCCACAGGACGACCTCCGGCTCGCCCTCGGCCCGCTCCGCGGCGGCCAGCTTCACGAGGAGGGCCTTCGCCTCGGCGAGCTCCCCGTCGAGGGCCGAGAGCCGGGCCCGGATGTGGGGGATGCTGAGCTCCCGGCTCGCCCGCACGAGCTGCTCCTCGTCGCGGAGCTCGGGCACGGAGACCTCGGCCAACGTCCGCCCCTCGGCGAGGAACCGCAAGCGCAGCTGCGCGTGCGCCGATGGCGTGAGCTCGTCGTACTCGGGCATCGAGGTCAGCGTCGCCCGCGCCTCCTGCACCCGCCGGGCGAGCGCCTCCCGGAGCGGCACATAGATGCTCCGGTAGGCCTCGACGACACGCGCCCGGAGGTACTGGACCTTCCCGTCCCACTCCTCGAGGACGCGCCCCTGCTCCTCGACGGCCGCCCATTCGTCGCGGGCCTCCGAGAACACCGGGCCGTGCTCGGGGTCGTCGGCGAGCCCGGCTTCCAGCGCGAGGTCGAGCAACTCGCGCGCCCGCCGGTACCGCTCCGGCCCGTTGTACTGAACGAATGCCTCCACGCGACGCAGGGCGGCGTCGATCTCGCGGAGGGACGCGTCGTTGGCGAGCAGCGCCCGCACGACCTTGGGACGGGAGCCGGCCCCGAGGAGCTCCTGGCGCACCGTGTCGACACGGTCGAACACCGCCGGCAGCGGGACCCCCGCCTCGCGCGCCTTCACCACCGCCTGCCCGCGCTCGAGGAGCGAGGCGGCCAGCTTGACGACGGCTTCCTTCAGGGCGATCTCTCCGGGGTCCTCGGGGGGAACCCCGAGGTCCGAGAGGAGCGTCCTGGCCGCCTCCCGTTCGGCCGGGGTGAGCGGCTGCTCCTCGATGTCGAACCGGGCCTTCCGGAACGCGGCCGTCCCGAAGAGGGCCCGGGTTTCGCGCGTACGGGGGTCGTCCCAGACCTTCCCGTGCTGGTCCTTCGGCGTCACCCGCCCCTCCAAGAACAGGGCCGCAACCGCGTAGCGGAGCAGGTCCGCCGGCCAGCCGTAGGGAGGCTTCCGGAAGTGCTCGATCAGGTCGTTCCCGGAGTTCTTGGTGCTCGTGGACAGGTACCGCGACACCGCCTCCAACACCGGGTGGTCGGCCAGCAAGTGGCCATCGGGGCCGAAGAACCCGAGGTCGGGATCAAGGTCGGCGCGGTCCGCGGGCACAGCGGCGAGGACCTTCTCGACGTTGCCGGCGTCGAACCGGAGGTCCCCCTCGCGGAAGCGTGGGTAGCATGCGTCGATCCGCTCCCGGACGGCCTCCTCGACCTGTGCCTTACAGGTCGGGGTCCCGCCCCTTCCAGCGCGCCCCCCGGGGCCTCCGACCTGGACCCGCTTACCGCCGTAGTAAAGCGTTCCAGCACTCAGCGAGGTGGAGACGTCCCGAGCCAGGTCCGAGCGGAGCTCCTCTGCCTCCCTGCTCAGCTGGTCGACCTCGGCCCGGGTGCGATCGGTCGCCACGCGCCGGAGCTCCTCGTCCGCCGGCAAGCGTTCGATCGCGAGCACGCGCCTGAGGCGCTCCTCCAGCTTCTGCGGGACCGGCACGACCCAGTGGACCACCGGCGCGTCGAGCTCCGTCGTCCCTCGCTCGACGGCAGCCTGTGCGGAGGGAGTACCCTCGAGCGACAGCCGGAGGGACACGGGGGCATCTTCGTTCTTGAGCGGCGTGTCCCCGTAGTAGAGCCCGTAGTCGAAGGCGGTGCTGCTCCGGCCGTGCGTGATCCGCCCGCTGAACGCGGACCGCAGCTGGCCGTCGAAGAGCTTCTCGGTCGCCTCCCGGACGTCGGCGACCCTCACGTCCTCCTCGGCGATCCGCTGGACGATCTTCTCGACCGTGACCTGGTCCTGGGTGAGGAACTTCCACTGACCCGTCGCGGGCTCCAGGCGTACGAAGCTGCGCTCGGCGAGCGCCTGGAGCGTGGCCTCGACGTCCCGCTCGAGCTGCACGACATCGGCCCCGAGGTCGTCGACGAGGAGCCGGGCGAGGTTGACGGCGGTCCGCGGGACGCGCGGGTTCCACTGCGTGAGCCAGAGCACCTTCAGGACACGCGACGGCTGGATCGGCGCGTCCTGGACGTCCCGATCCGCCGACAGGAGGTAGTCGAGCCCCTGGCCCCCGAGGTATCGCTCGTCGGCGAACTCGTTCTCGGAGTTCGCGGAATCGAAGATCCCGTCCCAGCTCACCACGCGTCCGAGCTCATCGTCGGCGACGGTCCGTACGGCGTCGAAGACAACCTTGAGCATCGAGCGAGCCCCCGGGCTCACCTTGGGGCACCGCATCGCACCGAACAGGTCGGCGGCCGCCGGGATCTGGTAGGGGAGGAACGGGTAGTCCCGCACGAAGTTCTCGAGGTCAGGATCCGGGTAGTTCCCCCCCACCTCGATCCCGGGCGGGGAAGCGATCCCCGCGAGCTTCGCCTTGTGACGCCGCCACAGCTCCTCGAGGGCGGGCCGAGCCGCGGCCTTCTTGTCGAGGATCCGCTCCTCGATGACGGTCCCCACCTCGCTCGATTCGAGGTGGACGTTGATCCTGAACCGGGCCTCGAGCCGCTGTTGGAGGTCCTTCAGCGCCTTGCCGTCCGTGCCAGGGATCCGCTGGACCACGTCGGACAGCCGCTCCTGAGACGTCGCCACGAGCCAGATCCGTCCCTGCGCCACGACGCCCAGGTGCTCCACGAACCCCCGGACCTGCTCGATGCGATCGCCGTGGCCGCCCGCCCAGGCCCCGACCTCGTCCGCCACGAACACTAATCGGTGGGGGCCCGGACGCTCTTCCTGCTCGCTGTCGAGCCAGCCGATGAGACGCCTCGTGACGTCCTCGATCGTCATCCCCTTGGCCGCGTTCTGCTCGAGCTCCAGGTCGGCGCGGTACTCGTCGGCGCTCTGTTCAGCGAGGACATTCGCCAGGCACCGGGCGACAGCCGAGAGGGACTTGGCGAAATGCTTCTCCTGCTCCCACCGTCGTCCGGTGTCGGCCTCGAAGCCGCGGACGAAATCCTCGTAGAGCCCCGCGCGCCGAAGCTCGAGCTCTCGCTCCGCGAAGGGGATAAGGGCCGAGAGCCCGAGCCTCCGGTAGAGCGCCCGGAGGAACGTGATCGCCACGTTCCCGTCCTGCGGGGAGTACGTCGTCTGGATGTCGAACGGGACCAGCGTCGCGGACAGTCCGTAGTTCTCCATCTCCTGCAGGAGCTCACGGACACGCTCATGGGCAGGTCGATCCGAGCGGAGGAGCTCGCGGAACCGGTCGCGGGAACCCCGACCGTCCACGGGTGTGTCCGCGAGGATATGTCCGGCCACCTTCGCGAAGTGAGACTTCCCCGAGCCGTAGAACCCCGAGACCCAGATGCCGACGCTGTTCGTTCCGGGTGCTGCCGGCTTGGCGGTCTGGACGATCGCGGAGAGCACCGCGTCGAACTGGTGGGCCAGCCCGTCCGTGAGGACGTACTCCACGAAGTCGGTCTTGAGCTGCGCATCTTCGTAGACCCGAACCGTGGGTTGTGGCTCGTTCCCCAGGTCGCGGACGATGACATCCTTCACCTTCATCGCTCCGGGCTCCTTTCCCCCAGCCTCAGACCCTCGGCACGCGGTAATCGGTGTCGACCCTCAAGCCTAGGAGGTTCAAGGATCGCTCGTCGGCGTCCCCGGGGAACGCGAGGACGACCGCGGGCGTCCGACCGGGCCCCGCGAGCTCGTTCGTGATCGCCGAGTACGAGACGAACGGTCCCAGGCTCCCGGTGTTCACGAGCAGCCGACACGCGCAGCCGTTCCGGAGCGGCCGCGTGATGGCTGCCTTGAGGTACGTGGTCGCCAGCGTTCCCAGATCGTGCAGGAGCTCGGGCTGCTGGAGGCGGGACAGCTCGTTCACGAGCCCTTCCCGGGACTCGAGCTCCCGGAGGAACCCCGCCCCCACGTCCTCGAGCTCGACGGGATCGCCGTTCGCGTCCCAGGTCTCTGCGAACGAGGCGAGGCGGTCGAGCATCACCGCCTCCCACTCGGGCGGGTAGACGAAGACCTTGAGCTGGGGGCGCTGCTCGCCCTTGGCCCAGCTCCGGACCTGGGCCCTCAGAGCCTGCAGAGCCTGGCCGACCGTGCGTCTCACGAACCCACCTCCGCCGCCTCTGGGAGGCTGATCTCGGCGACGTCGGCTTGAAACCGGAAACGGAGAGCGCCGATGCGCGCGGCGCGATCCATGAGCTCAAGGACCCCAGCGAGGTCCAGCCCGAGGAGCGCGAACCACCGGGACTCAAGGGCCCTACGGTCGCCGAGCCCCTCCAGCCTGGCGAGTCGTATGGCGAACGCAGCAACCGCCGGCCCCGGCTTGACGGAGACCGTTCGTTTCGGCACCCCTCCACTCAGCAACCCGAAGTCCTTGCACGAGCTGAGCAGATGTACGGATATGCCATCCACTACGGTCACGCTCCAGCTGCGCTGGGCACCTCTCCCGATTGCCTCCACCTTGGTCCGTACGGTGTCGAGGCTGATGGCCGTTCCGGACTCCGCCAAGTGTGGGCTTACTAATTCCTGAACGACCTCCCTGAAGAGGCGGTCTGTCCGCGCCATCATCAGAAATTCAATCAGTCCGCGCTCGGAGGGATCACTCGTCCGACAGAATACGTCTCGAAACGCTCGAAACTCCGCGAAGAAAGGGTCCAGCAGATATCGGACCTTCAGCTCCTTCCACACCTTCGTCCTCATCGCGGCCGAACGCTTACCGGCAGCGTTGTTGTGAACTACGAGGCACCGATAGTCCCCAAGTCCGGATTGCGGGCTTGCCTGGGCGAGAAGGGCCTCTAGCTCGCTTCTGAGGGATCCCGCGCCGGAGAGTCTTGAGACATACGGCTGCTTTTCCGGCGACTCGAGTGTGCGCAGGCCTTGGGCCTCTACCTCTGGCTCCTTCATGGTCACCCTCTAACACACCGATCTAGCGACCAAGTAGTAGCAGTCTATCGACGCCGTACGACAGTCTGACGAAAGAACTCCAGAGCTACGACGCAGCCAGAGAGGCAGAAGCGTAGGTGCACCGCCCTCTAGATGACATGCACAGCTGCCCACTTCGAGTCGGCAGCAATTCTCAAGCGCTGCCTGTGTATCATGCCTGCTAAGGCAGGCAGACCCCAACTCTACGCGTTAGCGGAGTCCCAGCCGTAGGGAAAGAAGGACTGACCACGCGGCGGGAGATCGCTTAGGCGCTGGCCCTGGTGGTCACGGAACGCCATCCACGGCCCCGGCATCATCCCCGTCACTGCATTGACCCACGATCCCCTCTACTCCAACCGAGATACGATGTCGAGATAGCCGCACTGGGTCCAACAACCAGGACCTAGCCTATGCAGGACAGATGCCTGGCCGCGCGCGTTGCCTGCCCGAGCGATCAAGTCCTAAGTCACAAGCCCATGAGACCGCAATCTTGAGGGAGCGACCGTGCTTCCAGGAAAGCAAGGCTCCCCAACCCTCCCCCATCGACCTTCATAGCGCGGCTGGTTCCTATTCGCACCAGCCCGCTTCACCTAACGTACAGACGGTAGAAAGCGTTTCAAGGGGCTTAGCTTCGCGTCAGCCTGCCTTCGGTTGGGGTTCGAGAGATGCCCGGTATTCAGCTTTCGACTCGTCAAGGCCGACCTACCGCCTAGTCTTGACCGGACCCCATCCAACACAAGAGTTCAGCCCACGCCTTGCTACCCCAATTCCGCGCCATGGGTACCGGGAAGGCTGGATCGTTTCCCATCCAGCGTTCACGAAGCTAATCCGCCGGACTTTCAGTCAACCGGCCGAGATACGCCTCCCGGCGAGGAGCCTGTCGGATCGGAAGCACCACCACTATCGTCCACCTCCACCTGCAGTGCCAGCAGGTACGAGGCGAAGGTCTTGCCCAGGTTGTCGGAGCGGCGGGA
>FWWL01006037.1_pt1 | contig 18021 bp, 14 predicted proteins | sample 2228331 | NCBI WGS metagenome assembly FWWL01 (sample SAMEA103939775, study PRJEB20133) | metagenome
AAAATACTTGATTTTTAATTAGCTTTTTTGAAAGCTACTTTGTAAATAGGAATATATTCATTATTAAATTCATCTTTGATTTTAACAGTTTTGCCATCAGTCAAATTATTTATTGCTAAATCACTCATCATTTGATTAAGCTCATTTAATTCTCTTTTTATTTTTCTTAAAAATTCTGCCTTTTTTTTATTTCTTTCAATAAGAATAAAGTTCCATTCATTTTTGACAATGGCAAGGGGTATTCCGGGGAATCCGGCTCCTGAGCCAATATCGCATATATTTTTTCCTTTTAATATTTTTAAATACAAAAGGGAGTCCCCAATATGTTTTTCAAATATTTTATCTATATCTTTTTTGCTTATAAGATTTATTCTTTCATTTACTTCCTTTAATATTTTTGAAAATTTTTCAAATTTTTCAATTACAGTAGGTTCAAACTCTTTAAATATTTCCATTATTTAATTTTAAAAAATATTTGCATCTTGAGGTAAAATTTTTATATAATTTTTAATTTTAAAAAGGTTTAATTCCCTTTAAAAAACTTTAATTTTATGAAAAGGGTAAAAGTGAAGGGAATTATCTTTCTTATAGGAGTGATAATTTTAATTGGATGTAAAAAAGAAGAAACTACTTCTCCTATTATAGGAGGTGCTGTGGAAGGTTATATTGCTACTAAAAATGGTAAGTTTCCACTTGGCGGGATACATGTATATATAAAAGAAACTCCTGATAAAAACACATATTCTAACTCTGAAGGCTATTTTAAAATTGGAGGAATAGAAAAAGGAGAAAAAACATTGGTTATTTCTTCAGGTTCCATAAAAGTTGAAAAAGCTATCAATATCCAAGAGGGAAAAACTGTTACAATTTCAGATAAGAATAATCCTATAAAACTGGGCTCAGAATTAAAAATTGCTGTAGTATACGGAACTTATGATAGAATTCAAGAGATTCTTGATACAATAGGTTTTAGGCAAAGTTATACTCCTGATACAGGTGCTTATGTGGTGTTTGATAATGTATTAGAGTTTCTTAAATCTTCTTATTTGAATGATTTTAATATCTGTTTTATAAATTGTGGAGCTTTGGATGAAGATACTCTTTATTATAATTCTGATTTAAAGCAAAAGTTAATTACATGGATATCAGGTGGTCACTCGCTTTATGCCTCCGATTGGGCTTATACAGTTATAGAAGCTTGTTTCCCAGATTATATTGATTTCTTTAGTAATGATACTTTTCCAGGTTCAGCGAGACAAGGGCATGATGGAATAATTCCTGCTACAATTCAAAATGAAGAATTGAAACACCATCTTGGAAAGAAAAATGTTCTTATAAATTTTAATTTACCTGGATGGGCAATAATTGATAATGTAAATAGTAATTTGGGTTTAGAAACATGGATAACTGCTGATACCATTTTTGTATATCCTGACCAACATAGGCAGAACGTTCCTATTATGGTGCATTTTATTTATAATGAGGGAAGGGTTCTTTATACTTCTTTCCATAATGAACCCCAAGTAACAGATGATATGGTTAAAATACTTATAAGGGTTATATATGGACTCTAATTAAATTCCTAATTCCTCAAAGGAGAAATTCTTTAAATTCTCCAAAATTTTCTCTCTTACCTTTTTCACATCTTCAAATTCATAAACTATTTTTCCTTCTTTTATATACTGAATATATAAATTTTCCATTTCTTTACTACATAAAGGACAAATTGCTTTTTCCTTATCAAAACTTTCAACAAGAAAAACTTTATCTTTTTTACAATAAAAAGGTTTTTTTCTACCGCCGAACTTTCCTTTTTTAGCACAGGGCTTTCCTTCAACCTCAACTATATCCATTGCATAATCCACTACTCTTGCGTTTGAAAGACTTGTCCCGACCCCAAAACCATCTGCACCCTTTTCCCTCAGCTTTTTAACTTCATACTCATCCAACCCTCCTGAAATAAAAACTTTTATACTTGCTTTTTCCCTTATTTTAAGTTCCCATTTTATTTCCTGGACAATTCTTGCCATATCCCCTTTTCTTGAGCCAGGAGTATCAAGTCTAACACCAAAAAGATTTTCTACAACCTCACTTGCCCTTATTGCCTGAACCTTTTCATCTCCGTATGTATCTATTAAGGCAATTCTTGGGACATCTTCTGGTATTTCCTCATCAAAGGCTTTCCAAGCTTTTTCTTCACCCATCAGAATTATAAGAGCATGGGGCATTGTTCCTTTTGGAATTTCATTTATTGCTTCAGCACCTGCAATAGAAGATACTCCCTCGCACCCTCCCATAAAGGCATAGAAATCAATAAAGGGAGCAAGAGCAGGATGCATTCTCCTTATTCCAAAAGAAAGTAAAAGTTTTTCTCCCGCTGCCTTTCTCATTCTTATTGCTTTTGTTAAGATTCCAGAGGCATGACATAAAAATCCAAGAATAGGGGTTTCAAATTCACAGAACTCAAGATAATCTCCTTCAATTGCCATTACAGGTAAAAAAACTCCATTTATGTCAACTGGAGAAAATATTGTTCCTTCTTTAAGAGCAAATAGATTTATGTTTTTTCCTTCAAGAAGTTCTAAAGTTTCTCTTATTCCTGCAAAAGCAAAATAGGGATAAAGAGTAGAAGAAGTTACAAATTCAGCCCATACTTTTTTTCTTATATTTCTTTTTTCAAGTATTTTTTTTGTTCTTAGAAAATAAACATCTGTGGTTTTCCCTTCTTTTATATAGTTTTCATTTGCAATCAAAAAAGGAAACTTCTTTTTCATTTTTTATTTTAATATAATCTTTTTTATTTTTTCTTTTTCCTTTTTTGTAAAATCTTTTCCATAAAGTGTTTCAAAAAATAAATATTTTAACTCCTTTTCCTTTTTACGAGGATTTTTTGCTTTTATAAATTCATACAAAAGTTTTTTGTAAAAACTCATATAAGAGAAAAAATATTTTACTTTCTTTTCATTTTTTAATTTTTTCCACATTTTTAAAAGGATTTTATCTCCATCACCCGAGAATTTTTTTGACCTCTTCATAATATCCTTTTTCTTTTAATTCTTTAAAAAGTCTCTCTTTTTCTTTTTTATCTAAGGCATCTATTAACCTTACTATATCACTTCTATGAATCTCACCTCCTCCCTTTTTTATCCATTCAATTTTTGAAATTACAAAGTCAGTAACATGAAGAATAAAAAGTTTCAATTCGTTAATAATAATAACTTTTGCTCTTTTTTTTAGTTCTTTAAATTTTTCCTTTTCTATTATGAAAAAATCAATCTTAAGTAAATTTTCAGAATCTATTATGTTAAAATGCTTTCCTTTACTAAAAGCTTTTTTTATATCTTGTGGAATAATAAACTTTTTTGACATTTCTTTTATCAGTTTTTCTATATTTTCTAAACTTGAAGGAATAAGAATATCAATATCCCGTGTCGCACGAAGAATATGATAAAAAGTTAATAAAAGAGAGCCAGTTAAAATAAACTCTGTGTCCGCATTTTTGAAAATTCTTACTAAATCTTTTAAAGTTTCATATTCCGATTTTATTTTCATTAATCACATTTTGAATGCCCGCAATGAGGACAAGTAAGACAATCTTCTGCATGAATCATTACCCCACCACATTCAGGACATATTTCCCTATATGAGAAATGATTTGTGTTTTTGTATTCAGCTTCATAAATAACTCTTTTTTCTTTTTTACTTTCAGGAAAAATCCCAAGCTGCTCTCCTTTAAGATGCTTTTCAAGAACTTTACCTATTCCATCAGGACAGGAAAGAATTACCTCCCCGTCATCCCAAGTAGGCATTGACCTTATTCCTTTTAACTGGTCTACAATTTCCATAGGGTCAATTCCTGACCTTAAAGCAAGAGAAATTAATCTTCCTATGGCTTCTGTTAACGCATTGGCGGAACTCCCGCTTTTACCAAGCTGCACAAATACCTCATGTGGCCCGTATTCATCCTCATTTATTGTAATATAAACGGTCCCTAGCTCCGATTTTATTTTATAGGTTCTTCCTGAAACAGCTTTCGGTCTTGGTCTTGGCTTTAACTTTTTTGGTCTTTTTTCTTCCTCTTTTTTCGCTGTGTCATAAACCTGTCCTGGTCTTGAACCATGCCTGTAAACGGTTATTCCCTTACAACCAAGCTCGTAGGCTAAAAGATAGGCTTTTTCAATATCCTTGGGCGACGCTTCTTCAGGTAAATTAATTGTTTTTGAAACAGCATCCTCCACATACTTTTGAAAGGCTGCTTGTATCCTCACATGTTGTTCAGGAGAAATATCAAAAGTAACTTCAAATATTTCTCTTATATGCTCAGGTATATCCTCAATTTTTTTAATCGTCGGCATTCTTGATAAAGCCTCCATTAATTCTTCTGAATAAAATCCAAGTGCTTCTGCTGCCTCTTTAAAATACTTATTTACATATAAAAGTCTTTCACCACCCATTACATTTTTTACATATGTAAGTGCAAAATTAGGTTCAATTCCAGCTGATGTGTCAGCAATCATTGAAATTGTCCCCGTGGGAGCAATTGTTGTAACAACAGAATTTCTCCTTTTTGTTCCCTTAAATATGCTTTTATCAATATTTACAAAAGGTCCTTTTATTTCTCCTATTTCTACTGACTTTCTGTGAGCATTCTCTTGAATGAACTTCATAATTTCCTCAGCTGCCTTCAAGGTATCAGGAGAAGAATAGGGTATTCCCAGAAGATATAAAAGGTCGGCAAATCCCATTACACCTAAACCTATCTTTCTATTTAACTTTGTCATTCTTTCAATTTCAGGTAAAGGATATATATTTGCATCTATCACATTATCAAGAAAATGAACAGAAATTTCCACTATTTCTTTTAATTTTTCAAAATCAACCCTATTTTTTACCTCTTCCCATGTGGAAGGTCTTTTATTTTCTAAATACCAGGGAGTTCCCTTATAGAATTTTGCAAGATTTATTGAACCAAGATTGCAGGATTCATAAGGCAAAAGCGGTTTTTCTCCGCAAGGATTGGTTGCCTCTATTTCTCCTACTCCCTTTAAAGTATGGGTTTTATTTATTCTATCAATAAAAACAACACCGGGCTCACCATTTTTCCATGCTTGATAGACAAGCTTTTCCCATAATTCTCTGGGATTTACTTTCCTTGTTATTTCACCATTCCTTGGATTTATCAAAGGATATTCCTTATCTCCTCTTTTTAAAGCTTCCATAAAATCATCTGTTATCGCAACTGATATATTAAAATTTGTAATTTTAGTTACATCATCCTTGCAGGTTATAAACTCTTCTATATCAGGATGATTTATCTTTAAAATCCCCATATTTGCTCCCCTTCTTCTTCCTCCCTGTTTAACTGCCTCTGTTGCTGCATCAAAAACCTTCATAAAAGAAACAGGACCTGAAGCAATTTGCCCTGTTGTTCTTACAATATCTCCTTTGGGTCTTAATCTTGAAAAAGAATACCCAGTTCCCCCTCCACTTTTATGTATAATTGCTGCATGTTTTAGGCTCTCAAAAATTCCTTCCATTGAATCTTCTACAGGTAAAACAAAGCAGGCTGATAACTGACCCATTTTTGTTCCTGCATTCATAAGAGTAGGGGAGTTTGGTAAAAAATATCCCTGAGACATTATGGAGTAAAATTTTTCTTCTGTCTCTGAAAGTTTTTCTTTAAAAACAGGATAATTTTTGTCAACCTCTGCTATTGCTCTTGCTACCCTCTCATACATTTCCTTTGGTGTCTCAACTATCTCTCCCCTTTCATTTCTTAAAAGATATCTTTTTTTAAGAACCAAAAGAGCATTTTCACTCACAATAGGTTCAGGTCTTGTCTTACTTATATTCTCCATTTAAAAAACCTCCGGATAAAAAGGGAATAGAACCCTTTCATATACAAATTCAAGTCCCTTCCTCCCAGGATTCAAGATATTTTTTTTGCTCTTCGTTTAATTCATCTATTTGAGCTCCCATTGTTTTAAGCTTTAACCTTGCTATTTCCTCATCAATCTCAGAAGGAAGAGTATATACTTTTTTTTCAAGTTTCTGAAAATTTTTGATTATATATTGACAGGCAAGAGCTTGGTTTGAAAAACTCATATCCATTACATCTGGAGGATGTCCCTCTGCAGCAGCTAAATTTACAAGTCTCCCTTCAGCTAACAAAAATACCTCTTTTTTATTCTTTAAAGTATATCTTTCCACATTTGGTCTTACTTTTTCTATTTTTTCCGAGATTTCTTTTAGACCTTCTATATTAATTTCTACATTGAAATGTCCTGAATTTGCAAGTATTACTCCGTCCTTCATCTTTTCAATATGAGGAATATCAATTACATTTTTATTTCCTGTCACTGTTACAAAAATATCTCCTATTTTTGCTGCTTCTTCAATTTTCATTACATCAAATCCATCCATTTTAGCTTCAAGTGCTTTTATGGGGTCTACCTCTGTTACAATGACTTTTGCTCCCATACCTCTTGCTCTCATTGCAATACCTCTTCCACACCACCCATAACCACATACAACAAATGTTTTTCCAGCAATTAAAATATTTGTTGCCCTTAAAATGCCATCTATTGTGCTCTGCCCTGTCCCATATCTATTGTCAAACAGAAATTTTGTTTTTGAATCATTTACAGCAATGAGTGGGTATTTTAATGCATTATTTTTTGCCATACTCTTTAACCTTATAACCCCCGTTGTTGTTTCCTCTGTTCCTCCTTTAATATTTTTTCCCCATTTTTCAAAGTTTTGATGAAGATAAAAAGTCAAATCTGCACCATCATCAATAGTTATATCTGGTTCAATAGAAAGGGCTCTTTCAATATCCTTATAATATTCCTCTTTTGTTGCTCCATATTTTGCAAATACTTTTATTTCATATTCCTTTCTCAATGCTTCGGCTACATCTTCCTTGGTTGAAAGGGGATTTGAAGCAGAGAGCGCTATCTCAGCTCCTCCCTCTTTTAAAGTGATAACAAGATTTGCAGTTTCGGAGGTAACATGTAAACAGGCGGAAATTTTAAGACCTTCAAGAGGTTTTTCTCTTTTGAATTTTTCTCTTATTAAAAGAAGAACAGGCATATGTTTTCCTGCCCATAAAATTTTATTAATCCCTTCTTTAACCATATCCATTTTTTCTCCTCCTTATGGTTTTTTAATATCAATTCCAATTAAAAATTCAAAATTAAAGCCTTTTGGGTCAACCTCTTTAAATAAAAGATTTTCAGATGGAACAAGAGTATCTCCACCAATTTTTTCAAAGGCAAAATTTCTTATAATCCTTCCAAGAGAATACCCTGTTTTTAAAGATATACTCAATTTTTCAAAATTTTTATTAAAAGATATTACGGGCACTAAAAGATAATCAATTCCTCTTACTTCTTTTCCAAATCTTTCTTTTTGCCATATAAGAAGAATATCAAGGGAAATCCCAAGAGAAATAAAATTGTTTAAAAGATATTCTGAAAGAAGGGAAAGTTTTTGCGTTTCAAGATTAGTGGAAGTGTTAAAAGAAAGACCTGGTATAAAATAAAGGGGAGAAAAAGGAGCATGTATTTTAAATCTAAAACCAAGCCCATAAAGATAAATTAACCCATCCTTTATTCTTTCTTCCTCTCCATATCCTCCTTTTTTTGCAGAAAGTACCAAAAGTGAAGGGGTTAAATACAAAGAATAAATGTAAGGAATTCCTTTTACTTTAAAAACTTTTTCTCCTTTTTCAGGAATCCTTTCCTTTATAAAAATTTTCCCTATCCCAGAATTATCATATATTTTCTCAATCTTTATATAACCTGAGGGACTTTCTATATCACCATAAGCAAAACTTTCGTTTACATTTATGCCACTTAAAAAACCCTTTGATATTATAACTTTATTTTTCTCAACTTTTTCTATAAAAGGGGGGTCTGAAAAGATTGTGTTGAGGTAAATTAAACTGTTTTCCACAAATTTATCCATTGCCTCAAAAATATTTTTTTCTGAATATCCTGAAACTATTTTTGATATTTTAAAATCTCTTTTCTTTATATATATTGTTCCCTCAATCCAGAAATCCTTTTCACTCTCAAATATTTTTTCAAAAAATAATTCAAAACTATCTTCATAATTTTTAAGATGAGAAAAAGCATTTATTTTTTCCATAAATATACTTTTCCCACTCTCAAAAAGGGAATCAGGAAATAAAGCAGTTTTTAAAAGAATAGAAAAAATTATAAAGTTAAACATTTTTAACCTCCTTTTTAATAAGCATAATTTTCTGAAATCTTCATATCTTTTTGCAAACTTAAAAAAAATAGAAGGTTAAAGATAGAAAAAGGATGAAGAAATAGATATAAAATTGCTCTTAGCCAGGGAGTTTTTGAATAAACTCTTTTATCCATTAATTTGCCTACTTCAATCCATTCCTTTGAAGTTTTTTTAAATAGTTTTTCTTGTTTATTCCATAAAGAATTTCTAAATATTGGCAATTTTTTTATTTTTTCATAATAAATTTTGTTTATCTCTTTTTCATCAAAATTTTCAATTATTGTTTCTGCAGCAATTCTTCCTGTTGTTAAAGCTCCATGAATTCCACCTGCTGTAAAAGGGTGAACTGCTCCTATAGCATCCCCTATTCTTAAAACTCCCTCTGGGTCAAAAGGAATAGGAAATTTTGAAAAGGGTATTTTACCTGCGATTTTCTTTACTATTTCTCCATTTTCAAATCCGTATTTTTTCATAAGAGTTTTTATTGCAAAAAGATTATTTACTTTTCCATAGAATCCTGTTCCAACACCTGTTTCACATCCATGAAAAAAAACCCAACCATAAAAAGGCTTAAACTCATCTCCAAAATAAAAATGAAGATATTCATCATCATAATTATTTGCTCTAAACCTGAATTCAATAGCTGTAATTTTTCTTACTTCTGGATACATAATTCCTTTAATTCCTTCATATGGTCCTGTTGCAAGTATTACAAATTTAGAATAATATTCATTTTTATTAGAAATTACTTTAAAAAAATTATCTTTTTTATTGATAGAAAGGACTTTTTCATTTGTTTTTAATTTTCCTCCTTTTTCAATTGCCTTTTCAGTGAGGTATTTATCAAAAATATTTCTTTTTATGAGAAATCCTGGGATAGGGAATATAATGTAGTGTCCTGAGGGAGTAAAAGTTTTGGAGCCTTTTATTTTTCTTGTAATGAATATATCTTCGGGTTTTATGTTATTTTCTATTAAGGCGTATTCAGAGAGGCCCTCTCCGCATTGGATGGGTTCACCAACTTTTTCTTTTTTTTCTATTAAAAGAGTTTTGATTCCCTTTTCTGAAAGTTTAAGAGATGCAAAAGCTCCTGCAGGTCCTGCTCCAACTACTATTACATCATAGATTACTTTCACTGACATATAATAAATTAAATTATAGGTTATGAAAAAACTTTTAATCATAATTTTTCTTTTTTCCTGTTCAAATAAAAGTATTTTAAAAAAAATAGAAAGGGGTGAAATAAAAATATTTGAGACACTTTATCCCTTTCAAACATATGAGATTAAAGAAGAAAAATTAAAAATTCTTTCAGATAAGTTAAAGGATAAAATTTCTAAAAATTCTTACATATTTAATTATGTTACCAAAAAATTCTATAATATAGAAAAGAAGGATTTTAAATTCAAGGTTTCAAAAATTGACCCTGAAAGAAAAAAACTTATTTTAAGATATTTTTCACCCTTAAAAGATAAAATTTTTGCGGGTATAATTATAGAGTTTTTATTTTCTCTTGATGGAAACCTTAAAGAAATTTATGTTTATAAAATCCCTTTAGAGCAATAGTTTATTTAATTTTAAGAATTTTTCCTTTTTTTATTTCGCCATTTATAAATTTAACCTGGTAAAAGTAAGTGCCAGGCTTTTTAAGACCGAACTTTATTATATGATAAGAAGTTCCTCTCTTTATTTCCTTTTTAAAAAGCACCCTTCCGCTTTCATCCTGTATTAAAAATAAAGGATTTATTCCAAAAATCCTTGCTGTTATAATATCTTCTTTGACTATCTCAGGAATTATAATCATAGGTTTAACATTTTCTTCTTCAAGAGGTCTTTTTTCAACAATTTCTGTGCCTTTTACATATACCTTTTTAAGAGCTGACCAGTTGCCCCATCCAAAATTAGAGGAATACCCCCTTACCCTGAAATAATACTCTCCTTGCGAAAGGGAATTAAAAACATAAAAGGTATCTATAACATTTGAAGCAACTATCTTTATTGTATCCCAGTATACGATAGGATATATATCGTCAATATAAATTCCTTCTTCTAAAATATAGCCGTCTGTCATATATCTCCATCTAAAGTAAACTGTTTTAAAATTCCAGGGAGAAAGGTCTATTTTATAATTTATCCATCCACTGGCAAGTCCTGTCCATCTTTCAGGAATTAAAGGGAACCACTCCCTTTTATCCTCAGATATTTCTACAATTCCTACATCCCACTCTTCCTCTGTATCATAGTAAACCCAGAATTTTAAAGAATCTCCTGGCTCAACATAATAGGGATACCTTGTTCTTGCCTGTGCTTCTATATTATCTATATTTCCTGAGAAAAAGGAATAACTGCCCGAATGTTTTCTTACTGTGCTTCTTGAAAAACTTTCTGTAATCCAGTGTGTATTTTGAGTTTCAAAACTTTCTGTAATAACATTTGGAACCCTTAAAACTTGAATTTCATAATAAAGGGGTGTATTAAAGAATTTATTCATTGGTTTCCAGGAAAGTGTAAATGGAGGTGTCACAGTATCCTGAGAGGGGAATATTATTAAAGGAGCTGGAATCGGAGTTTTCATATAATTATAAATGGAGTCACCTTTTTGAAGAAGATAAATGGCTCCCTCAAAGTTTTCCTTTTTTATATGAGGTAAATCACCTACTGGTTGATAAAACTGTGTTCCAAGTTCAATAACAAAGCAAAGGGAAGGAGTTCCTTTTACATATGTGTAATATCCATATTGCCAGTCTGAAGAACCCCCAGAGGTAGGATAAAGATAAATTGATTTTTCATATATATAATTTCCGCCTCCAAGCCTTTGGATTCTTTGAGCCATTCCACTTCCAATAGAGTTATACCATAAATCATGAGGAGTTGGAACTTCTTTATGACCCCATGGAGCAAGGACAAGTTCTGAATAAGAATGATAATCTATTATAGAAACAAATTTATGCTCTCTTATAAAATCAGAATATACTTTTATTGCTTCACTCCAGAACTGTATTGCTCCACAAAATACATCTTCATCCGGATGATGATACACTGATGCTCCCTGTGGTATCATTCCCCATCCATCAATTGCAAGGGAGTCACATATTCCATTGTAATTTCTGTTTGGGTCTGTCCCTATGTAGCCGTGAAAGGGTTTTCTATCCTTTCTCCACATTGCTCCACCATTATTATAATCATAGATATATCCATCCACATTTATAACCGGAAAAATCCATATTTCCCTTGTATTTACAAGGTTTGTGATTGTAGGCTCAGAGCCATAGGCTTTTGTCAGTGATTCGGCAATAAATAAGGGAACTTCCACAGAAGCCCATTCTCTTGCATGATGACATCCTGAAAAAAGCTGTTCAGGTTCCTCCTCATCTATGTTCACATTATCGGAAATTTTAACACCATATATCCATCTTCCTTCATAAGTTGGTCCTATGCTTTCAATTTTTGCTATTGAAGAATAGTAACTTGCAATATTTCTTAAAATCTGAACAACCTGGGGATAGGAGTGGTATCCCTGTTTTACAATTTCTTTTTGTTTTTCAAGGTCTGGGACAATAATATCAAATTTTATTCCTGAAGATTTTAATTTTCTTAAATCTTTGTCTTTTACAATAAGGTCATAATATTCCCCTGGTCTTCCTGCAGCAATCTCAGGAAAATCATACTTTGTGAATACATTTTTTAAAAGCAAAATAAGCTCTTTATAACTTTTTACCCTTATCCGCACCACCTTTTCAGAAGCATTTAATATGGAAAAAGTGATAAGAAAAAGAAATATTAAAATTTTTTTAAACATCGTTTTTAAATTTATTAAAGGGAATTGAACCCTCTATAGAATTTTTACTTTCTAATTTAAACAATTCCTCCTTTTCCCTTTTATTTTCTTTATTTAATCAGGAGGGCTTTCAGGGTTTTTCTGTATTTACCGTTTTCAAATTTAATGAAATAGATTCCAGAAGTGAGTTTTTTACCGTTTTTATCTTTTGCATCCCATATATATGTTATTTCGGTTCCTGAGTTTCCAGACCTGAATATTTTCTCTTTTATAAGCCTGCCTGAGGAATCAAATATCTTAAGTTTTGCCTCAGATAAAGGAAACACATTGAATTTGAAAGTAATATGGTCTTTGAAAATAAGAGGAGAAACTTCCAAATAGTAAGGACTTGTTTCTTTTTCTTTCTCTTTTACAGATACCGCGGGTGCACCTACTTCAATTGAAAGAAGAGCAGGTTCAGTTGGAGATTCTAAAATACTTTTTCTATAAAGTAGCGTCTTTACTCTTATTGTGTTATAAAGGGCTGGGTCAAGGGATAAGAGGGACGCTGAACCTATTTTTGCTGTGGTGAAAAATCCTACGGAGTTTCCAGGAAGTTCTGAATCAGGTATAAGTTGCCATACATTACCATTATAATATTCAACCTGAACACCTATTGAATCACCTGCTGATTGTTTTTCCCATACAACATATCCCCAGTCACTTCTTGGATAGGTGTTTGAAAGCTCCTGGTAAAAAATAGGGACTGTTGTCATTGTTCCTTCATTGTTCTGGAAAGTATATGAGTAAAATACGGTTACATTGTCAAGGGCACATGCCCATCCCCAGCTAGAAGGAGCATTCTCATCATGATAATACCATCTAAATTGCACTGAATCAGCTGGTAAGTAAGAGGTTAAATCAAATACTTGGTTTCCACTTCCGCTTGAGGTATAAGTAGCAAGAGTTATCCAAGAGCCCCAGCTTCCTCCAGAGAAAAATCTAACAGCTGCCTCATAAATTTCACCTGTTTCAAACACTCTAAATCCGTATCCGTATTTGATAAAAAGATTTGCTGCATTTGTAGGTATGTAAATTGCTGGTGAAATTATTGCTTCATAATAGTTTATAACACCGTTTCCTGCATCATCATCAGAATAAAAAGCATATTGAGTTCCATAGTCAGGAGGAGTATAACTTCCAATATCTGTAGTTGTTCCCACCTGCCACATAAATCCATCGCCATTTCCATCAATTACCTGCCAGTTAGGGGGTAAACCTGATTCAAAGTTTTCAAAGAAAAGAGTATCTTCAATGTATCCAAAAGGTGCGAGAATTACACTATCTCCGTCAATCTGTGTTCCATAAAACTCATTATAAGCAAACTGTGGACCTGTAGTCTGGAACCAGGAACTCAAATTTGAGGGAAGGGTTGTATCAATTGTTACAGAAAAACGAGGTGTATAAGGAGACCACGGTCTTAAAGAGGTTGTATCAGTAGCTCTTATTCTGAACCAGTATGTTTTTCCTTGCATTAGTGCTACAGGAAGCGTGAATTGAGCAATTGAACCACTTGGAAAAGGAGGAGTTTGGACGCTATCTTGGACTGTAAAAGCTGTATCCTGAGACCAATAAATTCTGTAAATTACATCGTCACCTTGCGGGTCTGTTGCTTGTATTTTGAAGAAGGGATTTAAAAGGGGTAATTTTGCAAAATTATAAGGGCTTATAACAACTGGTTGGCTTGGTGCGTTCGGGATAGGAGTTGCATTTATTGAAAGAAGACAATCAATTCTTCCTGCACCATAATCGTTATCTTTACCCGGTGAACCAAGGTCAATAGTTCCATATAATTCTATTATTGAATCAATCTGTCTTGGTGTAAGTTCTGGATTTTTTGAGAGCATAAGTGCAACAAGACCTGCAACATGAGGAGTTGCCATTGATGTTCCGTCCCAGCAGGAAGCATAGCCATTATCACTTGAATAATCTAAAGAAGTGACACATTCACCTGGTGCTGTAACATCCGGGTCCATCAAACCCATTTCAGGTTGATAATTCCAGTCATAATAAGGAGCAATATTTTCCCATGTAACAGGACCATAACTTGAAAACCAGGCAATATTATCTGCATTATTGGTTGCTCCAACCGTTATTACAGCAGATGTTGTTCCCAGAGGGTCCTGGTCAGGGTGAATCCATGGAGGAGGAACATCACCAGGAGTTCTTATATTATCAGGAGGAGGGTCCCCATTTGTTCTTTCATTGCCAGCAGCAACTGTCATGACAACTCCCATTGCATTTATGTTGTCACATATATTTCTCCATGTTGCTCTATCAGGTCCCCATACATGTCGCCATCCCAAAGACATTGTAATTATATCTGCTCCATTATCAGCAGCATACTGCATTCCTGCCCAGACACCTGATTCTGTTCCGCCACCAAAGTCGTCAAGAACTTTCACACACATAATTTTTGCCTCAGGAGCAACTCCTGTTGTATCCCCAGCTGTTCCATCACCTGCAACAGTCCCCGCCACATGGGTTCCGTGTCCATGTCCGTCTGCAGGGTTATTGTCATTATTCCCAAAGTCATATCCATAATAGTCATCCACATATCCATTCCCGTCGTCGTCAACTCCATTATTAGGTACTTCTCCGGGGTTTGTCCATATATGGTCAGCAAGGTCAAAGTGGGTATATCTTACACCTGTATCTAAAACTGCAACTACCACACCTTGACCCTTATAGCCAAGCTGCCAAACCTGAGGAGCCTTAATAAGAGAGATATTCCATTCTATGGTTTTTAATGGGAAGGCTGTATTATCAGGAGGAGCAAATTTTTTATATTTTGGAAGCTCTCTTTCACCTATAAGAACCATTCTTCTTTCATCAAGGTCAAGGGATTTTATGCCTTTTAGCTTCTCAATCCTGAGTATTGCTTCCTTTTTTCCTTCAAAGTTTATTACATTTGCAATCCAGAATGCTCTTATATTTCTCACAAGTCCTTCTTTTTCAAGTTCTTTAAGTTTTTCAATTACAGGCTTCTGGGTTTCGCTGGCAAATTCTTTAAGGGCTTCCTTTATGAAATTTCTTCTTGCTTTTTTGTTTCTTGAAAGATGGGGATACTTTTTTAATAGCTCAAGACCATTAAGATTTTTTTCCATTACAAGATTAACCCTTATGAATTCCTCCTTTTTTGTAGTTTTGAGTGCATTTTCAAGGTCTGAAGTTATTCTTGCTCCCCAGAGAATCCCTAGGAAAAATAGAAAGGAGAGTATTTTTTTAAACAAGATTTACCTCCTTTTTTATATAAGTTGATTGAACCCTGAGTAAAACATATTATACTTTAATTTTTGAATAAAAATCAAAAAGTAAGTTAAATTAAAATATGAGAAAATTAAATATAATAAATTTGGGGTTAAGAGATTTTAAGGAGGTGTGGGAGTTTCAGAAAAAGGTTTTAAAAGAAAGAAAAATTGATTTGATTCCTGATTCCCTTATAATTGTAGAACATTTCCCTGTTTACACAACTGGCTCAAAGGGAAACTTATCAAATTTACTTGTGGATGAAAAATTTCTCAAAATTAAAGGAATCCCTATTTATAAGATTGAAAGGGGAGGGGATTTAACCTATCATGGGCCTGGTCAACTTGTTGCTTATCCCATTATACTTCTTGATGATGTGTTTAAAAGTATAAAAAAATTTGTTTTTAATTTAGAAGAAGTAATAATAAAGCTTCTTTCAGAGTTTAAAATAAAGGGGGAAAGAAAGGATAAAAATATTGGTGTTTTTGTTAATAATAAGAAAATTTGTTCAATAGGAATTGCAATAAGAGATAAAGTTACTTTCCACGGTCTTGCCTTTAATATCAATATGGACTTAACACCCTTTAAATGGATAAGACCCTGCGGACTTGATATAGAAATGACAGACCTTTCAAAGGAGATTAAAAAAGAAGTAAAAGTTCAGGATGTGATCCCTATTTTCCTTGGGTTTTTCAAAAAGGTTTTTGAATATAATTTAATAATTTTGTAGCCCTGCAATTTATTGCACATTTAAAATGCTTAATTTTCAAGCACCCCCAGCACTAATTGTTAAACTTAAGATACCCATTTAAAACACCTATAAATTTTTAAAATCTGGCACCATGATAATGACAGTTAAAACAGTTAGCTCTATTACTACCCATGCTTCCAGTATGACATGTATTACAGAAATCATATCCATTTATTTCTGTATTAGTTATATTGTTATTAGTTATGTCATATCTATCTCCTAACTGACCATCATCATCAGGTATAGGGATTGTTCCATCTCTTGAATATATTGTATCTCTAACTTGAAATAGTTCATGCTTATTTGACATATGTTTTTTCTCATGACAGGCTGCACAGGGAACAAGTTGTCTTCTTGCCCATCCGTAACCTGTTTTTAAGGTAGGACCCCCATCCACTAAACCATGGGCATCCTCATTTATATAAGTATTTCTAACATTTGCAAGTGTTTGTGCAGGTGGAGTTATTGAAGGAGGAAAGCTTCCGTCATGACAATCAAGGCACCATTCGGTTAAAAAGTCGGCTCCTGGAAGAACCTGGCCCGTTCCTGGAACTCTCCCATCTGTTGGGTCAGGATCCCGTTTTATTGGCATTGTTCCATTTGCCTTGTGTGGGTCATGACAATCATAACATTCAATTTTTGCTCCTGATACAGATTGCGCAGCATCCTGAATATCGTGCCTGTCATTTATTGTCATTTTTAAGTTTTCACTAACGCCAGCAGTTACCCATCTTATTGGATTATCAAATCTTGATTTTATGTTTTTTGTAGAAGGACCATCTATGTCATGACATGTAAAACATAAAAATTCTTCTTTATCAACAAGTAAGCGGGGATATTTATTTCCTGTTCCATCAGGCCATCCGTGTGGCCAGTGACAATTTAAACAAGAACCGGTAAGAAAAAGGGGAAGCTGAGAATTTGTGATGGCTTCTGAAGCTTTTGCAGGAGGGAGTAGATTTCCGTTTGCATCAGCATAAGCATAATCTGTTCCATACTGTCCACCTGGCCATAAAGCATTTGAGCTTGTAAAATGTGAACCAAGCTCATTATTAAAACTATGGCATTGAATGCATATCCCTTTAAGAGATTGATTTAAAAGATACCCATTTCCGTTTCCGGGTTTTCTAATTACATATTTATTGCCTGAGCTTATCCCGGCTCCATAAAGGGGCTCTGTCCAATATATGGTATTAGAGGTATTTGATGATATTGTTCTTATCTGGAACCAGTTTCCTGTGTCAGCACCTGCTGGATATATTTTTAAAATCCATCCAGCAAATTTGTTTGCCGGCCAGTTTTTTGAATTGTCCGTTAGAGAAGTGGTAGAACCTGATGTTGCAGTCCCATAATAACTTGTATCTGAATATGCAAAATGAGCATCATGACAGCTCATGCAGCCAACTTCATTTCCATTAACAAGAGGAAGGTTTTCTGGAGTTTTATAATTGGGGTCAATTGGAATAGAAACACCTACTGGATGTGAGGTAATGGGAGCTGTGCTTTGATTCCTTGGAGAGTGACAATCCCTGCATAAAACCTCAGGGTCAGCCATAAGAAAGGGTTTACCTCTTGTATGGTTATGCTGTTCATGACAGGTGGAACATACTAATTTATATGCATCTATTCCACTATTTGGATAATAGTTTTTATAGATTGCATTTGAGGTATTTGCATCATATCCTGCATTATCTCCTGGAACATCAAATGAATATATATAGATTTTACCCATTAAGGCATCAGAGATAAAAAGAAGTCTTTTTCCATCTATTCGGAAAAGCCACATATATTTTTCCCTCGGATAAAGCAAAATCACCTGCAAGCCCATTATAACTTATCCCTCCCACATATACAAAAGAAATATTTTTATCATACCTTTACCCTCCTCTTTTTAAATTATACATGAATATTTTATTTTTTTCAAGTTTTCTTTTTGTGAGTTTTTCTC
>FWWL01006040.1_pt1 | contig 18013 bp, 17 predicted proteins | sample 2228331 | NCBI WGS metagenome assembly FWWL01 (sample SAMEA103939775, study PRJEB20133) | metagenome
AGACGCGGCCGGCGCGGCCGCGGGAGCAGCCGGAGCGGCGGCGGCCGGCGCGGCCTTGGGCGCCTCGGCCTTGGAAGCTTCGGCAGCTTTGGGAGCCTCGGCCTTGGCCGGCGCGCTGGCGGCGCTCGCATCCTCGCCTTCGGCGGCGATCACGCCGATGATCTCGTTGACCGCGACATCGGCCGTGCCCTCCGGCACCACGATCTTCGCCAGAATGCCCTCGTCGACGGCCTCGACCTCCATCGTGGCCTTGTCGGTCTCGATCTCGGCGATGATGTCGCCGGACTTGATCGCGTCGCCTTCCTTCTTCAGCCATTTGGCGAGATTGCCCTTCTCCATCGTGGGAGAGAGCGCGGGCATCAGGATGTTGGTCGGCATCGGTTGCGCCCCTTCTCAGCGATAGCAGACGGCCTTGGCCGCCGCGACGACCTCGCCGATGTTCGGCAAGGCGAGCTTCTCGAGGTTCGCGGCATAGGGCATCGGCACGTCCTTGCCGGTGACGCGGGCGACGGGCGCATCGAGATAGTCGAAGGCGGCTTCCATGATCCGCATGCCGATCTCGGCGGTGACGCCGGACTGCGGGAAGCCCTCCTCGACCGCGACGCAGCGATTGGTCTTCTGGATCGAGGCGACGACGGTCTCGATGTCCATCGGGCGGATCGTGCGAAGGTCGATGACCTCGGCCTCGATGCCCTCCTTGGCCAGCGCCTCGGCGGCGCCGAGCGCATAGGTCATGCCGATGCCGAAGGAGACGATGGTGACGTCGGTGCCCGGGCGGGCGACCTTGGCCTTTCCGATCGGGATCAGGAAGTCGTCGCCCTTGGGCACGTCGAAGGAGCGGCCGTAGAGGATCTCGTTCTCGAGGAAGATGATCGGATTCGGATCGCGGATGGCGCTCTTGAGCAGGCCCTTCGCGTCGGAGGCGCTATAGGGCATCACCACCTTGAGGCCGGGCACGTTGGAGTACCAGGCGGCGTAGTCATGGCTGTGCTGGGCGCCGACGCGGGCGGCGGCACCGTTGGGGCCGCGGAAGACGATAGGGCAGCCCATCTGACCGCCGGACATGTAGAGCGTCTTGGCGGCGGAGTTGATGATCTGGTCGATCGCCTGCATGGCGAAGTTGAAGGTCATGAACTCGACGATGGGGCGCAGGCCGGTCAGCGCGGCGCCGACGCCGATGCCGGCGAAACCATGCTCGGTGATCGGCGTGTCGATGACGCGCTTGGGGCCGAACTCTTGCAGCAGGCCCTGCGTCACCTTGTAGGCGCCCTGGTACTCGGCGACCTCTTCGCCCATGACGAAGACGTCGCCGTCGCGGCGCATTTCCTCGGCCATGGCGTCGCGTAGCGCCTCGCGGACCGTCATGCTGACGATCTCGGCGCCGGCCGGGAACTCGGCGGAGGCATCGTAGCTCTTCGGCGTCGCCGGCGGGTTGGCGACGGCTGATTCCGCCTTGGGCGCGGCGGCAACCTGAGGCGCCTCGCCGACGGCGGCCGGCGGAGCCGACTGCGCCGCCTGAGGCGAACTCTCGGCCGGCTTGTCGGACTGCCCGGCGCCGCCGCTGGCAGCCGCCTTCGCATCCTCGCCCTCGGCGGCGATGATGCCGATCGGCGTATTCACCGCGACGTTCTCGGTGCCGTCGGCGACCAGGATCTTCGCAAGGATGCCCTCGTCGACCGCCTCGACCTCCATGGTCGCCTTGTCGGTCTCGATCTCGGCGATGATGTCACCCGCCTTGACGCTGTCACCCTCGGCTTTCAGCCATTTGGCGAGCTTGCCCTGCTCCATGGTGGGCGAAAGGGCAGGCATGAGAATGTCGATCGGCATGAACGCACCCGGAATGATTGGACGAGGCGAAAAGGAAAGGCGGTGCGGCGCGGGCCCTCAGGCCTTCGCCGGCTCCAGCAGGATGTCCGTGAACAGCTCCGACGGATCGGGCTCGGGGTCGTGCGTCGCGAACTCGGCCGCGTCGTTGACGATCTCGCGGACCTTGGCGTCGATCGCCTTGAGCTCGTCCTCGCCGACCTTGAAGTCGCGGGTCAGGCGCCCCCTCACCTGCTCGATCGGATCGTGCTCCTCGCGCATGCGCTGGACCTCGTCCTTGGAGCGGTACTTCGCCGGGTCCGACATGGAGTGGCCGCGATAGCGGTAGGTCTGCATCTCGAGGATGTAGGGCCCCTTGCCGCTGCGGGCGTGCTCGATGGCGCGGGTCGCGGCGTCGCGCACGGCGCGGACATCCATGCCGTCGACCTGCTCGCCGGGAATGCCGAAGGAGACGCCGCGGCGGGAGAAGTCGGTCTGGGCCGAGGCGCGGCTGACGGCCGTGCCCATGGCGTAGCGGTTGTTCTCGATGATGAACACGACCGGCAGCTTCCAGAGCTGGGCCATGTTGAAGCTCTCATAGACCTGGCCCTGATTGGCCGCGCCGTCGCCGAAATAGGCGAGCGAGACACGCCCGTCCTCGCGGTACCAGTTGGCGAAGCCCAGCCCGGTGCCGAGCGAAACCTGGGCGCCGACGATTCCGTGGCCGCCGTAAAAGTTCTTCTCGCGGGAGAACATGTGCATCGAGCCGCCCTTGCCGCGCGAATAGCCACCGCGCCGCCCAGTGAGCTCCGCCATCACGCCGCGCGATTCCATGCCGCAGGCGAGCATGTGGCCGTGGTCGCGATAGCCGGTGATGACCTGGTCGCCCTCCTTGGACGCCATCTGCATGCCGACGACGACCGCTTCCTGGCCGATATAGAGGTGGCAGAAGCCGCCGATCAGCCCCATGCCGTACATCTGGCCGGCCTTCTCCTCGAAACGCCGGATCAGCAGCATCTCGCGATAGGCGTGGAGGTCTTCCTCCTTGGTGAAGGTCGCCATGTTGCTCGGCGCGGGAGCGGCCGCCTTGTCGCCGCCGGCCTTGGCTGATCGTGCCTTGGCCGGCTTGGCGGCGGGCTTGGCTGGGGCGGGGGCTTTCGTCTTGCGCGCGGCAACGGCCATCGGCGGTCCTCCAAGGTCATTCAACCTTGGTTGTAGAGGATCGCAAAACCCTTGGCGAGGCGGCTATCTCGCATTGCAGCATCGGCCAAGCCCTTGCAAAGGCTTGTCATTTTCTACGTAACTGAAATCGAGTTAATCGATACGTCCGGGACTATTTGCCGGCAATCGGCAGGGCCTCAGCGGCCCATCAGGATGACGTCGTTCTTGTGGACGCGGCCGAGGCTCTCGCGAGCGCGTTCCTCGAGCACATCACGGTCCACCGCCTCGTCGCGCACCAGCGACAGCCGATGCTCCCAGAGCTTGCGCTCTGCGGTGAGCCCGGCGAGTTCCGCTTCCACATCGCGCAGCGAGTCGTGCAGCGTGTCGCGGGCCTCGAGGCCGCGCGAGCCGTGCTGGGCGTGGAACATGAAATAGCTCACCGCCGCGCCCGACACGAGGTAGAGCGCGAGAGTGACGAGGAAGGATCGGACGCCGCGGCGGATGACCATGCCCGCAAGCGTTAGGCCGGGTTGGTTTCCGACCGGTTAACGGGCGGGCACGATCACGCGTGCGGCCCCGTCGGGTTGGACCGGCCCGCCCTTCGCCAGCGAGGTGATCTCCCCCTCCAGCCGCCGCGCGATCGGCAGGCGGAAATGCAGCGGGTCCCAGTAGTTGTCGTCGCGCAGCGTGATCGGTGACGGTCGCGCATAGTCGATCAGCGCGGCGCCGCGGCGCTTCGCCAACGCAGCGACCGCCTCCTTGCAAGCGGCCTCGCGCTGATCGGCGACAGAGCCTGCGCGGGGCTGGGTGATGCGATGGGCCGGCGGCAATACGAGCAGCAGCCGCGTGCCGGCCGGGAAGCGTGCCAGCGCGTCGTCGAGCCAGGCCAAGGCCGGGAAGCGCCATCCGGCTCGGGTTTCGGCCGCGACCGTCTCGGCGGGGACCAGCGGCCCAGAATCGGGCGGAGGCTCGGCACCGCCATAGAGATGCCAGCGCGCCCGCGCCGCGTCATAGAGCTCTTCGGGCGGGGTGAAGACCTCGTAGCCGTCGCCGCGGATCCGCTCCGGCATCAGGCCGAGCCGGTGTGCCAACAGGCGGCCGGCGATCTCGAGCGTGGTCAGGTTCATCAACTCCGCCCAATCGCGCCAGCGGATGCCGTCATAGAGCCAGGGGGGAAAGGGCCGCGGCGTCAGGCGCTTGGCCTCGTCGGTGGCATCGGCCTCGCACCAGGTCGCGTCGATGCCCCACAGAACCGTCCGCGGCGCGGCGACCTGGCGGGCGAAGAGCCCGGCCATCTGCAGCTGCTCCCAGGGCGTTGCGGCGTTCATCGCGAGATTGGCGAAACGCCCGCCGAGTCCCTGGGAGAGGATCGCCGGGTCGAGCAGGCGCATGGTCGAAGTGCCGAACACGGCCGAGTCGAAACTGCCCGAGCGGACGAGCTGCGGGTACATGAAGCGCTGGTTGATATCCATGATCGGCCGCGCCGCCTGGCCGGCGGAAACGCGCAGGCCAAAAGGATCGAGGGCGGCCGCGAATCCCCAGAGCGTCAGAAGCGTCGCCAGCGCCGTCCCGAGGAACCACGCCGTCCAGCGCGTCCAGGCCGTCTCTCTTTGAGATGGGCGCGCCTCGTCCATGCCGCTTTCCGTCCCGCTCCGCTGCCTCGCGGCCAACGCCGGTCCCGTGACCGCGCCGCAATGCCGCGCTTCTGGCACGAATGCCCGCGCCGGAACAATGTTGACCCGCGGGCGGGGCGTCCGTATGTCAGCGCCGGTGAGGGCGGGTAGCTCAGTGGTAGAGCACGTGACTTTTAATCATGTGGTCGAGGGTTCGATCCCCTCCCCGCTCACCACGCGCCGGTCAGCGAAGGCCGTGACCGCCTGAAAGTCCCCGGGCTTTGGCGCCTGTCGGCCTCGACCGCGACTTCCTCACCCGAGCCGCTTCGTCGGCGCGCGCTGGCCCGGTGCGACGCCGGGATGAGGCGCCCGGTAGAGCTTTCCGCGCTCGTGATACTCGCGGTAGCTCCCGAGCCCGAGCGCCGGCCAGCCGGGATCGACATAGCCGAGCAGTTCGTCGCAGCGGTGCCGCTGGCGTTCGGCAGCGGAGGTCGCGTCGGCGCACATGATGACCTGGCCACGCTGCCAGAAGGCGTCCGCCGGTGTGACCTGAGCGACGATAAGCCCCAGCGCGATCCCGCAGCTGGCAGCCATTGATCGCATCATGAGGTGCCCTCCTGGCCCGGCCGACGGCCGTATCGCGCCGTCCTTCACGGGCGCATCACGCCCGAAACCCTTTGAGGAAGGCTTAAGCAGCGGGATCGCCCGGTGCGCGGGAACAAGCCCCGCGCCCGCGGGTAGACGAGAGAGCGAAGCGAAATGGGAGTCATCGCCATGCGCGTCGATGTCAGCCAGCCCGCCAACCCCGGCGAGCCTCACCAGCCGAGGATCCGCATCGAATCGGTGGAAGATTACGAGCAGGCGACGCGGCGGATCGCGGCGCTCGATTCGAGCAGCTGCGGCGAGACGGAGAAGCGGGAGCGCGCGGCACTCGTCGAAGCCGTCGCCGCCTGGGACAGGCGCCACGACGACGCTTCGGGCTGGACCGATACGCCCTGAGCGCTCCTCTGCCTTCCACGTCCCGTCAGATATCGTTGCTGGAGTTCAGTTCGCTCGGCCGCAGCCCCTCATCGATCGCATCGTTCGGATCGGCCGGGCTCGTGGATGACTGGCTGATCCACTCGCGCAGGATTGCCGACAGTGCATCCGAGCGGGTCGCAGAGGGCCCCAACTCGTGGCGGTAGCGATCGAGCGCAGCCGCTTCGTCAGCCTCGAGCGCGATGGTCACGGCGGTGTCGCTCATGTCGATTGTCTCTCCGCGGCCCGCAGGGTTCGGCCATGCGGGCGCAACGCCCGGATATCGTCCTGGTTCCCGCGCAAACGGGGCCGTTAGCGACCCAATTCCTGCAAAAAGATCACAGCGAGGATGAACTTTCGCTGCTTTCGCCGGTTGGTCCCACAAGCCGCCGAGAGGCGGACCGATCTGCAACACGATCCCGAGGAGGACCTCATGTTCAAGCACCCGATCGCCGCGACCTCGATCGCCCTGGCCCTGATGAGCGCGACCGCCATCGCCCAGACCTCCGCTCCGGCTCCGAGCGCCCCCAGCGCTGCGCCGAGCACCACCGCGCCCTCGACGGCGGCGCCCGCCGCGACCGGCACCCAGACGCTCGCCGCCCAGAATCAGGCGATGCGCGGCAACTGGCGCGCCTCGAAGCTGATGGGCGTCGACATCTACGGCCCCGACAATGAGAAGGTCGGCGACGTGACCGAGGTCCTGATCGACCAGTCCGGCAAGATCACCGGCGTCACGGTCGGCGTCGGCGGCTTCCTCGGCATCGGCACCAAGGACGTCGCGGTCAAGTTCGAGGAGGTGACCTGGAGCATGCAGCCGATGGCCTCCACCGCCTCGGGCACCGCTGCGACCGGCACCAACGCCACCGGTACGACGGCCACCGGCACCACGGCGACGGGTACGGCCGCCACCGCGCCGCGCGCGACGGGTACCGCTTCCACCACCGCGATGGACCAGATGTATCCGGACCATGGCAAGATCAACATGACCAAGGATCAGCTCAAGGCCGCCCCGGCCGTGACCTATTCCAACACCTGATCCGGCCCTCCAGCCGTCAGGCGTGAGGCCCGCCCGCGAGGGCGGGCCTTCTTCGTCAGCGCTCCGCGCCGCTCCAGTCTTCCGGCCCGGCGTCCTGCAGCTCGCCAAGGAGCGGCGGGATCGCCTCGGGCAGATCGTCGGCGATGAGTCCCACGCCCCTCGCCTCTCCTGCCCGCCCATGCAGCCAGACGGCGGCACAAGCCGCCTCGAACGCCGGCATCCCCTGAGCCAATAGCCCCGCGACCATTCCGCCGAGAACATCGCCCGATCCCGCGGTCGCCAGCGCCGGGCAACCGGTCGTGTTGATCGCGGCCCGCCCGTCCGGGGCGGCGATGACGGTGTCAGCCCCCTTCAGGACGACGATCGCGCCGATATCAGCCGCGGCGCGGCGGGCGCGCTCGAGCTTCGACCCGCCGCCCGATTCGCCGAAGAGCCGGGCGAACTCGCCCTCATGCGGCGTCAGCACGCAAGGGGCGCCGCGGCGTGCGATCCGGCGCGCGGTCAGTGCGGCCGACCCCGCCAGGATCGTCAATGCGTCGGCATCGAGCACCGCGGGGACGGACGAGCGCAGCACCGCCGCGACGGCTTCCCGCGCCTCCCCATCCAGCCCCAGCGCCGGCCCGATCAGCACGGCCGAGAGACGCTTTTCGGCCAGAAGTCGCTCCAGCGCAGCGCCATCCGCCATAGCCCGCTGCATCAATGCGTCCGGTCCGCGCGCCGCATGAGCCGCCAGCGCCTCCGGCCGGCAGGCGATCGTCGCGAGCCCCGCCCCGATCCGCAAGGCGGCTCGAGCGCCGAGCCGGGGAGCGCCGACGCCCGCAAGGCCGCCTGCGACGACGAGAACGGCGCCGCGGCGGTATTTGTGGGTGTCGAGTTCGTGAGCCGGCCAATGCGCCCGCCAGAGGCCCGGCGCGTTGCGAAACAGGAGCGGCGGCTTCTCCGCCGTGAAGACGAGGTCGGCGGGGATGCCGATGTCGGCCAGGGTGACGAGGCCGCAGAGCGAGCGGCCCGGCATCAGCAGATGGCCGGGCTTCAGGCGGAAGAAGGTCACCGTCTCGGTGGCGCGGATCACGGGTCCTTCGCTCCCACCCGTATCGCCCGAGAGTCCGCTCGGCACGTCGACGGCGACGACGGGGCGGCCCGCCACGTTCACCGCCTCGACCAGCTCAGCCACCGCCCCCTCGAGCGGCCGGTTCAGCCCCGCGCCGAACAGCGCATCGACGACGAGCCCGTAATCGGCTGGCCTGACGCCGTCGATCGGCTCGATCGGCCCGGTCCAGGCCGCGGCCATCCCGGCTGCATCGCCGGAGAGCCGCTCCCGCTCGCCCGACAGCGCGAGCGTCACCGGCCGGCCTCGCCGGGCGAGCAGGCGCGCAGCGACGAAGCCGTCGCCGCCATTGTTGCCGGGACCGCAGAGAACGAGGATTCGCGCGCCCGGCGGCGTGCGGCGGTCGACCGCGTCGGCCACCGCGCGGCCGGCCCGTTCCATCAGGGCGGCGCCGGGGGTGCCGGCCGCGATGGTGAGCCGGTCGGCCTCGGCCATGCCGGCGACATCGAGGAGGGCGAGATCGGAGTCGACAGCAGCGGCCATGTCGCATCTTCCTGGAGTGCCCGACGCCCCGCAAGACCTCTGCGACTGCACATAATTGATTATCGATTAGGCATTTGCCTATTTTATTGCCCGTTTTCTGCCCGATCATCGCGCAGCCGGCTCAACGGTGTTGCGTAGCGAGAGCGTGACGCCGATGCTATGAGCAGAGACGAAATGTCGTACGCCGACGCTGGCGATCCGGGCGGGGCTCGCGCCGGCGCATGGGTGGCGGCAATTCGGCGGAAACGGCGGGTCCCGGACCATCCGGAACCCCTTTCGGCGCAAGGAGGCCGGTCGGCGCATGAAGAAGATCGAAGCGATCATCAAGCCGTTCAAGCTGGACGAGGTGAAGGAGGCGCTTCAGGAGGTCGGCCTGCAGGGCATCACCGTTCTCGAAGCCAAGGGCTTCGGGCGGCAGAAGGGCCACACCGAACTCTACCGCGGCGCCGAATACGTCGTCGACTTCCTGCCGAAGGTCAAAATCGAGATCGTCCTGGCCGACGAGATGGTCGACGGCGCGATCGAGGCCATCATGAAGGCCGCCCAGACCGGCCGGATCGGCGATGGCAAGATTTTTGTATCGACGGTGGAGGGGGCGATCCGCATCCGCACCGGAGAAACCGGCGCGGACGCGATCTGAGGGCTCATCCCGACCCGCATGTTCGTCGGCCCGGCGGTCATAGGACCCCGCGGATCGCATGAGTTGAGAAACGACCATAAGAGGAATGCTGAGATGAAGAACGCCAAGGATGTCCTCAAGGCGATCAAGGACAACGACGTCAAATATGTCGACTTCCGCTTCACCGACCCGCGCGGCAAGTGGCAGCATGTGACGTTCGACGTCACGATGATCGACGAGGACATCTTCGCCGAGGGCACGATGTTCGACGGCTCCTCGATCGCCGGCTGGAAGGCGATCAACGAGTCCGACATGCTGCTGATGCCCGACCCGACGACGGCCGTGATGGATCCGTTCTTCTCGGCGGCCACGATGGTCATCACCTGTGACGTGCTCGAGCCGGCGACCGGCGAGCCCTATGGCCGCGACCCGCGCGGCATGGCCAAGAAGGCCGAGGCCTATCTGAAGTCGACCGGCATCGGCGACGCCATCTATGTCGGCCCCGAGGCCGAGTTCTTCGTCTTCGACGACGTGAAGATCGCGGCCGACCCGTACAACACGGGCTTCAAGCTCGACAACGTCGAGCTGCCGATCAACGGCATGACCGAGTACGAGGGCGGCAATCTCGGCCACCGCATCGCCACCAAGGGCGGCTACTTCCCCGTCCCGCCGCAGGACTCGGCGCAGGACATGCGTGGCGAGATGCTGGCGGCCATGGCGGCCATGGGCGTCAAGGTCGAGAAGCACCATCACGAGGTCGCTTCGGCCCAGCACGAGCTCGGCATGAAGTTCGACACGCTGACGCTGATGGCCGACCAGATGCAGGTCTACAAATACGCCATCCACAACGTCGCGCAGAGCTACGGCAAGACCGCGACCTTCATGCCGAAGCCGATCTATGGCGACAACGGCTCGGGCATGCACGTCCACCAGTCGATCTGGAAGAACGGCAAGCCGATCATGGCCGGCAACAAGTATGCCGACCTGTCGCAGGAGTGCCTCTGGTACATCGGCGGCATCATCAAGCACGCCAAGTCGCTGAACGCCTTCACCAACCCGTCGACCAACTCCTACAAGCGTCTGGTCCCGGGCTATGAGGCGCCGGTGCTGCTGGCCTACTCGGCCCGCAACCGCTCGGCCTCCTGCCGTATTCCGTGGACGACCTCGCCGAAGGCCAAGCGCGTCGAGGTCCGCTTCCCCGATCCGATGGCGAACCCCTATCTCGCCTTCGCGGCCATGCTGATGGCCGGCATCGACGGCATCGTGAACAAGATCGATCCGGGCCCGGCCATGGACAAGGATCTCTACGACCTGCCGCCGCGCGAGCTGAAGAAGATCCCGACGGTCTGCGGCTCGCTGCGCGAGGCGCTGGAGGCGCTCAAGAAGGACAACGCCTATCTCAAGGCCGGCGGCGTCTTCAACGACGACTTCATCGAGAGCTATATCGAACTGAAGATGCAGGATGTGGCGCGCTTCGAGATGACGCCGCACCCGGTCGAGTTCGCGATGTACTACTCCTACTGAGGATTTCGGCCGGCCAGAGCGGCCGGCCGCGAGCTTCCTCCCGACCGCGCGTTTCGCGGTCCACCTTTGCGGCCGGGGTGGCGACACCCCGGCCGTTTTTTGTTTCGAGGCGCCAGCGGCGCAGGCTACCGCTGCGGTCAGGCGGCCGCGACCGCCGTCTGCGGTGCGTCGGCAAGGGTCGCGTAAGCGGCGATGGTGCGCGCGACATGGCGCTCGACCGTCAGCGGGTCGGCCCAGTAGTGCCGGTAGGCTGCTGCTCCCATGCGGGAAACCGTATCGTCGTCTTGCAAGCGGGAGAGCGCGGCGGCGAGGCCGTCGGCATCGCCACCCTCGACCAGGATCCCGTCCTCACCGTCGCGGATCCAGCCGGCCGGCCCGGTGGTGCGGGCCAGCACGACCGGAACGCCGCGCGAGCGGGCCTCGGCCACGACCAGCGGCCCGGGCTCGTACCAGAGCGACGGCAGGACGAGACAACGGGCCCGTTCGATCTCCTCGAAGACGCGGTCGGCCGGCAGCCAGCCGGCGATTTCGGCGGCGGGATTGGCCTGCAGGATCTCGCTACGAAGCGGGCCTTCGCCGACGAAGCGTACCGGCATGCCCGCCTGCTGCGCCGCCCGGGCCAGGATGTCGCCGGCCTTCTCCTGGGTGAAGCGCCCCAGAAACAGCGCATGCCGGTTCGCGCCGACATCGGCCGGCGGGCGCTTCTGCGCCTCCATCATGTTCTCGACGACGATGTGACGGGCCTGGCGCGGCAGGAACGGGCGGGCGACGTCCCGGGCAAAATCGCTGACATGGATGAAGAGCGGCCGGGCCAGCGCCCTCATCGATTCGTCGGAGCGCCATTGCCGCGCGATGCGGACGAGCTTGTGGGCGTAGCTCTCGCGGTCGCAATTCGCCGCCATGCAGCCGCCCGACATCGGCCGGCGTCCGCAGGGGCGCCCCGCCTTGAAGTCGAAGTAGCCGCCGGTCGGGCAGAACGAGAAATAGTCGTGCATCGTGATCGCTACCGGCAGTCCGCTGCCGCCGGCGGCGGCGATGGCCGCGGGGCTGAACGCCTTGGTCCACTGATGCAGATGAACGATGGTGCCGGGTGGCTGCTGCCGCAGCAGCGTGGTCAGGAACGCATGCGCCGCGCCGTTCCAGATGCCCTGTCGGGCGGCTGCAATGCGGCCGCCGACCTTCCAAATCTCCTCGCCCTCGAAGCGGCGGACCTCGATGCGGGGATGGTCGAGGCGGGGCGAAACGGGGCCGATCGCACAGGCAAAGACGATATCGACGCCGGCTTCGGCGAGGCCGCGTGCGCTCTCGATCGCCACCTTGGCCGCGCCGCCATTGACGGCACCGAAATCGCTGACAATGACGCAACGCATGGGCACAGCATCCCCTTTTGCGCGCAGGCTAGCGCGAAAAGGTTGATGGTTTGCCGTGGCCGCGCGGCTGTATTCCCGGACAGGCGGGGTCAGCGGATGCCGGGAACCAGCCTTCCGACCATGGCGGACAGCCCCGCCGAGAGCCTGGCCCGCCAGCCGGTCTGCGAAGGACCTTCGCCGGTGCCGACGACATCATGGCCGAACGCTTCGCCGGCGCAGCGCGCCGCCCGTTCCAGACCCTGCAAGGTGATGCGCGATCCCATCTGGGCCATGTCGTTCCCCCTCACCTCGGCGCCGGTGTCGTGACCGCTGACAGCGGCCGCCGGTCGTCATTGCGACAACATTGCCGCACCCTGCCTTAACGCGGCTTGAACAGGCCGGTTCCCAGCGCGGCGGCGTCGCTGTAGGACAGGGCCCAGACGCGTTCGGGGAGCCATCTGGGCTATCATCACCCCTGGCGAATCGGGGACTGCGGACCGACATGGCGGATAATGGCGATCTCTTCGGCGGCCAGCCCGATGGTGCGGCGCCTATGACCGCAGCTGCGGCGTCGAAGCCGGCGCGCGCCGCGACCGCGGCTGCCGTGCGCCAGCAGCCGGCCGCCGCCGCGCCGCCGCGCAACGGCACGCTGTCGGAGACCGGCTACGACGCCTCCGCCATCGAGGTGCTGGAGGGTCTGGAGCCGGTCCGGCGCCGGCCCGGCATGTATATCGGCGGCACAGACGAGCGCGCCCTGCACCATCTCTTCGCCGAGGTCATCGACAACGCCATGGACGAGGCGGTGGCGGGCCATGCCAGCTTCATCGATGTCGAACTGCTGGAGGACGGCTCGATCGCGGTGACCGACAATGGCCGCGGCATCCCGGTCGATCCGCACCCGAAGTTTCCCGGCAAGTCGGCGCTCGAGGTCATCATGACCACGCTCCATGCCGGCGGAAAATTCGACTCCAAGGCCTATGAGACCTCCGGCGGCCTCCACGGCGTCGGCGTCTCGGTGGTCAACGCCCTGTCGGACCGGCTCGAGGTCGAGGTCGCGCGCGGCAAGGTTCTGTATCGCCAGGTGTTCTCGCGCGGCCTGCCGCAGGGACCGCTGGAGACGGTCGGGCCCGTCGCCAACCGCCGCGGCACCCGCGTGCGCTTTCATCCCGACGCCGAGATCTTCGGCGAAGGCGCGCATTTCGTGCCGGCGCGCCTGTTCCGCATGGCCCGCTCCAAGGCCTATCTCTTCGGCGGCGTCGAGATCCGCTGGCGCTGCGCGCCGTCGCTGCTGAAGCCGGAGGGCGATGTCGCGGCGGAGGCGGTGTTCCGCTTCCCCGGCGGCCTGCGCGACTATCTCGCCCGCGAGATCGAGGGCAAGGACCTCGTCGCCGAGCCGATCTTCGCCGGCAAGATCACCCGCGAGGGCAGCCATGGCTCGCTCGAATGGGCGGTCGCCTGGCTGGCGACCGGCGAGGACGGCTTCGCCTCCTCCTATTGCAACACGATCCCGACGCCCGAGGGCGGCACCCATGAGCAGGGCCTGCGCATCGCGCTGCTGCGCGGCCTGCGCGACCATGCCGAGCGCATCGGCCAGTCGAAGCGCATGGCGCAGGTCACCTCCGACGACGTGATGGCGACCTGCGCGGCGATGCTCTCCGTCTTCATCCGCGAGCCGGAATTCCAGGGCCAGACCAAGGACAAGCTGGCGACCCTGGAGGCCGCGCGCATCGTCGAGAACGCGGTGCGCGACGCCTTCGACCATTGGCTCGCCCAGGCGCCGCAGCAGGCGCTGAAGCTGCTCGACTGGTCGGTCGACCGGGCCGAGGAGCGTCTGCGCCGCCGGCTCGAGAAGGAGGTCTCGCGCAAGACCGCGACCCGCAAGCTCAGGCTGCCCGGCAAGCTCGCCGATTGCTCCAATGCCGGCGCTGCGGGCTCGGAGCTGTTCATCGTCGAGGGCGACTCGGCCGGCGGCTCCGCCAAGCAGGCGCGCAACCGCGCGACGCAGGCGATCCTGCCGCTGCGCGGCAAGATCCTCAACGTCGCCAATGCGACGCGCGAGAAGCTGAACCAGAACCAGCAGCTCGCCGATCTCATCCTGGCGCTCGGCTGCGGGATCGGCAGCCAGTTCCGCGAGGACGATCTGCGCTACGAGAAGGTCATCGTGATGACCGACGCCGATGTCGACGGCGCGCATATCGCCTCGCTCCTCGTCACCTTCTTCTGGCGCCAGATGCCGCGGCTGATCGAGAAGGGGCATCTCTATCTCTCGATCCCGCCGCTCTACCGGCTGCGCCATGGCGGCAAGTCGATCTATGCCCGCGACGACGCCCACAAGGACGAGCTGCTGGCGACGGTGTTCAAGGGCAAGAAGCCCGAGATCGGCCGCTTCAAGGGTCTCGGCGAGATGATGCCGGCCGAGCTCAAGGAGACGACGATGGATCCGTCGAAGCGGATCCTGCTCAAGGTCATGGTCGATCACGAGGCGCGCGAGGAGACCTCCGACACGGTCGAGCGGCTGATGGGCAACAAGCCGGAGGCACGCTTCCTCTTCATCCAGGAACGCGCCGCCTTTGCCGGCGAACTGATCGACCTGTGAGCCGGCCGGCGGCAGCGGCGCGGCCCTGCCAGCCCCGCATTCCTGCCGGGTTGGCCGGCAAAGCTGCCGGGCTGCAAGGGCGAGGCATGGCGCGCATGCTCGCCCCATGCCGAACGACACGACTTCCCGCCCTCCGCCGCTCTGCCATGATCTTTCCGGAACCGCCGACAAGCGCTTGCGCGAACTCTCTTTCAGTGCCTTGCCTTTCGGCGACGGGCCGCTGATCCGATGGGGCGCCCTCCTTCCGCTGCATCTCGACGCGACGGCGATCTGGCGGCGCCCGGCTGGGACGACATCGGCATCTTCCACGCCATCGCCGAGAGCGGGTCGCTGGCCCTGGCTGCGGTCCGGCTCGGACTGAGCGAGGCGACGACGGCACGCCGGCTCAAGGCCTTCGAACAGCGTCTCGGCCTGCAGCTCTTCCGCCGCGGCGCCAACCGGCTCATCCCGACGGAGGCGGGCGCGGCGCTGGCGCGTGAGGCGGAGGGTGTCGCGGCCGCAGTCGCCCGCTTCGCCAGCCGTGCCCGGGCGGAGCGCCCGGAGGCCTCGGCTCCGGTGCGGGTGACGGCGACGACCTCGATCAGCCTGTTCCTGACCAAGCATGCCGGCACGATCTCGGCCGGCGCCGGCAGCGTCGAGATCGTCATCATCAGCACGCGCCAGCGTCTCGATCTCGCGCGGGGCGAGGCCGACATCGCGGTGCGGATGAGCCGCATCCCGCAGGAGCCGGGTCATTTTGGTCAGAAGGTCGGGCGCCTCGTCCAGGCGCTCTATGTCCGCCGCGATGTCGATCCCGCGCGCGCGCCGATCATCTCGGTCAGCCGCGAGACCTCCTCGCGCATCGACGAGCACATCCTCGGCTATGCGGCCGGGCGGCCGATCGCGGCCCGGGTCGGCGATTCCGCCGCGCGCTACGAGAGCGTGCGCTCGGCCGGCGCGGTCTCGATGGTCCCCTGCTTCATGGGCGACACCGACCCGCTGCTGCGGCGCCTCGAGCCGCCGCCAGACCTCACCGCCGACGAGATTTTCCTGGTGACGCACGAGGTCTCGCGGCAGCGGCCGGCGGTCGTCGCCGTGCTGGCGGCGCTGCGCCGGCTGTTCCGCGACCATCGCGCCGCGCTCGAGGGGCTAAGCCCGCCGGGCGCATGAGATCAGCCGCATTCGAGCGATCGCTGGAAGGTTTCGCTAACCCTCCCTTTACGGCTGGCGGCGCACAATCTCCGCATCGGGGCTGGGGGATGCCCCCTGATGCGGGAGGGCCCGATGCGGCTCGTCGAACTCTTCTGGAAGAACGAGCGCGGCACGCTCGTCGCCAACATCGCCAAGGCCGGCGCGGCGATCGCCTTCCTCTCCGTGCTCGCCGCCAATTTCGTCTCGAACCAGACGGCCCATTTCGACCGCGAGCGGTTGGCGCAGGTCGCCGCGGCCGCCACCGGCAACAAGAGCGACCCGATGACCACCGGCTCGCTGCGCAAAGCGGCGGCGGAGACGAAGCTCGACCCCTGCGTCGTCCCGCGCTGATCTTCAGCCGAGCCAGGCTAGCAGTTCTGCCGTCACGGCCTCGGGCTGCTCCAGCGTCGCGAGATGGCCGCAGCCCGGCAGCGTGACGAGCCGCGCCTGCGCACCGATACCTTGGGCAATCTCCACCGCCTCGGCCGGCGGCGTAATCGCATCCTCCTCGCCCACCAGCACCAGAGTCGGCACGGCGATGGCCGAAAGGCCAGGCCGCGAGTCCGGCCGGCCCATGATGGCGCGCTGCTGACGGATGAAGCCTTCGGGTCCCACCGTCTCGGCCATGGCACGCACCAGCAGGCGCAACTCCTCGTCGGCGAGCCGCGAGGGCGCCACCAGCTTCTGCCAGAGCAGCGTCGTGACGTTGTCGAAGGCGCCCTTCTCGGCGAGCGCAATCATCTGCTCACGCGGCGCATTGGTTTCCGGGGTCGGAGGCTTGGCGGTCGTGTCGAGCAAAGCGAGGCGCGTGACGCGCTGCGGCGCCTGCCGCATCACCTCGAATGCCGCATAGCCGCCCATGGAGAGCCCGCAGAGGGCGAAGCGTTCCGGTGCCGCCGCCAGCAGGCGTCCGACCAGTGCTCCCAGGCTCTCGTCGCGATCATTGTGGGCGACCATGACCGAGCGTCCCGGCGCAAGAGCCGGCCATTGCGGAGCGTAGAGACGCGCATCGCAATTCAGTCCCGGAATGAGGACAAGCGGTTCAGTCATGGTATTCGGGCTCCTTAGGGCGCTAGTTGATTGACTTTGCCCTGCTTTTTCTGCATTGCACAGCAGTCCGAAGGCGCGCAGGCACAGACGTCGCGCCACCGTCGCGGTTGATCAGGTCATCCCGCCACGTGTCACCGACCCTTGAAGAAGCGCAACCATCGATGTCCTTTGCCGAACTCGGCCTGAGCGAAAAGGTTCTGACAGCCGTCACGACCGCAGGCTATGACACGCCCACCCCGATCCAGGCGCAGGCCATTCCGCATGTACTGGCCCGCCGCGACGTCCTCGGCATCGCCCAGACCGGGACCGGCAAGACCGCCGCCTTCACCCTGCCGATGCTGACGATCCTCGAGAACGGTCGCGCCCGGGCCCGGATGCCGCGGACCCTCATCCTCGAACCGACGCGCGAACTCGCAGCCCAGGTCGAGGAAAACTTCACCCGCTACGGCGTCAACCAGAAGCTCTCGGTCGCGCTGCTGATTGGCGGTGTCTCCTTCGGCGACCAGGACGCCAAGATCACCCGCGGCGTTGACGTGCTGATCGCGACCCCGGGCCGCCTGCTCGACCATGTCGAGCGCGGCAAGCTGCTGCTCACCGGCGTCGAGCTGCTCGTCATCGACGAGGCCGACCGCATGCTCGACATGGGCTTCATCCCTGACATCGAGCGGGTCTGCAAGCTGGTGCCCTTCACCCGGCAGACCCTGTTCTTCACCGCGACGATGCCGCCCGAGATCACGCGCATCAGCGAACAGTTCCTGCACAATCCCGTGCGCGTCGAGGTTTCGCGCCCGGCGACGGCAGCGAAGACGATCACGCAGCGGCTGATCGCCTCCAACGGCCAGGATTTCGAGAAGCGCGACACGCTGCGCAAGCTCATCAAGGAAGCCAAGGACCTGCAGAACGCGATCGTGTTCTGCAACCGCAAGCGTGATGTCGCGACGCTGCACAAGTCGCTGCAGAAGCATGGTTTTCCGGCCGTCTCGCTGCATGGCGACATGGACCAGTACGCCCGCATGGCGGCGCTGGATTCCTTCCGCACCGGCGAGAATCCGATCCTCGTGGCGAGCGACGTCGCCGCGCGCGGGCTCGACATTCCCGCCGTCAGCCACGTCTTCAACTACGACGTCCCGACCCATGCCGAGGATTATGTCCACCGCATCGGCCGCACCGGCCGCGCCGGGCGCCTCGGCGCCGCCTTCACCATCGTCACGCGCCATGACGAGAAGCTCGTTGCGGCGGTCGAGAAGCTGATCGGCCAGTCGATCCCCTGGGAAGAAGGTCGCGGTCTCGACGACCTGCCGCCCGCTGCCCCGCGTGAAGACCGCCCCTCCCGCGGTGGTCGGGGCGACGAACGTCGCGGTCGTGGCGGCGAGCGTGGTCGCGGCCGCTCCGAGCGCGGCCCTCGTGCGGAACCCGAAGCCGCGCCGCGTCCGATCCGGGTCGAGCGCCCCGCCGGCGAGGAGGATGCCGCTCCGGCGCGCCGC
>FWWL01004606.1_pt1 | contig 18008 bp, 22 predicted proteins | sample 2228331 | NCBI WGS metagenome assembly FWWL01 (sample SAMEA103939775, study PRJEB20133) | metagenome
CGAACACGGATTTCCGATTTTCGGTGAAAAGCCCACGGCTAAGCGTTTCATCCCCGATCGGGAAAATCAGGTGCACCCGCTTGTGAGACAAAGTCTAATCACGCTTGGCGACATAAGGCGGCGAGCACACCTTTGTTGGCAGAAGGCCAAAGCGTGGCGTGGGGGCAGGGATGTCTTCGGCCAAAGACCGGCGCGGTGGTTCAAAATTCAGGCTGTGGAGGAATCAGCCATCGACGCGGCGGACGTCGTCGCGGATGCGCACGCTGAAGTCGCCCATCCCCAGACCTGCCAGGATCGCAGCGCTCGCACCCTCGACGCTCTGGCGCATCGTCATAAGGCCGGTGATCCGACCGAGTGCGTCAAGCGTCATGGCGAGCGTCACGCCGGCCTCAAAACAGGGGCCATCCTCGTACGCGCGGGCGCGGACCGTTTTCCAGAAACAGCCTGGTCATGCCCAGCGTGCTATCCTCGCACGCGCGGCCGTGGAGACTAACCAGACCGTTCTCGCGCCTGCGCCGAGCTGTCACCCTCGTACGAGCGGCTGCGGAAGATGTCCGAAAGCCAACGGTTTGGGCCGATCTGGCGCCAGGCGTAGGCGTCCATCCCTCCGCGGATCTCCGGGTCGGGCATCGGCTGGGAACAGGCAGTCGGGGTGAAAGACCCCGCCCCAGGCTACGCGGACGGCTGACGCCACAACGCGCCCGGCCGCAAGCATCGCCTCGAGCATCGGCGGGCAGCCGGTCAGGCGCTGGCGGTCGTGTGCCATTGCCAGAGCCCGTCACGGGGGGCGATCTCGTTGGGCTTGGGGTCTCTGGAGCTTTGCCACGCCCGCCGAAGCACTGGTTCACCTCTGGAAGGCTCCGGCCGGTACGGAGGGTCGTGTTGATGGAGCGGTCGATCACCAGGTTTTCCGAAAGCGCCACCTCTCCCACGGCGGCCTCGCCGAGGATCAACGCAAAGAGACCCGCATTGTTCACGATGCAAAAGCTGCAGCCCTGCCCGGCGTGGCCGATCACCCCGCCCATATCGCTCGCGGTGACGGGGCCCGGCATGGTAGCCAGGGCACGGGTCATGATCGCGCCGAACATCGTCAGTTTCCCGGTGCGGGGCGAGTAGGCGCAGCGCTTCCTCGGCTGTAAGGGTCGGCGGTGTGCCCCCGAAAGCGTGCATCTGCGGCGCGGCGGCAGGCGGCCGGCGAGCGGATGCACCCCGACCGCCTAACGATCACGGCCCGCGGCAAGGCCTTGTCCGATGGCCAAGGCCCGGCCTTCCGCGGCCGCCGCGCGCTCTTGTTCGGGCGCGATCAACGCTTCTGCCCGGGAGCGTTTTGCAGTTATCCTGGCCGCCGTGATGGCATCCATCTCTGCGCGCGGCCCCGCCGCTTCGGCATTCGCCTCCGACGCGCCCATCGCTCGCGCAACATCTGTACCCGCGGGGGCCGGGGCGGCGCTTGCTATGCGCCCCGAGGATCGCGCCAAGCACCGCGATAGGGTCGCAAGCGGGCGCGCCTGCCACCGGCGCAGAAGCCTCGCCGACCAGGCCGGCGGCCGCGCCGCCCGTGATCTGTCCCATGAGTTCGAACACGGCGGGGTCTTCGGCCGCAAGGGTCGCGCCAGCGCCGAGAAGCCCCTGCAGCGTGGCAGCGCCCATTTGAACCGCTTCGGCCATCGAGTCGCGTTCGCCCCAGAGGAGGGGCCGTTTCAGTCCTCGCCCAGGCGGGCGACCCGCTTGGCATGGACGGGAACCTCCATCCGTCCGACAAGGAGGGTGCCCAGCCAGCCCTCATCGCCCCAACGGATGAGCGTGAGCACTGGCCCCCCGCTACATGTCATCAAAAAGCGTGAGCGTTACGGCTTCCTGCTGCGGCGCGGTCAGGGTAGCCGGCGCGCCGTCGGCCCAGTCCCAGCTGCCCGACATGTCGGCCTCGTTGCCGGGGGTGATGATGTCGATCCAGTCCCCATGAGGGAATGGGCCGGTTTCGGTGACGGTGAAGCCCACGCCCTGGGCCAGCATCATCGGGGTGGAAAGCAATGCCTGGTCGGTGTTTCCGCCCACCGGCGCCGCGGGCGCGGGGGCCGACGCCTGATCTTCCTCCCTCGCGCCGAGGTTCAGCAGAGATTGGCAAAAGCCCTCGGGCAGCGCGGACTTGGTCCAGCACAGTGCGTTCAGCCCCTGCAGGCCCAGGTTGATTAGGTCCAGGCGCGGCCGTTCGGATTGGCGGCGCAGAGCGCCTGACAGGCCGCGGGATCGACTACGGTCATCGGCGTTTGGGCGATGGCGGTACCCGGGTGCTCGATCCCGGGTTCGATGGTGCCGGTGCGCGCGGGGGCTCACGGTCAGGACTACTCTCAAGGTGCTGCGCGCCTTCATGGCGCCCGTGCGCGCGGGGGCTCACGACTTTTCCCCCTCTGTGCGACCTTTGCGGTTGAATGGCGCCGGTGCGCGCGGGGGCGCACGATATCCGTCTCGGTGATCCGGCTATCGTCGCGATGGCGCCCGTGCGCGGGGGGCGCCCCGCCGCCCCCGCTGCCGCGCCGAAGCCGCCCTTCCACCCGTCCGCACTGTCAGCGGCTTGGCCACGACCGTGTGGCGTCCCGCCGTGGGGTGGTCGATGACAGAGCGCAGGACATAGGCGCCAAGGTCGGGCGCGGTGATCTGTTCGTTCCGACCGTCGGCCATGTCGTGCACAAAAAGCCAGGCGCGAGACTTCCGCCCGTTGAAATCGTCATCGTCGCGATCCGCGCTCTCATTATCTCTGGTGTCTCGCTCGGTCGGGACATGGCTGTCGAGCGCCACATCGAGCGGCGCAGCTGGGCGACTTCGGCTGCGGCGGTCAGGCACACGCGAGCGCGGGTTTCGGCGATCTCGACATGTCGGCGAGGATCTGGGCCGCCAGCGCTTCGGAGTTGGGGGTCGGGAAACGCGCATCAGGCTTAAGGTCCGAGGCGAAGAAGACCCCGCCCTCGAAATCGATGTTGTCGCGGGTTAGGTCGCGCTCGGAGCCGTAGCCGACCAGAGGGCAGCGGGCCGCGCCGATGAAAAAGGGCCCGCCGTGATCGAAGCTGAAGGCCGCGCACGGGTCACTGGCCAGGCACGGCGCCTGGCAGGCCTAGGGCTGGGTGCCGGGCGGCATGGTGACGATCTCGCCCCCCCCAGCCATCCGGCCGCGCTCTGGCTGGTGGCCATCAGAGAGGAGAACGGCAGCCATTCCTGCCTGCGCGATCCGGTCCATGCGGCGATCGGCAGCGTTTTGGCCGGGGCGGTTGCGCCCTCGGCATAGGTGCCTGGTGTCAGCGGGGCAGGGCAGGGGTCACTTTCGGCCGGGCCGCCATAGCCGAGCATCGCGGGCGTGACCTCGGCCACAAGCTCCACGCGGCGGTTCCGCGCACGGCCGGCTTCGGTTGCATTGTCGGCTATCGGCCGGTCGAAGGCCTAGCCCGCAACCGCAAGCTGCGAGGCCGGCACGCCCGCGGCCTCGCGCCCATCCCGAAAGGGTGACGGGGATCGTCTGCGCCCCTGCCACCCCGCTGTTGGAGGGCAGGGCCCAGACCGCGGGCATGCCGCCGCGCCAGCGGGTCGCGACACGCGCAGCCCAGGCCACCCCGGGCTGCATGGCGGTCATCCTCAGGCTTGGCATGGCCCGGATTGCCCGCGAGGGGCTCGTCACGATCTCGGAGCTGCTCGTCGCCAAAAGCGGGCATGACCGCGCGCCGATGGCCGCACCGGCGGCACTGCCCGTGCTTGAAACCCTCTACCGCTTGGCCCTTGAACAGGGTGCGGAAGGGTTTAACGCGGACTTGTTCGTCACGAACCGCGACTGGAGCGGCTGGCTGTCCGACATCCGCTGCCCGGTGGCGCTGCGGCACGGGTTCGAAAGCCGCACTGTGTCGTAGGCCGCCGTGGCGCGGATGGCAGCGCGCCTCTCCAAGGGTCGGCTCGAAATTCTGCCTGTTGCAGGCCACACGCTGCCCGCTCAGCCACCCCACGGCCGCGCCCCGCGCGATTGTCGCCTGCGGCGCAAACCGGCCGGGGAAGGGAAGCAAAACTCATTAACCTGCCGCCCACGCCGCCAACGCGGCGCCGCAGCTGCGATGTGCCTTTGGGATTGGGCCCGGGCGCTGATGCGCGCCACCATCACCGCGCCGCGGTGTTTCGTCGACTGCGGCACCCCATAACCCTTCCCCCTTTGTCCCGACGTATGAAACCTTAGAGGCCCGGCGCTTCCACACGCGACACGATGGCTTTGCGAGACGGTTGTGACCCAACCATTGAAACGGGCGCCGAAGTCGACCGACGGGGGACTTCGACACAACGAGACGGCTGTTGCGCGGCTTGTTGCGTGGCGCAAGAGCGCGGCAGTGCGCGGTTCCGGGCTCTGCGATCGCAGGGGCAGTGGCCGCATGGGCACAACAAACCTTGCCTTGACCGCCGCACAGTGGGGGAAGCTGCGCGGGGTTTCGCGCGTCATGCTGACCAATAAGCCCGTAACGCCCGGCCCGGCCTTTGGGTAATTGTTCGTGCGCGCGGTCGACGTGAACGAGATCCCCGCCATTCTCGACCGGCTTGCCGATTTCCCAGTCCACTTCCAAAAGTGGACGGTGCGGTTGCGCACATTGTTCTCGGTCCAACCACCGGGGCCGATGTGGCGGCGCGGTTGCCGGGGCCCGACGCGAAGATTTCCACGCTTTTTTGGCCGAGGCCGAGGCGCGCATGGCCGCCTTGGGCGCGCTGATCGACCAGCGCAACGATTGGCCCGCGCGCGCTCGTGCCCAAGCCCGTGGTGGGCGAGGCCCGCGCGGCGTGGGGGCATAATGATATTGTGATTGAGGGCGGTCCTGGCGATCGCGAGGCCCGCGCGGCGTGCGGGCATGACCTGCCATGGTATTGCGGACACGATCGTTCGCGCCACCGCGGGCCTGCGCGCGGGCAGCTTCCGCAACGGCGGCGTGCAACTGCCCTTCCTCGAGCGAGAGCCTGAGTCCGGGCGCACGATCCGAACGCACCCCCTCAACCGTTCGGTCTGGTCGATGATGGCAGGGGCATTATGCCCCGGGCGCAGGTCGTGTCCGAATGGCATCTTGTGCCGCAGGGGCCGTGAGCGCACAGCAAGTGAGGTTTCCAAACGGTTGGCGCAGGTCGTGTCCGAATGGCATCTTGTGCCGCAGAAGGCCATGATAAAGCGCGGCGATCAAGGCGCACGATCACGGCCATGGCCGATGCCGGCCCTGCCGATATCTCCGACAGCGCCTTTCGCACCGTGCGCGCGCGTTAGGGCGATTGAGCTGGCCGAGGGCTATCGTCTTAAAAGGGGCGGAGACATTAGGAGTACGGGTAAGGTGCAGCCGGCGCTTGGCTGGGCGCGCAGGTGCCGCTCGGGTTTCTGGTACTATTCTTAATCTCGACTCGCTCGTTCAACAAGATCCGTGAGCCGCTGCCCCCTCGCGCGGTGGTGCCGATATCGTGCGCCGCCTTGACCTTGGGCCTTTTGGTCGCGCGCCTGCACTTCACCGTCCGCGCGGGTCTGCGGCCGCTCAGCCTCTCGGGCATGGTGATCAAGAAGGCAAGGATACCGGTTTCGGAGATCAACGCCCCCATCGCAGCCGGGCTGAAACGCGCCAAGGCATTTTTTGGTGCACCGTAAGCCGCCGCAGGCCCTTGCTTTTTGGCCGCGGGCACGACCATAGCCGGCATGCTTCCGCTTCTGCCCGATGCCGTTTTTGCCTTGACGGTGGTGGCGATTATGGGCGGGCTTGACTTTGCCTCGGTCTTGACGCGCGTTGCCGTGCCGATGCTCGTTTCGCTGCCGTTCCCTCTTTGCCCGGTTGACCGTCGGGGTCGGGCGCATCGGACCAAGCCCAGCCCGCTGCACGTTTCGGGGCTGAAGGCGGACCAGGGTCCAGCACGCTCCTTCCTTGCGCGTGGGGCCAGCATCGTCCGAGCGCGCCGCGCAGACGGCTTCGGACTTGGCAATCCAGGCTTCGGCTTGGGCTTCGGTTTTCCCAGCACTTCGGCGATTTCGGAAAAGGCGAGGCGTTCAAGGTCCCACAGGAACAAAAGGCGAGGCGTTCAAGGTCCCACAGGAACAAAGCGCGGCACCGGCGCAGCGGAAGAACCTTCAACATATTTGCCAAGAAGATCTCTGCGCTCGTGGCCTCTTCGGCTTCGGGTGTGAGGCTTGTTGTCTCAAGCGTCGCGGGGTTTCGCGGGAGCACACCGGCCAGCGACAGGCTCTCAACAGGCAGGGAGAATCCGAAAATCACCGCCTCGACCATCGCCCCCGCTTGATCTTGGCCATCCTCGGGCGGCGGGGCATCGGTCGGCAGCGCTTGTTCGATGATCCGGTTGGCGGCGACCTCGCGGTCGATCGCTTTGAAGAGATTTCCGAAAAGCGAGTCAGATTTTAGGTTTTTCTGGCTTTGATTCCACGCCCCACGGGTGGCAACCACGCCCGCGTCGACCCGATCATCAAGCGTTGGCCAAGCGGGTGCATGCGCACCTGTTGCCCCGAGATCGGCGAGCTCATCGGGCCACCGCGCGCAACCCTTCGGGCAATGGCTCAGTTGCCGTTTGTGATCGTGTTCCGGTGCCTGCAGGCGGCGCCCCACGCCGCTTCTTGATCGAGGCACGATATGCCCGTCGGGCCTTGCGTTGGAAGAGATCTTTGCCGTCGAGCGGGTCGAAATGCCGTGTGACCCGATCAAAAGTCGCGGCACCGCTTAATCGGCGGCCGAACGCGGGTCGGCCACGGCGGCCGGGTCGGTCACGATCATCTTGCGCGGCAAGGTGATGCGAAGGTTCACGCAAAACCGGTGGCGTGAGCCTTGCAGCCTGCGGAGCGTTGCGCGCAGCACCTCGTCGTCGGCTTCTTGCTTGCGCAAAACCGGCATGAGCCGCCCTCTGCAATCTCGCTGACAATCTATCTGAACTCTGGCCAGACGATGCTGACGCCACCTTCGAGCGTCGGTTTGATCTTCAGCATTCTTGATCCTTCGAGTCGTTCTTACCAGTGCAGCGAGGGCGCGACTCCGCCAAACGCAGAGCGCAGACGTTTTTCCGGCGCGCCACGCAGTCACTCCAGGCGGGCACCGCAGTCGCGCGCAAGCTCCCCGCCGTGGTCGCAGAGCGCTCGCGCGAAAGCGGTGTCGTAAAAGCGAGGCACCACGTCCTCGGTGACGGCAAAGGCCCGCTCTCCTGGGCAGAGCCAAACCTTCGTATCGAGCGACCTCGGCAAGACAAGCGTGTTCACCCGTTCGAATTGGAGGGCATCAAGCACGGGTTCAATTCCCCGAACCTTAGGGTGTTCGGCGAGACGGCCGAACAGCCGCCGCTCTGCCTTGCGTTCGGCCGCTTTGAGAGCCGGCAGAACAAGAACGAGGATCAGCCAGCCATTTCCCTTGCTGCCCTCACGCCGATTTGGCACAAATGCCACGACCTTGGAGCGTGGGGCACGCGGCAAAGAGCCGGCAAAGTGCCGTGGCGGCCCCTCCTCGACCATCAGCACCGAGCGTTCCGCGCCGAGATTGCGCGCGGCCCGGTTCAGCAGGTGGGCAAGCCGAACGAAAACTTCTTCCTTTGGTACGCGATGCGTGCCGCCGTACGGTCGAGTGGCGAGCGCTTGTTAAACCGCCCCCCGGGCTTGTTGCACCGGCTCACGTGGACAGTTGCGCGCTTGTCTGCGATCTCTTTAAGCGCGGCCTCGTCAGTCTTGGAGATTTCTAAAATGACGTCGCTCACCTCTCTGACCGCGTTGAGAAACACCGCTTGGTGCTGCAAGCGCCGCTTTGTCAGATGAAGAACGCAAACCCGCTCATCCTCATCGGCGGCAAAGATGTGCGGCGTGACATAGGGTGCCTAGAGCGCGCCTCACCCCGGCCGTCTGCGAGGTCAACAACCGGCAGATCGACCTTAAGATCAACGTGTTCGACCACAAGATCCCACGATGCGAGGTCGGGGGAACAGGGCAAGCATACGTGCCTGAGGGCGCTCTTCCTCGAGCAGTTGCACGACCTGATCGGAAGGTGGCGTGTCGCGCTTGCCCGTGCGCGCGCGAAACTCGGCATTTCGCGCAGCGCGCTTTTGACCCGTGCGCGCCAAGCCCGACCAGCGTTCTCACGCCGAGCCGCGGTGAAGGCGGAATCATGTGACAAGACGGGCGTTGCGCTTTCGGCAAGATCGTCGCGCAGGCGCTTAAGTTGGCGTTCGATGTCGAGCCTTTATTCTTCTCTCGTTGGCGATTATTTGATTCGAGTTGACGCGACTTTTCGCATCGTCTCGTCGCTTTTGCCGCGCTAACGCATCTTGGGCTGTCGTCGGTTGCGGCCCTTGGTCAGGCGGCGAAGAGGGAAAGCGAGAAGGCTTGACGCGCTTTGCCTCACCCTTCACCGCAGGCCGCGCCTGAAGGCGCACGTTTTTGTCCCGCACACGAGCGACAGGCAGGCATAAGCCATGCGGTGCGTTAAGCGCCGGGAGGGGTAATGAGAGGCTCGTGCGCTCAATTCGGAGGTTTCATTTGATCGGAGCATGCGTTGATGGTGAAAGACGCCAGGTGTCTTGAACCTGGGTCACGGGCGCACCTCGCGCCCGCGCCGCTCTGGCAGGTATTCGACGCCCCCCGCCTGGCGGCGCACGGGCTGTGGGTAAAGCTTCATGAGCTCTATGATCTCGGGCGGCATCTCCAGGTTGACGGGAAGGCCCATCTCCCGCGCCTCCTCAGCGCTGATCGGATAGTCATGGGTCCAGGTTCCGGTGGCAAGCTTTTTGGCCAAAGCTTCGGCTTGAGCGGGCGCCATTCGATCGGCGAGCAGGCTCTGGGCTGTCTCGGTCACCTGGGCAATGGCTTTGCGCCCGACATCAGCGAGGATCAGGGTTTGGTCGTCGACTTCCGCGATGGGCTTTTCCTCGGCCACGCGAATGACTGAAGCCGCAGGAACGCCACCAAGTTGCGGGTCGATCGGGCCGAGGACCGAGTGGCGGCACATGACAATTTCATCGGCGGCAAGTGCAATGAGCGTGCCCCCCGACATTGCATAATGGGGAACAAACACCGTAACCTTGCCCTTGTGCGCACGGATTGCACGGGCAATTTGGGTTGCGGCCAGGACGAGCCCGCCTGGGGTATGCAGCACGATGTCAAGAGGCACATCGTCGTCGGTGAGCTGAATGGCACGCAGGACCTCTTCGCTATCATTGATGTCGATGTAGCGCATCAGCGGGAAGCCCAAGAGGCTCATTGTCTCTTGCCTGTGGACAAGCAAGATCAACCGGCTGCCACGCTGGCTCTCAATCTGAGCAATCTTGCGCGCACGCATCGCTTCCAGAAAACGCCGCTGCAACACCGGCTGCAAAGCCGAGACAATTAAAAACAGCCAGAAAAGGTCAATCACCCCCATGGTCCACGTCCCCCCGTGCGACGGCCGTCTGGCAAGAAGCCAAACACGCCTTCATCTCTGTAATATGGCCGGTAGCGCCGCCGTGGCCGATGGATAAGCCGTGCGAGCAACCAGCCTGCGACAAAGCCGCCAAGATGCGCCCACCAGGCAATCCCGCCGGTGTCGGTTTGTTGCCCAAACAGCAAGAGACCGGGAATGGCCTGCATGACGAACCAGATCGCGGCAAAGACAATCGCGCGCACCTCAAAAAACACCGGGATGAAAAAGACCGGCACCATCAGCACGAGCCGCGCATGTGGAAAGAGGCGCGCATAGCAGCCAATGACCCCCGCAATTGCCCCGGATGCACCAAGCGCGGGGACGATCGAGTGTGGATTAGCCAGCGCATGCGCGAGAGAGGCAGCAAGGCCGCACAAAAGATAGAAGGCCACAAAGCGCAGGCTTCCCAACCGGTCTTCCACCACTGGGCCAAAGACCCAAAGCGTCCACATATTTAAGATCAGGTGGAGCCAGCCCCCGTGTAGGAACATATTGGTCAGAAATGCGCCCCACGAGCCCGGCATGGTTTGTGCGAAAGGGCCAAAAAAGCGCGCGGGAACCAGCGCATAATTGTACAAAAACGCCTCAAGGAACCTTGGTGGCAAAGAGACCTGGTAGAGGAAGGTTAGAACACACAACGTGATCAGCGACCACACCGCCACGGGCGGATAACGCACTGGGATCGTTTGTCCGTAGGGAAGCATCGTGGAAGAGACCTTGGGGCGATGCGGGTTTTTGGGCAGTGGGCGGATCTTCGAAACAGCCCGCGCGGCAGGGCACCAACGCCCCGATTACCTTACCAGCGCGCCGATTGAGGGCTCGCCGTGCGGTCGGCCGATGGTCACCCCGTCCAGGCCGGCGGATCCGAGGCGGGAACGGTTTCACGCAACGCTTCCTCGATGAGATCATCCGTGTGGCCTGTGCCGGGTGCCGGCTCCACATGCGCCGCCGCCGCGCCAGCGTAGGGGAACCGCTACATCTCCTCAACCTCGACCCCTTTCTAAAGTTTGTGACGATGCTTCCCGGCATAGCTTTCGGGCTTGGCCTGACGGATCTTTAACTCCCCCGCAAACCCGACCGGCGCGGCCTAATGCTTCCCGGCATAGCTTTCGGGCTTGGCCTGACGGGGCCTGTCCTTACGCACGATGTAACGCCAGTCATTGGCCTCAGCAAAACGAATAGCGCTCCCGGCATCCGGAAAGGTGAGCCGGATGCTTCGGTATGGATCGGGGCGTGTTGTCCAGCCCATCAAAGGATCAAGCTTTGGCGCGCGCGTCGGCTCGAATTCAAGCACCCAAGGGTCGGGCCGGGGTTCCGCTTGCGTGGCTAGACGCGCGGGGCAGCGGATGATGGCCAGCGGAACATTTCTAGCTCTAAGATCAGTTCCTGGAACGCGAGGGTGACCCTCTGGCCGGTTGCGGCCCGAATTTTCACCCAAGCGCCATTGCCTCGTCACTTCTGCGCGCATCACGACAACCCTCTTATAACCCCTTCGGAAAACATCGCGCGCCAAAAACCGACCGCACTGGCCCAAAAAGCCGGCTCAGCTGGCGTGTTCATCTTGATGTAAGCTCGGTGTTCGGGAGCGGTCTTTCACGATTCGGCGTTGAAAAAGCTCTTGTTTGACGGTTGAGGAGGCAGCAAGTGGCGGCCGCCAAAGTCAGGCAGGCTTTGCACAGCCGCGGGAAAAAACAAAAGACCCAGCATCACGAGCGGCGGCGAAGAAGCCTCTGGGTGTAACGCTCCATCTCGCGGTGATCCTCATGTTTTGGCACTGATGCCCGCCTAACGAATGAAAAGCGCATCCCCTGAGACATCCGCCCGTCGCGAGGTCAACCCATGCCGAGGTCAAGCTTGCATCAACAATTCCGCGGGCCGTCGGCGCTTCGCGCGCCTTTCACCCGGGCAAAGAGCAGGCTGGCAATACCCCCCACGGCACCCCAAGAGCAGCGTGAAATTCTGTTTACGCGTGAGCGTAGCCTGTGAGACGACACCGTCGTTTCGAACGCTGATGTCAAAGGAAATAAAAGGAAAATGTTACGACTTGCCCGATGGTCTGCGTTTTTAGTCCGTTGGGCGGTGCTCTCACGTTATCAACGTATCGAATTGGTGGCGACGTTTGTGCTCTCGCTCCTGGTGACGGGCGAGATTGTCGTGGCGTTTTGGAACCTTTTCATTCGCATCCTTTTCGACCTCGTGCTTTCTGGCCCGCGCGACCCAACGGATGGCCAGTCGTTCCAAAGGGCCTTTGGTGCGATCTTCACCGTGATCCTCGCACTTGAGTTCGAACGTTCGATCGTTGTCTCGCTTGAGAAGCTTTACACCGTATCCGCGTGCGTATCGTGGTTCTGGTCACGCATCTGCGCAAGTACATCATTTGTGATCTTTCGAAGACCGACGCTCTGATGCTTGCCGCGCTCGCTTTCTCGACGCTGGCGCTGGGCGGGCTTTTCTGGATCATTCGCGTGCAAGACGAGGCGCGCGCCCGCCGCGCCCGCATTGCCGAACAATTGGCGCACAATGATCACGCGATTAGCACGTAACAGAGAAAGGGCTAAAGCATCCAAGGCAAATGCGACATCTGCGGAAGGCCAGCCACAGTGCGGGTCCGCACGTCGGTCAACAAGCGCACACAGAGGAAGGAACCTTGCGATGCGTATGACCGTGCGAGGCTGCGCCTGCAGGACGGACAGCGTCGCCGCTCAAAGCGCTTTATGGCCGGCGCAGCAGCTTTTTTGAAGAATTCTTCCGCGAAGATCCCTTTTGCAGCCTGATGGGCGATGTGGGCTTGGGTTGCGGTCGCTTTCGGCAATCGGCGATTCGGGTGATGACGATCGAGCGGACGCCACTTTTGGCGAGCAAGCGCCTTGCCCCCGCGGCGCCGGTAGGCCGGGTGGGGGCATTACAAGCCGGATCAGTGCTCAGGCCGCAAAGCTGTTGCAGGACGCCGCCCGCCATGCCGCTGAGAAGGGGCACGCGGAGGTGGACACCGAGCATCTGCTGCTTGCGCTTCTCAGCGCCGATGTGCTCCGCACGGTGCTTGACCAAGTCAAAACTTCCGCAGGCCAGCTCAGGGCGCAGATTGAAGCCGAAGCGAAGCGCGACGAAAAACCTCATCAAGGCGCTCTTGGCGTCAGCCCCTGTGTCAGGGATGCGCTCTTTCGAGCCTTTGGCACCTCAACCGACCTCGGAAATTCTTTCGTCGGGCCCAAACACCCGGTGATTGGCCTCGCGAAAAAAGGCGGCGAGGGGCTTGCCGCAACAATGCTCAGAAAGTCGGCCGCACGCCGCAGGCCGTGCGCCAACAGGTTGCCCGCATCGTGGACCAGGCCGGTGCCAAGGAAGGCCGCGCCGAAGCGCCTTTCAACACACCCGAGTTCGATCAATGCGCGCGACCTCACCAAACTTGCGCGTGAGGGCACGTTTGACCCGGTGAGCGGGCGCGCGGCCGAGCGCATGACCACAATCGAAATCCTCATAAAGCGTAAAAAACCCCTTATCTTGATCGGCGAGCCCCGTGTGGGCAAAACCGCCATTGTCGAGGGATTGGCGCAGCGTATTCTCGAGGGTAGCAGTCCCAAGACACTCCGCGGCAAACGTCTGGTGGAGCTCACCAACAACGCATTCGTTGCGGGCTCGAAAGACCGCGGCGCATTCGAGGAGCGCGTGCAGAAGGCTCTCAAGGAGATCTCCGAGCACCCAGGCGAGATGATTGCCGTTATCGACGAGCGACACAGCATCGTCAGCGCGTGGAAAAGCAGCGGCGCGGGCCGCCTCGACATCGCCAATGTCGTCAAGCCAAGGCTGCCGCGGGGCGCGCTCAACTTGATCGGCGCCACCACGCTTGCCGGATTCAACAATAAATCGAGAGAAACGCCCCACTCGAGCGCCGCTTCCAGCCGGTGCTTTTGGCCGAGCCGACCGTGGCGTAAACCATCATGATCCTGTGAGGCCTGCGCGACACCCGCAAGGCGCATCACAAAGTCACGATTACCGACGAGGCCATCGTGGCGGCGGCCAACGTGTCTGAACGCTCTCTTTGCGGCCGCTAACCTGCCTGACCAGGCGATCGACTTGATCGACCAGGGCGCTGCGCGGGTGAAACTTTCGACCACGGCGCGATCAGTCGACCTGCAAGAGCTTGAGGCCGAGCCGCACGCGCCTCGGCGCAAGCAAGCTTTGCCGCAGCACGCAGAAAATTCGAAAAGGCTGCTGTCATCAACAAAGAGATCGTGGCGACCGAGGCCAAGCTGAAGAGCGCGTCGAGGCCTGAGAAAAGGGCGCGCAACCAGCCCTGCCGAGGGGCGCGCGCCGCATATCGCGCAGATCGTCTTCAGGCTAACCGGTTTTCCGGTGGACGAGCTCACCGAGGCGGAACGCGAGAAATGTCTCAAGATGGAAGTTCGGCAGTATCAGCGCGTGATCGGCCAAGACGAGGCAATCAAGGCGGTTTCAGATGCCGCGCACCTTGCCCGCTTGCGCCTGCAAAAGGGTTCAAAGCCTGTGGCATTTTCTTGTTCTTGGGCCCAACCGGCGCGGGCAAGACCGAGCTCGCCAAGGCCCAGGCTGAGGTTGTCTTTGGCGATGACGATACGCTGATCCGCACCGACATGTCGGAATACATGGACAAGCACACGGTGGCCCGCCTCACCGGCGCACCGCCCGTCTTTGTGGGCTATGATGAGGGCAGCCAGCGCACCGAAAAGGTCCGCCGCAGCCCTAGGCGGTGCTCTTAATCGACGAGATCGGGACGGCGCCTCCCGATGTCTACAATGTGCTCTTGCAAGTCTTTGACGACGGGCGGCTGACCGATCGCAAGGGCCCGGGTGGTCGACTTTACGAACATCATCATCATTGCGACCTCAAACATAGACGCGGATCGAATCCAGCGGCGGTTGCGTCTTCATGGCGCACCAGCCGACGACCCCGCGAAACTTAGGAAGTCTGATGGATGTGCTGCGCAGCCTTTTCCGGCTTGTGTTTTTCCACCGGATTGATGAGATCATTGTCTTCCATAGCCTGACGAAGGAGGAGATCCGGCAGATCGTCCTTTTGCAGCTTAAGCGGGCCAAGCGCACGGCCCATGCGCGGGGGCTGAAAGTTGTCTTCGGTGACAGCCTTATCGAGATGCGGGCTGCCGAAGGTTACCGGCCCGAAGACGGCGCGCGCGAACTTATGCGACAGATCCGCAGCCTGGCCGAAACAAGGCTTGCGCTTGCGCTCTGAGGCGGCGAGGTGCGCTTGGGTCATCGCGCGCGCTTCCGGTGGGGTGTCAAGGCGGAGCAGGTGCGGATTGAGCCAATACGGCCGAGCGCTCACGGGGCAGAGCCCAGGTCATTGGCAGCGCACGAGGCATCTGCCTTATCGTCCTAAGCTATAACAAGGGTGCGGCGACATCGGTTCAGCCTTCTGCCCCGCTCTCCAAAGCCTAGTCGACCCAGTGCCTGGGCAACGCCCCGCGTGACAACAAAGCGGCGGCGGATACTGGCAGGCCTTGCGTGCATGCGCATCAGACAGGCTCAAGCCGGGCTTACGAACTGACCCTTCAAAGGGCTTCTGCCCAAGCCGATTGCATCGCGCGCCGTTCTCCGCTCGTCAACAAACAAATGCTCACGCGAATTTGCCTCATGGACGTGTGGCGCATGCCCGGGGTCTGTACCCCCCTGAGCTCACAGCATTTGATTTGGCTCGTGTTTTGAAATAGCTCGTGTTTTGATCGAATTGTCCATTGTGGCAGTAGGGTCTTGGCCTGCGCCAACGGCAGCGCGCTCTGCGGGGTGCGAACGATTTTTTGATCGAGGTGTCGAAAATGACGCAAAGATCACAACCCCTCGACAGCAGGCCAGAGGGAAAGCCTTGTCCGTTGCGGACTTGAACAAAACTGGATTGTGTACCGTGCTTTGGAAGACGCGACCGGCGGATCTTTGTTCTCCTCAGGCGTGATCCATGCGCCTCACGTCGAAGGCGTCTGTTCTTCCACCGTGTGTTCTTGAGCTAGCGGTCATGAAGGGCAAGGGCGGGTGCCACTTGCTTTGGCTGAAACGCGCAAGTGTCAAGAGCAAACCAGCGGGAAGCGAAAAATGGCGGCTCGGGTAGGCCGGAGGTCGCACCGTTTCCGGTAGAGGTGCCTCGCCTCAGGGCCAGACGACCGGCCCGATGATCACCGGGTGCAGCGCGGCAAGCGCCCACCACAGCGCAAGCGCCAAGGCGAGCCGGAGCGGCCAGAGTGCGGGCAAGCTCGGGCGGCAATGGGCGAGATGCGCCCAGGTCTCAGGTCCAAGTAAGCGGCGGCGGCGGCTGTCGATCATCCGCATGCCGACGAGCGCGAAGGCAGCGAAGCCCCCGAACATCAGCGCATGAGCCAGATCGCCGTTGGCGGGGAGATGGCCAAGCGCCCAAAAAACGATCGCCGCGAGCCAGGGGTGGCGGACAAGGCCCACAACCCCTCCACGCGCCGGCTCGAAGCCTGCGTTGCGAAAGCCGCCGAAGGAGAGGGGGTTCGGCGCAAAGGCCGCCATCGCCGCAAGGAGGCAAGCCGCCAACATCGCCGCTTGTGCGAAGGGCCGGTGCCAGGCGGCCCCGTCCCAGAGCGGCACCAAGGGCGCGCGCCCTGCCGCAGCGATCAGCCACGCCAGCGTCAGGATCGAGACGGTGCTGTAGGCCAGCGTGAAGCCGCGCGGACCGAGCTTCGCGACGAGCCATGCCTTGACTGGCGGCCGTACCGGCAACGCGTGGCTCGCAAGGAACACCACCCATGCGAGCGCGTAAGATCCCCAGCCGCTCATTGTCGCCCCTGATAGGCTTGGGGCGCACGGCGCGGAAGGGTCAGCACCGGCCAGTCGATGAGAACAAAGGCCCCGAAGGCTGCAATCCAGCCGCGCGCTGCGAGGTCGAGAAGCCAAAGCAGCTGCGGCCCGGGCCCTTGTGCCGGGCGTGCAAGCGCCGCAAAGATTGGGGCGAGATAGAGCGCCGCAAGGGGGTGGATGGCGGTGAGCGGGAGGCCTGTGTGGCCGTGGCTTGCGCGCGTCATCACCGCGAGCGTCATTGGTCCGCTCGTACCCACCAGCCACAGATGCCGCGCCACACCCGTGCCGATCCAGCCCATGCCCGCCGCCGCGCGCCCGAGCAACCCGAGGGCGACGAAGGCAAAGGCCGCGTGCAGGGCCCAGACCAGCGGCTCGGCACCCGTGCACGAGCCCTGCCCGCGCGAAAGCCACCAGAGGTTCGCCACTCGAGCGAGCGCCCCCGTTGCGACGGCACCCGCCGTCTCGGGGGTGGCAATGAACAGGGTCAGCGTCGCCCCGGTCAGCGCCAGCACGAGCGCATCGGCCCGGCCGGGCGGGGCCGGCAGCGGCTCTCGACGGCGTGCAGCGAGCCCGTTGCGGGTGAAGCTCGGCACAATCCGCCCGCCGATCAGCGCGATCAGCATGACCGCGGCCGTAAGCGCAAGCCGCGCGCCCGCACCTCGGCATGAAAGAGCGCCGGCCCGGCGTCGAAAAGCACAATGAGTCCTGCCACCGGCAGGTTGCACGCGTCGCGCCCGCTTGCAAGCGCGCGCGCCAGCGCCGCAACCAGCGTTACCGGGAAGGTCAAATCGGCCACAAGCACCACTCCCCAGGGCAGCGCCAAGCACAGGCGCGTCGCCGCCCGTCCCACGCGCCAGAGCCCGACCAACTCGGCGAGCGGCCAGCCGAAGATCGGCAGCCACTCGGTCCAGTTCGGCACAGCCGTCAGGCCGAAGCGCGCGATTGCGGCCGAGGTATAGCCGAAAAGCAGCGCAGGCGCCTCCCACTCGGCCGGGGCAAGCCGGACGGCAAGCCCGATCCGCCTCGTCAGATACGAAAGCCACAGGGCCATCGCCCCCGCCGCCCAGAGCGCTCCCAAGAGGAAGAAGGGGCGGAAGCCATAGCTTAAGATCTTGGGGTCCTCCCAGGCGCGGGCACGGGTCGTGGTGGTGGCGGTGGTGGTCTTGGCGGAGGCTCCGGTTTCGGGGCGGAAGGCGCGGCGGTGGGCGGGGTCGGTCTCGATCTGCGCCGCGCCGATCAGGCCTGGCGCGGAGGGCACAGCGGCAAAGACCGCATTCACGCTGGTGGCAATCGCCTCGGGAATGCCCGGTAGGATAAGAAGCAAGGTCCGCCACCGCACCCCCGCTCCCTCGCGCGCGAGGATCCCAGTTGGCGCCTCGGCTCGCGCGGCTGCCCGCATCGCCGCGCCGAAGCCCGACAGGTTGAAGTCGATGACCGAAGCCAGGCCTTCGGGCGTGCGGTCGCGCGGGGCGGGGCCGGTGCCGCCGGTGAACAGGACGAGCTCGGCACCCCGGCCATGGGCGAGATCGATCAGCGCCGCCGCCGCGCTCTCGGCCCCGTCGGGAGTGATGTGGCGCTCGATCGTGACAGGTTGGTGAGCGTGGCGCGCAGCCGGTCCTCGGCCGCGGGGCAGCCGCCTTTGGGGAATTCTTCCCGGCGCGCGCGGTCCGAGACGGTAAGCACCGCGGCTCGGGCGGGGCCCGGCTCTCGCAGTGTTCATCGCCGCCTCATCATTGACTCCCCGAAGCGCCGAGGCCGCGATGGCGTCGGGCTC
>FWWL01004356.1_pt1 | contig 18004 bp, 18 predicted proteins | sample 2228331 | NCBI WGS metagenome assembly FWWL01 (sample SAMEA103939775, study PRJEB20133) | metagenome
TTGGGCCCGAGGAGGGCCAGGGCCTCCTCGCTGTAGGTGAAGGGCCCTAAGGCCTCGAGGCGCACCAGCCCCTCCACCCCATTGGGCAGGCTCACGAAGGCCCCGAAGGAGGCCACCCCCGTGACCCGGCCCGAGAAGCGCTCCCCCACGTGGAGCTCGGCCCACTTGGCCATGTAGTACTTGGTGAGCTCCCGTTCCGCGGCCTCCGCCTTCCTTTCCATCTCCGAGGCGTGCTCGGCCACCTGGGGGAAGGTTTCCAGCCAGCGCGCCTTCTTGGCCGGGGTGAGGGTGCGGCGGAGGAGGGCCTTCAGGACCCGGTGGACCACGAGATCGGGGTAGCGGCGGATGGGGCTCGTGAAGTGCAGGTAGTGGGCCATGGCCAGGCCGAAGTGGCCCAGGTTCTCCGCGGCGTAGCGGGCAAGCCTAAGGGAGCGCAGGACCAGGTTGGCCACCACGGGCTCCTCGGGGCGGCCCTTGGCCTCCAGGAGCACCCGCTGGAGGGCCTTGCCCTCCACCTCCTCCGGCAGGGTGTAGCCGAGCCTTTGAAGGGCGGTCCTTAAGCGGCCGTAGGCCTCCTCCAAGGGCTCCTCGTGCACCCGAAAGAGCCCGGGGAGCCCCTTTTTCACCAGGTGCTCGGCCACGGCCCGGTTGGCAAGGAGCATGAGCTCCTCAATGAGGCTCCGGGCCTTGGGCTCCTGCTGGGGGATGAGGTGGAGCTCCCCCCCCTCCCCCACCTCCACCTTCACCTCGGGGAAGCTGAAGTCCAGGGCCCCCTCCTCCAGCCGCCTCTGCCGGAGCCTTTGGGTGAGGTGGAGGAGGTGCCTTAGGTCCTCCGCCAAGAAAGCGTGCTCCTCAGGGAGGCCAAAGCCCTCCGCAAAGGCCTCCACCTCGGTGTAGGTGAGGCGGGCCACGCTGCGGATGACCCCTTCCGCGAAGCGCACCCGCTTCACCTTCAGGTCCTTGTCCAGGTGGAAGAGGACGGAAAGCACCAGCCGGTCCTCCCCCGGGACCAAGGAGCAGACCCCGTTGGAAAGCCTTTCCGGGAGCATGGGGAGGACCCGGCCCGGGAGGTAGACGCTGGTCCCCCTCAGGAAGGCCTCCTGGTCCAGGGGGCTTCCCTCCTTCACGTAGTGGGAGACGTCGGCGATGTGGACCCCAATGCGGTAGCCGTCGGGGAGGACCTCGATGTGGATGGCGTCGTCAAAGTCCTTGGCGTCCACCCCGTCTATGGTGAAGACCCTGAGCGCGCGGAAGTCCTCCCGCCGCCTTAGCTCCGCCTCGGGGATGGCAAGGGGAATGGCCTCCGCCTCCTTTAAGACCTCCTCGGGGAACTCCGCCCGGAGGCCGTACTTGGCGATGACGGCCTCGGTTTCCGTCTCGGGGCTATCCCCCTCCCCCAGGTACTCCAAAAACTCCCCGTAGGGCCTTCTCTCGTAGTGGACCTGGACCACGATGCGGCTCCCCCGCTTGAGGCCGTGGAGCCCCTCGGGGTGGAGCTTGAGCTCGGGCAGGCCCGGCTCGTCGGGGATGAGGACGGCGTACCCCCTTCGGAAGTCCAGGGTGCCCACCAGGCGCTCCCGGGCCCGCCTAAGAACCCGTTCCACCACCCCCCAGGGGCGGCCGTCCCGCCCAGGGGGCATGACCCGGGCCTCCACCACGTCCCCCGGCCAGGCCTCCCCCGTGTACCCGGGGGGGATGAAGAGGTCCTTCTCCCCCAGGCGCACGAAGCCGTACCCGTCCCGGTGGATCTGGATGGGCCCCTGGACGCGGTTTGGGAGGTAGTAGAGGCTCCCCTTCTTCTCCAGAAGCCCTTTGCGCACCAAGGCCTTGAGGTAGGCCTTGGCCTCGGCCTTGGGGATCCCCAGGCGGCGGAAGACCTCTTCCAGCCGGTGGGGCCGTCCCGTCCTTTTGAAAAACTCCAGTAAGGTTTCTTCCATCCTATAAGAGCCCTTCCAGGGCCTTTTCCGTGGCCTTGAGGCTTTCCTCCAGGGCGGAAAGGGCCTCGTCCACGTGTTCCTTGCCGATGATGAGGGGGGGCTCGAGGCGCACCACCTTGGGGTTGTTGAGCCCGAAGGCGGTGAGAACCCCCCTTTCGGCCAGCTCCGCCACCACCAGGGCCCCGATGTCCGCGTCCTGGAACTCCACCCCCAGCATGAGCCCCCGGCCCCGCACCTCGGCGATGAGGTGGGGGAAGGCCTCGGCCAAGCCCTTAAGCCCCTCCATCAGGTAAGCCCCCACCTCCAGGGCCCGCTGGGGCAGGTTCTCCTCCAGGGTGACCTCGATGGCCGCCAGGGCCGCCGCCGCGGCCAGGGGGTTGCCGCCGAAGGTGGAGGAATGGTAGAGGGGGTTTTCCTTGAAGACCGAGAACACCTCAGGCCGCCCCACGCAGGCCCCGATGGGCATCACCCCACCCCCTAGGGCCTTGGCGCTGGTGAGGAGGTCCGGGGCGACCGCTTCCCATTCTACACCCCAAAGCCTCCCCGTGCGGCCTAGGCCGGTCTGCACCTCGTCGGCGATCATCAGGGCGCCCCACCTCCGGGTGAGCTCCCGCACGCCCCTCAGGTACCCTTCCGGGGGCACCCGGATCCCCCCTTCCCCCTGGACGGGCTCCACGATCACCGCGGCCACGGTCTCGTCCATGGCCTCTTCCAGGGCCTTAAGGTCCCCGTAGGGCACCACCCGCACCCCGGGAAGGAGGGGCTTGGCCGGGTCCTGGTACTGGGGCCTGGGGGTGAGGGAAAGCGCCCCCATGGTCTTCCCGTGGAACCCCCCCTCGGTGGTCACCAGGGTGGGGCGGCCCGTGTGGGCCCGGGCGAGCTTGATGGCCGCCTCCACCGCCTCCGCCCCGGAGTTGCCGAAGAAGACCATCTCCAGGCCCTCGGGGGTGATCTCCGCGAGCTTGGCGGCGAGCCTGGCGGTGGGCTCGGAGACCAGGACCCGCACGGACATGGGCATGCGGTCCAGCTGGCGCTTCACCGCCTCCACCACCTTGGGGTGGCGGTGGCCCAGGTTCAGGGTGCCGTAGAGGCCCAGGAAGTCCAGGTAGCGCTTCCCCGTGGTATCCCAGACGTAGGGCCCTTCCGCGTGGGACTCCACCCGGTCCAGGCCCGTGAAGCGGAGAAGGCCCGCAAGGCCAGGGTTCACGTGCCGCTCAAAAAGGGTGAAGGCGTCGGTCATGGGCCCATTGTATAGGGCCTGAGGCGCTGTAGGATGGCCTCGGGGATGCGGGCGGCCCGCCCCTCCACCTGGCAGAGGTGGCGGGTGAAGCCTTCGGCAAGGAGTCCCTTAGGCCCCTCCACCCGGTAGGCGAAGCGGAGGGAGCGGGAGGAGAGCTCCGCCAGGCGGGTGCGCACGAGGACCTCCTCCCCAAAGCGGGCGGGGGCGCGGAAGGTGAGGCCAAGCTCCACCACGGGGAAGAAGACCCCCCTCGCCTCCACCTCGTGGTAGGGCAGGCCCACCCCCTCCAGGAAGTCCACCCGGGCGGCCTCGAGGTAGACCGCGTAGACCGAGTGGTGGACCACCCCCATCTGGTCGGTTTCCGCGTAGCGGACCTTGATGCGGGTCAGGCGCTCCATGGGCGGAACTCCAGGCGGGGAAGGTGGCGCAGGCGCACGCGGCGGGCCAGGGCGGACTGCAGGCGGGAAGAGAGGCGCGCCAAGGCCTTAAGGGCCTCCCCCGCCTCCCCGAAGGCCTCCACGTAGACCGTGAGGAGGCGGCCGTCCGGGGAAAGCTCCACCCCCTCCACGGTGAGGAGGAAAAGCCGGGGGTCATCCAACCCCCGGATCTCCTCGGCCAGGGCCCGCTTCAGTTGGGATTCCAGGTGGGCCCTTCCATGCCCCATGCCCTTAGCTTACCCCGTTTTGGGGCAGGCCTACTCCAGGGCCTCAATCCCCGGCAGGGTCCCCTTCTCCAAAAACTCCAGGCTGGCCCCGCCCCCGGTGGACACGTGGCTGAAGCGGTCCTTAAGGCCTAGGCGGTTCACCGCGGCCACCGAGTCCCCGCCCCCCACCACGGTGAAGGCCCCCTGGAGCTCCGAAAGGGCCCGGCCCACCTCGAGGGTCCCCTCGTCAAAGGGGGGCACCTCAAAGACCCCCATGGGCCCGTTCCAGAAGGCGGTCTTGACCCCAGAAAGGGCCTCGCGGAAAAGGGCCCGGGTCTTGGGGCCGATGTCTAAGCCCATGTAGGGGATGGGGATGGCGTCCGCGGGGAAGACCTGGGTCTCCACCCCGGCCTCTATCCTTTGGGCGGCCACCACGTCCACGGGGAGGTAGACCTTCACCCCCAAGGCCTCGGCCCGGGAAAGGAGGTCCTTGGCGAGCCCCAGGCGGTCCTCCTCCACCAGGCTCTTCCCCACCTCGCCCCCCAAGGCCTTAAGGAAGGTGAAGGCCATGGCCCCCCCGATGAGGAGGCGGTCCACCTTGGGAAGGAGGCTTTCCAAGACCCCGATCTTGTCGGAGACCTTGGCCCCCCCGATGACCACCGCGTAGGGCTTCTCAGGGTCCTTGAGAAGGCGGGAAAGGGCCTTCACCTCCCTCTCCAGGAGGAAGCCCGCGTAGGAGGGGAGGAGCCTCGCCACCCCCACCACGCTGGCGTGGGCCCGGTGGGCGCTCCCGAAGGCATCCAGCACGAAGGCCTCCCCAAGGCGGGCGTAGCGGGCGGCAAGCCCGGGGTCGTTCTTCTCCTCCCCCGGCTCAAAGCGGACGTTCTCCAAAAGGGCCACCTCCCCCGCCTTTAGCCCCTCCACTGCCCTAAAGGCCTCCTCCGAGCCGGGAGGGTGGGGGACGAAGCGCACCCCGGGGAGGTGCCGGGCCAGGGCCTCGGCCACGGGGCCTAAGGAGTACTTGGGGTCGGGCCCCTTGGGGCGGCCCAGGTGGGAGAGGAGGACCAAGGAGGCCCCCCCTTCCAGGAGGTGGCGCAGGGTGGGGAGGCTTTCCAGGATGCGGGTTTCGTCCTGGACCACCCCTCCTTGGATGGGCACGTTGTAGTCCACCCGCACCAGGACCCGCTTGCCCTTAGGGTCTAGGTCCCGAAGGGTGCGCATCTAGACCCCCTTCTTGAGGACCAGCTCCACCAGGTCGGCCACCCGGTTGGCGTAGCCCCACTCGTTGTCGTACCAGGCGAAGACCTTCACCAGGTTGCCCAGGGCCTTGGTGAGCTTGCCGTCCACGATGGAGGAGTGGGGGTCCATGACGATGTCCTGGAGGACGATCTCGTCCTCGGTGTAGGCCAGGATGCCCTTCAAGGGCCCTTCCGCCGCGGCCTTGAGGGCGGCGTTCACCTCCTCCGCGGTCACCTCCCGCTTGAGGAGGGCGGTGATGTCGGAGATGCTCCCCGTGGCCGTGGGGACCCTGAGGGCGGTGCCGTCAAAGCGCCCCTTGAGGCTGGGAAGGACCAGGGCCGTGGCCTTGGCCGCCCCGGTGGTGGTGGGGATGATGTTGATCGCCGCGGCCCGGGCCCGGCGCAGGTCCTTATGGGGCAGGTCCAGGACCCGCTGGTCGTTGGTGTAGGAGTGGACGGTGGTCATGAGGGCCCGCTCCACCCCAAAGGCCTCCTCCAGGACCTTCATCACCGGGGCCAGGGAGTTGGTGGTGCAGGAGGCGTTGGAGAGGATGTGGTGCGTTTGGGGGTCATACTGCTCGTGGTTTACGCCGAGGACGATGGTGATGTCCTCCCCCTTGGCGGGGGCGGTGATGATGACCTTTTTGGCGCCGGCCTCGAGGTGGGCCTTGGCCTTCTCCGCGTCGGTGAAGACCCCGGTGGACTCCACCACCACGCTCACCCCCGCCTCCCGCCAGGGGATCTCCTTGGGGTCCTTCACCGCCGTGGCCCGGATGGCCTTGCCGTCCACGTAGAGGTTCTGGTCGTCGTAGCCCACCTCCCCGGGGAAGCGGCGGTAAATGGAATCGTACTTGAGAAGGTGGGCCAGGGTCTTGTTGTCCGTGAGGTCGTTGATCAGGGCCACCTCCACGCCCCGAGCGTGGAGGATGCGGAAGACCTGACGCCCGATGCGGCCGAATCCGTTGATGCCTACCTTCATAGCGTTCCTCCTTCCGCCCCCAAAGGGGCCTTAGGGGGCATTCTACCCCTTATGGGGAAAGGGAAAGCCATAAGGAAGAATGGGGGTGGGGATAAGCCCCTAAGGCTATCCCAACCGTGCCTTGAGTTGGAGGAAAGTCCCCTCATCCAGCTCAGGGCCCCCGGCGTAGCGCTCCTCCAGGTTCTCCACCCCCAGGAAGGCCTTTAAAGCGGCCTCCGTGGCCTCGTCCCAAGTCCCCGTGGCCTCTCCCCCATAGTAGCCCGCCCGCCTTAGGGCCTCCTGGAGCCAGCGGATCTCCTCGGGGGTCAAGGGGCGCTTCTCCTGGGGCCGGGAGAAGAGAAGGCGGTGGAGGTCAAGGAGGCGGAAGAGCTCGGGCACGGGGTCGGGGTGGTCGTCCACCCGCAGGTCCACGTAGCGGTCGCTAAAGCCCCCATACCCCTTCCCCGCGCCCACCACCAAAAGGGCCGCGGACTAGCGCCCGCGCCGGTCCCCCCCCGCCCGGTCCCCGGCGAGGAGGGCTTCCACGAGCCTTTCGGGCAAGGGGAGGTCCTCCTTAAGGAGGAAGGTCTCCACCATGGCCTCCACCACCTCGGGGCCCGTCAGGAGGTTCCCCTGGGCGGCGAAGCCCGGTCCAGCCCGCCCTCCGGCCCAGGGGTGGCAGGCCTCCCCGGTGAAGGTGAGGCTCTCCCCGCTCATGGCCACCAGGCCGAACTGCCGCAAGGGAAGGTCCCGGTCCGTGCGGCGGAAGGCCTCGAGGACCGCCTCGGGGCTACCCCCGGCCTCGAGGATGGCCAGGGCCCTGGGCCCGTAGGTGGTGTTGGCGTAGGACTGGGTGGCCACCGCCCCCACCCCGGCCCGGGCGTAGGGCACCACCGCCCCCACCGCCAGGAACTTGCTGGCCACGGCCACGCCCAGGTCCCCCGTCCTGGGGTCCTGGGCCACCAGGGAAAAGGTGGCGACGGGCTCCATCCCTCCAGCCTACACCTTGACCCGTAAACCCTTTACCTATAGCTTGGTTGACGAACCCGAAGGGGTTCGGAAAGGAGACGGTATGAAGGAAACCCAAGCCCTGCCCTACCTACCCCTGGCCAAGGCCCTCTGGCCGGGGAGGACCCTGGGACGCGACCTGGGCCTCGTCCTGGCGGGAAGCCTCTTCGTGGCCCTCCTGGCCCAGGTGAGCGTCCCCCTCCCCTTCACCCCGGTGCCCATCACCGGCCAGACCCTGGGGATCCTCCTGGTGGGGGCCGCCCTGGGGAGCCGGCTCGGCTTCCTGGCCCTTCTCGCCTACCTCCTGGAAGGGGCCATGGGCCTGCCCGTCTTCGCGGGGGGCACAGGGGGCCTGGCCAAGATCCTGGGGCCCACGGGGGGCTTCCTCCTGGCCTTCCCCCTGGCCGCGGGGCTGGTGGGGCTCTTGGTGGAGCGCCTGGGCCTGGACCGGAGCTTCCCCGGCACCCTCCTCGCCATGCTCCTGGGGAACGCCCTCCTCTACCTGGTGGGCCTTCCCTGGCTTTGGGCCTGGCTTATGGGGGCGGGGAAGGCGGTGGGGCTTTCCGGGCTTCTCGCCATGGGGCTTTTCCCCTTCATCCCCGGGGACCTGGTGAAGGCCATCCTGGCCGCGGCCCTGCTCCCCTCCGCCTGGCGCTATCTGGGGCGTAGGTGACCCTGGCCCTTTTGCACCTCGCCCCCCGGGAGGACCCCTGGGCCACCTTGAGGGCCGTGCGGGCCTACGCCCGAAAGGCCCAGGCCCGGGGGGCCTCCCTCCTCCTCCTACCCGAGCTCCTCTTCGGGAAGACGCCGGTCCTGGGGTTGGAGGAGGCCCTAACGGAGCTGGCCGCGGAGGCCGGGCTCCTCCTCCTCGCGGGGTACATGGCGGAGGAAGGGGGGAGGCGCAAGAACCGCCTCGCGGCCTTCCCGGAAGGCCCCTCCTACGACAAGGTCCACCCCTACCTGGCGGAAGGGGAGGAGGGGGACGAGGGCGTGGCCCCCGGGGAGGGGCCGGTCCTCCTCCGGGCGGGCATGGTGTTTGGCCTCGCCCTCTGCTACGACCTGGACTTCCCCGAGCTCTTCCGGGCCTACGCCCTAGGGGGGGCGGAGGGGTTTTTGGTGGGGGCGGCCTGGCCCGGGGCCTACCGGGAGCTCATGGCCGTCCTCGCCCGGGCCCGGGCGGCGGAGAACCAGGCCTACCTTCTCCTGGCGAGCCGCGAGGACACGGGAAGCCCCTCCCTGGCCGTGGGCCCGGACGGGCGCCTCCTTGGGGTGCGGGAAGAGGAAGGCCTGCTCCTCTTCCGCCCCGACCTCGAGTTCCAGCGGGCCTACCGGGCCAAGTACCCCCTCCTCCGGCACCGCCGGGAGGAGGCCTATCGGGTAAGATAGGCCCCGTGCGGCCTACGCTGGAGAACCGTCGCGCCCGCCACGACTACGAGATCCTGGAAACCTACGAGGCCGGGATCGTCCTCAAGGGGACGGAGGTCAAGTCCCTCCGCCAGGGCAAGGTGGACTTCACGGGGAGCTTCGCCCGCTTTGAAAACGGCGAGCTCTTCCTGGAAAACCTCTACATCGCCCCTTACGAGAAGGGCTCCTACACCAACGTGGACCCCAGGCGCAGGAGGAAACTCCTCCTCCACAAGCACGAACTCCGGCGCCTCCTAGGAAAGGTGGAGCAAAAAGGGCTCACCCTGGTGCCCCTGAAGATCTACTTCAACGAGCGGGGCTACGCCAAGGTCCTCCTGGGCCTGGCCCGGGGCAAGAAGGCCTACGAGAAGAAGGCGGACGACAAGAAAATGGCCGTGCGCCGCGCCCTGGAGGAGCTATGAGGAGCTGGATCGCCCTTTTCCTTTTGGGGTTGGCCCTGGCCCAGGCCCCCAAGCCCCTGAAGGCGGGGGCCCTCACGGGGGAGGCCCTCTACCCGGGGGGGCGGGGGGTATCCTACGGGGAAGCGGGGCTTTTGGCCCGGGGGCTGGGCCTGGCCCTCTGGCAGGGAAAGGACCAGGTGGCCCTGGGCCTAGGGGCCCGCTACAAGGCCTTCCCCCTGCTGGACAAGGAGGCCGAGGCGGCGGCCAGGGGGGCCGCCTGGCGGCAGGGGGAGAAGGTCTACGTGCCCTTGCGCCCCCTGGCCGAGGCCCTGGGCCTCCAGTACCGGGCCCAGGAAGGGGTCTTCCTCACCCTCCCCTGGGCGGCCTACCTGGGGGCGGAGGGGGAAAACCCCCGGGTCTTCCGCTTTGACCGGGAGGTGAACGCGGTGGTGCGCCCCGAGGGGGTTCTCTTCCTCTTGGCGAGAGGCGAAGGGCCCGGGCTGGAACAGGAGGCCTTGGGCCTTTTCCTCCCCCTTCCCACCCCCCCCGACCGGGTCTACTACCCGGGCGGGGGGCGGGTGGTCCTGGCCTGGGGGCGCGCAAGCCCTAAGCCCACCGTCCTCCTGGACCCCGGGCACGGAGGGGAGGACGCGGGGGTGGAGGCGGGGGGGCTTAGGGAAAAGGACCTCACCCTGGACCTGGCCCGGAAGACGGCGGCCCTTCTCCCCGGGGCCCAGCTCACCCGCACGGGGGACCAGACCCTAAGCCTTGGGGAAAGGCTGGCCCTGGCGGAGCGGGCCTCGGTGGTGGTCTCCTTCCACGCGGCCCAGGGCGCGGGGATCGCCCTCTACCTGCCCAAGGACCGCCCCTCGCCCCTCGCGAGGAGCGCGGAAGGGCTCCTAGCAACCTCCCCCCCCGACCGGGCCCGCCTCCTCAAGGTCTACGCGGGCAGCCCCGAGCGGCTGGCCCAGGCCCTCGAGGCCGCCTTCGCCAAGCGGGGCCTGGTGGTGGCCCGGGCGGAAGGCCCCTACGCCCTCACCCGGGTGAGCGGGGCCGCGGTCCTCCTGGAGGTGGGCCTGGAGCGGCTGAAGACCCCCGAGGCCCGGGCCCAGGTGGCCCAGGCGGTGGCCGAGGCCATCCGGGCCTACTTGGAGTGAAGCCATGCGCGCGTTCCTGACTTTTTGGAATCTCTTCGGCTTAATCCTCTTCCTCCTAGGCCTCTGGCTTTACGGGGCGAGCCAAGCCCCAGAGGGCCCCAAAGCCCTCCCCCTCCCCGCGGAGGAGGCCCGGCCCACGGCCCTGGCCCTGGTCCTCCACCGGCCAGACCCCCCCCAGGGCTTCCGGAAGGAAACCCTCACCCAGGAGCTCCCCCCGGGGGCCGACCCTCACCAGGCGGCCCTAAAGGCCTGGAGCGAGGCCCTCTCTGCCCCCTTGCCCAAGGCCATCTTCCCCGTGGGGAAGACCCTGGTGGTGGACCTGCCCAAGGACTTCCTAAAGGGGCTTTCCGTGGGGGAGGAGGCCTACCGGGTGTACAGCCTGGCCTACACCCTCCTCGCCACCTTCCCCCAGTACGAGGCCGTGCGCTTCCTGGCGGAAGGGGAGCCCGTTCCGGGCCTCGCCCACCTGGACCTTAGGGAGCCCATCCGCCTGCCATGAAGACCTGGCGCCTGGACCGGCTCGTCCTGCAGGGGTTCAAGTCCTTCGCGGAAAGGACCGTCCTGGACTTCCCCGACCCCGTGACGGGCGTGATCGGGCCCAACGGCTCGGGGAAGAGCAACCTGGTGGAGGCCATCCGCTTCGCCACCGGGGCCCGGGCCCAGGAGCTTAGGGGCCAGGAGCTCAAGGCCTTCCTCTTCCAGGGGGGGGAGGGCCGGCCCCCCAAGGGCTTCGCCGAGGTGCGGCTGGAGCTTTCCCGGGGGGCGGAGCGCCTGGTGGTGGAGCGGAGGATTGAGGGGGAGCGGAGCCAGTTTAGGGTGAACGGCAGGCCCCTAAGCGCCAAAGCCCTGGCCCTCCACCTCTCGGGCACGGGGCTGGGCCGGGGGGGGTACGCCATCGTGGGCCAGGGGGAGGTGGGGGCCCTTCTGGAGGCCCCGGAAGAGGTCCTCCTGGCCCACCTGGAGGAGGCCGCGGGGCTCAGGCCCGTGGCCGAGGCGGGCCGGGCCACGGAGGAAAGGCTAAAGGAGGCTTTAGCCCTCCTCGCCGCCAAGGAGGAGGCCCTAAGGGAGAAAAGGGGGCGCCTCGAGGCCCTGAGGGGAGAGGCGGAGCGGGCAAGAAGGGCCCGGGAACTCGCCCTCCTGGCCCTGGCCCTCAAGCGAAGCCTCCTCCTCGCCCGCAAGGAGGAAATAGAGGCGGAGATGGCCGAGGCCAAAGCCCGGCTCCAGGCCCTGGAGGGGGAAGAGAGGGCGCTGGAGGAGGGGCTAAGGGGCCTCTTGGAGCGGCGGGAGGCCCTACAGAAGGAAGAGGAGGCCCTAAGGGAAAGGCTGGAGGCGGTGCGGCTTGGGCTTAAGGAGGAGGAGGGGCTTAGGCGGGAGCAGGAGGAAATGAAGCGCCTCCTCAAGGCCCTAGACCGCCCCAAGCCCGAGGAGCCCGGGCCCCCGCCCCCCGCCCCCACGGAGGCCCCGGAGGCCCTAAAGGCGAGGCTTAGGGCCCTAAGGGAAGAGAAAAGGCGCCTGGAGCGGGAACGGGCCCTTTGGGAGGAGGGCCAGAGGCGGCACCTGGAGGCCCTGGCCCGTTACGAGGAGCGCCTTCAGGCCTTTGAGGAAGCCCAAAGGGAAAAGGAGGCCTTGAAAGCCCTTCTTCAGGAAAAGGAGCGGACGCTTGGGGCTTGGGAACGGGCGGCGGAGGAACGGCGGAAGCGGGAGGCCCTCCTCCGGGAAAAGGAGGCGGCCCTCAAGGCCCTAAGGGGGGAAAGGGAGCGCCTGGAGCGCCTTTTGGCCTCGGGGGCCGACCTGCAGGAAGGGGCCAGGCGGGTGCGGCGCCTAGAAGGGGTGGTGGGGGTGGTGGCGGACCTTCTGGAGGCCCCCAGGGGCCTCGAGGTGGCCCTGGAGGCCGCCCTCGGCCCCAGGCTCCACTGGGTCCTCACGGAGGACGAGGAGGCGGCCAAAAGGGCCATCGCCCTCCTCAAGCGGGAGGGGGGGCGGGCCACCTTCCTCCCCCTGACCCTCCTCCGCCCCCCACCGCCCCCCACCCCCCGCCCCGCCCCCGGCCTCCTGGGGCCCGCCCAGGCCCTGGCCCGCCTCCGGGTGCCCGGGGGGGCGGAGGCCGTGCTAAGGGTGCTCTTCGGGGACACCCTGGTCTTCCAGGACCTGGATAGCGCCCTGGCCTACCTGCGCTCGGGGGGACGGGAGCGCCTGGTGACCCTGGAAGGGGAGGTGCTGGAGCGCTCCGGGGCCATCAGCGGGGGAAGGCTTAAGGGGGGCGGGGAGGTCCTCCTCCTCCGGGGAAGGGTGCGGGCGCTCAAGGAGGAGGAAGCCCAGCTGGAAGGGGAGGTGGAGGCCCTGAAAGCGGCCCTGGCCCAAACCCCCGCCCCACCCCTTCTGGAGCTCAAAGGGGAGGTGGCGGCCCTAAGGGCGCGCCTCTCCGCCCCCCTCCCCCCAAGGCCCACCCCCCCTTCCCCGCCCCCGGCCTTCGCCGGGGAGGCGCGGCTTAAGGCCCTGGAGGAGGAGCTCCCCAGGCTGGAAGAGGCCCTAGAGGAGGCCGAGGCCCACGCCCGCTGGCGGCTTCTCCAAAAGGCCTGGGAGGAGTGGGCGAGGCTAAGGGAGGAGAAGGCCAAGGTGGAGGCCAGGCTTGCGGAGCTTGGGGCCCGCCTGGAAGGGTACGCCCCCCTCAGGGAGGAGGCCCAAAGGCTGGAAGGGGCCCTGGGGGAGGTGCGCCGGCATTTGGCCCTCCTGAGGGAGGAGGAGGCCAAGGCCCTCACCCGGAAAAACGCCCTCCTTGCGGAAAGGGAGCGCCTGGCCCTCCTCCTTGCCCGCCGGGAGGCCACCCTCGAGGAGGTGGAGCGGGAGCTTTCCGAGCTTCCAGGAGGGGAGAGGATCCCCGGCTCGAGCCGCGCCCTGGCCCAGCGCCTGGCCCAAACGGAACGGGAGCGGGAGGCGTTGGGCCCGGTGAACGCCTTGGCGGAAGGGGAGCTTGCCCGGCTGGAAGAGGCCCTGGCGGGGGAGGAAAAGGAGGTGGCGGAGGCCACGGAGGCCCTTCTCCGCCTCGAGGCCGAGGCCAAGGCTGTGGAGGCCCAGTACCAGGAGGAGCTTAAAAGGAGCTTCGCCCGCTTCCAGGAGGCCTTCCGGGGCTACGGGGAGGCCCTTCTTGGGGCCAAGGCGGAGGTCAGAAGGGAGGGCAAGGGGCTTCGCCTTTTCCTCCTCCCCCAGGGGAAAAGGGTCCAGGACCTCCGCCTCCTCTCCCTCGGGGAGAAAACCCTCGGGGCCTTGGCCTTCCTCTTCGCCCTGGGGGAGCTCCAGGGGGGGCTTCCCCTGGCCATCCTGGACGAGGTGGACGCCGCCTTGGACGAGGCCAACCTGCACCGCTTCGCCCGCTTTTTGGCCTCGGGGCGGCAGTTCATCCTGGTCACCCACCAGAAGCGCACCATGGAGGCCTGCCACGCCCTCTACGGGGTGACCTCCGAGGGGGGGGTGAGCCGGGTGTACTCCATCCGCAAGGAGGTGGCCTATGACGCTTGAAGCCTACCAGGAAGAGGCCCGGAAAACCGCCCTTTACCCCGAGGCCTACCGCCTCCTCTACCCCACCCTGGGGCTCGCAGGGGAGGCGGGGGAGCTGGCCAACAAGGTGAAGAAGGTGCTCCGGGACCACGGGGGGGTGCTCACGGAGGAGGCCCGGGAGGCCCTCCTATTGGAGCTTGGGGACGTGCTCTGGTACGTGGCCCAGGTGGCCACGGACCTAGGGGTGAGCCTCGAGGCCGTGGCCCAAAGGAACCTGGAAAAGCTCCGCTCCCGGGCGGAAAGGGGCAGGATCGGGGGTTCGGGGGACGACAGATAAAAACGATAACCGCTTGCACTAAATACCCCATGGTGGTATAGTACCCCTCGGCCCTATGGGCCTAGGAGGTGCATCGTGAGCGAGACCAACTTCACCCTACCCCGGCTTAACGAGCCCGCCCCCGACTTCGTGGCCAAGACCACCGCGGGCGAACTCCGGCTTTCCGACCTGAGGGGCAAGTGGGTGGTCCTCTTCAGCCACCCCGCGGACTTCACCCCGGTATGCTCCACCGAGTTCCTAGCCTTCGCCCGGCGGCAGGAGGAGTTTGAGGCCCTGGGGGTCCAGCTGGTGGGCCTCTCCATAGACTCCATCCACGCCCACCTGGCCTGGCTCAAGGACCTGGAGGAGATGTCGGGCCTCACCATCAACTTCCCGGTCATCGCCGACCTGGACATGAAGGTGTCCCGGCTCTACGGCATGATCCACCCGGCCGCCAGCGAAACCGCCGCGGTGCGGGCGGTGTTCATCATTGACCCCGAGGGCATCCTGCGGGGCATGCTCTACTACCCCCTCACCACCGGGCGCAACATTGACGAGATCCTGCGCTTCATCCGGGCCCTCCAGTTCACCGACCGCACCGGCCTCAACACCCCCGCGGACTGGCAACCGGGAGACCCCGCCATCGTGAAGCCCCCCGCCACCCTGGCCGACCTCAAGGCGGACGAGGCCAAGAAGGGCGAGTACACCGAGTACCGCCGCTGGTACCTGCGGCTGAAGCAGGTGGACTAAGGGCATACCCCGGCCCCAAAGGCGCACCCCCCGGGGCTTCCGGGGGGTGGCCTTTTCGGGGAAGACCCTCAGTCAAAGATGTCAAAGATCTCCAGGAAGCTCTTTTTCTTCTTGTAGGGCTTCCCCTCCTTGCGGTAGTAGGCCTCCCGTTCCTCCTCGTAGGCCCGCTCCACCTGGCGGACCTCGGAAAGGAGCTTCTCCAGCTCCCCCTTGTCCAGCCAAACCCCCCCGCACTGGGGGCAGACGTCCAGGAGGACCCCCCGCCGCTCCACCTCCTTCATGCCCACGCCGCAGTTGGGACAGACGAGAAGGGGCATCTACTCCTCCCTCCGGCCCATGAGGAGGCTGGCGTAGTAGAGGAGGGTGGCCAGGGAGCTGGCCAGGGCGGCCACGTAGGTGAGGGCGGCCCAGGTAAGGACCTGGCGGGCGGGCCCCATCTCGGACGGGGCCAGGAAGCCCATGCGCCTTAGGAAGTCCAGGGCCCGCCTCGAGGCGTCAAACTCCACGGGCAGGGTCACCAGCTGGAAGAGGGCCACCGCCAGGAAGAGGTAAAGCCCCAGCTTGGCCAGGCCCAAGGCCCCCATGGCCAGGCCCAGGATGACCAGGATGGGCCCCAGGTTGCTCCCCAAGGAGGCCGCGGGCAGAAGGCTGGCCCGCACCCTGAGCCAGGCGTAACCGTGGGCGTCCTGCACCGCGTGCCCCACCTCGTGGGCGGCCACCGCCAGGGCGGCGAGGCTTGGGGAAGCGTAGTTGGGTTCGGAAAGCCGCACCGCCTTGGCGTGGGGGTCGTAGTGGTCGGTGAGGGCCCCGGGCACGGGCTCCACCCGCACCTGGGTCAGGCCGTGGGCGTCCAGAATGGCCCGGGCCACCTCGGCACCCGTCATCCCCCGGGCATTGGCCACCCGGCTGTAGCGGGCAAAGGTGGCCTGCAAGGCTCCCTGGATGGCGAGGCTGGCCACGAAGACCACGCCCATGAGCAAAAGCGCGAGAATGTCCATCTCTCCCTCCTTTCCCTAAGGGAGTAGCAAAAGGACCGAGGCCACCCTAAGGGTGGTCTCGCCATGCGCCTTAAGCGCCCCAGCCGGCCGGGGAGGACTCCCGTCTTGACGACCGGCTGGCCCCTGGTTGGGGCGGCTACTCCCCGGGTGTATTTATACCACACCCGCCCTCCGGGCACAAGGGCATCCTGGAAAATGTGGGTTAGCTTTCTTAAGTTTTCACGCTCAAGGGTATAGTGGTGGGCGGAGGTGCAGCATGGCCTACGCGCATCCCGAAGTCCTGGTGAGCACGGAGTGGGTGGCCGAGCACCTGGAAGACCCAAGGGTGCGGGTCCTGGAGGTGGACGAGGACATCCTCCTTTACGACACCGGCCACATCCCGGGAGCCCAGAAGATCGACTGGCAGCGGGACTTCTGGGACCCGGTGGTGCGGGAGTTCATCGACGAGGAGGGGTTCGCCCGGCTCATGGAGCGGCTCGGCATCTCCAACGACACCACCGTGGTCCTCTACGGGGACAAGAACAACTGGTGGGCGGCCTACGCCTTCTGGTTCTTCAAGTACAACGGGCATAAGGACGTGCGCCTCATGAACGGGGGCCGGCAGAAATGGGTGGAGGAGGGCCGCCCCCTCACCACCGAAGTCCCCTCCTACCCCCCGGGCCGCTACGAGGTTCCCTACCGGGACGAGTCCATCCGCGCCTACCGGGACGACGTGCTGGAGCACATCCTCAAGGTGCGGGAGGGCAAGGGGGCCCTGGTGGACGTGCGGAGCCCCGAGGAGTACCGGGGGGAGCTCACCCACATGCCCAACTACCCCCAGGAAGGCGCCCTCCGGGCGGGACACATCCCCGGGGCCAAGAACATCCCCTGGGCCAAGGCGGTGAACCCCGACGGCACCTTCAAAAGCGCGGAGGAGCTTCGGGCCCTCTACGAGCCCTTAGGGGTGAGCAAGGACAAGGACATCGTGGTCTACTGCCGCATCGCCGAGCGCTCCAGCCACTCCTGGTTCGTCCTCAAGTACCTTCTGGGCTACCCGCGGGTGCGGAACTACGACGGCTCCTGGACGGAGTGGGGCAACCTGGTGGGGGTGCCCATCGCCAAGGGGGAGGAATAGGCCCTACGTACCCCGCCGAAGCTTTCGCTTCGGCGGGGGCCCCAGAAAAGAGCCCCAGCGCCTTTCCTGCAAGCTCGGATTTTCCAACACCCAGGCACCTAGCCCCTCTTGGGCATAGGAGCCTTCTTCAGGGCCTCCTCCGCTAGGCGCCGGCCGGTGGGGGTGTCCGCCAGGCCTCCCAGGCCCGTCTCCTTAAGCTCCAGGGGGAGGAGGCGGCCGATGCCCGCCATGGCCAGGATGACCTCGTCCGGGGGGATCACGCTCCGGATCCCCGCCAGGGCCATGGAGGCCGCGCTCACCGCGTGGACGGCGTAGAAGCCGTTGCGCATCACGCAGGGGACCTCCACAAACCCCCCCACGGGGTCGCAGACCAGGCCCAGGGTGTTCTGGAGGGCCAGGGCGGCCGCGTGGGCGCAGGCCTCCGGACTGCCCCCCAGGAGCTCCGTCACCGCGGCCGCGGCCATGGCGGCGCTCGCGCCGATCTCCGCCTGGCACCCCCCGGTGGCCCCGGCGATGTAGATCTGGCGGTTGATGATCTTGGCCACCCCCGCGGCCAGGACCATGGGCATGAGGAGGTCCTCGTCGGGAAGGCCCAGGTGGTCGGCCACGCCGAGCAGGGCCCCCGGCAGGGTGCCCGCGCTTCCCGCGGTGGGGGCGGCCACGATGCGGCCCATGCGGGCGTTCTCCTCGTTCACCGCCATGGCGTAGGCCTGGACCCGCTTGAGGAGGGGGTCCTTCAGGGGGTCAGGGGCCTCCCAGAGGGTCTTGGCGTTCTTCCCCACCATCCCCGCCACACTGGGGGCGTCGGAGGAAAGGCCCCGGCGGATGGAGTCCCGCATCACCCTAAGGCGCTCGGCCATCTCCTTTAGAACCTCCTCCCGGCTTAGGCCGGTCTCCTCCAGGTCCTCCTGGAGCACGTGTTCGGAGGCCCGGCCCGAAAGGCGGGCGAGCTCGTTCAGGGTCAGGGGCATGGCCTTAGTATAGGGAAGGTGCGCCTCCTCATCGCGGACGACCACCCCCTCTTCCGCCTGGGGCTTAAGGTGGCCCTGGAGGAGGAGGGGCTTTTGGTGGTGGGGGAAGCCAAGGACGGCCTCGAGGCCCTGGAAAAGGCCCTAGCCCTAAAGCCGGACGCGGTGCTTCTGGACCTGAAGATGCCGGGTCTGGACGGGATCGCCTGCACCGAAGCCCTAAGGGCCCGGGGGTTTTCCGGCCTCATCGCCCTCCTCACCACCTACCAGGAGCCCGCCCTCCTCCTCAGGGCGAAGCGGGCCGGGGCGGACGCCTTCTTCTCCAAGGAGCTCTCCGCGGCGGAGCTCAAGGAGCGCCTCCTCCGGGCGGCCCGGGG
>FWWL01006043.1_pt1 | contig 18004 bp, 9 predicted proteins | sample 2228331 | NCBI WGS metagenome assembly FWWL01 (sample SAMEA103939775, study PRJEB20133) | metagenome
GGCCGCCGCGCTGGCCCGTCTGCTGGCGGCGATCGACGCCCCGGAGGAAATCGGCCCGCTGGCCCGGCGACTGCTCCCCGCCGCGGTCCCCCCGTCGCAGGCGGCGGAGCTGGTCGAGCTGGCCCGGCTCTGGCACCGCTCGACGCAGTCCCCCGCCGAGGCGGAAACGGCTTGTCGCTGGGCCATCCGCTGGCTCCAGCAGCATCGCCCGGCCATCGTCGACGGCGGCGTCCTCACCCCGCACGAGCTGGAGCAACACCTCGGCGAGCTGCACGAGTCGCTCGGGCTGAGCCTGTTGCAGCAGGGCCGGCTCGCCGCCGCGGCGACGGCGTTTACCCAGGCCGCCCGCCACTTCCAGACAGCCCGCCAGCCCGCTGCCGCTGACCGGCAGCAGTGGCACCTGGCCCGCGTCGCGGCCGCCCGCGGCGAACTCGCACCCGCCGCCCAACAGCTTCGGCCCTACCTGATGAGCCGCCCCCCGTCGCCCCTGCCGTACCTGGACTTTTACCGCTGGCAGAAGCAGTCCGGCCTCGGCGAACAGGCCCTGGACGAGCTGCGACGGCTCCGGGCCATGCTGGACGTGTCGCCGGAGTTACAAACGGCCCTGGCGATCGCCGCGACCGAACAGGCGGGGACCGCCGCCGCGACGACGTCACGTGTCGAGGACCTTTTGAACGATGGCGTGCCGGCGGAATGTCTGCAACTGATTGTGCGACAACAGGTTACGACCGGGGAGGTGCGGCGGGTCCTGTCCTGGCTGGAGCGGGCGGTCGCGGCGGCCCACCGCCGTAGCGGCACCGAACGGGCCATCGCCGCCGAGCGGCTCCGCCTGCTGGCCGAAGCCATCCAGGTCGAACCGGCGGTGGCCGCCCGGCTCGTATCGGTCGTCCGGTCCGATCCGTCGGCCTGCTCCGCCGCGACGTGTTACTGTTTGGGGCGAATCGCCGAGGGGGCGGGGGAATGGGCCGCGGCGACGTGGCTGTACCGGCAGGCATGGGAGCGGGGCCAGGGAGCAGTCGCCGAGGCCGCCCTGCTGGCCCTGGCTGAGCTGCTGCACGCCCTCGGGCAGTGGGAGGAGCTGGAGCGGCTCTGCCGACAAGCCCTGACCGCACCGGCAGGTCCGCAGCGGCACTGGCTCTACCTGCGGCAGGCCCAAGCGTTGGCGGCGATGCGGCACTACCCGGCGGCCCTCGCCGCGGCGGAGCAGGCCCTGACCCTCTGGCCCGCGTCCGAACGTTTCCGCGGCATGCAGCATTACGCCCAGTTGCTGATCGCCTGTGAGCGGTCCGACGCCGCACTGGCCCTGGCCCGCCAGCAGCACGCTGGGACGGCAAAACCGCACGAGCAGGCCCGCTGGCTGGCCGTCGCCGCGTCGGCCCTGGAACGGATGGGCCGTCGGGCCGAGGCACTCACAAGCTGGCAGGAGGCCGTGCGGCTCGACCCGGACTACGCCTTGGCCAATCGGGAATGTGCCCGGCTGCTGGCCGAAACGCGGCCCGACGACGCGGCCGCTCTGGCGAAGGCGGAACGGCTCGCCCGGCACGCCTACCGCATCGAACGCTGGCGGCGACGCCTCGCTGAGCAGTACCCGCGACTGGACGCCCCCACCCATGCGGTGCTGGGCCGGGTGCTACACCTGCGCGGGGAGCTAACGGCTGCCCGCCACGAGCTGGAACGGGCCGCCGCCCTCCCCCAAGGGCAACGCGACCCGCAACTGTGGCAGTGGCTGGCGGAGACCTACGAGCAGCTCGGCGAGACCGACCAGGCCGCCGCCGCCCGCGAACGCGCCCGCCGGCTGCGGCGGTAAACTGGTCACCGCTCACACTTTGTTGGGTAGTAATGGTTGGTTAATCTTGTTTAGTTCATGGCCAAATAAAAATGGGTCCGACATTGCCCCAAATCCGCGTGGTAGAAGATCCAGATGGTGTAATTGTTGTCCTGCCGCCTAGGCCAAATACACCTGGGTGCCCACCATAGCTCCCAATCGTGGTATTGCCGGTTATGGGGTCATGAACCCCTCCAAAGATAAGTACACCACCTTTACTATCGACCCCAACAACCGCAGCTCCTGTCGCTCCAGTTATGGGGTTGTGAGTAACTGCAATTCCCCCCACATTACCATACTTGTCTTTTTCTCCCACGAATATTACGTTCGTCCCATCGCGTGTCGTGGTGCCAGTAACAACCGGTTGTTGTGCACTCGCGACGCTTTCGCTTGTCAAACCAGCGGCCAGGGTGAGCAGGGCTAGGATCGTGAACCTTTTCATGTTGCACCTCCTTCTTTGATAAAATTGTGCCATACGGACTCTGTTGGTTCGTGCAGGACGCGTCCTAAATCGATAGTAACCAATACAACTTGAACCTGTCAAGACCAATTTTCAATTTTTTTTAATATTCAAATTTAAATTATAATAATTATAACAATTTGATAATTAGAATGACTAAAAATCGTTTATTTACAGCAAGTTCAGTGGCTGTCACGATGAGCGAGCGTATTGCTGCTGCCGTAGGAAAGTGCTGACAACGACGTGACTTTTACGGATGCGGCCTCTGAATTACCGTTCTACTACATACCGATCCTCACTGTCTCAGGGCACGGCAGCCGCTACACGTTCGAATGATAGTTGGCGAACGATATTTTTCGACGAATGGACTTGACTAGGGCATCGCCTGCGTCCGGATCTAGGCGACAGTGGCGAGCGGATGATCCCGTTGCCGACTCGTCCTTGTCGGCTCACCGCCAGCGCCAGCCCCAGAGGGGCCACCGCTGGACGAAGGCGTAGTTGTAACCGGCAAACGGGGCGACCCAGTAGTTGGGTACGTAGTAGCCGCTGATCACCGCCGTGCCCGTCCACGGATGGTAGACAAAGCTGCGGCCGTAGATCTGGCCGAGGAAGTTCTGGCTATACACGGCACTGCCGGCCGCACCGGTCCACGGCGAGTAATAGGTGGCGAAGCCGCGGTAGCCGCCAGGGTAAAAGTAGTTGGCGCCCTGGACGATGCCGCCCGCATTGGGGACGGTGTAGCCGTAGACGATCTGGGCCGGGGCCGTGCCGGCGCTGCCGGTCAGCAGGACGATGGCCAGGATCAGGGTACCTAATAGCCGCCGCATGGATGTGTCCTCCCTGGGATTGCCGGAATGGTGCCGCCGCTGCGGCGTTTTATTCCATTATACCGTTGGGGCCGTCGGGTCTGACAGGCGGCGAGGTGGGTGCGGGCCGCTCAAGGGCGTCGAGGAGGCGGCGGGCGGCCTGCCGCAGGTGCTCCCGCCACGGCGACGGCAGCGGCGGCTGGCCCGGTAACGTCGGCGGGGTCTGCAACACCTGCACGGCGGCCTCCAGCAGGTGCATTACCCCCTGCCAGAATGGCAGGACGCTCCCGGCGGATGCCTCCCCCGCCGACGCCGTAACGGCCAGCGGCACGGACGGACGGACGCCCCCCTCCCCCCCGGCGACGCCATCTGACCCCTCGACCAGCTCCCGGACCGCTTCCACAAACCCCGCCGTCTCGAACGCCGTGAAGGGGATCTCGTCACTGTCCCCCTCGAAAATCCCGGCAAACAGACTCTTTTTGCTCTCCAGGACCCGCAGCACCCGCTCTTCGATCGTGTTACGGGCGACCAGGTGGATCACGCGGACCGGCCGCGCCTGCCCCATGCGGTGGACGCGGGCGATCCGCTGCTCGAGCACCGCCGGGTTCCACGGCAGCTCCAGGTTGACCACCGTGTCGGCGACCTGCAGGTTCAGGCCGGTGCCGCCCGCGTCTGTACTCAGAAAGACCCGGCACGACGGGACGGACTGGAACTGCTCGAGCACCTCCCGCCGCTGCGGCCCGCTCAGGCCGCCGTGCAGGACCACGTACTCGATCCCCTGCCCGTCTAGTACCCGTGCCGCCTCATGGATCATCGCCTCCCACTGCGAAAAGACGATGATCTTGTGCCCGCCGTCCTCTGGCGCGGCCCCCAGCAGCTCCGGGATCAGCTCCGCAAATTCGTCCAGCTTCGGCGATATGCGGTGGACCCGGTCGAACAGAAACAGGCTGTCGCAAATCATCCGCATCTGGACCAGGCTGGCTAAAATCCGCTTGCGGTCCAGCTCGGTGAGGTGGTTTTTCTGTAACAGGCGGGCCAAGGTGGTCCGTTGCTCGTCGTACGGCTGCCGCTGTTGCGGCGTCAGCTCCACAAACACCACGTTTTCGGTCCGCGGCGGCAGCTCCTGCAGCACTTCCGCCCGCGTCCGCCGCAGGAAAATCGGCGCTAGCCGCTCCCGGATCAGCTCGAGGTTGCGGTACCCCTTAAGCCGCCCCTTCTCGTCGAGGATGCGGTGGTCGTGGAGGAACTGGAAGGCCGGCCCAAACCGCCGCTCATCGACGAACTGCACGATACTATACAGCTCCTCAAGCTTGTTCTCCAGCGGCGTGCCGGTCAGCACGACAGCATAGCGGCTGCGGAGCTTTTTGACCGCCTGGGTGGTCTTGGCCTCCCAGTTCTTGATCCGCTGGGCTTCATCCAGCACGACGACGTCCGGCTGCCAGGCGTTGATCGCCTCGCGGTCGCGGACGACCTGCTCGTAGTTGACCAGCAGGTAAAAGACGTCCGCGGCGTAGAGCTGCTGCCGTTGCTGGCGGTCGCCATCGACGACGCGGACGGTGCGGTCGGTGAAGCGGCGGATTTCGGTCTCCCACTGGTATTTGACGGACGCGGGGGCGACAATCAGCACCCGCCGCACGCCGCGCTCGCGGGCCAAAATTTCCATCGCCGCCAAGGTCTGCACGGTCTTACCCAGCCCCATGTCGTCGCCGAGGATACTGCGACCGCGACAGGCCAGAAAGATCGCCCCGCGCATCTGGTAGTCGTACAGTGGCTGCCGCAACAGCGGCCAATCCAACGTCCCGGCGTCCAGCCGGGCCAGCCACTCCTGCTCCTTGCGGAGCATCTCCTCGCGTTCGATCTCCCGGTCGATAAAGTCCAATGCGTCGGAGCGCACCAGGACCGACTCGGGGACCTTGTCGATCGCAGCGATCAGCTCCCGGTAGCTGCCGCGGCCGGACCACACCCCCTGCTCGTCGAAAAAGTCGGCCGCCAGTCGCTCGAGCTGGTCGGAGCGTCGCGGCGGCATCAGCAGCACCAGTTGCAACTGCTCGCCGTAACGCAGATACATCTCCGGATGGGTCACCGCCGCCTTGCGCTTGAGCAGATGCGGCGGTACCTCTTGCCGCAACTTCTCCAGCACCGCCTCGATGTGCTTGCAGGTACCCAGGGTGTTGACCCGAAAGTCCGGACAGCTACAGGTGTTGTCCCCCAGCTCGAAGCCGCGGATGATCACCTCGTAGCGGCCGCCGCTGGCCGGATTGGTCACCTCAAAGGTCGAGAAAACGCGGTTTTTGCCGAGATTGTTGATGACCAACGCCGCCGCCCTGGCCCGCTGGCGGCGCAGATCGATCTGTTGTTCCCGCAGCATGGTCTGCTCCAGGAGAGGCCAGCCGGAGGGCAAAGACGCTGCCCCTGAGGGTCCCCTTGCGTCTATGTCCCCGCCCGGCCCGTTCCATTTTGCCTGCCACTGATATCATACGCCTGCTGCGTTCCCCCCTGACGGAATCGCTCCATGGGCCTCTCGGGGAGGGTCGCCGCTGGTTGCCGCTGGCGGCAAGCAGACGGATTCCGCGGCGCCGGCAACTGTCCACCCCATACTAAATGGTTCGGCACAAAATGGCCCGGCAATCCCGTTCGCCGCACGACGCTCGTGGGGACCGCATCGGCTGACCGCCCCGTACTAAACGTCCGGCAATCCCGTAATCTAACCGAACAGGGACGTCAAGCGGCAGATGCGACTTGCTGGTAGCAGACGGTAACGGCGGCCCACTACTCACTGCAACAGCCAAGGACGCCAGCATAATCGACGATGCACGCTGGTCATTGCAGGAGCAGAGGATGCACGACAGCCACGGTTCACCGACGGTCCCGCCGCTTTGGCACAGTCGCCGCGTCGAGGAAATCTTGGCGGAACTCCAGGTAGACGCCGAACGCGGCCTGAGCACGGCCGAGGCGCAGCGGCGACTGAAGCAATACGGTCCTAACACCCTGACCCGCCGCCGCGGACGACATCCGCTTGTCCTGTTTTTGCTGCAATTCCACCAGCCCCTGATTTACGTCTTGCTGCTGGCCACTGTTGTGACCCTGCTGCTGCAGGAGTACCTCGATGCCGCCGTGATCTTTGGGGTGGTGTTTGTCAACGCCGTCATCGGCTTTGTGCAGGAGTACCGGGCCACGCGGGCCATCGAGGCATTGGCCAGCTCGCTAATCACGCAGGCCACGGTGTTGCGGGACGGGAGCCAGCGGCGGCTTGCGGCGACGGAGTTGGTCCCCGGCGACATCGTCCTGTTACAAAGCGGCGACCTGGTTCCGGCTGACCTGCGGCTGGTCCGCGTCCGCGACCTCCGCGTGGCGGAGGCGGCCCTGACCGGCGAATCCGTCCCCGTCGAAAAGCAAACCGATCCCTTGCCGGCCGACACCGCGCTGGGGGACCGCAGCAATATGGCCTTCGCCACGGCGATCGTCACCTACGGGCAGGGGGTCGGCGTCGTCATCGCCACCGGCGACCGCACCGAAGTCGGCCGGATCGCCCAGGCCGTCGCCGAAGCCGAGGAGATCTCAACCCCCCTGACCCGCCGCATCGCCCAGTTCAGCCGCCTGCTGATGGTTGTCATCCTGGGATTTGCGGCGGTCAACTTTGTGATCGGGGTGCTCCGCGGCTTTTCCATTCTGGAAATGTTCCTGGCTTCCGTCGCCCTGGCCGTCGCGGCGATCCCCGAAGGACTGCCGGCGGCGGTGACCATCACCCTGGCGATCGGGGTAGCCCGCATGGCCGCCCGCCGGGCCATTATCCGCAGGCTCCCGGCCGTGGAGACCCTCGGCAGCACCACCGTCATCTGCTCGGACAAGACCGGCACGCTGACCCAAAATCAAATGACCGTCACCATGATCGTCGCCGGGGACGAGTGGTTCGCCGTCAGCGGCACCGGCTATGAGCCACGCGGCGAAATCCATCTGGTCGGGGACACGGCCGACCTGCACCCCGCCGCCGACTTGTCGCCGCAACAGCGGTTGTCGATCGACGATCTGCACGGGCGGGTGGCTTTGTTGGAGTGTCTCCGCGCCGGTCTATTGTGCAACGATGCGGCCGTGCTCGTCCACGACGGGCGGGTCGACGTCCACGGCGACCCCACCGAAGCCGCCCTGATCGTCGCAGCGATGAAAGCCGGCCTCGACCCCCACATCCTCCGCGCAGAGCTGCCACGCCTCGATGTCCTCCCCTTCGAGTCCGAACACCAGTACATGGCCACTTTGCACGATACCGGACCTGACCGCCACCGTCTGATTTACGTCAAAGGGTCGGTGGAGCGGCTCGTCCCGCGTTGCCGGGAGATGTGGGATCGCTACGGCCACCCCCGGCCGATGGATGCGGCGGCGATCGAGTCGCAGGCGGCCGCCCTGGGGGCCCGCGGCCTGCGCGTGCTGGCGATCGCCTGCAAGTTCGCCGCACCGGATGCCGCGACCCTCCGGCATGACGACATCCAGGACGGCCTGATTTTCTTGGGCTTGCAGGCGATGATCGACCCGCCCCGCGACGAGGCGATCGCCGCGGTCAAGCTGGCTCAAGGTGCCGGCATCCAGGTGAAAATGATCACGGGGGACCATGCCCGCACGGCGGCGGCGATCGCCGAACAGCTCGGCTTGGTCGGGGAACGGGACCCCCGCAGCGGCTGCCTGGTCGCCGTCACCGGCCGGGAGCTGGAACAGACCCCCGACAAGGACCTGCCGGAACTGGCCGAGCGGGTCGCCGTATTTGCCCGCACGGCCCCGGAACAGAAGCTCCGGCTCGTCAAAGCCTTGCAATCCCGCGGCCACATCGTCGCCATGACCGGCGACGGCGTCAATGATGCCCCCGCTCTCAAACAGGCCGACATCGGCATCGCCATGGGCCTAAACGGCACCGACGCCGCCCGCGAAGCCGCCGACATGGTCCTGACCGACGACAACTTCGCCACCATCGAGGCTGCCATCGAAGAAGGACGCGGCGTCTTCGATAACCTGGTCAAATTCATCGTCTGGACCCTCCCGACCAACGCCGCACAAGCGGCGATCATCATTGCCGCCACGCTGGTCGGTTCCCAACTCCCGGTTCTCCCGATCCAAATCCTCTGGATCAACATGAGCACTGCCCTGCTGCTGGGGCTGATGCTGGCCTTTGAGCCCAAAGAGCCGGGAATCATGCTGCGGCCGCCGCGGCACCCGCACACCCCCCTCATGAACCGGCCGCTGATCATGCGCACCGCCTTTATCACCCTGCTGATCCTGCTGGGCGCATTCGGTCTGTTCGAGTGGATCAACCCGGCGTCGGCCACGAGCGACGATTCGGCCACGAGCGACGATGAGGCACGGCTGGAGCTGGCCCGTACGGCGGTGGTCAACGTCGTGGTGTTCGTGCAACTGTTCTACCTGTTCAACTGCCGCTCGCTGGTCGATTCGATGTTCCACGTCGGCCTGTTCAGCAATCCGTGGGTCTGGGCGGGGGCGGCGACGATGGCCCTGCTGCAAGTGCTGCTCACCCATGTCCCGCCGCTCAACCAACTGTTCCACCTGCAGCCGCTGCCCTGGCATCTGTGGGTCTTGATCGTTAGCTACGGCGTGGTAGTCTATTGCGTGGTGGAATGGGAAAAGTCCTTTGCCGGGCCGCTGCTATTTGGCCCAGTGTTGGCCAAACCCACGCCGGTGACGCCGGAAATGCTCTGCACCACGCCGCGAACCGCCGCAGCCGACCGCGACCCGTCGCCCCCCGCGGCGACACAGGACGGTTCCTCCCCAGCCGCTCCCTAAGCGGCGCTTCCCCGTTGCCACCGCCGCCAACTGTTCCACGCTCGCCAACTGTTCCACGATCTTACGGCAGCCTACAATGGGAATAGCCTCCCGAGACGGAGTCATTTATGTCGTCTGTGGACTGGTCCCCCCTGGTCGCCCTGCTGCAGGAACACCGACGCCCTCTGCTGCTGACCCACGTGCGGCCCGACGCCGACGGCCTCGGTTCGCAACTGGCCCTGCACGACGCCCTGAGCAGCCTGGGGCTCCAGCCGCGGGTAGCCATCGCCAGCCGCCTGCCGCCCCGCTACGCCTTCCTCGATCCGCAGCGGCAGGTCATCGAAAACTTCAAGGAAGGGGACTGGAGCGACCGCGACTGCGTGATCATCCTGGACACCGGCACCTGGCTGCAGCTTGGAGACTGCGCCGAGTGGCTGCGGAATTCCCCCTTGCCACGGGCAGTCGTCGACCATCATCAGACGCAGGACGACCTGGGCGGCATCCGCTGCGTGGACCCCACCGTCGAGGCGACCGGACGGCTGGCCTACGAACTGATCCGGGCCTTGGACGCCCCGCTGAGCGTTGCGGCGGCCAACCACCTATTCATGGCCATCGCCGCCGACACCGGCTGGTTCCGCCACCCCAATACCCAGCCGGCGACGTTCGCCCTTGCCGCCGAGCTGATGACCGCTGGGGCCGAGCCGCACCGCCTCTATGAACTGCTCTACGAGTCCGCCACCCTGGGACGGCTGCGGCTAGTGGGACTGGCCCTGGAGCGGCTCCACCTCGTCGCCGACGGCAAAGTAGCCTACACGGAGATCCATCTGAAGGATTACCCGGCCACCGGCGCCGTGCCCGGCGACACCGAGGAGCTGATCAACTACCCCCGCAGCCTGGAGGGGGTGGAAATCGCCCTGGTGTTCATCGAGCAGGCCAATGGCGCTACTAAGGTCAGCTTCCGCTCGCGGCGAGTCGATGTCGGGCGGCTGGCGGAACGTTTCGGCGGCGGCGGCCACCTGCACGCCAGCGGGGCTACCGTCCCGTTGCCGTTGCCGCAAGCCCGCGAAGCCGTATTACATGCCGTACAGGAGACCCTGGCCACCATGCCTGCTGCCCCGCCCGCCGCGACTCTCCCTCCCGCCTGAACCGCACACCGAACATTTGCCGAAACCATGACCCAACAACGCGTCATAGTAGGAGAACGCTGGATGGCGTCCGCCCCTTGTGTTTGGAACCTCCGGGAGCTGCCGCTGCCCGCCCGCTGGGTGCTGACCTGTTTTCTGCTGGCCGTGGGGATCGGTTACGGCGCGGCCCTGGTGCAACTGCACGTCCAGGACGCCGCCGGCGGCACCCTTTTACCGACCGTCGCCGACGTCGTCCTCAAATACACCGGCAAACGCTGGTTCGACGCCGCACCCCCTCCACCGGTCAGCCAGCTCGAAAAGCTGATCACGGGACCGGTCGAAGGGGCTCCGTGGAACGGCACCGGCAGCATGGCCGCCGCCTTTTTCCACAAAGACGGGGCCGGCTTCAAGCGTGAATATGAGCGGGCCGACAATGCTACGAAACAGCGCCTGTGGACCGAGCGGGAAGGGGAACGCACCGCCCTCAAGCTGTGGATCCACCTGCCGGACGAGCAACGCCGGGCCAGTTACGAGCAAGACCGCTTTGTGCCGCCGCCGCAGGAGGCGCCGCCGGCCATCACCCCGGACTATCGCCACGAGGACGGGGCCATCCGCGTCAAATCCATCCTCAACGACCGCTGCGTCCGCTGTCACGGCGCCGGCAGCGAGCAGGAAAACTTCCCCCTCGAAACCTATGACCAGATCGCCAAATACCTGCAGGTGCCCCCGACAGTCGAAGTCCCGCCCGGCGGTGACTGGGTCCGCGTCCAGCCCCCCATCAGCATCGAAAAACTGGCCCAGACTACCCACGCCCACTGGCTCAGCTTCTCGATCCTGTTCGCCGCCACCGGCCTGATCTTCGCCCTGACCGGCTATCCGCTGGCGGTGCGGTGCGTGCTGGCGCCGCTGACCCTGCTGGCCTTCTGCGCCGATATCTCCCTGTGGTGGCTGGCCCGGCTGTCTGAGCAATGGGGCCCCTACTGGGCGATGCTGATCCCCGTCACCGGCGGCGTCGCCGGGCTGAGCCTGTTGCTGCAAATCGTGTTGAGCCTGTACGCCCTCTACGGCCGACGCGGACAGATCATCGTGAGCCTCATTTTGGCTGCCCTCCTGGCCATCGCGGCGACGATCTACGCCCAGCAGATCGCCCCGGCGATCCAGGACAAACAACAACGCGCGGCGAACGCCCAACAGGCAGCTGAACCATAAGTGGGTATTCGCCGCTTCGGCCACTGACCGCCGTGAACACACGGCCGCCTATTGAGCCAGCTCCCCCGCAAATCCAATCTTTCCGCCGATACCCATCACGTTAAAGCCCCCCATACCCATCATGTTAAAGCCACCCATGCCCATCATCCCCATCATCCCGCCTATACCCATCATGTTGAAGCCGCCCATGCCCATCATGCTGAAGCCCCCCATACCCATCATGTTAAAGCCACCCATGCCCATCATGCTGAAGCCCCCCATACCCATCATGTTAAAGCCACCCATGCCCATCATCCCCATCATCCCGCCCATACCCCACATACCACCCATGCCCATCATCATCCCTCCCATCCCCATCATGCTGAAGCCCCCCATGCCCATCATGTTGAAACCGCCCATGCCCATCATCATGCCACCCATCCCCATCATCCCCATCATGCCACCCATCCCCATCATCCCCATCATGCCACCCATCCCCATCATCCCCATCATGCCACCCATCCCCATCATCCCCATCATGCCACCCATCCCCATCATCCCCATCATCATTCCGCCCATGCCACCGAGGTAACCGCCGGAGATGGTAGGCAACATGCTGATGCCGCCGCCCATCATGCCGCCCATGCCACCCATCATGCCGCCCATGCCACCGATGCCACCCATCCCGCCGATACCCATCATGTTGAAGCCACCGATACCGGTCATGCCGCCGATACCGCCGATGCCCATCATGTTGAAGCCGCCGATGCCGCCGAAGTTTTGGAAGCCGCCACGATTGCCAAGAACACCCTGGAAACCTTGGAATCCTTGGTTCCCCTGGACGCCTTGGATCCCCTGGTTGCCCTGAACGCCACGGTTACCTTGGACGCCCTGGTTGCCTTGGACGCCCTGGATTCCGGCGACGCCAGCAGGCCGCAGCGACGCCGGCGGCACATACGGCACAAACCCCGCCGGACGGGGCCGGCCCGGCTGAGCCGTCACCACCCCGCTCAGCGGCACCATCGCGCACACGCCCAACACCCCCGCCACCACCGCCAAACGACCTGTCAGTACCCGCAACATCACTGCTCCTTCTGCCAATGTGAAAAGAACATTCCTCCCAACGGAACAGGCTCCCCTCCCTGTCCGTTTGTCCGCGTTTGCCCGCTGGGAACCGTCGCTAGTTGCTACCGGCGGTCATATCGGACACAAGATTTAAGCATACAGGTTTGGCAAGCACGCCGCGCGGAAAAAACAAAAAAATTTCGAAAAGATGCGATTAAGGCACCGATTCCGCCGAACAAATGGGGGATCCGATCCCTTGGGCCAACTGACCGGGGACAGCGGTAACGATCTTGCCAGGCGTGTCAGCGGGCGTGGCGGTGCCGCTGCTGCCCCAACGGGGACTAGTCCGCACCCGCCCGGAACAGGAACAGCCCCGGAATCCCTAGCAGCGACGGCCGGTGTCGCAGATTCAGCCGCAGCCGCTCGCCGCCGTGCAGCTCGACCCGCCAGACGGAGACTGGCCGATCATCCTCGCCGATGAGCAGTTGCCGCAAGAGCTGATCGGCAGGCTCGATCGGTGGACCAGCGACCGCTTCGAACGCCTTGTGGAGTCGTTTGGGATGGATGGTCAGGGCCGCGACCGGTCCGGCGGCGGGCGATGCGGCCTCGACAAGCAGTTGCCGCAAGACCTTCTCCGCTTCCGCCCCGACGGCGAGAAATACCGCCTCCTTGCCGCAGGCTACCCACACCACCGGCCGGTCGCCGAGCAGCTTTTCCAGCTGGTCCCGCGTCTCGCCGGGCAGCAGCCCCCAGATATTCAGGCGGTGCAGGGCTACCTCCCCGGCACGGGCCACATCACATTCGATGAGCTTTTGGCCCCGCTGGTCGGCGGCCAGCTTATGGAGGGCCTGTTCGACCGCCGCCGCCCGCGTACAGGTCACGGCGGCCGCCGCGGTGTAAGAAGGATCCGGCGTCGGCCCGACCAGGATTGCAGCCATTTCCCATCGGCCGTCGCGGACGCTCTCCTGACAGCCCTGCACCAGCTCGGCCAGCACCGGCCGCACCGCCGCCGCCCAGTCCGACTGCTGGATTGCCTGCAGACCTGATCCCAACACCTTATCCACCATCTCCCGCCACTCCGGGGCGAACTGCGGCGGCTGCAACGTCGCTGCCACGACCAACTGCGGATGCCGGTGCCAGGCGGCGAACCGTTGCGTGTTCGGCGGTCGGGAGGCGATCGTCCGGGCCAACGCCGTGCCCCGATCCGGCACGACCACCCATTCTTGGCCCAGCTCGCCTGTTTCTTTGTCCCAAAGCAGTCGCAGTTGCACCTCCGTCGCTTCCCGGTGCAATGTCTCGAGGTTCCGCCGCAGCCACGGCGACAGTGGTGCAAACAGCGTCGCCGCCAACCAAGCGTCCGGGTCAATTTTTGCCTCATTTTCCAGGTTCTTCGCCGTGCCCTCCACGGACGCTAGCACCTCCTTGACCAATCCCGCCGGCACGCGCCGGGGGAACAGCCGCACCACTGCCAGCTCTGGCGTTTTCGAGTCGAACAGTTGCTCCGCCGCCACCAAATCCTTCAACGGCAATGGCTTGCCCAGGTTGCACTCGAAATACGCCCACCGCCCGCCCACTATTTGCAGATAGACGGGATGGGGGAATGGGCCATCGTCCTTCAACCGGAATAGCTGCTGCGAGGCATCGACCGCCTGCAAGCCGCCGCCGACGCGGTCGACCATTTTGACAAACGACCCGGCCTCCGTCAGCGGTACCACCACCACCACGGCGGACTGGGCGAACGGGTCCTGCAGCAGCACGTAGCCGCCCCACGGCCGGTGGCGGTCCACGCCTTCCAAACCGCCGAAGTTTTCCTGCAGCCAGCGGTTGAGGGTTTGCAAGGCCGCATCGCGTGCCTGGGCGGGCAAGGCCGCCTGGGCCATCTGCCGGAAGCTTTCGACGCATGCGGCCAACGGACAGAACTGGACGACGACCGCCGGTTCCGGCGGGGCCGCCCGCGTTGATCCGGCCAGGACGGCACTGACCGCCACAACCCCCATCAGATGACGCCACAGTCCACGCCTGCCTGCTTGGCTCCCGCTCATAACTTGCTCCTGCTCGGGGAAGATGTTTCTCGCTCGCAACGCATACGCTACGCATACGCTACGCATGCCCAACGCCTGGGCAACGCGTGTGCCCGCCGACCCGATCATTCCCGTTCGGGAACAAGCCGGCCCGCGGCGGCGACCTCAGGGGCCAGAGCGGCTACTGTGGATCAACCCCTCCGTTGGGCTGCTGGCGTTGGCGTAGAGGCGTTTGGGGATGCGGCCGGCCAGGTAGGCCAGCCGGCCCGCCTCGCACGCATACCGCACGGCCCAGGCCATCCGCACGGGGTCCTTGGCCAGGGCGATGGCCGTGTTGAGCAGCACGCCGTCGCAGCCCAGCTCCATGGCGACGCTGACATCGCTGGCCGTGCCGACGCCAGCATCGACGATCACGGGATAGTCCGGATCATCTTCCTTGAGATATTCCAGGCAGATGCGGATGTTGTTGGGGTTGAGGATGCCCTGGCCGCTGCCGATGGGGCTTCCGGCGGGCATGACGCTGGCCGCGCCGGCCTGCTTGAGCCGCTTGGCCAGCACCGGGTCGTCGGAAGTGTACACCAGCACGGTGAAGCCCTCGGCGACGAGCTGCTCGGTGGCCCGCAACGTCTCGATCGGGTCGGGCAGGAGCGTCCGCGGGTCGGCGAGGCACTCCAGCTTGACCCACTGGGCGCCAGGATTGCCCAGGTTGCCAAGCAGCTCGCGGGCCAACCGGGCGTGGCGGACAGCGTCTGCCGCCGAATAACACCCGGCCGTATTCGGCAGGATCGTCAGCCGTTCCAGATTGAGATAATCCAGGATGCTCTTGCCCTCCTTGTCGAACAGACGCTCGCGGCGGACCGCCACGGTGGTCACCTCGCAACCGCTGGCCTCCAGGCATTGTCGCATCAGCTCGTAGCTGGCGTATTTGCCGGTACCGGTGAACAGTCGCGACCGCAAGGTAAACGGGCCGATCCGCAGCGGCTGGTCCGGCGGCGGCCCCCCGGCCTGGTCCGGCTCCGCCGCGCCGCCCCCGACCAGCGTGACGATCTCGACCACATCCCCGTCCCGCAGGATCCGTTGCGGCTGCTCCGGCCGCGGCACCACCGCCTCGTTTACCTCCACCGCTACCTGCGCCGGCTCTTTCTGCAATATCCGTAGCAGATCCGCCACACTCAGCGGATCAGGAAATGTCCGCCGTTCGGCGTTGACCACAATCGTCGGCATAACTGATATCCTCACTGGCCACCGTATCTACGGTCAACATACCAACCCCGGCCGCGGCCACGTAGGGGGGAGCAACCCGGCCGGGGGCAACCGTTGTCTCACCGCGACGGGGTGACACCCAGGAGTCCCCCCCTCGCCGCGGCCGTCCCCCCCTGCGAGGAAATGTGCTACAACATCGTAGGGAACCATTCACGGGACTCGGACGCCGCGATGAAGGGTGCCATCGATCCGGTCGAGGCCTTTTTCGGGCAGTTGCGCGGCAGCGGGCTGCTTTCGCCGCAACAACTGCAAGAGATTGGGCAATGGATCGTGCAGCAGCGTCTGTCGCTGGCGGCGTTGCTGACGGCCATCGAGCGGCGCGGCTGGCTCACCTCTTTCCAGTTGCGGGAAATCGCCCAGGGCCGCGGACGCAGCCTGCGGATCGGCCCCTATGTCCTGCTTGACCTGCTGGGCGAAGGGGGCATGGGCCGGGTCTACCGAGCGCAGCACACCCGCATGGGGCGGCTGTGCGCTATCAAGGTCATCCGCCGGGACAAGCTGAAGCACCCGGCAATGGCCGAGCGGTTCCGCCGCGAGATCGAGGCCGCCGCCCGCATGCACCATCCCAACGTCATCCGTGTTTTCAACGCCGACCAGACCGACGACCTCATCTACTACGAAATGGAGTTGGTCGACGGCCTAGATTTGACCAAACTGGTCCGGCAACAGGGTCCGCTGCCCATTCCGCAGGCATGCGAGTACATCCGCCTGGCCGCCCTCGGACTGCAGCACGCCTACGAGCAGGGGCTGGTCCACCGCGACCTCAAGCCGAGCAACATCCTGGTCAGTCACGACGGGCGACAGGTCAAACTGGTGGACCTGGGTCTGGCCCGCATCCTGGACGAGCCGCCCGAGGCGGAAAAGGGGAAGCGGCTGACCCGCGAGGGCTACGTGCTGGGCACCCCCGATTTTTTAGCCCCCGAGCAGGCCCGCAATCCCACGCTGGTGGACATCCGCGCCGATATCTACTCCCTGGGCGGCACGCTCTACTACATCCTGACCGGTCGCGTCCCCTACGAGGCAAGCACGCCGACCGAAAAACTGTTGCGACATTGCACGGAGCCGCCCCCGCCGCTGCTGCCCTACCGCCCGGACGCTCCGCCGCAGCTCGAACAGATCATCCACTGGTGCATGGCCAAGCAGCCGGAGCAGCGGCCGCAAACACCGTTACAGGTCGTCCTCGCCCTGGAGCCTTTGTGCCGGGCCGGCGGGCCGCACCCGGCGATCCCCTGGCCAGCCGCACCCCCGCAGGAGCCACGCTCCAGCCAACTGTTCCAGCTCCCCGAAGACTTGCAACACGCCGCGGTCCGGCGGCGAAACCGGCAACAGCTGTGGGGCCGATGGATCGTCACGACGCTGATCCTCGCCCTTGCCGTCCTGATGGGCGTTGCCCTGGTGCGCAAGATGCTGCCGCTGTGGCAGACCCCGCTGGCGCCGGCCCCCTACGCCGAAAGCTTCACTAACACCTTGGGCCTGCGGATGGTCCGCTTGCCAGCTGACACGTTCGTCATGGGTTCGCCCGACATCGAGCCAGGCCGTCGGGACGACGAAGGTCCTGTGGTCCGCGTCCGCTTCTCGCAGCCGTGGTGGATCGCCGCCACCGAGGTCACCACCGAACAGTTTCAGCAGATCATGGGATACAATCCGTCCCGCAGCGGCAAGCTCGCCGCCCAGCATGCCCGCCGGCCGGTCGAGTCGGTCCGTTGGGACGAAGCCATGGAGTTTTGCCGCCGGCTCACCGAGCGGGAAAAGAATGAGCCATGGATCCGTCCCGGCTGGGGGTATCGGTTGCCGACCGAGGCGGAGTGGGAATATGCTGCCCGCGCCGGCAGCACCTCGCCGTTTACTTTCGGCAACATCCTGCAGTTCGGCCGTCAGGCCATTTTCCAGCCTGTCGAAGACGATCCCCTGCAGACCGGCGGAGACCCCGCCCGGCCCCCCGCATTCCCCGAACCAGTCGGCCAGACCCAACCCAACCGTTTCGGCCTGCACGACCTGCACGGCAACGTCGCCGAATGGTGCCTCGACTGGTATGCCCCGCGTGATCCGGCCCGCGGCGGAGAATGGACCGATCCCACAGGTCCCGCCGACGGCGAACGCCGCGTCGTCCGCGGCGGCTCGTTCCGCTTGCCGGCCGCCCGCTGTCGCAGCGCCGCCCGCGACTCCTGGCGACCCACCGAACGCCGCGACGACCTCGGCTTCCGCATCGTCTTCGCCCCACTCCGCCAAGCACCCTGAAGCCGCTCGCTGCGGGTCGCATCACCCCCCGCCTGCCGGCCACACGTGCACCCGCAGATCGAACTGCCGCACCAACTCGTCCAGCCGCGACCGCAACGCCTCCCATTGCTCCGCGGCAACCGCGAAATTGACCTGCAACGCCGCCGGCCCGCTTTGCTCAACCGGCGACGCCGCCGGCCGGCGGCTCCGGCGACGGCGCCGACGAGAGCACCAACGTCGTCCCTCTGCACCGACGGGAGCGCTGACATGGA